>OFFK01000567.1_pt1 | contig 32226 bp, 31 predicted proteins | sample 1521361 | NCBI WGS metagenome assembly OFFK01 (sample SAMEA3504096, study PRJEB24116) | mouse gut metagenome | biome: mouse gut; feature: mouse-associated habitat; material: faeces | place: Denmark | collected 2011 | reverse complement strand
TGGCGGAGCTGAAGAAGCAGATCATCCACCCGGAGGTCATCGAAGCGGTGGCCGACGATATCAAGATCGTGTACACGCCCCTGTGCGGCACGGGCAATGTCCCCGCCAGGCGCATACTGTCGGAGCTGGGCTTCAAGCATGTGTACGTGGTGCCGGAGCAGGAGAACCCGGATCCCAACTTCACCACATTGGAGTACCCCAACCCCGAGGATCCCAAGGCCTTCACCTACGCCCTGCGGCTGGCCAAAGAGAAGGACGCGGACATCGTCCTGGCCACAGACCCGGATGCGGACCGTCTGGGCGTATACGCAAAGGATTCCAGGACCGGGGAGTACGTGTCCTTCACCGGAAATATGTCCGGCATGCTGATCGCGGAATACATCCTGCGGGAGCGGACTGCCACAGGCAAGATGCCCGAGAACCCCGCTCTGGTGACCACCATCGTCACCACCAATATGACCAAGCCCATTACGAACGCTTACGGCGTCAAGCTCATCGAGGTGCTCACGGGCTTCAAGTTCATCGGCGAGCAGATCAAGCTCTTCGAGCAGACCGGCAGCAACCACTACGTGTTCGGCCTGGAGGAGAGCTACGGCTGCCTTGCGGGGACCCATGCCAGGGACAAGGACGCCATCGTGGCGGTGATGTGCCTATGCGAGGTGGCGGCCTACTGCAAGAAGCAGGGCAAGACCCTCTGGGACATGATGCTGGATACCTACGAGAAGTACGGCTATTACAAGGAGTCCCAGTACACCATCACCTTAAAGGGCATCGATGGCTCCAGGCAGATCGCGGAGATCATGGAAAAGCTGCGCCAGAATCCGCCCAAGTCCTTCGGCAGCCACCAGGTGCTGAAGTTCAGGGATTACCAGACGGACAGGATCGTGGACATGGCTACCGGCGCGGAGGGAAAGACCGGGCTGCCGAAGTCCAACGTACTGTATTTCGAACTCCCGGACGACGCATGGTGCTGCGCACGGCCCTCGGGCACGGAGCCCAAGATCAAGTTCTACATGGGCGTGAAGGGGACGAGCTTGGAGGACGCCCAGGCGAAGCTGGAGACGCTGACGGAGGACCTGAAGGCTGTGCTGTAAGGGGCATTGCCCGGAAATGCGCTGTATTACAGATAATGGGATGGGCAGGGGGCCAGGGCTTCCTGCCTGTTCTCTATCCGGGGCCATAGGGAGAAAAGGTTGTTTTTTGGAGGAGCGTATGAAAAAAAGAGTGGTAATCATACTGGTAGTGGCCAGCTGTCTCCTGGCGGTGGGGCTGTTCGTGGTAAGCCCCTTTACCTTCAGCACGGGCATCTATGTCGATGCAGGAGAACCCATCATCGTCTTTGACGAAGGCTCAGCGGGGCCTGTGGTCATGCGGGGGCGGACGGGGAACTACCGGACGGGGGACAGGATTCTCATCCTCCATGACGGCACCATGATGCTCAGCTATCCGGCCCAGATGAACGTGTACTTCAGCCTCCGCCTGAAGAAGGGGAAGGCCGGTGACGTGCCGGAATCCGTGCTGGACTCGCTGGAGGAGATGGGATGGCTCCCGGGAGGTGCGCTTGGGCAGAATCAATAAGGCGAATCTGAAAAAGACCATCTATTATATGAAGCGCAACGGCATCCGCAGGACATGGTACGCCGTCCTGGAGAGGCTGGAGGAGAGGAAGCGCCCTCCCTATGTGTGGACGCCTCCCGCGGACCGGGAGCTGGAGGCACAGCGCCGGGGATGGCAGCGGCAGGGCCTGTGCGCCAGGTTCAGCATACTGGTGCCCACATACAGGACGAAGCCGGAATATCTGAAGGAGCTGGTGGAATCCCTCCGCTGCCAGACCTATCCCGGCTGGGAGCTGATTCTGGCGGACGCCACGGAGGATTGCAGCGTGGAGCGGGCGCTGCGGGACATGACAGAGCCCGGCCAGGTGGATTTTGAGGGGGGCGGACAGGGGACCGGAGACCTGACGGATGCCCCCGGCAGGAGCGCGGGAGATGCCGCCCCGGGTATTTCCGCGGAGCCTGGGCCGGAGGATGCGCTTCCCGGCTTTCACAGCGGGCGGATCCGCTATATCCGCCTGGAGCGGAATGAGGGCATCGCAGGGAACACGAACCAGGCCCTTCCCCATGCCGCAGGGGATTACATCGGGCTGCTGGATCATGACGATGTCCTCACACCGGACGCCCTCTACGAGATGGCGGCGGCGATCGGACAGGCGCAGGAGAGGGGGACCGCGCCCGCGCTCCTCTATTCCGATGAAGACAAATGCAATGGGGACAGGACGGAATATTTTGAGCCCCACCGGAAGGAGGACTTTAATTTCGACCTGCTTCTGAGCAATAATTACATCTGCCATTTCCTGGTGATGGAGCGGGCGCTGATGCAGGAGCTGGGATTCCGTTCAGAATATGACGGCGCACAGGACTTCGACCTGGTGCTGCGGGCGGTGGCCGGACTTAAGGGAAGGGAGGAGGCCATCCTCCACATCCCCAGGGTGCTCTACCACTGGAGATGCCACCCCGGCTCCACCGCGGAGAACCCGGAGAGCAAGCGCCACGCCTATGAGGCCGGGCGCAGGGCGGTGCAGGATTTCGCGGACAGGCAGGGCTGGGCGGCAAAAGCGGTGGACACGGCCCATGTGGGCTTCTATGCCCTGCGGTATGGGGACGGCCCCCTGGTAAGCGGCAGGCCCAATGCAGACGGCGGCCCCTGCACAAGCGGCAGCCCTTATGCGGGCGGCGGCTCCAATGTAGGCGAAAGCGCCTCTGCAGGCGGCAGCATTTTTGACAGCCGGACGGATGTAGGGGCCATAGCGGGCAGGATTGTCCACAGCGGCAGGGTGGCGGGCGGCCGCCTGGCGGAAGCGGGGGAGCATGTGAGCGCCGCTCTGCCCGGAACGGAAGGGAGCGGCACAGGGCCGGTGCAGGCCGGGGAAGTCCTGTACCGGAACCTGCCGATTCATTACAGCGGCTACCTCCACCGGGCGGTTCTGCCCCAGGATGCCGCTGCGGCGGATATCCGGAACATCCGGGTGCGCCCGGAGTGCCGGGAGCTGTTTTCGCAGGTGACGGGAGTCCCTTACCGGACGGCGCCGGGGACCGACAGGTTCGACGCCTCCACCCTGCCCGAGGGCTGCGACATAGGCAGGATCAGCCTGGAATTGGGCCGGGCCCTGCGGGAGGCCGGGTACAGGATCCTGTACCTGCCGGAAAGAAGCTATGACGTGGAGGCCTGACGGGCAGGCCAGGCGGGCCCCATGCCTGCCATCCTTTGAAAATCAGCATATACCGAGAGAAAGGAGAGCGCATATGAAAAAATATATCATGGCCCTGGACCAGGGCACCACAAGCTCCAGGTGCATTTTGTTCGACAAGGCGGGGAGCATCCATTCCATGTCCCAGAAGGAATTCACGCAAATTTATCCCAAGCCCGGCTGGGTGGAGCACAATCCCAAGGAGATCTGGTCTTCCCAGCTATCGGTGGCCACGGAGTGCATGGCCATGGCAGGCGTGGGCGCGGAGCAGATAGCCGCCATCGGCATCACCAACCAGCGGGAGACTACGGTTTTGTGGGACAGGAATACCGGAGAGCCGGTATACAATGCCATCGTATGGCAGTGCCGCCGCACCTCGGACATGATCGAGAAATTGAAAGAGGACGGCTTTGACGAGAAAATCCGGGAGAAGACCGGCCTGGTGCCGGATGCCTATTTCAGCGCCTCCAAGATTGCCTGGATTCTGGAGCATGTGCCCGGGGCCAGGAAAAGGGCGGAAAAAGGGGAGCTGCTCTTTGGCACGGTGGACACCTGGCTCATCTGGAATCTGACAAAGGGTGCGGTGCATGTGACGGACTATACCAATGCTTCCCGCACCATGCTGTTCGACATCCACAGGCTGGTCTGGGACGAGGAGATTATGGAGCGTTTCCGCATCCCGGCGGGAATCCTGCCTGAGGTTCGGCCCTCCAGCTATGTCTATGGGCATACCGATACTTCCGTGCTGGGCGGACGGATCGCCATCGCGGGCGCGGCAGGGGATCAGCAGGCGGCCCTGTTCGGCCAGTGCTGCTTCCAGCGGGGTGAGGTAAAGAATACCTATGGCACAGGCTGTTTCCTGCTGATGAACACCGGAAAGGACGCCATCGCCTCGAGGTCAGGGCTGCTGACCACCATCGCTGCCGGGACCTGTGAAGAGCCGGAGTACGCGCTGGAGGGCAGCGTGTTCGTGGCGGGAGCGGGCGTCCAGTGGCTGCGGGACAGCATGCGCATGCTGAAAAGCGCCGCCCAGTCCGAGCAGTACTGCGAAGCGGTGGAGGATACCGCCGGGGTCTACCTGGTGCCTGCCTTTGCAGGGTTAGGGGCGCCTTACTGGAACCAGTACGCCAGGGGCACCGTGGTGGGGCTGACCAGGGGCTGCACGAAGGAGCACTTCATCCGCGCCACCCTGGAGTCTGTCGCCTACCAGACCGCGGACGTGCTCCGGGCCATGGAGGAGGACAGCGGTATCCGGCTGAAGGGCCTGAAGGTGGACGGCGGGGCCAGCGCCAACGATTTCCTGATGCAGTTCCAGGCGGACATCGTGGACACCCAGGTTCACAGGCCGGAGTGCATCGAGACCACGGCTTTGGGGGCAGCCTATCTGGCAGGCCTGGCGGTGGGCTACTGGGAGGACAAGGAGGAGATCAGGGCAAACTGGCAGATTGGCAAGGTGTTCTGCCCGTCCATGGAGGAAGAGCGGCGCGGGGAGCTGCTCAAGGGCTGGAAGCGTGCCGTGAAATGCGCCCTCATGTGGGCGCAGGACACGGAATGAAGGACATGGACGGATTGCCCAAGGAAGACCCTGACGGATTTGGCATGGCAATGGATGAAGGAAACGAAAAAGGTGACAGAAAATGCAGCTGCGGCCATGGCGGCTGCGTTTTTTGCTTGTAATGGGAGAGAAATGTGGTAAAATATTGAAAAGGAAGGATATCATGTCAACTTCTGAATTCCAGGCGCACAGAAGCGCACGGGATTGTATACGCCGGAGCGCACGAAATCATGGCAGATTATTAACATGGAAGAATGGTAAGAAATATTTTAAGAAAGGAAGAGAATGAAATGCTAGTGCAAAAATATAAAGACATGCTGGCAGGAAAATCCGTCATCCGGGAGCTGTCGGAGTTCGCCACGGCCAGAGGCCGGGAAATCGGGTATGAGAACGTGTTCGACTACAGCCTGGGGAACCCTTCCGTGCCCGTGCCCCAGGCATTTACGGACGAGATGATTCATATGCTGACAGACAGGGAGAGCAATGAGCTCCACGGCTACAGCCCCAGCCTGGGCATCACCGGCGTCAGGGAGGCGGTGGCGGCATCCCTTGAGAAGCGGTTCGGCCTGCCCTACCGGAAGGAGCATATCTTCATGGCCTCCGGCGCGGCCGGGGCGCTGGCCCACGCCTTCCGCCTGGTGACGGAGCCGGGGGACGAGATCCTGACCTTCGCCCCCTATTTCCCGGAGTACGGCCCCTACGTGAACCTGACGGGAGCGGTGCTGAAGGTGGTGCCCCCGGACACGGAGAGCTTCCAGATCTATTTCGGGAAATTCGAGGAGATGCTCACCGGGAAGGTGATGGCTGTGCTGATCAACACGCCCAACAATCCTTCCGGCGTGGCCTATTCCGCGGCCACCCTCAGGAAGCTGGCGGATCTCCTGCGGGAGAAATCGGCGGAATACGGGCACACTATATACCTGATTTCGGATGAACCGTATCGTGAAATCGTATTTAGCGGCGTGGAGGCGCCCTGCGTGTCCGCCTTTTACGACGATACCATCATGTGCTATTCCTTCTCCAAGTCCCTGTCCATCCCCGGGGAGCGCATCGGCTATGTGGCGGTGAACCCCAGATGCAGGGACGCGGAGACCATGGTCAACATGTGCGGCCAGATTTCCAGGGGCACCGGGCATAACTGCCCGCCGTCCATCATCCAGCTTGCCGTGGCCAAAGTGCTGGACCGGACGGCGGACTTGAGCGTCTATGAGACCAACATGGAAATCCTCTACAAGGAACTGGTGGATTTGGGCTTTTCCTGCGTGAAGCCCGGCGGAACCTTCTACATCTTCCCCAAAGCCCTGGAGGAGGATGCCAGGGCGTTCTGCCGCAAGGCGCTGGACTATGACCTGGTGCTGGTGCCCGGGGACACCTTCGGCGCGCCGGGATACTTCCGCATGGCCTACTGCATCGCCACCGAAAAGGTAGAGCGGTCGTTAAAGGCCCTGCGGCGGTTCGTGGAGGAGACCTACCGCTAGGGGCAGGAGGACTGGTAACAGCCAGGCCTCCGCAGAACAAACGTGCTGTCATCCGCCGGGTCCTGCACAGCAGACGAATCGGCGCCAGCCAGGAAAGCCGCTGTGCTTCCGGCAGACAGTTGCGCGGAAATAAAATGACAGAATTGTCAGAAAGGCGGGATAATCGTGTATCAGGCAGGACTGATATTGGAGGGCGGCGGCATGAAAGGACTCTACACCGCCGGGGTGATCGATTTTTTCCTGGATAAGGGCATAGAATTTTCCAGTGTGTACGGCGTGTCGGCGGGGGCCTGCAGCATGTGCAGCTATCTCTCGAAGCAGCGGGGGCGGGCCAGGGACGTTTGCATAGACTACCTGGACGACAAAAGGTACTGCAGTCTGTGGAGCCTGCTGACCACGGGGGATCTGTTCAATGTGGACATGAATTACCGGCTGGTGCCGGAGCAGCTGAACCCCTACGACTACAAGGCTTTTGAACAGTATGGCGGAAAGGCCTACAGCGTGGCCACGGACATCGTTACCGGAAAGCCGGCCTACTTCCGGATACGGGACGTGAGGAAGGACATCGTGAAGATCCGGGCATCCGCCTCCCTGCCCCTGGTATCCCGGAACGTGAGGATCGGCGGCGGGCTGTACCTGGACGGGGGCTTGAGCGACTCCATCCCCATCCAGAGATCCGTCCTGGACGGGAACCGGAAGAATGTGGTGGTCATGACCAAAGAGACGTCCTTCGTGAGGCGGCGGGTCAAGGCCCACATGCTCTGGCTGCTGCGGGCGCGGTACTGGCGGTACCCGAGGGTGGCGGAGCTGATGGCCCGCCGGAACGCGCGCTACAGGGAACAGGTGGCCTATGTGGAGAGGCTGCGAAAGAGCGGCCAGGTATTCGTGATCCGGCCGAAAGCGCCCAGCGGCGTGGGGCGGGTGGAGAAGGACGGGAGGAAGCTGCGGGCCCTGTACCGCCAGGGCTACCGGGACGCGGCAGAGTCCTATCAGGAGCTGCGGGCTTTTCTGGAGAAATGAGCAATCTGCACAGAGGAAGGCACAAAAGCGATATATACTGCTTAACGGTTTCACTTGCCGTGAAGCCAGACTGCATAACGCTGACCGGTTCAAGCGCATGATTACATTAGGCAGTATTCAGCGTTATGCAGTATAAAAGAGAGAATGGAGAGTGAAGATGGAACAGTTCATTGAAATCATCAAGGCAATCATCTATGGCATAGTGGAGGGCATCACGGAATGGCTGCCCATCAGCAGCACAGGGCACTTGATTCTGGTGGAGAGCCTGATGCCCTTCCGCCCGCTTGAGAACGGCATTGGCGTCAGCGAGGAGTTCTTCGGCATGTTTGACGTGGTCATCCAGCTGGGGGCCATCCTGGCGGTGGTGGTGCTGTTCTGGGGCCAGATCTGGCCCTTCGCCCTGACCAGGAGAGAGCGGGAGCAGACGGGGGAAACCGGCATCATGTCCTATTTCAAGAAGGACATCTGGATCCTGTGGTTCAAAATCCTGGTGTCCTGCGTGCCGGCGGCGGTGATCGGTATCCTGTTCGACGACGTGTTCGACGAGCTGTTCTATAACCCCACCAGCGTGGCGATCGCCCTGATCGTGTTCGGCGTGGCCTTCATCGTGGTGGAGAGCTGGAACAAGGGGAGGAGGCCCAGGATACGCAGGCTCTCCCAGATCACCTTCCAGACCGCCTTCCTCATCGGCGTGTTCCAGCTGATCGCCGCCGTGTTCCCCGGTACCTCCCGCTCCGGCGCCACGATCGTGGGCGCCCTGCTCATCGGCGTGTCCAGGACGGTGGCGGCAGAGTACACCTTCTTCCTGGCCATTCCGGTGATGTTCGGGGCCAGCCTCCTGAAGGTGGTGAAATTCGGCTTCGCGTTCACCTCCATGGAACTGACGCTGCTGATCGTGGGGACAGTGGTGTCCTTCATCGTGTCCCTGTTCGTGCTCCGGTTCCTGATGGGATACATCAAGAAGCACGACTTCAAGGTCTTCGGCTGGTACCGCATCGCGCTGGGGGCGGTGGTGCTGCTGTACTTCGGGCTGGCGGCGTAAAATCAAAGGAGGAACCTCCGGCCATTTGGCGATTCTGCGGGCAGAGGCAGGAAAAACATGGGAATCCTGCACAAATACCACAGGCCTGACATCATGGGCCGGAGGCAGACCGCGTATTTCTGCACGATCCCCGGGCCGTTTCCCCGGAATATTCAGCAGTGTCACGGAGCCGGGAGAGGCGTATCGGAGAAAAATGAACACTATATAGTTGACTTTTTTTGCAAAAAGGAATACAATACAGCAGGGTAGGCGGGACGGCAGGGCCGTTCCACGCCTGTTTCCAGCAACGGAACATAGATATGAGAGAAAGGAAGTGGACAATCATGGCAGGAAGAAAATCGACGAAAACTGCAGCAAAGACTACGGAAACAGTAGTGGCGGAAGCTATCGAACCCAAGGCAGAAGAGATAAAGACAGAAGAAATAGCAGAAACCAAGGCAACAGAGCCCCAGGAGGAGCCCAGGAAGGCCCCCGCGAAGAAGACCGCGGGCAGGCCTGCAAAGACGGCCAGGGCAGCCAAGACGGAGGCACCTGCGGAGGAGGCGCCCAAGGCCGCGAAAGCCGCCGAAAAGAAGACGGCGCCCAAGGCTGCGGCGAAGAAGGCTGTGGAGAGCGTCCTCCACATCCAGTACGCAGGCAGGTCCTACTCACAGGAAGATCTGCTGAAGATTGCCAGGGATGTATGGAAATACGACCTGAAGCGCAAGGTGGGCGAGTTAGAGAGCGTGGAGATGTACGTGAAGCCGGAGGAGAACAAGGTCTACTATGTGATGAACGGTGAAGTCTCCGGCTGCTTCGACATCTGAAGCCCATACGGAAAACGGATGCGGAAAACAGGATTCTTGCTTGGCGAGGATTCTGTTTTTTGTATGCGCAGGCTATTTAGATTTTTTTTAGAATTATTTTTGAGGAAATCGGTTGACAATGGATAGGGTAAGTGCTATTTTATGGTTAGTAGATGTTAGCACTCCCCTTAAATGAGTGCTAATAACAGAAAGGGAGGCAGCTTGGATGGAGCTGGATGAGAGAAAAAAGAAAATCCTGCAGGCAGTCATCCGCAACTATCTGGAGACAGGTGAGCCGGTTGGCAGCAGAACCATTTCCAAGTACACCGACCTGAACTTAAGCTCCGCGACCATCCGCAACGAGATGGCCGACCTGGAGGAGATGGGGTATATCTTCCAGCCCCATACCTCCGCCGGCAGAATCCCTTCCGACAAGGGCTACCGCCTGTACGTGGACGCCATGATGGCGGATAAGGAACGGGAAGTGGTGGAGATGAAGGAGATGCTGGTACAGCGCCAGGACAAGATGGAGACGCTGCTGAAGCAGGTCGCCAGGGTATTGGCGCAGAATACCCAGTACGCCACCATGATTTCCGCACCCCAGACAAAGCGCAGCAAGCTGAAGTTCATCCAGCTTTCCAGGGTGGAGGCCAATCAGCTGCTGGCCGTCATCGTCATCGAGGGGAATGTGATCAAGAACAATATCCTGTCGGTGCAGGAGGAGCTGAGCGACGAGACGCTGCTGAAGCTGAACATTCTGCTGAACACCCATTTGAACGGCCTGTCCATCGACGAGATCAATCTTGCCATGATAGCCTTCATGAAGCAGCAGGCGGGCATCCACAGCGCCATCGTCAGCGAGGTCATCGACGCGGTGGCAGAGGCGATTCGGGCGGAGGAGGATTTGGAGATCTACACCAGCGGCACCAACAATATCTTCCGCTATCCGGAACTGGCCGACCAGCAGAAGGCCAGCGAGCTGATCAACACCTTTGAGGAGAAGCAGCTCCTGGGAGAGCTTCTGCAGGAAGCCCACGGGGAGGGCGAGGAGACAGGCATCCAGGTGTATATCGGCGCGGAGACCCAGGTGCAGAGCATGAAGGACTGCAGCGTGGTCACAGCCACTTATGAGCTGGGCGGCGGCATGAAAGGCACCATCGGCATCATCGGCCCGAAACGGATGGATTACGACAAGGTCGTAGGCACGCTGCGGATGATACAGAACCAGCTGGACACCTTGTACGGCCAGGAAGGCGCGGACGAATAGCAACGATAGGAATGGAGGTTGGCAATCGGAAATGGCAGAGCAGGAACGTGATATGGAAATAGAGAAGGAGCAGCAGGCCGCCGAATCCGGTGACCAGGCGGAAGAGACCGCGGAAGCGCCGGAGGGCATGGCGGAGGAAGCGGAAAAAGCCGAGGACGCCGGGGAAGAAGCGGAGGAAACTCCGCCGGAGGGGGAGGATCCCAAGACCTGGGCGGAGAAGCGTGCCGCGAAGAAACAGGCGAAGCTGGATAAGAAGGCCCAGGGCTACAAGGATCAGATAGAACAGCTGGAGGATAAGGTGAAGCGCCAGCTGGCCGAGTTCGAGAACTTCCGGAACCGGTCGGAGAAGGAGAAGCACGCCATGTTCGAGACCGGCGCCAAGAGCGTCATCGAGAAAATTCTGCCGGTGGTGGACAATTTCGAGAGGGGATTGGCCACGGTGCCGGAGGACAAGAAAGAGGATCCCTTCGTGGACGGCATGAACCGCATCTATAAGCAGCTGCTGACGGAGCTGGAGAACATCGGCGTAAAGCCCATTGAGGCCGTGGGGAAGGAATTCGACCCCAACCTCCACAATGCGGTGATGCAGGTGGAGAGCGAAGAGTACGAGTCCGGGACGGTGGCGCAGGAACTGCAGAAGGGGTACACTTACCGGGACGGGGTGGTTCGGCATTCTATGGTGGCTGTGGTAGTGTGAGAAGAAGTGCTAAGGCTGTAAAGTACACGGCCTAAGAACTTCTAGGCTCCTATGAGCGAATGAATTCGCTCGCGGCCGTCTCACAGGTCAGAATGCCCAGGCGAATCTTTTTCGCCTTGTGCGCGGGCATTCTTCCAAGGGCAGTTTTGCGCTTTGCTTGCGGCGGTTCGGGAGTGGATGGGTTTCTTAGTTTGGTTTAAATATATGGATATGGGATATATTTAAATATATTTTTGGGGTTTTGGCCTAATTTGGATTCGTGTTGCTGGCAGGGGCTAAATGCTTGTATTCCGGCAGGGGCTATATGCAATAGGAACATGGGAGCGAATTGGGAGTGGGTTTTTGGTATAGAGGTTGAATAAATTTAGGAGGATATTTGGAATGAGCAAGATTATTGGGATTGACTTGGGGACAACGAATAGCTGTGTGGCGGTTATGGAGGGCGGGAAGCCTACTGTCATTGCCAATGCGGAGGGGGCGAGGACTACGCCTTCTGTGGTGGCTTTTACGAAGACTGGGGAGAGATTGGTGGGGGAGCCGGCTAAGCGTCAGGCTGTCACGAATGCGGAGAAGACCATTGCTTCTATTAAGAGGGATATGGGGACGGATAACGGACGTTCTATTGACGGGAAGAAGTATTCCCCTCAGCAGATCTCGGCTATGATTCTGCAGAAGCTGAAGGCGGACGCGGAGAGTTATCTGGGAGAGAAAGTGAGCGAGGCCGTTATCACGGTTCCGGCGTATTTTAATGATGCGCAGCGCCAGGCTACTAAGGACGCGGGTAAGATCGCGGGGCTGGATGTGAAGCGGATTATCAATGAGCCTACGGCGGCGGCGCTGGCTTATGGGCTTGACAATGAGAAAGAGCAGAAGATCATGGTGTATGATCTGGGCGGCGGTACTTTTGATGTCTCTATCATTGAGATTGGGGATGGGGTCATCGAGGTTCTGGCGACCAATGGCGATACCCGCCTGGGCGGCGATGATTTTGACAATAAGATCATTCAGTGGATGCTGGCTGAGTTCAAGAAGGCGGAGGGCGTGGATCTGTCCAGTGACAAGATGGCCATGCAGAGACTGAAGGAGGCGGCGGAGAAGGCGAAGAAGGAGCTTTCCAGCGCTATGACCACGAATATCAACTTGCCTTTCATCACGGCTACGGCGGAAGGACCTAAGCATTTTGACATGAATCTGAGCCGGGCACAGTTCGATGAGCTGACCCATGATTTGGTGGAGAAGACGGCCATTCCTGTGCAGAATGCCATGAAGGACGCGGGGCTGACCAATTCGGATCTGGGGCAGGTGCTGCTGGTGGGCGGTTCTACCCGTATTCCCGCGGTGCAGGATAAGGTGAGACAGATCACGGGCAAAGAGCCCAGCAAGTCTCTGAATCCGGACGAGTGCGTTGCCATCGGCGCTTCCGTACAGGGCGGCAAGCTGGCGGGCGATGCCGGCGCAGGCGATATTCTGCTTCTGGACGTGACGCCGCTGTCCCTGTCCATCGAGACCATGGGCGGCGTGGCCACCAGACTGATTGAGAGGAATACGACGATTCCTACCAAGCACAGCCAGATTTTCTCGACTGCGGCTGACAACCAGACCGCTGTGGACATCAATGTGGTACAGGGTGAGAGACAGTTTGCGAGAGACAATAAGTCCCTGGGGCAGTTCCGTCTGGATGGGATTCCGCCCGCAAGGAGAGGTGTGCCCCAGATTGAGGTTACTTTCGATATTGATGCCAACGGTATCGTGAACGTGTCCGCTAAGGATCTGGGCACCGGCAAGGAGCAGCATATCACTATCACCGCAGGCTCCAATATGTCGGACGATGAGATTGAGAGGGCCGTGAAAGAGGCGGCTGAGTTCGAGGCTCAGGACAAGAAGCGCAAAGAGGCTGTGGAGGCCAGGAACGAAGCGGATTCCTTCGTGTTCCAGACCGAGAAGGCCCTTGGCGAAGTGGGCGACAAGATCAGCGACAGCGAGAAGTCCGCGGTTCAGGCCGATCTGGACGCTGTGAAGGCCATTCTGGACAGGACCAGGGATCAGGAGATGAGCGACAGCGATGTGGATGAGCTGAAGGCCGCCAAGGAGAAGCTGATGAACAGCGCCCAGAGCCTGTTCACCAAGATGTACGAGAACATGCAGCAGGCACAGGGCGGCGCGGCAGGCCCGGATATGGGCGGCGCAGCCGATGCCCAGAGCGCTTCCGCTCCGGATGACGATGTGATCGACGGGGATTTCCGCGAAGTATAAGCAGGATGTCCTGAAGATATGGTTTGAGGGATTTGGATGGAAATCTAAGTCAGTGGCTTTGTGGAGTGCTGGCTTAGATTTTCTGCGGTACGGTTTCGGGCAGTTTGCTCCGGTTTTTTGCGATAGGGATTGAATCGGGCCGCGAAATGTGATAAGCTGTTACAGTATGTATTTCTGAGGATGAGGTGTTTGCTATGGCGGAGCAGAAGCGGGACTATTATGAAGTCCTGGGCGTAGATAAAGGTGCAGATGACGCTGCAATCAAAAAAGCATATCGCGTTCTGGCGAAGAAGTACCATCCGGACATGAATCCTGGTGACGCGGAGGCGGAAAAGAAATTCAAGGAGGCTTCGGAAGCCTATGCCGTGCTGAGCGATCCTGACAAGAGGAGGCAGTACGATCAGTTCGGGCATGCCGCTTTTGAAGGCGGAGCGGGCGGAGGAGGCTTCGATTTCAGCGGGGCGGATTTCGGCGATATCTTCGGGGATATCTTCGGCGATCTGTTCGGCGGCGGCCGGAGCAGGAGCCGCAGCAACGGCCCCATGAAGGGGGCGAACCTGCGCACCAGCGTCCGTATTGCCTTTGAGGAAGCTGTGTTCGGCTGTAAGAAAGAGATAGAGCTGAATGTGAAGGAGACCTGTAAGACCTGTAACGGTTCCGGTGCCAAGCCCGGGACCAGCCCTGAGACCTGCCCTAAGTGCGGCGGCAAGGGCCAGGTGGTGTTCACCCAGCAGTCCCTGTTCGGGACGGTCCGGAACGTGCAGACCTGTCCGGACTGCCAGGGCAGCGGCAAGATCATCAAGGACAAGTGCGTCGACTGCCATGGAACCGGATATATATCCATGAAGAAACGGTATTCCGTCGATATCCCCGCGGGAATCGACAACGGCCAGTCCACGCGCATGCCGGGGCTGGGCGAGCCGGGCATCAATGGAGGACCCAGGGGCGATGTGCTGATTGAGGTCATCGTGGGGCGCCATCCGATTTTCCAGAGGCAGGATTTCGATATTTACTCTACCGTTCCGGTGTCCTTTGCGGTGGCGGCGCTGGGCGGAGAGATATTGATCGACACGGTGGACGGCAAGGTCATCTATGACGTGAAGGCCGGCACCCAGACGGATACCAGGATACGTCTGCGGGGCAAGGGCGTGCCCTCCTGGCGGAACAAGGACGTGCGGGGCGACCACTATGTGACGTTGGTGGTCCAGGTTCCCGATAAATTAAAGCAGGAGGCCAAGGACCTGCTGCGCCAGTTCGACGAATTGACGGGCAATACCCTCAACGCCGCAAAGCCTGCCGCGGACCAGGAACGCGGCGGCGACGGCAAGGAGAGCCCTAAGGAAGGCAAGAAGAAAAAGTTCTGGAAATAATAGATTTCGGGAGATTTCCGGAGAGAGCAATATTGGATAGAACGTTGGACAGACAGGCGGTTCAGGCATGGAAGCAGTTGAAAGAGGATTGAGATAGAGGATGGATCAGAAAGAAACCAGGCATGTCCTTTTGACGGAATGCCGGTTTCTTTTTCTTTTTTTCGATATCACGGAGGCTGTCTTGCAATGGGATAAAGTAAAAAGCTTCATTGACAGGACGGACAAGGTGGTCTATCATGGTTAGGAAGGCGGAAAGCGACGCGGCTATGGAGAAGAGGGACAACGAGTTTTTGAAATATCTGTGCTATCTATACATGATTGCCTTGCTGGTGGCGCTGCCTTTGCATACCGGCGGAAACTACTGGAGGCTGGGCGAAAGGAAGTATGAACTGTTCCAGAGGGTCTCGCTCCTCTGCCTGGGCTGCTGGATTGTTGGGGCGCTGCTGGAGCGCATAGGGCTTGCGGTCAGGAGGCGGAAGGAGGCTGTCCCGGGAAACAGCGCAGGGAGGGGCGGCAGGGCATCCTTCAGCAAGGTGGACTGGGCGGTGGCAGGCTATGGCGTCTGCGTGCTGCTCTCGGCCCTTTGCAGCGGATACGGCAGGCTGGCCTGGGAGGGCTATGAGGGCTGGCGCATGGGGGCGGTTGCCCAGCTGATGTTTGTGGGGATTTATTTCTTTGTGTCCAGGCGGTATGACGGGAATCGGATTCCTCTGTATCTGGGGGAGGCGGCTGTGTGCCTGGTGACTTTGTTCGGGTTGCTGCACCGCCTGGGGATAGACCCGCTGGGGCTTCTGGCCTACTGGAGCCAGGGGGACTGGGAATACAGCCACATGCTGTCCACCCTGGGGAACATTAACTGGCTGTGCGGCTATTACAGCGTAGCGCTGGCCTTGCTGGCGGCACATTATCTGGAGACAGAACGGCGATGGGCTGAGGCGTTTTTGTATGTGGCTGCATTGGCCGCTTTTGTGCTGCTGGGCGTGCAGGGCAGTCAAGGGGGGCATCTGATCCTGGCGGTCTGTGTCATCCTATGTATGTCGACGGGATGGGGGCAGACCTGGGTGCGCAGGAAAATGTGGCGGCTGTTGACAGGGTTTTTCCTGGGCATGTCGGTGATGGGGCTGCTGATGGAGCTGCGCAGCAGCAAGGCGGCCGTGGTGGAAGATGGAGATGTCTTCAGACAGGCGGGATGGCCGGTCTGGATCATCGGGGCCGTTGTCTGCGGGGCGATGTACTTTCTGTTTGTGCGGAGAGGGGAGGCTGCCGGCAGGCTGCTGCGGCGCAGAGGCGTCAGGGCAGTATTGATATGTGTCATGGCTGGGGGGATTGCTGCGGCGGTCTTTTATGTGGTGGTTCATGGGATTGATGACGAGTTCGGCAGCGGCAGGGGCTTTCTGTGGCGGATTTCCATGGAGGGGTTCCGGCAGGCGGATTTGAAGGGCATGGTGCTGGGGGCCGGGCCGGACTGCTATGGGGAGGAAATCTATGGCCTGCTGGGCGCGGGGACCAGCGTCTGGCAGGGGACCCATTGGGACGGGGCCGTGTATACCAACGCCCACAATGAAGTGCTGACCCAGCTGTGCAATGTGGGGATTCTGGGAACTGTGAGCTATCTGGCGATCTTCCTGACGGGATGGGTGCGGTATGCGCCCTGGGGGCGGAGGGACAGCGAGGCCTTTGCCGGCGAGGGGATCCCTGGCAGGCCGGAGGTTTTTGACTGGCTGGGGCCGCTGGCCATCGCCATGTACGGGATTCACAGCCTGATCAGCTTCCAGCAGGTGCTGAACACGCCGCTGCTGTTCCTTGTGCTTGGGGTGTGTGAGCAGAGGGCGCGGGCCCGCCGAGAATCGAAAGAAGCGTGAGCGAGGAGAATGGATGTATGAAATGGAAGAAATTCAAGGTAAAGACAATAACCGATGCGGAAGACATCATCATCAGCACCCTCTATGACATAGGCCTGGAAGGGGCGCAGATTGAGGATAAGATACCCCTCACGGCCCTGGAGAAAGAACAGATGTTCGTAGACATCCTGCCGGAGGGGCCGGAGGACGATGGCATCGCTTACCTGAGCTTTTTCGTGGAGGAGAAAGAGGACGGCAGCCTGGAAGTCCTGGGGGAGCGCACGGACGCGGAGGCTGTCCTGGAGCAGGTGCGCCAGGAGCTGGAGGACCTTCGACAGTTCTGCGACATCGGGGAGGGCAGCGTCACGTTGGACGAGACGGAGGACATTGACTGGATCAACAACTGGAAGCAGTATTTCCATCAGTTCTATATAGACGATATACTGGTGATTCCTTCCTGGGAGGACGTCAAAGCGGAGGACAGGGACCGGATGGTGCTGCACATCGACCCCGGGACGGCTTTCGGCACGGGGATGCACGAGACCACTCAGCTGTGCGTCCGGCAGCTGCGCAAGTACATGACGCCCGGCGCCCGGCTGCTGGACGTGGGGACGGGCAGCGGCATCCTTTCAATCCTCTCCCTGATGTTCGGGGCCGGGCACGCGGTGGGGACGGATCTGGATCCCTGCGCGGTGGAGGCGGTGGCAGCCAACTCCGAGGCCAACGGCATCGCCCCTTCCCGGTTCGAGATGCTGACAGGCAATATCATCACGGACCAAGAGGTGCGGGACCGGGTGGGCTACGGGTGCTACGATATCGTGGCAGCCAACATCCTGGCGGAGGTGCTGGTGCCGCTGACCCCTGTGATTGTGGATCAGCTGAAGCCGGGCGGAATCTACATTACTTCCGGCATCATAGACGACAGGGAAGAGACGGTGGCGGAAGCCGTGAAAGCGGCGGGCCTGAAGGTGCTGGAGGTGAACCGTCAGGGGGAGTGGGTCAATGTGACGGCGCAGAAGCCGCTAGCATGAGCCGCCAGAGCTGCCGGGGCAGGCGTGAAACATGGCGTAAATTCGGGAGAGGGACATGTACCAATTTTTCGTAGAACCGTCACAGATCAATATTTCTGACAAACGTGTCATAATTACGGGCCCGGACGTGAACCATATCCGGAATGTGCTGCGGATGAAGCCGGGGGAGGAGCTGTCCGTCAGAGGAGGCCCGGACGGCAGAGAGTACCGCTGCGGCATCCTTTCGCTGGGAGAGGAGATTCTCTGTGAGCTGCGCTTCATCAAGGAGGACAATGTGGAGCTGCCTGCCAGGATTTACCTGTTCCAGGGGCTGCCCAAGGGGGACAAGATGGAGCTGATTGTCCAGAAGGCGGTGGAACTGGGGGTCCATCAGGTGATTCCCGTGGCCGCCGCCCGCTGTGTGGTGAAGCTGGACGGGAAGAAGGCCGCCGCAAAGACCGCCCGCTGGCAGGGCGTCGCCCAGGCCGCGGCAAAGCAGAGCAGGCGGGCCATAGTGCCGGAGGTGGCGGAGGTGCTTTCCTTTGCCCAGGCGGTCCGGACGGCTTCCCGGATGGACGTGAAGCTGATTCCCTATGAGCTTGCGGAGGACATGGCCCGGACCAGGAGGCTGCTGGAGGGGATAGGGCCGGGACAGAGCGTGGCGGTGTTCATCGGCCCGGAGGGCGGCTTTGAGGAGGCGGAGATTGGGTTGGCGCTGGCGGAAGGCGTGGAGCCCATCACCCTGGGAAAGCGCATCCTAAGGACGGAGACGGCAGGGCTGGCCGTGCTGTCCTGGATGATGTATCTGCTGGAGGCGTAAGTTCCGCAAAACGGCAGGGACAGGGACAGAAGCTTTGGCATATGATAAAGTAACTAGACTGTGACGCTTCCGGCGGTGGGACCCGGGACGGCGGCCATGGCCGGGAGTTTCGGTCTGATTTGATAAAGGAGCGAAATCATGGAGATATATTTGGACAATTCCGCTACGACCAGAGTCTTCCCTGAGGTGGCGGAGTTGATGACGAAAATCATGTGCGAGGATTACGGCAATCCCTCCAGCCTCCATGTGAAGGGGATGCAGGCGGAGCAATATCTGCGCGGTGCCAGGGACACCTTTGCCAGGATTTTGAAAGTGAACGAGAAAGAGATCTTCTTCACCTCCGGCGGTACGGAATCGGACAATCTGGCGCTGATCGGCTGTGCCCGGGCCAACGCCAGGCGGGGGAAGCATCTGGTCACCACCCAGATAGAGCACCCTGCCGTCCTGAACACCATGCGCTATCTGGAATCCGTGGGCTACCAGGTGACCTATCTGCCGGTGAATGCCCATGGCCTGATATCCCTGGAGGATCTGCAGCGGGCCGTGACCCAGGATACCATTTTGGTGTCCATCATGCATACCAACAACGAAATCGGGGCGTTGGAGCCCGTGGCGGAGGCGGCGGCTGTGGTAAAGCGCAGGAACCCTCTGGCGCTGTTCCATGTAGACGCGGTGCAGGGCTTCGGAAAAGCGAAGATTTACCCCAAGAGGATGGGCATCGACCTGCTGTCCGTCAGCGGGCACAAGATTCACGGGCCGAAGGGGATAGGGCTGCTGTATATTGATGAAAGGGTGAAGATTCAGCCGATTCTGTACGGCGGGGGCCAGCAGAAGAACCTTCGCTCCGGCACGGACAATGTGCCCGGGATCGCAGGCTTCGCCAAAGCGGCCCAGCTTCTCTACGACCATTATGAGGACGATGTGAGGCGGCTGTACCAATGCAAGAAATATTTCATGGACGGGATCCGGCGGCTGGAGGGCGTGACGATCAACGGACTGCTGCCGGGAGAGCCGGACGGCGGGGGGACGGCTCCCCACATCGTCAGCGTATCGGTGAGCGGCGTCCGCAGCGAAGTGCTGCTGCACGCTCTGGAGGAGGCGGGGATCTACGTGTCCGCGGGAAGCGCCTGCGCCGCCCGCAAGCCCCAGCCCTCGGCTACGCTGAAGGCCATCGGCATCGGGAAGCCGCTTTTGGAATCCACGATACGCTTCAGCTTTTCGGTATATACCACGCAGGAAGAATTGGACTATACATTGAGGGCTATGTATGATAAAATTCCTGTGCTGCGCAAATATACCCGCAGATCCTAAAAGCGCGAAAGGCTCGCAGGCGGCCAAGTTCGCTCTGCGAGCCGGTTCCGCGCGGTAGGATGTCCGAGGCGGCGGTTTGGGGATTGGGGGCTGGCGCAGATAGGCGGGGCGGCAGGGCCCGGGAAGTGTTTGAGGGAGAAAGGGTGGATTATGTTCAGAGCTTTTTTGATAAAATATGCGGAGATTGGCGTCAAGGGGAAGAATCGGTATCTGTTTGAGGATGCTTTGGTGCATCAGATGAAGTTCGCCCTGAAGAAGTGCCAGGGGGAGTTTTCGATTCATAAGTCCCAGGGCCGCATTTATGTGGAGGCCCAGGGGGAGTTCGATTTCGAGGAGGCGGTGGACAAGCTCAAGAATGTCTTCGGCATTTCCGGCATCTGTCCTGTGGTCTATGTGGAGGATGAGGGGTTCGGGAAGCTGAAGGAGCGGATACTTGCCTATGTGGACGAGGTGTATCCGGACAAGCACAGGACGTTCAAGGTGCATTCCAGGCGGGCCCGCAAGGAGTATCCCATGGAATCTATGGAAATCAATGCGGCGCTGGGGGAGGCTATCCTCCAGGCTTATCCGGAGATGTCCGTGGACGTGCACGAGCCGGAGATACTGCTGAACGTGGAAATCCGTGAAAAAATATACATTTATTCGGAGACCATTCCGGGGCCGGGCGGGATGCCCGTGGGAACGGGCGGCAAGGCCATGCTGCTCCTGTCCGGCGGCATCGATTCCCCGGTGGCGGGATATATGATAGCGAAGCGGGGGGTGAAGCTGGACGCGGTCTATTTCCATGCGCCGCCTTACACCAGCGAGTGGGCGAAGCAGAAGGTGGTGGACCTGGCGAAGATTGTGTCCAGGTATGTGGGCCCTATCTGGCTCCACATCATCAATTTCACGGATATTCAGCTCTATATTCATGAAAAATGCCCCCACGAGGAGCTGACCATCATCATGCGCCGGTATATGATGCGGATCGCGGAGGCCATTGCCGTTGAGACCGGGTGCCTGGGGCTGGTCACGGGGGAAAGCATCGGACAGGTGGCTTCTCAGACCATGCAGTCTTTGGCGGCTACCAATGAGGTCTGCCAGCTGCCGGTGTACCGGCCGCTGATTGGGTTCGACAAGCAGGAGATTGTGGAGATGGCCGGGCGGATCGGGACCTTCGAGACCTCCATCCTGCCCTACGAGGACTGCTGCACCATCTTCGTGGCGAAGCATCCGGTGACGAAGCCCAATGTGAAGGTCATCCACCGCCATGAGCAAAATCTGGACGAAAAGATAGACCAGCTGGTGAAGACCGCGCTTGAGACGAAAGAACTGGTGATAGCGGAAGGGTGAGGATGAGGAACCGTCCGAAGCGGAAGCGGCATGGACTACAGGGGCAGGAGGCGTCACGGGGCAGACGGGACACGAAAAAAGCCTCCTGGGCTGCCCCGGAGGCCTCTTTGTGTATTTCGGATAGTCCTGACGTGTGCGTATGCGGCCTGCCGTCCGGGCGCAGGCTGATGTATCCTAGGATACGATGTAAGCTTTCAGGAATTCCAGTACTTCGTCTGCGCCTTCCTCTGTGTGGATGTTCAAGTCGATGGGCTTGGACAGATCCAGGCTGAAGATGCCCATGATGGATTTTGCATCGACTACATATCTGCCGGATACCAAGTCGAAATCGTAATCGAACTTGGAGATGTCATTCACAAAGGATTTTACTTTGTCGATAGAATTTAAGAAAATCTGTACTGTTTTCATCTGTTTTACCTCCTTGACTTATTTTATTTCTTCCAGTCAACATATTAATGGGTGGAAAGCCAAAAGTCAAGGCGAAAACAATACAAAAATAGTGGGGAATGATTATGGAAAATGTGGCATTGTATAATCTGGGCTGCAAGGTGAATTCCTACGAGATGGAAGTAATGCGCCAAATGTTCCGGGAAAAGGGATATCGGATTGTATCTTTTGATGAAAAGGCCGATATCTATATCGTGAATACCTGCACTGTCACCAACATCGCGGACAGGAAGAGCAGGCAGATGCTCCACCGGGCCAGGCAGCTCAACCCCGACGCGGTGGTGGTGGCCGTGGGGTGCTATGTGCAGACCGGGCGGGAGGCGGTGGAGAAGGACCCCGCGGTGGACCTGGCCGTCGGCAACAACCGCAAGAAGGATATTGTGGCCATTCTGGAGGCGTACCTGAGGGAAAGAAAGGACAAGACGCTGGGGGGTGCCACGATTCTTGACATCGCCAGGACTTATGAGTATGAGGAGATGCAGCTGAAGGGGACGGCAGAGCACACCAGGGCCTACATCAAGATTCAGGACGGGTGCAACCAGTTCTGTTCCTACTGTGCGATTCCCTATGCCAGGGGCAGGGTGCGCAGCCGCAGGCAGGAGGATATTCTGCGGGAGATTCGGGGGCTGGCGGAGGCGGGGTACCGGGAGGCGGTGCTCACAGGCATCCATATCAGCTCCTATGGAATTGATTTCAACGGCAGCAGCAGGCTGGTGGAGCTGGTGGAGGGAATCGGGGAGATCCCGGGGCTGGACAGGATCCGGCTGGGGTCGCTGGAACCCAGGATCGTCACTCCGGAGACGGCGAAGCGGCTGGCGGCCATACCGCAGCTTTGCCCCCATTTCCATCTGTCTCTTCAGAGCGGCTGCGACGCTACCTTAAAAAGGATGAATAGACGCTATACCACCGGGGAATACTATAAAAGCGTGGAAGCCCTGCGGGAAGCCTTCCATGAGCCCGCCATCACTACGGACGTGATCGTGGGGTTTCCGGGGGAGACGGAAGAGGAGTTCGCCCGGACGAAAGAGTTTCTGGAAAAGGTGCGTTTTTATGAGATGCATGTGTTCAAATACTCCAGGCGGGCCGGGACGGCGGCGGCGTCCATGCCGGATCAGGTGCCGGAGCCGATGAAGGCGCAGCGCAGCGGCCAGCTGCTGGACATGGAGAAACAGCAGTCGGAGGCGTTCCGCAGGCGCTACATAGGCAGGACAGTGGAAGTGCTCCTGGAGGAGGAGCGCCGGATGGAGGGCCGTACATACTGCATCGGCCATACAAAAGATTACGTGAAAGTGGCCGTGGATACGACAGAAAGAACAGAGAAGGACGGTATTGCGATAAATGGGCTGGCGGAAGTACGCGTCAGAGGTTTCCTGACAGACGAAATTCTGATGTAGCTTGAATTTTTGCAGGAAATGAGTTATAGTAGTATAGGAATAGTAGTCGATAGGAACGACAGCTTTTTCGCACTTGGAAAATGCCGGGGGCACGGCGTTTCTCAATAGCCGGAGAAGGGGCTAGGAGGTCAGGGTATGCAGAATTTAGGAAACACACAATACTTCAAGGTGGACTCGGAACCTGCGAATGGGGCGAAGGTAGTGCTGTCCACCGTATATGAAGCATTGACGGAGAAGGGTTACAATCCGGTGAACCAGATCGTGGGTTACATCATGAGCGGCGATCCCACGTACATCACCAGCCACAAGAACGCCCGCAGCATGATCATGAAGGTGGAGCGGGACGAGCTGGTGGAAGAGCTGCTGACAGAGTATATCCATACCAAAGAATGGAAATAGGATGGACATGGGAAAAGGAGGAGCCCTATGCGTATCATGGGCCTTGATTTCGGTTCTAAGACAGTGGGGGTGGCTGTCAGCGACAGCCTGCTTGTGACGGCGCAGGGTCTGGAGATCATCCGCCGAGAGAAGGAGGAGAAGCTGCGCAGGACGCTGGCCCGAATCGAAGAGCTGATTGTGGAATACGAAGTAGAGGAAATCGTGCTGGGGCTTCCGAAGAACATGAACGCCACGGAGGGGGAGCGCGTGGAGCTGACGGCGCAGTTCCGGGAGAAGCTGGAGCGTAGGACCGGGCTGCCGGTCATTATGTGGGACGAGCGTCTGACCACCGTGGCGGCGGACAAGGCTATGATAGAGGCGGGCATCCGCAGGGAAAAGCGCAAAGATTATGTGGACAAGATAGCGGCGGCCCTGATTCTGCAGGGCTATCTGGACAGCCGCGGCCAAAAGGCGAAAGAGGAAGAGGACGCCCGGGAAGCGGAAGAGGCCGATTTGTAGGCTTTTTTGCCCGGCGGGATTTTGGAATCAGGCGGCCTGGCAGGGGAGCGGATGCCCTCGGTTCGGAATGGGGAAGCCGCTGCCTTCGCCTGCGGGCTGCACGGCATAAGACAGAGACGAAGGACAGGTTAGGAGCGGATATGGCGAAATCGGAGAAAATCATGTTTCATCCTGAGGGGGAGGAGCCGGTAGAATTCTACGTGCTGGAGCAGACCAGGATAGGCGGCGTCGACTACATTCTCGTCACTGACGTGGAGGAGGGCGACGGCGAGGCCCTGATCATGAAGGACATCTCCGGGGACGGGGAGGAAGAGGGGGTATTCACCATCGTGTCCGATGATGAGGAGCTTGCCGCCGTGGCAGGCATGTTCGAGAACATGCTGGAGGATGTGGAATTCGAGAATGCGTGACGGGCCGGCGGTCCATAGGGACCTTCGGCATGCGGATTCGGACAGAGTCAGAGTGGGAAGATGGCGATTGACAGAAGAAGAGCGGAAGAACTCCTGAAGGAGAAGGGGCTGAAGGTCACGCGCCAGAGGATGGCGGTGCTGGAGGCCATCGGTTCCTGTCCTCAGGAACATCTGACCGCGGAGGAAATATTTGAATTGGTAAAAGTGGGCTGTCCGGATATCGGTCTGGCCACTGTTTATAGAACCATACAGTTGCTGCGGGATTTGCGTCTGGTTGACCGGATTGAGTTTGATGACGGCATTGTGCGCTACGAGATGGGGAGTGCCCTGGAGAGCGCCGGGAAGCACCGTCATCATCATTTGGTCTGTATCAAATGCGGCAGGGTGACTCCCTTTCAGGACGATCTGTTGGAGGAGCTGGAAGGGAAGATTGCCGAGACTGCCGGATTTCGGGTTGTGAATCATGAGGTGAAGCTCTACGGCTACTGTGTAGAATGTGGAGGAGATTTGATTGAAGAAAAAAGAAAATAACACCAGCTCCAGACTAAAGATAATCCCTTTGGGGGGTCTGGAGCAGATTGGCATGAACATTACTGCGTTCGAGTACGAAGACAGTATTGTCGTGGTGGACTGCGGCCTTTCGTTCCCGGCGGACGATATGCTGGGGATTGACCTTGTCATTCCCGATGTGACCTATCTGAAGGACAATATCGACAAGGTGAAGGGCTTCGTGATCACCCACGGCCATGAGGACCATATCGGGGCGCTTCCCTATGTGCTCCGGGAAGTCAATGTGCCCATCTATGCCACCAGGCTCACCATGGGCATCATCGAGAACAAGCTGAAGGAGCATGAGCTGACCAGAGGGACGAAGCGGAAAGTGGTGAAGTTCGGGCAGTCCATCAACCTGGGCCACTTCCGCGTGGAGTTCATCAAGACCAACCACAGCATCGTGGACGCGGCGGCCCTGGCCATCTATTCCCCGGTGGGGGTGGTGGTGCACACAGGGGATTTCAAGGTGGACTACACGCCTGTCTTCGGAGACGCCATCGATTTGCAGCGCTTTGCGGAGCTGGGGAAGAAAGGCGTCCTGGCGCTGATGTGTGATTCCACCAATGCGGAGCGGCCCGGGTTCACGCCCTCGGAGCGGACGGTGGGGATCACCTTTGACAACCTGTTCGAGGAGCACAAGAATACCAGGATATTCGTGGCCACCTTCGCGTCCAATGTGGACAGGGTCCAGCAGATTATCAATTCCGCGTACAAATATGGACGGAAGGTCTGCGTGGACGGCCGCAGCATGGTGAACATCATCGAGACGGCCAGGAATCTGGAGTGCATCAGCATCCCGGAGAATACTTTGATTGAGATAGACCAGCTGAAGGATTATCCCAGCGAGAAGCAGGTCATCATCACAACGGGCAGCCAGGGAGAGAGCATGGCCGCCCTGAGCCGCATGGCCAGCGGCATGCACCGGAAGATCAGCATCGGCGCAGGGGACACGGTGATTTTTTCATCCAATCCCATCCCCGGCAATGAAAAGTCCGTCACCAAGGTGATCAACGAGCTGATCCGCAAAGGGGCGGACGTGGTCTTCCAGGATGCCCATGTGTCCGGACATGCCTGCCAGGAGGAGATTAAGCTGCTCTATGCTTTGATCCGGCCCAAATACGCGGTCCCTGTGCACGGCGAGATCAAGCATCTGAAGGCCCAGGCCAAGATTGCCCAGACGTTAGGCATAGAGAAGGAGAACATTTTCATCCTCTCCTCCGGCGATGTGCTGGAGATGGGCGGGAACCGTGCCGGTGTGGTGGGCAGGGTCCCTGTGGGATCGATTCTGGTGGACGGCCTTGGCGTAGGAGACGTGGGGAACGTGGTGCTCCGGGACCGTCAGCATCTGGCGGAGGACGGCATCATGGTGGTGGTCATGAGCCTGGACCGCGTGGGCGGGCAGCTGGTGGCCGGGCCGGATATCGTGTCCAGAGGCTTCGTGTATGTGAAGGAGTCCGATGAACTGATTGAGGAGGCGCGCCAGATTGTGGACGAGGCACTCCAGAAATGCCTGGACAGGGGCATCACGGACTGGGGCAAGCTGAAGAATGCCACGAAGGATGCGCTCAGCGATTATGTCTGGAAGAAGACGAAGAGGCGGCCTATGATATTGCCCATTATCATGGAAGTGTGAGGAGAGGTTCCAGGCTTGCATGAGCGAATGAATTCGCTCGCAAGCCAGTCTCCCAGCGTGAGAAAAGCGCTTATATGAAAGAATGCCCGAGCCAGCTCTATTCGCTTTGTGCACAGGCATTCTTCCGGACTTGCGGCAGTTTGACGGATTTGCTGGCGGTGGTCTGGGGGGCATGGCGTAGTTGTCTTTACTGCTTTGTAACACAAAATCGGAAGCATCATACGGATTATAGGTTTATGGCGGGTGTGGTGCGGCAGCTTTTGGGCTTGGTAGCCCGGGGGGCTTCAGGAGGTTTTGGCATGAAAGTGACGAGTATAATTGCTGCGGTGGCGGGGGCCATCTTTCGGGTGGTGGCTGCGGTGGCGGTGGTTTATCTGATTTACCAGGGGGCTGGGATTTGTTATGATTATGGGTATCGAATCTTTACGGAACCGGCTATGACGGTGGGAGAGGGCAGGACGGTGACGGTTTCGATCACTGAGGATATGTCGGCCCTGGAAATCGGGGAGCTTCTGGAGAGCAGAGGGCTGGTGAGGGATGCCAAGCTTTTTGTTCTGCAGTATTATTTGTCCGAGTATATCAAGGATGTGAAGCCCGGGACTTTTGAACTGAGCACGGCTATGACGGTGGAGGATATGATGGCGGTCATGGCGGAGACGGATGAGGAGGGCGCTGCGGAAGGCGGCTCTTTGCAGGGGAACGGGTCTTCCTCCGGAAGCGGGACTTCTTCGGGGGACAACGGCGCTTCGGATGAAAATGCTTCGGGCGAAGAGGGCATGCCGCCTGCGGGAGGCGCGGCTCCGGGAGAGAATCTGGGCGGAGAATGAGAGGACGCCAAAGGGTAATTGTAGCGGTTGCTTGAATCTGACGGCTGGGAGGGGACATTCCTGGCTGCGGTTGGTGGATGATATGATTGTGGATGAGAGGATGGCGGCGTTCATTGATTCGCTGGATCGGGGGAATGCCTCTTTTCTTGATGAGATAGAGAAGCGCGCGCTGGAGGAGCAGATTCCGATTGTGCGCAGATCCATGCAGAGCCTGTTGAAGTTCCTGCTGGCGGCCTGGAGGCCGGGGCGTATCCTGGAGGTGGGGACGGCAATCGGCTTTTCTGCTTTGCTGATGAGTGAATACGGCCCGCCTGGCTGCCATGTGACTACGATTGAGAAATATGAGAAGCGGATTCCGGCTGCCCTGGAGAATTTCCGGCGGGCCGGGAGGGAGGACAGGATTACCCTCCTGGCGGGGGACGCGGCGGATATTCTGCGGGAGCTGACAGGAAGCTATGACATGATTTTCATGGATGCCGCAAAGGGGCAGTATATCCATTTTCTGCCGGAGGCGCTGCGGCTTCTTGCCCCCGGCGGCCTGTTGGTGTCGGACAATGTGCTGCAGGACGGGGACATCATCCAGTCCCGGTTCGCGGTGACCAGGCGCAACCGCACGATTCATGCCAGGATGCGGGAGTATCTCTATGAATTGAAGCACAATGCCCTGCTGGAGACGGTGGTGCTGCCGGTGGGCGATGGGGCGGCGCTGAGCGTGAAGAGACGGCAGGACAGTGACAGTTTGGACGGGCGCTGACAGGGAGGCGGGGCGGTACCCTGATGCCGGCGGCAGTATGCGGTGGAAGCTCCCGGGAAGAGACGAGGCAGGGTCCTTTGGGAATCCGGGGACTGGAAGCCTGGGCTCGTGCATGAGGCGGACAGGGCCGGATGGCAGCGAGGAGACGGAAAGAGACGGGCAGAGCGATGGAGAACAGGAAAAAACCAGAATTATTGATCCCGGCGGGCAGCCTGGAGGTGCTGAAGACGGCGGTGATCTTCGGGGCGGACGCGGTGTACATAGGCGGCGAAGCGTTCGGGCTGCGGGCCAAGGCGAAGAATTTTTCCCCGGAAGAGATGGCCGAGGGCATCGTTTTTGCCCATGCCAGAGGCGTGAAGGTATATGTCACGGCCAATGTTCTTGCCCACAATGAGGATTTGGAGGAGGCCGCGGCTTATTTTGCCGGCCTGCGGGATATGGAGCCGGAGCGGTGTGACGCGCTGATCATTTCCGACCCGGGCATGTTCGCCCTGGCCAGGGAGGTGTGGCCCCAGGCGGAGATTCATATTTCCACCCAGGCGAACAACACCAATTACAGGACCTATCGGTTCTGGTGGGAGCTGGGGGCGAAGCGGGTGGTGTCCGCCAGGGAGCTTTCCCTGGCGGAGATTCGGGCCATCCGGGAGCGGATTCCCGAGGGAATGGAGATTGAGAGTTTCGTGCAGGGATCCATGTGCATCTCCTATTCCGGGCGGTGCCTGCTGAGCAATTATTTCACCGGGCGGGATGCCAATCAGGGGGCCTGCACCCATCCCTGCCGATGGAAGTATGCCTTGGTGGAGGAGACCAGGCCGGGGGAATATCTGCCGGTCTATGAGAATGAGCGGGGCACTTATATCTTTAATTCCAAAGATTTGTGTATGATAGAGCATATACCGGAGCTGGCGGAGGCCGGAATCGACAGCCTGAAGGTGGAGGGGCGCATGAAGACGGCGCTCTACATCGCCACGGTGGCCAGGACTTATCGGAAAGCCATAGATGACTATTTCGCCTCCGAGGCGTCCTATCGGGCGAATATGGACTGGTATAGAGCAGAGATAGCTAAGTGCACCTATCGCCAGTTCACTACGGGATTCTATTTCGGGAAGCCCGGGGAGGAGGCCCAGATTTACGACAACAGCACTTATGTGAACGAGTACATCTTCCTGGGAATCGTTGAGGAGACGGCTTCGGGGGCGCTGCCCTGGGACGATAGCCCGGCGGAAGAGCCGTCGCGCCTGGTGCGGTTCGAGCAGCGCAATAAGTTCTCCGTGGGGGACTCCATTGAGATTATGAAGCCGGACGGAAGGAACGTCCCTGTGCTGGTGGAGGCCATGTACGACCAGGAGGGCCAGGCGATGGAGAGCTGTCCCCATGCTAGGCAGAAAATCTGGGCAAGGCTTTCCGGGGAGGCCAGTCCCTGTGATTTGCTTCGGGTGGCGAATCTGCAGGGATGAGGGAGGAAACGAAGAGATTCCCCAGAGGGGCGGCTTCCCCGGGAACGGGGCCTGGGGAAGCTGTGGCACGGGACTTCTCAGGGCGGGGCGCCGGGACAGGCGCGGGACGGCCCGCCGGTTTGTGCAATGCGCCGGGGGATATGATGCCGCGTCCCTGTGCAGTGTGCAATCTGCATGGCCTTTTTTGCGGGAAAGGGGGTTTTTTTGGCGGAAACGAGAAATGTCATTTGGGGGCTTGCTTTTTGGCGGAAAGTAAGGTATGTTAGAGGAAACGAAGCGTCGGTGCCGGAGGCATCGTGGGCTTCTGCACATCGGTATTCTTTGAACGAGGAGGTTCCATGGTAAGGGTTTACTTTGGGCCTTTTTTTGTGCGGCGGATTGGCCTGTCAGGGGATCCGACTGCTGCCGGTGGAGACCGAGGGAGACAGAAGGGAGAAGGAAAATGAGCGAAGTATTGAACGTAGAAGAGTTGTTTGCCAGCAAGGTGTTCACTTTCGGCAAGATGAAGGAAAGGCTTCCCAAAAGCGTCTACAAGGAGGTCAGGCAGATCATGGACCAGGGAGGGGAGCTGTCCCTGGCTGCGGCCGACGTGGTGGCGAAGGCCATGAAGGACTGGGCGGTGGAGAACGGTGCTACCCATTATACCCACTGGTTCCAGCCTTTGACCGGCATCACAGCGGAGAAGCATGACGCTTTCGTGACCCATCCGGACGAAGACGGCAAGATGATCATGGAATTTTCGGGCAAGGAGCTGATCAAAGGCGAGCCTGACGCTTCCTCCTTCCCTTCCGGCGGGCTTCGGGCCACCTTCGAAGCCAGGGGCTACACCGCCTGGGACATCACTTCCCCGGCATTTTTGAAAGAAGACGCCACGGGAGTCATCCTCTGCATCCCCACCGCATTCTGCTCCTACACGGGGGAGGCTCTGGATAAGAAGACGCCGCTGCTCCGTTCCATGGAGGCAATCAGCCAGCAGGCGCTGCGCATCGTCCGGCTGTTCGGCAACACGGGCGCCACCAAGGTGGTGGCCAGCGTTGGGCCGGAGCAGGAGTATTTCCTGGTGGACAGAGAGCGGTATCTGCAGAGGGAAGACCTGATCTTCGCGGGGCGCACCCTGTTCGGCGCACCGGCACCCAAGGGACAGGAGCTGGAGGATCACTATTTCGGCACCATACGCGAGAGGGTGGGCGCGTATATGAAGGATTTGAACGTGGAGCTGTGGAAGCTGGGCGTCACGGCCAGGACCCAGCACAACGAGGTGGCCCCTGCCCAGCATGAGCTGGCGCCGGTCTACGAGTCGGCCAACATTGCCGTGGACCACAACCAGCTGGTGATGGAGACCATGAAGAAGGTGGCTGGGCGGCACGGCCTGACCTGCCTGCTCCATGAGAAGCCCTTTGCGGGGGTGAACGGGTCCGGAAAGCACAACAACTGGTCTTTGGGCACCGACAATGGCGTGAACCTGCTGGATCCCGGGGAGACACCCAATGAGAATATTCAGTTCCTGTTGGTGCTGGCCTGCATCATCAAGGCGGTGGACATCCATGCGGACCTGCTGCGGCAGAGCGCGGCGGATGTGGGGAACGACCACAGGCTGGGGGCCAATGAGGCGCCGCCGGCGATCATTTCCATCTTCCTGGGCGAGCAGCTGGAGGACGTGGTGAAGCAGCTGGTGGAGACCGGAGAGGCGGCCCACTGCCTGGAGGGCGGCAAGCTGGAGACCGGCGTGTCCACGCTGCCGGACCTGGAGAAGGATGCCACGGACCGCAACCGGACGTCGCCTTTTGCTTTCACCGGCAACAAGTTCGAGTTCCGCATGGTGGGCAGCGCGGATTCCATCGCCAGCCCCAATACCATCCTGAACGCCATCATAGCGGAAGCTTTCTGCGAAGCGGCGGACAGGCTGGAGAAGGCGGAGGACTTCGACCTTGCGGTGCATGACCTGATTAAGGAGTATATGGGGGAGCACCAGCGGATCATCTTCAACGGGGACGGCTATTCGGAGGATTGGGTGAAGGAAGCGGCCAGACGCGGTCTGCCCAACATCAAGTCCATGGTGGAGGCCGCAGGCACTTTGACCACGGACAAGGCGGTGAAGCTGTTCGAGAAATTCGGTATCTTTACGAAAGTGGAGCTGGAGTCCAGAGAGGAGATCATCTACGAGACCTATGCTAAGACTATCAATATCGAAGCCAATACCATGATAGATATGGCGGGCAAGAAGTACATCCCTGCCGTGATGAAATATACCAAGAGTTTGGCGGATGCCGTGATCGCGGTAAAAGAAGCGGGCGTGGAGCCCACGGTTCAGGCCGGGATGCTGGGAGAGGTGAACGCGAAGCTGACAGCCGCCAAGGCAGCTCTGAACCGATTGAGCGATGTCGTGCTTCAGGCTGCGGCTATGGCGGACGGGAAGGAGAAGGCATTTTTCTACAAAGACACTGTTCGGGAAGCCATGGAGGCTCTGCGCGCGCCCATTGACGAGCTGGAGATGATTGTGGATAAGGATGTATGGCCGGTGCCCTCTTATGGGGAGCTGACGTTTGAGGTCTGAGCTTGAGAAGAGGTTCCGGGGTGAAAGAGGGGTGTACGGATGCCCCTCTTTCGTGTGCCGGCTGGAGGCTTATGGTTTTGAGACATATGTGGATGGCACTTATATTCGCGTATATAGGCGGGAGTAGGAGAAAGTTATGGAGAAATTATTTACAATTTTTTGAATTAAGGTATTGCAAATTGGAAATACTTCGTGTATAATACATTAAGTGATGTGACATAGGGCTATCGCCAAACGGTAAGGCAACGGACTCTGACTCCGTCATTTCAAGGT
>OFFK01000565.1_pt1 | contig 32320 bp, 30 predicted proteins | sample 1521361 | NCBI WGS metagenome assembly OFFK01 (sample SAMEA3504096, study PRJEB24116) | mouse gut metagenome | biome: mouse gut; feature: mouse-associated habitat; material: faeces | place: Denmark | collected 2011 | reverse complement strand
GGGGCATCGTGGACATCGAGACCCTCACCGCCACCAACCAGACCCTGATCAGCACCTTAGACGAGGTAATGAAGATCCAGGAGGACGGCCGGGCCAAGAGGAAGAGCGCGGAGGCAGAGCTGGGCAGGATCGAGAACGAGATGCGCCAGAAGCTGCTGTCCGTCAGCCAGGCTTCCAGGCAGGTGTAAAAAATATCCCACAGGAGAGCAAACTGTCGGCAAGACATTGCTTCCTGTGGGATTTTTTCAGAACCGCATTCCTGTCTCAGATAAAGACCGGGCTGCCGGGAAATGGCGGGAATGCCAGGTTCCCGGCAGAGCCTTATAACCCGGGATGCCTGTCTCTGAACACAGGCATGCTGCCGCGGACTTCCTCCGCCAGGTTCATGTCGCATTCGGCAGACAGAATTTCTTCCGTTTCTTCTGCCAGCGCCAGAGTCCTGCCCAGAGGGTCGATCACTGCGGATGTTCCGCCATACACGGTACTGTCAGCCGCGGAGCAGGAATTACAGTTCACAACGAATATCTGGTTTTCAATGGCTCTTGCCGCCGTCAGGCATCTCAAATGGGCGATTCTTTCCCTCGGCCACTGGGAGACCACGAACAGCATCTCGATCCCGTCCAGGCTGAGCCTGCGCGTGAGTTCCGGGAAGCGCAGGTCATAACAGATAATCACGCCGCATTTGATCCCGTCCAACGAAAAAACGCAGATATGGTCGCCCCGGGCATAAAATCCGTCCTCGCCCATGGGCGTGAACAGATGCATTTTGTCATATTCCGCAATACAGGCGCCTTTTCGGTCAAACACCGCTGCCGTGTTGAAAATCTTTCCGCCGCGCAGATTGGAGACGGAGCCCGCTACGATATTCACACCATATTCCATGGCCAGACCGCCGATATGCTCCTTCACTTCGGCAAGGTTGCGGGAAGACAGTTCCGCAAGCCCCGTTTTTGGGAAAAATCCCGTATTCCAGGTCTCGGGCAGCACAAGCACGTCCGGATGTTCTTTTACGGCACGGCGAATCATCTGCTTTGCATGAAGAAAATTTTCAGACGGATTTCCAAGTTCCATATGCATCTGCAGACAGGAAACTTTCATAAGTGCAGACAATTCCTTACCCCCTTTCCAATAAGTGATAAAGGCGGTTTGCCGCCTCTTTGGTCTCTTCCGGATTTCCAAAGGCGGAGAACCGGAAATATCCTCGCCCGCACGCGCCGAAGCCCTCCCCCGGGATACCGACTACCTGGATCTCCTTCAGCAGATAGTCGAAAAACCCCCAGCCGCTCATGCCGTCGGGGCATTTCATCCAGAGATAGGGCGCATTTTTGCCGCCTGTATACCAGATGCCCGCCGCCTCCAATGCCCTCATGAAACAAGCGGCATTTTCTTTATATATCATCAGATTGTCGCGGATCTGTCTCTGGCCTTCCGGTGTAAATACCGCCAAAGCCCCTTTTTGCAGGATGTAGGAGACACCGTTTGTCCTGGTCTCACGATTGCGCGCCCACATTTCATTGAGGTTCATGCCGCCCCGGATCAGATTGCGGGGCACCACCGTATAGCCCACCCGAGTCCCCGTAAACCCTGCCGTTTTGGAAAGGGAACAGATTTCGATGGCGCATCTGTCCGCGCCCTCCAGCTCGTAAATGCTGTGGGGAATCTCTTTATCTTCTATGAATATTTCGTATGCCGCGTCAAAGAGGATAACCGCGCCGATCTCGTTTGCGAAGTCCACCCAGGCCTGCAGCCCGCTGCGGCTGAATGCGGCGCCGGTGGGATTGTTGGGAGAACAGATATAGAGGATATCGGCCCGGGCTTCTTCACAGGGTTCGGGCAGGAAGCCCTTTTCCTCGTTTGAAGACAAATGTATAATCCTTCTCCCCGCGAGAAGATTGGTATCCACATACTCCGGATATGCCGGCTCTATCACCATAACGCTGTTATCCCGCTCAAACAGTTCAAGAATATCGCCGAGATCGTCGCAGGCGCCGCTGGAAACAAAGATTTCATGCTCGTCCATCTCAACGCCCCCATCCCGATAGTGCTCCGCAATGGCTTTCCGAAGCGCAGGATCGCCAGCCTCCGGCATATACCCATGGAAAGTGGCCGCCCTCCCCTGATCCTCAACGGCAGCGTGCAGTGCCTGTATCACAGCCGGACAAAGAGGCAGGGATACATCCCCCACGCCCATTCTAAATACCTTTTTACCGGCGTTTGAGATGAGATATTCGTTTGTCTTTCTGTAGATGGTGTTAAACAGATAGGCTTCTTTTAAGTCCCCGTATCTTGTATTAGGCTTCAGCATTGTTTGGCTTCTCCTTCTTACATATAATCTTTATTTCTCTTTCTCCGATAACCGCCGTTCAAACCGATCCTTTCTGGTATCGGAGGGTATTTCTGTGGGATACTCTCCGCTGAAGCAGGCATTACAGTAATTGCAGCTGCCGGTCAGCAGGGAAAGCTGTTCTACCGGAAGATAGCCCAGGGAATCCGCACCAATCCTGCGGGCGATTTCGTCAGTGGTATATTGGCAGGCTATCAGATGTTCTTCCGAGTCAATATCCGTTCCGTAGTAGCAGGGATGGAGGAACGGCGGCGAAGAGACCCTCATATGGATCTCTTTGGCGCCCGCTTCCCGCAGCAACGTCACGATGCGTCCGCTGGTTGTCCCCCGTACAATGGAGTCGTCGATCAGCACCAGGCGTTTGCCCCTCACCGCATCTTCTATGGCGGAAAGCTTGATCCTCACTTTATCAAGACGGTCTCCCGGCGCGATGAAGGTTCTGCCCACATACCTGTTTTTCATCAGTCCCATGCCGTAGGGAATCCCTGACGAACGGCTGTACCCCAGCGCCGCGTCCAGCCCGGAATCCGGCACCCCGATCACAAGATCCGCTTCTACAGGATGGGTTTTTGCAAGAATGGATCCGGCCCTTACTCTGGCTGCATGAACCGAAACGCCGTCGATGACCGAATCGGAACGGGCAAAATAGATATACTCGAAAACGCAGAGCTTTTTCTGCTGCTTGCCGCAGTGTTCCTTTCGGGAGACGACGCCGCTTTTGCTGAAGACAAGGATCTCTCCGGGTTCCACATCCCGGATCACCCGGCCGCCCACCGCCTGGATGGCGCAGCTTTCAGAGGCTGCCACATACATTCCGTCGCTTGTCTTTCCGTAGCAGAGAGGCCGGAATCCATACGGGTCTCTGGCGCAGATCAGCTTTTGGGGCGACATCACGATCAGGGAATAGGCGCCGTCCAGTATGTCCATGGCGTTGCTGACGGCATCCTCTATGGAGCCTGTTTTCAGGCGTTCCTTTGTAATGATATAGGCAATGGTTTCGGTGTCGCTTGTGGTATGGAAAATGGCGCCGGACAGTTCAAGCCCGCTGCGCAGTTTTGCCGCATTGGAAAGATTTCCGTTGTGCGCCAGTGCCATCCTGCCTTTTTGATGGTTGACCTCAATGGGCTGGCAGTTGTTTCGGTTCGTCCCTCCGGTGGTGCCGTAACGCACATGCGCCACTGCCATCTGTCCTTCCGGCAGACGGGACAAGGCCTCTCCCGAAAAGACTTCGCCCACCAGCCCCAAATCTTTATGGGAGGCGAACAGGCCGTCGTCATTGACTACGATCCCGCAGCTTTCCTGCCCCCTGTGCTGAAGCGCATACAGACCATAATAGCATATGCCTGCCACATCGCGGATATCGGGAGCCATCACGCCAAACACGCCGCATTCTTCACGGATACTCATACCCTACCTCCCATGGCTTTCTCAAATGCCGCTCCGATAAATCCCTTGAACAGGGGATGGGGCCTGTTGGGGCGGCTCTTAAACTCCGGGTGGTACTGTACGCCCACATAGAACGGATGTTCGCCAATCTCCACCGTTTCCACAAGCCTGCCGTCAGGAGAGGTTCCGCTGACGGTGAGCCCTGCCGCTTCAAAAGCTTCCCGGTACGCATTGTTGAACTCATAGCGGTGTCTGTGCCGTTCCCTGATGTCCGCGGCGCCGTAGCAGCGCTCCATTGTGGTGCCCGCCTTGATGCTGCAGGGATACGCGCCCAGACGGAGGGTTCCGCCTTTGTCAATGGCATCGCTCTGTCCCGGCATAAAATCGATCACCTTATGCCTGCACAATTCGTCGAATTCCCCGGAGTTGGCATCCCTCATGCCGAGAACGTTCCTGGCGTATTCGATGACGGCGATCTGCATGCCGAGGCAGATTCCCAGATACGGAATTTCCCTCTCCCTGGCATACCCCACCGCCAGGATCATGCCTTCCACGCCCCGGCTGCCGAAGCCCCCGGGCACCAGAATGCCGTCCAGTCCCCCCAGTTTTTCTTCCACGGTGTCTGCCGTGATTTCTTCCGAGTCCATCCAATGGATGCGGACATGGGTATTGTGGAAATAACCTGCATGGGAAAGCGCTTCCGCAACCGAGAGATAGGCATCGTGCAATCCCACATACTTGCCCACAAGCCCGATGTCCACATAATGGGGCCTGGCCTTGATGCGCTCCACCATCTCCTCCCATTCCGCAAGCTCCGGAGCGGGCGCTTCTATCCCCAGCTCACGGCACACAACGGAAGAGAAGCCCGCCTTTTCAAGCATCAGGGGCGCTTCATACAGATTGGGCAACGTCCTGTTCTCGATGACACAGTCCGGCTTCACATTGCAGAACATGGATATCTTCCTGAAAATCGACTCCTCCAGCGGCTCATCGCAGCGCAGCACCACAATGTCCGGGTTCACGCCCATCCCCTGCAGCTCTTTCACCGAATGCTGTGTGGGTTTCGATTTGTGTTCACCGGAGCCGCCCAGGAAGGGCACCAATGTCACATGAATGAACAGGCTGTTCTCTCTGCCCACCTCCAGAGAAATCTGCCTTGCCGCCTCTATAAAAGGCTGGGACTCGATGTCTCCTATGGTGCCGCCGATTTCGGTGATGACCACATGGGCATTGGTCTTCTTTCCCACACGGTAGACGAACTCCTTGATCTCGTTTGTGATATGCGGAATCACCTGCACGGTGGAGCCGAGGTACTCGCCCCGCCGTTCCTTGTTCAGCACATTCCAGTAGACCTTGCCGGTGGTGAGATTGGAGTATCTGTTCAAGTCTTCGTCGATAAAACGCTCATAATGTCCCAGGTCAAGGTCGGTTTCGGCTCCGTCCTCGGTGACATATACTTCTCCGTGCTGATAGGGGCTCATGGTTCCGGGATCCACATTGATATAAGGATCAAGCTTCTGCGCCGCCACCTTCAGCCCCCGCGCCTTCAGCAGCCTTCCCAGAGAAGCGGCCGTGATCCCCTTGCCCAGACCCGATACCACGCCTCCCGTGACAAATATATATTTGGCCATTTCCTCCGCTCCTTCCCAATCCCTCATCTCTATTGAACGCTGAAAAGCAGATCTCCATAGGAGGGATATGGCCAATATCTTTTCGCGGTCAGGGTTTCGGCCTCATCGCAGGCCACCCTTAATTCGCCCATCCCGGCCAGTACCTGATCCCGAATCAAGGCGGCCTCCTCACCGATGTCTTCGGCGGCGGCAAGCGACAGAAGCGAATTTTCAACGGCAACCGCACCGTCATAGATCCTGTCTGTCAGGGCGGAAAGCTTCCGGACAAGCTCCGTTTCATAACCGCATGCCAAAGCGGAATCCAAGGCCTTCTTTGCCGCAGATGTCCCTGCAAGCTCTGATGCATAGGCGCTGACGGCAGGCGCGATCTGGGTTTTTGCCATATCCACCATGGTATTGGCTTCAATGATGATGGTTTTGCAATAGTTTTCCAATGTTATTTCATATCTGGATCTGATTTCCGCCTCCGTGAAGACACCGTGGGAAGTCAGCATATCCACATTCTTTTTGTCAAGAATATGGGGCACGGCGTCCGCAGTGGTTCGATAGTTGAGAAGCCCCCGTTTTTCCGTGGCTTCCCGAATCCAGTTTTCCTCATAGCCGTTTCCGTTGAAAATGATACGCTTATGGTCTTTGATGGTTTTTCTGATCATTTCATGAAGCGCGGTCTCAAAATCTTTTGCCCCTTCCAGACGGTCGGCATAGATTCTCAGGCTTTCGGCAACCGCGGTATTCAGCATAATGTTGGCACAGGCAATACTGTTGGAAGAGCCCAGCATGCGGAACTCGAATTTGTTGCCGGTAAACGCGAAAGGGGATGTCCGGTTGCGGTCGGTGGTGTCGCGGTTGAATTTGGGCAAAACATCCGCGCCCAGTTTCATTTGTGTCTTTTCCGTTCCCTCATAGGGCGTATCGGTTTCAATCGCCTCCAGAACCGCGCTGAGTTCATCGCCCAGAAATATGGAGACAACAGCGGGAGGCGCTTCGTTTGCTCCCAGCCGGTGGTCGTTTCCGGCCGTGGCAACGGAGATGCGGAGCAGATCCTGATAATCGTCCACCGCTTTGATTACGGCACAGAGGAACAGCAAAAACTGCGCGTTCTCATAGGGCGTGGCGCCGGGAGAAAGCAGGTTCTGGCCGCTGTCCGTGGCAATCGACCAGTTGTTGTGCTTGCCGCTGCCGTTGACGCCTGCAAAGGGTTTTTCGTGGAGCAGGCAGACCAGGCCGTGCTTTGCGGCTACTTTCTGCATGATTTCCATTGTGAGCTGATTGTGGTCTGTGGCGATATTGGTGGTGGTATGGATCGGCGCCAGCTCGTGCTGGGCAGGAGCCACCTCGTTATGCTCGGTTTTCGCCAGGATCCCCAGTTTCCAGAGCTCATCGTTGAGCTCTTCCATATAAGCGGCCACACGGGGCTTGATGACGCCGAAGTAATGGTCATCCATTTCCTGTCCCTTGGGCGGCTTTGCGCCGAACAGGGTGCGCCCCGTAAAGCGGAGGTCAGGGCGTCTTTCATACATTTCCTTTGTGATCAGAAAGTATTCCTGTTCGGGACCCACAGAACTGGTCACCCTCTTTACGCTGTCGTTGCCAAACAGGCGCAGGATGCGGAGAGCCTGTTTATTCAGCGCCTCCATAGAGCGAAGAAGCGGCGTCTTCTTATCCAGTGCGTGCCCGCCGTAGGAGCAGAATGCCGTAGGGATGCAGAGCGTCCTGCCTTTGATGAACGCATATGAAGTAGGATCCCAGGCCGTATAGCCTCTGGCCTCAAAGGTGGCCCTCAATCCGCCGCTGGGGAAGGAAGAGGCGTCCGGCTCACCCTTGATCAACTCTTTGCCCGAAAAATCCATGATCACACCGCCGTCAGGGGAGGGCGTGATGAAACTGTCATGTTTTTCTGCCGTTATACCGGTCAGCGGCTGAAACCAGTGTGTGAAATGGGTAGCGCCTTTGGACAGCGCCCACTCTCTCATTGCCATGGCCACCCCATGGGCTACGCTGATGTCAAGCTCGGTTCCCTGGTCGATGGTCTTCTTCAGGGAAGCATAGATCTGATCCGATAAAGTGGCTTTCATGACTCTGTCATCGAATACCAGGGATCCAAAATAATCTTTTACCGTTTCCATTCTATTCTCTCCTTTTCCGTTCCGGTTTTTTGATTACAATGCATTTGCGTGCGCATCCCCCGGAGGGTTTTGTCATATAGGACGAACTTTCCTATATGAAAAAAACGGCGTCTTCGAGTACTTACACTCAAAGACGCCGTTGCCTTTACGCTCTATGTTATACACCCGCAGATTTTCTTTGTCAACCCTTTTTTTGTAATTTGCAGCATGAAAACTTTCCTGTTTCACCTTGACAAAGCACCGGCTTCGGCGTATGATACTGACAAATGAGCAAAGGCGTTCATTTTGGTGCAGACAAGTATTGTGGTATCTGTGCCGAAAGGAACGCCTTTGCTTTATTCTATTTTCCAGAAAGGCAGGGTACTGATATGAAACTGGAAGGCCAGGTACGAATCCCCTCCGGATGCGCCATCGCTGCCGTCATTTCCCGTGAGGGCAACCGAATGTCCGGCGGGACGATTGCCAATGCCATGAAGCCCATGCACGATCGTTCCAACGGACTGGGCGGCGGTTTTGCCGGTTACGGCATTTATCCCGAGTATAAGGAACTGTATGCGTTCCATCTGTTTTTCGACCAGCGCGCCACGCGGAAAAGCTGTGAGGCATTCCTGAAAGAACAGTTTGAAATCGTAAAATCGGAAAGGATACCCATGCGGAAGATTCCGGCCATCACCGACGAACCTGTCATATGGAGATACTTTGCCGCGCCTCTAAAGTCCGTGCTTGCGGATCTGCAGCTTGACGAAAAAGAGTTTGTCGCCCGTACCGTCATGAAAATAAATACCGGGATAAAAGGAGCCTATGTCTTCTCCAGCGGCAAAAACATGGGGACTTTCAAGGCTGTGGGGTATCCGGAAGATGTGGGTGCCTTCTATCGCTTGGAAGAATATGAGGGGTATTCCTGGACAGCCCATGGACGCTATCCTACCAACACCCCCGGATGGTGGGGCGGCGCCCATCCCTTTACGCTGCTGGACTGGTCCGTTGTCCACAACGGCGAAATCTCTTCCTATGACGCCAACCGCCGTTTTATAGAAATGTTCGGATATCAATGTACGCTGCAGACAGACACGGAGGTCATCACCTATGTGATGGACTATCTGATCCGTGTCCAGGGGCTCACCCTGGAGGAAGCGGCCAGCGTCATTGCCGCCCCTTTCTGGCGTACCATTGAAGGGAAAACGGATCCGGAAGACAGGCATAAGTATACGTATCTCCGTACTATGTTTCCCAGTCTGCTGATTACGGGGCCTTTTTCCATTGTCCTGGGATTTGACGGCGGCCTCATGGCCCTCAATGACCGCCTGAAGCTGCGTTCCATGGTAGTGGGCGAAAAGGATGACATGGTGTTTATCGCCAGCGAAGAAGCCGCTGTCCGGGCTATGGAACCGCAGGCGGAAAATATCTGGGCTCCTGCAGGCGGAGAACCTGTCATTATCAAAGTAAAGGACGGTGGGTTTTGATGAGTGTGGAATTTATCTACCCCGAATTTGAAGTAGTCAGAAATACGGAGCGCTGTACTGCCTGCCGTATATGCGAACGCCAGTGCGCAAACGAAGTCCACTCCTTTCGGAAAGACAGGGGCGTCATGGAGGCAGATGAGACCAAATGCGTCAACTGCCAGCGCTGTGTCTCGTTCTGTCCCACAAGGGCCTTGAAAATCGTCAAGAGCGATTGTGCCTTTCGGGAAAATGCAAACTGGCAGAACGATACCGTCAAGGAAATCTATAAGCAGGCCAACAGCGGCGGCGTGCTGCTGTCCTCTATGGGCAATCCCAAACCGCTGCCTGTATATTGGGATAAGATTTTGATCAATGCCTCCCAGGTGACCAATCCACCCATCGATCCCCTGAGAGAGCCCATGGAGACCCGTGTGTTTTTGGGTAAAAAGCCCGAGAAAGTCCAACGCGGCGAAAACGGCAAGTTAAAATGCGAAATGCCCCCTCAATTGGAGCTTTCCATGCCTATTATGTTCTCGGCAATGAGTTACGGCTCTGTCAGCTACAACGCACACGCCTCCCTTGCCCGTGCGGCAAAGGAACTGGGCATTTTCTATAATACAGGCGAGGGCGGCCTGCATGAAGACTTTTATTGCTACGGGGAGAACACCGTCGTCCAGGTGGCCTCAGGCCGTTTCGGCGTCCATGAAGGGTATCTGAAAGCCGGCGCCGCCATTGAGATCAAAATGGGACAGGGCGCAAAGCCCGGAATCGGAGGGCATCTGCCCGGCGCCAAGATTGTGGGCGACATTTCGCGCACCCGTATGATTCCCCAGGGCTCGGACGCCATATCTCCGGCGCCCCACCACGATATTTATTCCATTGAAGACCTGTGTCAGCTTGTGTTCTCGTTAAAAGAGGCCACCGAGTATAAGAAGCCCGTCATCGTAAAGGTCGCCGCCGTGCATAATATTGCGGCAATCGCCAGCGGTATCGCCAGAAGCGGCGCGGACATCATTGCCATCGACGGTTTCCGCGGCGGCACCGGCGCAGCGCCTACCCGCATCAGAGACAATGTGGGCATTCCGGTGGAGCTTGCCCTGGCGGCCGTGGACACCCGGCTCCGCCAGGAAGGAATCCGCAATCACGTATCCCTTGTTGCGGGGGGATCTGTCCGCAGTGCCGCCGATGTGGTAAAAGCCATCGCCCTGGGCGCCGATGCCTGCTACATTGCAACGGCAGCTTTGCTTGCTCTGGGCTGCCATCTCTGCCGCACCTGCCAAAGCGGTAAATGCAACTGGGGCATCGCCACCCAGCGCCCCGAACTTGTAGCGCGCCTGGATTCCCATACCGGCAGCAAGCGTCTGATCAACCTGATGAATGCCTGGCGGCATGAGATCAAGGAACTGATGGGCGGTATGGGAATCAACTCCATCGAATCCCTCCGGGGCAATCGCCTGATGCTCCGGGGAATCGGCATGACAGACAAAGAACTTGAGATCCTGGGCATCTCCCATGCGGGAGAGTGACCGCACATAAAAATCCCATAGAAAAAACGGTAAAGGTGTGGTATCATATGATGTTAGTAAACGCAAAAAATCTCCATTACAGAGCTTTAAACGAAGCCCTCCGCAAAGCCGCTGATGACTGCACTGTCACCGAATGCTGCGGGCAGCGCTATATTGCGGCCGGGATGTCCCATAAAAGCATTACGATCAGCGGCACCCCGGGCAATGCCCTGGGCGCTTATCTGAACGGCGCCGTCATTACGGTCAACGCGAATGCCCAGGAGGCCGTAGGCGATACCATGAACGCGGGCAAAATCGTGGTTCACGGCAATATCGGCGATGCCGCCGGTTACGCCATGAGAGGGGGCAAAATCTTTGTCAGAGGAAATGCAGGCTACCGGGCGGGCATCCATATGAAAGCCTATGAAGAGAAGAAACCCCTTATGGTAATCGGCGGCAGGGCAGGGAGCTTTCTCGGGGAATATCAGGCAGGCGGCGTCATCGTCGTCCTCGGCCTTGGGGCAAAGGATCAGGAAATCGTAGGCAACTTTCCCTGCACGGGGATGCACGGCGGGAAAATGTTCCTGCGCTCTGACTGCAGGAATATCAAGTTCCCCAGTCAGGTCACTGCCCGTGCCGCAGACGGAACCGACAGGGAAGAGGTAAAAGCCTATGTGTCCGAATACTGCGATTTATTCGGTTACGACATCCGCCAGGTGCTGTCCTCGCCCTTTACTGTCATTACCCCTGACAGCAAAAGCCCCTACAGGCAGATGTATGTGGCAAATTAAGCGGCAGGCTGTGCCGGAACGGATAGCAGGAAAATTCCCGTCTGGCCGGCGGCCTGCAGCGGGGATTCGAGGCAGATTGCCGGTGTGTGGCATCAATCACGGAAAGGAAGAGGGAAGATTGTATGAAATATTCAAGGGAAGAGGTCATGCAGTATGTCAGGGAGGAAGATGTGAAGTTTATCCGCCTGGCCTTCTGCGATGTGTTCGGCAGACAGAAGAATATATCGATTGTGGCAGAGGAGCTTCCCCGTGCCTTCGAATACGGAATCGCCTTTGACGCCTCCGCCATCGCAGGCTTCGGCGATGAAACAAGGTGCGACCTGCTGCTCCATCCCGATGCGGAGACCTTAATGCCCCTTCCCTGGCGTCCGGAACACGGCCGGGTGGTGCGGATGTTCTGCGGTATCTCCTATCCGGACGGCACGCCCTTTGAATGCGACACACGCGGTTTACTGAAAAAAGCAGTGGACGATGCCGGGAAAGCAGGCTTTTCGTTCCTGTTCGGTGCCGAACAGGAGTTCTATCTCTTTCGATTAGATGAATGGGGCAGGCCAACCAAAATCCCCTATGACGAAGCAGGATATATGGACATAGCGCCAGAAGACCGGGGGGAGAACATCCGCCGTGAAATATGCCTCACCCTGGAGCAGATGGGCATTCGCCCCGAAAGCTCCCACCACGAGGAGGGGCCTGGACAGAATGAAATCGACTTTCGCTATTCCGATGCCATTACCGCGGCGGACAATGCCATGACATTTCAAACCGTGGTAAAAACCGTTGCCCACCGGAACGGCCTGTACGCGGATTTTTCCGCCAAGCCCCTTGATCACGAGCCGGGAAACGGATTTCATATCAATATCTCCGTAAAGCCCAATGAAAATGCCAGAAATCTTTATCATGTGATTGCCGGTATCCTTGAGAAAACGGAAGAAATGACCACCTTCTTCAACCCGAACGAAGATTCCTACAAGCGCTTCGGACAGAATAAGGCCCCCCGCTTTATTTCCTGGTCAAAGGAAAACCGCTCTCAACTGATCCGCATTCCGGCGGCCATAGGAGAATACCACCGGGCTGAGCTTCGTTCCCCCGATCCAGCGGCCAATCCCTATCTGGCATTTGCTCTCATGATTTATGCCGGCCTCTACGGGCTCCAAAACAAACCAGACATGCCGGAGGCTGCGGACATCAATCTATATAAAGCCGATGCCGAGACCCTGGCAAAGTTCAGGAAACTGCCCGAAGATCTGCCTTCGGCGCGCAGAATCGCGGCAGCAAGCCAGTTCATCAAGACCCATGTGCCCGGGGCCATCCTGGACATCTACTGCAATCCATAAAGGAACTGGAATAGGAGGCGTACAAGATGAGTCTAAAAGAACGGATATACAGTGTTCTGATCGTTTCTGCGGCAGAGAGTTTAAACAGCGCTCTCACCGCGCTGCTCCCCGAATCCAAGTACGCGCCTGTTCACGTGGTGTCAAACATCAGCGCCGCGAAAAGAGCTTTTGTCCAGCGGGCATACGACTATGTCATTGTCAACGCACCCTTACCTGACGATATGGGGACAAGATTCGCCATAGATGCATGTGGTTCAATAGGAACCGTAGTCCTGCTGATGGTCCGCGGGGAACTTCATGCAGAACTATACGACAAAGTGGCCGAGCACGGTGTTTTCACTCTTCCGAAGCCAATTTCCCGGCAGACAATCATGACAGCGCTGGGCTGGATGGCAAGCGCAAGGGAACGGCTCCGCAGAGCAGAGAAGAAAACGCTCTCTATTGAAGAAAAAATGGAAGAAATCCGCATTGTAAACCGTGCAAAGTGGCTTTTAATAAGCGAGATCAAGATGGACGAACCGAATGCCCATCGCTACATAGAAAAACAGGCCATGGACCGCTGTGTCTCCAAGCGTGCGATTGCGGAGGAAATCATCAGGACATATTCTTAATTGAGATCCGGTCTCCCTATTCCTTTGTAACAGCCTGCTGCAATCATTCACACAACCTCTGCCGCGAAGCTTTGGGGGTACAAAAGCATTCTTTTTGCTGTGAACGAAGGGAACGGCAGGCGGTAACGGGCAGGTTTTGAATTTTTACCGGCAAAGCCATTGATCTTGCCGGAAAAGGAATCTATAATAGAATTCAGGACGGAATTTGCTGTCAGGTCTCTGAAAGGAAAGAAGGCAAATGCATATTTGAAAGGGAAATGATAAAGAAATATACGCAGGGAGGCAGGACATGATTTATACAGTTACGTTTAACCCGTCACTGGATTACATTGTATCGGTGGAGGATTTTAAAACGGGCATCACAAACCGCACCAGTTCCGAACTGATCCTGCCCGGCGGGAAAGGCCTGAATGTCTCAATGGTTCTGGGCAATCTGGGCCTGGAAAATACGGCGTTTGGGTTTGCGGCGGGATTTACAGGCGCGGAGATTGTCCGACGGGTGGAAGAGATGGGGGTGAAGGCAGATTTCATCCCTGTTTCTGACGGAATCTCCAGAATCAACCTGAAGTTAAAGTCTATAGAAGGAACGGAGATTAACGGCTGCGGACCCGTAATCGGCAGGGACGCACTGGAGCAGCTGTTGGAGAAGCTTGCCGTTCTGGGTGAGGGAGATGTACTGGTACTGGCGGGAAGCATTCCCCGTTCTGTACCGGATGATATCTATGGAGAGATTCTAAGGCGGCTGGCCGGAAGAGCCGTGCTGACCGTGGTTGACGCCGAAAGGGAGCTGTTAGTCAAGGTACTGGAATATCATCCCTTTCTGGTGAAACCCAACAACCATGAACTGGGTGAGATTTTCGGCTTGGAACTGGCTGACAGGGAGGCGGTGATTCCCTATGCGAAAAGGCTGCGGGAGATGGGGGCAGGCAATGTCCTGGTTTCTTTGGCAGGAGAGGGAGCGGTTCTGGCGGCGGAAGACGGGAATATCTATGAAGCGCCTGCGCCCAAGGGAAAACTGATCAACGGCGTGGGGGCAGGTGATTCCATGGTGGCAGGCTTCCTGGCAGGATGGATGAGAAAGAAAGACTACAGACATGCCTTCCATATGGGAATGGCGGCCGGAAGCGCAAGCGCATTTTCGGAATTCCTGGCTACCCGGGAGGAAGTTATGGCCGTATACAGGCAGCTGGCGGAGTGAACATGAGCAGCAGGCGGACGTGGGAAACGGAGGCGCAGACAGATAAGAGAGAACGGCGGCAGGCCAAAAAGAAAAGGCAGGCAGAGAAAGGAAGAGACGACAGGCCAACGGGAGAGCAGAGAGCAACGGACGAATAGGCGGACAAAGGGAAGCGTCGGCAGAGCAACGGGAGAGCAGAAAGCGCAACGGGCGAATAGGCGGACAAAAGGGAAGCGGCAGAGCAACGGGAAAGCGGAGAGCGCAATGGGGATGGGTATCCGGAGGTGGAGATGCAGGTATATCATGGAAAAGGCGTATGCGGCGGAATTGCCATGGGCAGGGTTCTGGTTTATGGGAAAAAGAAGATACAGGCAAATCCGGAGAAGGTAAAAGACCCGGAAGCGGAAGTGCGGCGATACCGGGAAGCCACGGACATAGTCCTGGTTCAGTTGAGCGGATTGTATGAGAAAGCCCTGCAGGAGGTGGGGGAGACCAATGCGGCCATATTTGAAATCCACCGAATGATCCTGGAGGACGGCGGTTACCGGAAGGAAGTGGAGCATATCATTCTGGGCCAGTCCGTCAATGCGGAATATGCGGTGGTCCGCACAGCTGACCAGTTTGCAGGAATGTTTGCAGCCATGGAGGATGCGTACATGAGAGAGAGGGCAGCGGATGTGAAGGATGTGTCGGAGCGTCTGCTTGCGGCTCTTCGGGGAGAGAATATATCAGTGAGTCAGCCTGGTGCTCTTCAGGGAGAAGATATGTCGGAACGTCAGCCTGGCGTTTTTCAGGGCAGGGAAGTATCGGCATCTGGGCCTGACCTTTCTAAAAACGGGAAAGAGACAAGCTTCAGGGCGGACGAACCGGTGATCCTTGTGGCAGAAGACCTGGCGCCTTCCGAGACAGTGCAGCTTGACAGGGACAGGGTGCTTTCTCTTGTGACGGTTCAGGGTTCTCCGTATTCCCACACTGCCATTCTGGCCGGAACCATGGGGATTCCCGCAGTGGTGGGGGCGGGGATTCCCCTGGACGGCAGTGTGGACGGGAAGAGAGGAATTGTGGACGGAACGGCCGGGGTGATCTACATAGACCCGGATGAAGAGACAGAGCATAGAATGCGGAAGGCCCGGGATGCGGAAAAGGAGAGGGCAGAGCTTCTCCGGACCCTGAAAGGCAGGCAAAACATCACCCTTGACGGTCAGCCTATCCTGTTGTATGCTAATATTGGAAACATCAGAGACCTGGATGCGGCGCTGCAGAACGATGCAGGAGGAATCGGGCTGTTCCGGAGTGAATTCCTGTACCTGGAGAGGGAGGACTTTCCCTCGGAGGAGGAACAGTTTCAGATCTACCGCGCTGCGGCGGAGGCCATGGGCGGAAAGAGGGTGGTTATCCGCACACTGGATATCGGGGCGGATAAGGAATGCGGTTATTTTGGGATGGAAAAGGAAGAGAATCCGGCTCTGGGCTGCCGGGCCATCCGTATCTGCCTGACCAGGCCGGAGATTTTCAAGACCCAGATAAGAGCGCTTTTCCGTGCAAGTATTTACGGAGAAATAGCAATTATGTATCCCATGATTACCGGTTTGAAGGAAATCCGCAGGATCCGGGAGCTTGTAGAAGAGGCAAAGCAGGAACTGGATGCCCGGGGAGAGGCTTATGGGAATCCGGAACAGGGGATTATGATCGAGACCCCTGCCGCAGCCATTATCAGTGATCTTCTGGCCGGGGAAGTGGATTTTTTCAGCATCGGAACCAATGATCTGACCCAGTATCTGCTGGCTGTGGACCGTCAGAACAGTGCACTGGACGGATTTCGGGATACCTATCATCCCGCTGTGCTGCGGATGATTCATCTGGTGGTGGACAATGCCCATAAGGCAGGCATCCGGGCAGGTATCTGCGGAGAATTGGCGGCGGATCCGGCGCTGACCAGGGAATTTCTTGCCATGGGGGTGGATGAACTCTCCGTATCTCCGGGAAGGATCCTGCCTCTTCGCAGGATTATCCTGGAAACCGATGTTTCCGAATATAGGAAGATGCGGCAGAAGGAATGGCAGCCGCCTGTGTATATGGAAACGCAGGAGTGTCATAGGAGCAATTCGATTTGCCGTCAGGGGCCGGAAGAGGGAGACACCTTCCCGGCAGGAAGGAGTACAGGCGATGAATATTTGGCATGACATCAGCGAAGAGAGAATTTTCCCCACGGATTTCATTTCGGTAATCGAAATACCCAAGGGAAGCAACAAGAAATACGAACTGGACAAGGAGACAGGGATGCTGATCCTGGACAGGATCCTGTTTACGGCCACCCATTATCCCATGAATTACGGCTTTATTCCCAGAACCTACGGAGATGATCATGATCCCCTGGACGTTCTGGTGCTCTGTTCGGAAGCCATACAGCCCCTGACTCTGGTGCGCTGTTATCCCATTGGCGTCATGCGGATGGAGGACAGCGGCCTGGGAGACGAGAAGATCATCGCCATTCCCTACGGTGATCCTACCTACATGAAATATACCGATATTTCGGAACTGCCGAAACATATTTTCGAGGAACTGAAGCATTTCTTTTCCGTCTATAAATTTCTGGAGGGAAAGACCACTGTGGTCAACGAATTCGGCGGTGCCCAGGAAGCCGTGAAGGTTATTGAGGACTGTATTGAGAATTATAAGAAGAAATTTCTGCCGGAGGGGCAGCAGGAATAGAAGGGAGCTGCCTGTTCCGAAGAATAGGCAGCTCCAAACCGCATACAATAACCAGGAAAGGAAGTGTTGCTATGACGCCTGCATTGAGACAAGAGAAAGTCTGTACTATTGAAGACATCTACAGCCTGCCAGAGGGCAGCAGGGCCGAACTGATTGACGGCCGGATTTATGATATGGCTCCGCCCAATACCAGGCACCAAAGAATACTATCTTTTCTGCATCTGGAAACAGGAAATTATATTCGGGCCAGAAATGGGGAGTGCGAGGTCTTTCCCGCGCCTTTTGCCGTTTTTCTTTTTGCAGATGATTCCCAATATGTGGAACCGGATATTTCTGTGGTCTGTGATAAGCATAAGCTCAATGAGCATGGATGCAGCGGTGCTCCTGACTGGATTATAGAAATCGTTTCCCCTGGCAGCAGGCGAATGGATTATTATACAAAATTATCTCTATACCGGTCTGCCAATGTGAGAGAATATTGGATTGTAGATCCTATGAAGCAGACCGTTCTGGTTTACGACATGGAACATGATTCTGCTCCTGCTATCTACTCATTTGCCGATAAGATCAAAGCCAATATTTATGATGATTTATGGATTGATTTCCGGAAACTGCATTTATAAACCGGTAACAAGCTTTCCCGTTTTATAACCCGGAATCAAGTGGGGGAGATTTTATCCTTGCCCGCCGCGCGGCCCGTGCGCCTCTTTAGCGGTAAACTTCCGGATGGGTCTGCGCATAGAAAAGGCATGTGCTTTGCTGCATATGCCTTTCTATCTGCCTGTAAAGTTGTCGGCCTGCCTTATCTTTTTACCTTATCCTATGGCATGTCCCCGGGAGAGACGATAATATTATCCGCCATGGTAAACACGCCGGTGGAGCCTCTGTAACAGCACCATTGGGGCATTTTCGCGTATCTGTGCGCCACAAACCAGAAAGCGCCGATTACGTCCCGGACGGGAAGAGAGAAATCCTGTACGGCAATTTCCCGGGCGCAGGGTTTACAGGGAATTTCCAGTCTGGCAGTGAGGGTCATATGCTCCGGGTCAGGCCCGGTGTAAAGCTCCAGAAATTCCGGATAAATAACGCCCACGCGGTGATGGGAGAGGAAGCCCACGGTGATCTGCTCTACGGGCATAGGCGCCGGAAGCTGTCCGCAGATTTCCAGATTCCCCAGGGTGCCCCGCCACCTGCCGTCCAGATAGTCCAGGGAACCCCGGACAGGCTCCAGAAGATCCGCAATGCCATTTCCCCGGAATACGGGACGGGGATCAAAACGCGTTTCGCTTGTAAGACGAATCCCAGGAACGGAAAAACGGTATTTCGATGATATTATTTCGCTGTATCGTCCGCCCGGAAGAAACAGACCGGCGGTGATGTCTGTGTCGGACTGTACTGTGAGAGGAGCGGTATAGCAGGGCGAATCCTTTGCGGGCTGTGTGCCGTCCAAAGTATAGCGGATTTCACCGGACTCCGGGGCATGGATACGGATTTGCTGCACGGAGCCTGCCGGGAAGATGCAGGATTTCGGCTCCATAACAGGCGCCATGGGAGGTACCTGGAAGGCGCCGGCTGTTTTGCAGTGGGGAATGCTGTCTGCCCCGCCCTGGAAGGTCGGTTCCGGGACCTGGCCTGCCAGGTATTCCTGTGAAAATATGGTCTGTTTGTCTGCGGCTACGCCAAGGCGGAGACTGATTTTTCCCTCTTCCGGACAAAGGACCACACCCTCTGTGTCCGCCCGGAGGATTCTGCCTGTTTCCACCGTAAAACCGAAAGAAAATCCCCGGTATTCCATGGAAATCTCTTTTCCGTCGTTTTCCAGGGAACGAAAGACCGGAAGGGTATCAAAGCACAGGCGGTAATCCCCCTCCAACAGAACGCGGTCAGGATGCATGGTAAAGCAGGCCAGCCGTGCGCCGGACTTTTCTTCGGAGAGAACTGCCTGGGCGGTAAGCTCGTCCAGAGCCTGATAAACGATTTTTCCCAGAGGCTCCTGTCCGTTTTCTGCCGTCAACCTGATATAGGGCCTTTTACCAATCCATCTTTGGTCAATCCAGATTTGGGGAAACAATACGGGAAGAGCATCGAAATTGCTCTTGGCATTGTCCATGGGGGCATTCAGATATCTGGAGGGATACTCCTGGCGGTACAGGAAGAAATCCCGGATGCGCAGATGGCCTTCCTCCCCCAAAAAGCCCAGGCGGTAATTGCTGCAGGCGTACCACTGGGCGGAAAGATTCCGATCCGTATCCCAGTCTCCGGAAGCCTGGAAGGTCATGGGCGGAGTCAGGCGGTAAGCGCGTTTAAACCAGGCGCTGCTGTCTGCCATGGTTTCAATGCGGACTTTTCCTTCCTGCCGGAGTTTTTTCAGATGTTTTAACTGGGGTTCCATGCCCGGTTTGATGTTTTCCCAGAGAAAATTGTTTTCCTGCCCCACATGGGCATAGCCTACCCCCAGGGAATCTTCCTCCGTGAGGCATCCGAAAAACCAGGAAATCCATTTCTCGTTTCTGCCGATAAGCCAGGAGGGTTCCAAAGTGTAGACACCCTGAAGGCCGGAGCGCACATCCTGCTCGAAGTTGTATATGGGGTCAGGGCCAAGCAGCCGGAACATGGGTATGTCAAGCTGCCCGTCTCGGGTATTGGCGGGCATGTTTTCGTTGCGGCGGCTCGGGTAATAGATGCCGTTGGGGAAACCGCCCCAGAGCGTGAAACCGTCTGTTCCCATCTGGTCCCGGCAGATGGCGCTTCCCACGATACCGTACTTTTCAGCAGCATGGGATATGGTCACCGTGTCCAAAACCCAGGAACCGATGGTTTTGGGATAGAAGCCGAATACCTGTTTAAAGTCGTCCATGTAGGCGTCCACCAGTTTCCGCCTCTCTTCCGGGGTGTAACCGATGCAGTAGGCGCTGTTCACCCGCTCGTCGAATTCCTCCGTCCATGCCCCGCGGAAGGTTACGCCCGCCTTTTGGCACAGCGGCTGGGTGATTTCCCACCAGGCGGAGATTTCGTCGCCTTCACCGGTATGGTTTTTCAGCAGCTCCTGGTAACGCGGCTCCATGAGAGTATCGTATTTCAGGGCGTAAGTTGCCGGGAAACCATACTGGCGGATCAAAATGATCTGGTTTCGGACAGTTTCAAAATCGTCCTGGATGAAGATGCTGGGCTCTACATGGGACATGCGGATAAAGTTATAAATGTTCACGATGACTGTTTTTTTCATGTTTTTTCTCCTGGTTCTTTAGAAAGCAATTTTCCTGTTTCCATTTTTTCCTGTTTCCGCCCTGATGGGGCTGATTTTCGTATGATTCCAGTATATGTCATTTTGGGAAAAAAAGCAATTTTCTCATGGGGATTCCCTTATTTTTTGCTATAATCAATAGAAATCAGACGATATAGTCCGGTTCAGAAAGGAAAATCAGTAAATATGACCAAAGTAATTCTTGACATTCCGATTGGAGGATGTCTGAATCAACCTATTCAAAAATCGAACAGGGAAACCGCAACATTTTTGCTTCTGACCTTGTGATACTGAAATTGGTGCTTGGTTTTTCCTATGACGATATTTTCGGCAGGTATGAGAACATGATTTTAAATGATAAGCTTTAACAGTTCAGACAGCCTCTCTCGCGAAGTCAAAATTGCGTTCTGTGCAATTTGCGCTCTGTGCAATTTTGCGAGAAGCTTTAGACGGAAAGTATCCTTGATATTTTGGGGAAAGCGGATTATAATCGAAATATGAAAAGCACGCTTTACATACAGCACGGCTTTGCCCGGACGGACAAAAGCGGGAAGGATGCCGGAAGCGGGCAGCCCGGGATGAGAGAGGAGGGCAGCCATGAAGAACCGCCTGGAAGAAATTCGAAAAAACTGCGGTATGAATCAGGAAGAACTGGCGGATGTACTGGAGGTCTCCAGGCAGACCTGCCGACAAAAAAGCAACGATAAACAGACTGTGAGGAGAAATACATGAAATTTATAATCGAACACTTATCCAAGCATTTTGAGAAAAAGGAGGTCCTGCGGGACATCACCTTCACCTTTGAAGAGGGCAAAATTTACGGCCTTCTGGGCAGGAACGGCGCAGGCAAAACCACCCTGTTCAACTGCCTCAACCGGGATATCCGGGCAGACGGGGGAGCCTTCTTTCTGGAGACAGAGACGGGCAGGCGGGAGATTACGCCCCAGGATATCGGCTATGTCCTTTCCACGCCAACGGTGCCGGAATTCCTTACCGGAAGGGAATTTCTGAAATTTTTCCTGGACATAAACGAGAAGACCATCGGGGCTGCCAGACCCCTGGACGAATATTTTGACTACATGAGCATTGCCCCGGAGGACCGGGACAAACTGCTGAAGGATTATTCCCACGGCATGAAAAACAAGATGCAGATGTTGGTGAACATTATCGCCCGGCCCAATCTGCTGCTTCTGGACGAACCTCTGACCTCCCTGGACGTGGTGGTGGCGGAGGAGATGAAGCAGCTGCTCCGCTCCCTGAAAAGCGGCCGCATTATCCTGTTTTCCACCCATATCATGGACCTGGCCCTGGATCTGTGCGACGAAATTGTCCTCCTGAATCACGGGGAACTGGAAGTGGTGGAAAAGCAACATCTGGATGCGGGAGAGTTCCGGGACAAGATTATCGCTGCGCTTCGGGAGGAAGATCATGATTAAAACATTCAAAATATCCTTTTCCCTGAAAAATACCTATCGTGTGAACGGCATTTTACATTCCCTGAAGCAGATTCCACTGGTGAAAAAACTGCTGCCGGATGCGCTCTACGGGGTCTGGGGACTGAAAATATTTGCCAATGTCCTGGCGGTTCTGTGGGAGCTGTGTACCATATTTCTGGGGAAATTTCTGTATCTTCTGCTGATGGTTTCAGGACCCGGGATACTGTATGAGGGCCTGGATACAGGGGCGGTGTTTCTGCACATTCTGCTGCCGCTGACCCTGATCGGCAGCTATGCAAACACGGCGCTGTTCAACCCTTCCAGGGACAAATATTATGCCATGATACTCATGCGGATGGACGCCGGAGAGTATACAATTGTGAACTATACCTATTCCATCCTGAAAGTCGCCGTTGGTTTTCTGCCCCTTATGGTGGGATTCGGTTTACTGGCAGGGCTTCCGCTGTGGCTGTGCCTGCTGCTTCCCCTTTCCGTCTGCGGCTGCAAGCTGACGGCAGCGGCGTGTTCTCTCCTGGATTATGAGCGCAGCGGCAGGGTTTACAATGAAAACAAACTGGGAAAGGCGGGATGGGTTTGCGTGGCGCTGCTGTTGGGCATAGCCTATGGACTGCCAGCCCTGGGAATTCTGCTTCCAGAAGCGGTTTCCGTTTCGCTGCTGCTTGCCGCCATTCCCCTGGGGCTTCTGTCCGCAGGCAAAATTTATTCCTTCAGGGAGTACAGGGAAATCAATCAGCAGCTTTTGGCTGATTCCCTGCACCAGATGGACAGCGTAAAACAGAATGCCAAGACAGTCAGCGAGAAAAAGATTTCCACAGACACCACCATTTCCAGTGACAGAAAAGGCTTTGAGTACCTGAATGAACTGTTTATCAAAAGGCACCGGAAAATTCTCTGGAATTCCGCGGAAAAGATAGCCTCTGTCTGCGCCTTTCTGGTCTGCGGAACCATGCTGTTTCTGTATCTGAAACCGGAACTGAAGCCCGTAGTCAATGAACTGGTGCTGACATGGCTGCCTTATTTTGCCTTTATCATGTATGCCATTAACCGGGGAACCGGTTTTACCCAGGCCCTGTTCATGAACTGTGACCACAGCCTGCTGACCTATTCTTTTTACAAACAGCCCGGATTTGTACTGAAGCTGTTCCGGATACGTCTGCGGGAGATTATAAAAATCAATGCGGTTCCGGCCTTGGTGATGGGAGTGGGCCTGGCTTTGCTTCTTTTCGTTTCGGGAGGGACGCCCCAGCCGCTGAATTACGCCGTCCTGGTGGTATCGGTCCTGTGCATGAGTGTTTTCTTTTCCATTCATTACCTGACGATTTATTATCTGCTGCAGCCCTATACGGCAGGAACGCAGATGAAAGGGGGAACCTACCGTCTGGTTTCCATACTGACTTACCTGGGCTGCTATTACCTGATGCAGATCCGCATGCAGACCCTGGTTTTCGGGGTGATGACCATTGTTTTCTGTGTGCTGTACAGCATTCTGGCCTGTATTCTGGTGTATAAACTGGCGCCGAAGACCTTCCGGCTGCGGGCGTAGGGAGAAGCTTTTATCAGGCGAGACATGTGGTTCATAAATGGGGATGCAGAGAAGGAGATACATAATCATATGAACTGGATAGAGTATATGGTATCCATAACGGAAATCTTAGGGACGGTGGCATTTTCCGTCTCCGGCGCCATGACGGCAATCCGGAAGAAAATGGATATTCTGGGTGTGGTGGTACTGGGGGTGGTGACGGCAGTGGGCGGCGGCATTATACGGGATCTGCTTCTGGGCATCACGCCGCCGGCTGCGTTTCAGAACCCTGTCTACGTGGCCTGGGCCACCGTTACGGCGCTGTTGGCATTTGTCCTGGCCCGCCATACCTGGTCAGAGAAGAACCGCCACCTGTTTGAACTGCTTCTCAACCTGGTGGATTCCCTGGGACTGGGGCTGTTTGCGGTTATCGGCGTGAGGACAGCCATAGACTGCGGATATGGGGAAAACGGATTCCTGTCCATTTTTGTGGGCGTGCTTACCGGTGTGGGCGGCGGCATGCTGCGGGATACCATGGCCGGGGAGGTGCCGAAGATTTTTCGGAAACGAATCTATGCCCTGGCGGCTCTGGCGGGAGCCATGGTGTATTATTATACCGCAGACAGGGTCATCAGCTCTGTCGGCGCATTGTGGGCAGCGGCATTCCTGGTGGTGGTGATACGCGTTCTGGCAGCGCATTTTGAGTGGGATCTGCCGAGGGTGAAGTAGGAGGGCAGTATGCGTAGAACACCTTGAATTAAAAGAAGCCAGAGAAGACCGGGTTCCCGATTCGGTGTTCTTTCTGTTGGACGAGGACAGGGACAGGCTTCTTGGCGCTGTAAATATCCGTCATTATCTGAATGACTCTCTGCTGAAAGAGGGCGGGCATATCGGAGACGGAATCAGGCCCAGTGAAAGAAGGAAGGGCTATGCCACGGAGATGATTCGTCTGGCGCTGACGGAATGTAAGAAACTGGGGATAGAGAAGGTGCTGATGACCTGCGATAAGGACAATATCGGCTCTGCCAGATCCATTATAAAAAACGGCGGCATCCTGGAAAACGAGTTCGTGAATTCGGAGGGCAATGTAGAACAAAGATATTGGATTTCCCTTTGATGGGGATAAATTCCGGCTTTTCGACAGAAAATAGGTAACAGTTCAGCGCCCTGTCTGAACTGTTATGAAAATATGCCGGTATGGCAGTGCCGTACCCGGCAGCGGAAAGTCCGGTTAAAAAATGTCAATCGCTCATTTATACTCACGCTCAATAACATTTGCCGCTTCTGCACGGACGCAGTCTTTTCGCGGCCGGAAATTCTCTGCCCATATCCGGGTGCCGGGCGGAGCAGATGCGGAACTATAATAGGGGGTAACTATGTGCACAGCAGCAACTTATCAGACGAAAGATTTCTATTTTGGACGAACCCTGGATAATGAAATTTCCTATGGGGAGGAAATCGTGGTGACGCCCCGGAGATTCCGGTTTTCTTTTCGGGATATGGGCGCCCTTGATCAACATTATGCCATGATCGGCACGGCCCATGTGGCGGAGGGCGCTCCGCTGTATTATGATGCCGTGAACGAGAAGGGCCTGGGGATGGCGGGCCTGAATTTTCCGGGAAACGCCGTATACCGGAAGGCGGCAGAGGGCAGGGACAATGTGGCAACCTTTGAATTCATTCCCTGGATTCTGGGTCGGTGCGGCACGGTCAGGGAAGCCGGGGCATTACTGGAAAGAATCAATCTCACGGATACGCCCTTCAGCGACACGCTTCCCGCTGCAGGTCTGCACTGGATCATTGCCGGAAAGGACGGCTGCCTGACAGTGGAGTCCCTGGAGACCGGGCTTCAGATATACGACAATCCTGTAGGTATCCTTACCAACAATCCGCCCTTTGCATTCCAGATGTTTCAGATGAACAATTACATGCATGTATCGCCGGAGGATCCAGAAAATCTTTTTTCAGGGCAGCTGCCGCTTGGCGTCTATTGCAAGGGAATGGGCGCCCTGGGGCTTCCGGGAGACCTTTCTTCCCAGTCCCGTTTTGTCCGGGCTGCGTTTACGAAGCTGAACTCCGTGTCCGGGACTTCGGAAGCAGAGAGCGTGAGCCAGTTTTTCCACATCCTGGGCAGTGTGGAACAGCAGAGGGGCTGCTGCCATGTGGGGGAGGATAAATACGAAATAACGATTTACACTTCCTGCTGTAACGCAGACAAGGGAGTCTATTACTATACGACGTACGAAAACAGCCGGATTACCGCAGTGGACATGCATCGGGAGGAACTGGACGCAGAAAGCATCATCAGGTATCCCATGCTTCGGGAACCCCAGATTAAACTGCAGAATAGGTGAGAAAGGAACCGGGTGAAAAATCTGCCCAGAGAAAACAGGGCCTGCCCAAAACCATGGTATGTGTAAAAGGTATATGTAACAGAAAAAACAGAGAGGAAACAGTGCAGTGATTTTAAGTGTCAGCCGCAGAACCGACATCCCCAATTATTATTCCGAATGGTTTTTGAATCGAATCAGGGAAGGGTATCTGTATGTACGCAATCCCATAAATCCACATCAGGTCAGTAAAATTGTGCTGTCCCCGGAACTTGTGGACTGCATTGTCTTTTGGACGAAAAATCCGGAACCGATGCTGGCAAGGCTGAATGAACTGGATGCCTATCAATATTATTTTCAGTTTACGCTTACCGGCTTTGGCCGTGACATAGAATACAATGTCCCCCACAAGAAGAAAACCATGATTCCGATCTTTCAAACATTGTCGGATAAAATCGGTAAGGATAGGGTGGTCTGGAGATATGATCCCATTATTTTTACAAAGAAATACAGCCCTGAATACCATATAAAAGCGTTTTCGCAGATTGCAGAAGAATTGCACGGGTACACATCCAAATGCGTTATCAGTTTTGTGGATATCTATACCAAGACGAAGAAAGCCATGAAGGCCCTGGATTCCTTTTTCCTGCCGGAAACTGCTTTAACCGCATTTGCAGGAGAAATCGCATCCATTGCAGCCAGGCATGAGATGAAAGTTGCCACATGCGCAGAAACGGTGGATTTGTCTGCCTGCGGAATCGAACATAATTCCTGCATTGACAGGGAACTGATTGAGAAAATCATCGGGTATAAAATTCGTGCAGAGAAAGACAAAAATCAAAGAAAAGAGTGCGGCTGCGTTGAAAGTATTGAGATAGGTACATACAATACCTGTAAAAACGGATGCCAATATTGCTATGCAAACTACAGTCAGGAAAGTGCAGCGCAAAACGGTAAGCGATATGATGTGAATTCTCCCATTTTGTGCGGAACAGTTACAGAAAAGGATAAAGTCACGGAGAGAAAAGTAAAGTCATTGAAGGAAGAACAGGAAGCCTTTTCCCCCAATTTAACAAAAAGAAAGGTTAAATAATCAGATATGGAACATTTTTTCTTAGCTCTACAACCCACTATTGAGAACGCTGTACGGCACGCTATGGAGAAGATTCGCCGGGAAATTGGGAAGGAGCACATCTACAGTGCGGCCCTGGTCACCGACAGCGACTGTATTACCCTCTTCCTGGCAGTGAACACAGAGGAATCCCTGGCAAAGCGGGACAAGAAGGACCGGACACCGAAACGTCTGGCGGAATTGCGGAAGTACTGGCCCAAGGAGTTTGTGGACCAGGTGGCGGACGGCTCTTTCAGTCTGAACCGCTATATTCCAGACGAGTGGGGTTACTCTGATGGGACTGACAGCGAACTAAATCAGGTCAGCCAACAGCTCTACAACCAGGAGGAAACCTTATCCGATGCAGATGAAGATACCTATGACGAAGTCCATGAGAGATTCCAGGAACTGCTCTTGGAGACGGCAGCCTGTGTTTTCGAGAGGCTGCGGGCAGAGGGGGTCTTTGGCCCGGAGATTGTCTGCTTTATCTCCATGTCCGACGATGATCGTACGCCGGAAATCGAGGACGTCTCCGTCCGGAGGCTCAACACTCCGGAACAGTATGAGCAGTTTCAGACTTGGGTAAGAACTTTTAACGGATAAGCAACAGGGCTGCCATACAGTTGTAATTATGCGCCCCGGGTGACTATTTGGGAAACGGAAACCTTCTGACCCATTCCACCACATAATCCGCGGTTTCCGCCACCGTTTTCCCGGTGATGTCAAAGGTCTCAAAAGCCGTTTCTCCCAATGTATTATGGGTTTTGAAGTATTCATTGTAGTCAATGGAACTCTGTATCCAGTTTTCATCCTGGATTCCTCTGCCTTCCCGCATGCGGTTTTGGAGCACCTCCCTGTCGCATACCAGGGCAAGGCAGCGGATCTCCCGGAAAAACCGGCTGTTATAGGTTTTAGGGAGCTTGTCCAGATTGCCTGCCATGGTCCACAGAACAGGCTTTCCGGTCTGCATAAGATTTTTTGACAGACTTCCCACCTGTTCCACCTGATCGTAGTGGTCCGCCTCCGTCTCATGGGGCATAATACAATAAAACATATCCTTGTCCAATACCGTGAATTCCACTCTCCGCCGTATGATTTCCATAGCAGTGGTGGTTTTCCCCACACCGCTGCATCCGGTCAAAATAAAGAGGGGCAGCTTCACAAAAGGCCACCGGTTTCCGCATTTGGGACAGATGATTTCATTGTCTCTGACCGTCTTATCCCATTCATAATTCCCGCATTTTGCACAAATTCCGATCATTTTGACATCATTTTCCTTCCTGTTTTAAATTGTCTGTAACAGTCCCCTGATCCGGGCAGCACCACATCTTTCCCCAGTATATCATCTTTTCGTCTGAAAGTCTATACTTTGCGGTATCTGTATGAAAGAAGATTTTAAAGAATTCCGTGAAATGCGCCATGTTACGTCAGGCAGAGAAACCGTAAATGCATGAACAATGACGCGCAAAAACAGAAACACAACCAGGGAACTTTATGCCCTTGATTCTCGTCTGCAAAAGCGTTACAATAGAGATCAGTTCTAAAGACAATGTATACAGGAGGATCTTCATTATGTACGAAATGAAACCGGAATATTACACAGGCATTGAAGCCATTGACCAGGAACATGAAAAACTGTTCTCCCTGGCCGGGGAAACCCACGAGCTGTTAAATGACAATCTTCTGGTTGACAAAACAGAGAAACTCAACAGCCTGATTTCCGAACTGATTGATTATACCAAGATACATTTTTCCCACGAGGAGGCCTATCTGGAGCAGATTCACTATGACCGTATTGCGGAACATGCTGCCCTGCACCGCAGCTTTGAAGAAAGCCTGATGCAGTTTGATCTGGATGATATGGGAGAGGACGGAGAAAGCCAGAATGCATTTGTGGAGGACCTTCTTGGTTTCCTTATCACCTGGCTGATCAATCACATCCAGAGGACAGACATGCAGTATGTAAGTCATAAAGGCTAATCTGATACAAAAATCCGAAAAAAGAGTTGTAAAACCACTGAAATGGTGGTAAAATAAACAGGAATTTGACAGGAAAGGCGGTGAGACGTATGAAACGATATGAAGTGCTTCTGGATAAGGAATTATTTCACGGCAGTGATATTGTACGCAGCTTCGGTTACAAAGCAGCGGTTTCAGGGGACAACTATGCCCTTTTTCAGGAAACGGATTGTTTTGTGCGCTGCTCATCGTGGGACGGGACAAGTGGAAGCATGACGGTTGTGTGATAAAATATATGTGAAACAGCATATACTGTCATGGCTCGGATGATAACCGGAAACCAGTACCCTGCGCGGACAAAAACAGTCTGTGCAGGGTATTTTTATGCCCTGAAATAAGCAGCAGAATAAAAGCCGCCCATTCACCGAAAAAATCAAATGCTGCGGCGGCAGAAAGAGAGGAAAAATGGTTCGTAAATATATTGCGACGGCTAATATGGCCGTACAGGAAAAAACCGGAGGCGGTATTCTGTATCTGCTGCCGGATATCGTGATGAAGGTCATCTACCTTGTTCCGCTGATGTTTATCTGGAAAACCCTTACGGAGAGCGGGTACCAGGCGGAAATGTCCGTATCACAGCTTTTAAGCTACACCTATGTCAATGCCTTGCTGACGGATATGATGACTGTAAATACATATCTGACAGCATGGAATTACGATACAAGAAGCGCGGAGATGTTTACCCGCCCCCTGCCTGTGTTCGGGCAGGTAATTTCAAGGACTCTGGGAAAGTGGGGTCCCATGCTGCTCCTGTTTTCGCTGCCTATGTTTCTGGCGGCTCCCCTTCTGGGGATCAGAATACTGCCCGGCACGCTGTGGGCGATTCCGTCTCTGGTCCTTAGCGTGTCCCTTGGCTTTGCCTTAGAGTTTGTGTTTTTCTGCGTCACCATCAGACTGCGCAATGTCTCCTGGCCTGTCTATGTGATCAGGAAGGCGGTGGTATCCTTTTTCTCGGGTACGGTGATTCCCTTTCAAATACTGCCCTTTGGACTGGAGCGTTGGATCCGCTATCAGCCCTTCGGCAGCATGGGCGGGGCATTTCTGTCCTTGTATGTGGGAAGCGCAAAGGCCTGGGAGGTGATCCCGGTACAGATATTCTGGAACCTTGTGATGTGGGCCTGGGCGGTGGTGTGGTTCCGCAGGTCCAGAGAAAGGATGGTGAGTTTCGGTGGATAATGAGAAAAACAAAGCAGTTGGGGAAAACGGCGCAGTGAGAAACAAAACCCTTCACAAAGGGAGGGTGCTGCGGGGAATCAGGCGCTATTTTCAGCTGTTGGGAATCTATGCCCGGATGGATTTGGCCTCCCTGATGCGGGACGGAAAATTTATGGCCATTGTGATTACCGCTGATATGGTCTCCAACATATCCTCCATATCCGGCATTTTTCTGCTGGCATGGAAATTCGGCGGTATCGGCGGCATGGATAAATTTGAGGTGCTGTTCATGCTGGCTTACGGCAATATCGTGATGGGCTTCCTCAATATGATGGGGGGCTGCAATGCCCTGTTTCCAAGCAGAATCATCGGCAGGGGACAGTGGGAGCACATGTTTATCATGCCTCTGTCTTATGGGGTGCAGCTGACAGTGGGGATTTTTCCCTTTACCGGTTCCGGCAGCTTCCTGTCGGGCATGGCCATGCTGTGGGTGGCAGTACGGCAAATGGAGACGGTTCTTCCCTGGTGGTGGCCCGGGGCGCTTCTGCTGCAGCTGCTGATCAGCATGGTAATCGTGGCAGCCTCCTCCTACCTGTTCGCAAGCCTTACGTTCTATGCGCCGGTACAGTGCGAGGAGATCTGCAGCACCGTGGTTTACAGCATGGGCCATGCCATGACATTTCCCCTGTCCGGCATGCCGCTGTACATCCGGTATCCCCTGCTGACGATTTTCCCTGCAGGGCTGACGGCCTGGTTCCCCACGGTGATTTTACTGGGAAAGGCAAATACATTGGAAGCATGTTATCCGGCGGTATTCGCACTGCTGCTGTCGCTGTGCGCCGCTTATTTTTTCAGGAAAGGATTTCGATATTATGTCAAAAAAGGAATTAACAGATACGTTTCAGGGGGCCATCGCTCCTAAGGATATTGCAGTCAGAATGGAGTCCGTGAGCAAGACATTCACCAGATGGCAGAGGAGAGATAATATTACGCAAAAGGAAAGGGTATCCGGACAGGAACAAGGCCCGAAAAAGCAAAATGCAAGAGAAAATGTAATTGAAGAAACAGGCGCTTTCAGGAAAGAACGTATGTTCTCAAAAGACAAACGCAAAAGAATTTTCAGACAGGAGAAGACTACCGTGACTGCCCTGGACAATGTCTCTTTTCAGATCGGCCGGGGCGAATTTGTGGCCTACGCAGGGCCAAACGGAGCCGGCAAAAGCACCACCATGAAGCTGCTGTCCGGCATGCTTCAGCCCACATCCGGAGACCTGTCCGTACTGGGCATGTCGCCGGAGAAGGAGCGGATCGCCCTGATGAAAAAACTGGGGGTGCTGTTCGGCAATCGGACGGAGCTTTGGTGGGACCATCCTGTGATACAGAGTTTTGCGTGGAAAAAGGTGGTTTGGGACATCCCGGATGAGATGTACAGGCGCAACCTGGACATGGTCACGGAGCTTCTGGATATGGGGGAAATCCGGAACACCTTTGCCAGGGAACTGTCCCTGGGGCAGCGGATGCGGGCGGATCTGGCTATGATGCTGCTGCATTCGCCGGAGCTGATTCTGTTGGATGAGCCTACCCTGGGACTGGATGTGGTGGCAAAACGCCAGATGATAGAATTCCTCAAACGGATAAACCGGGAAGAAGGCGTGACGATTCTGGTAACCAGTCATGACATGGATGATCTGGAGGAGATGGCCCGGAGAATCCTGATGATTTCGGACGGAAAGCTTGCCTTTGACGGCAGCTTCGACGGACTGCGGGATATCACGGGCAATCTGACACATTTTACCGTCACCACAGACGGCAGGATGCCGGAACTGGAGGGCTGCAGGCTTCTGGGCGGGAAACATGGGGTGTTTGAATTTGAAGTGGACCTGTCCGGCCTGTCCATGAAAACCCTGTTGGGAATGCTGTCCCGGGCGGAGGGTATTCTGGATGTGGAAATCAGGAAGGCGCCCATCGAGCAGGTGATCGCCCAGTTGTATCAGGCCTGGAAGAAGGCATAGGATACTGCCGGTATTTCGCTGCCAGGGAAGACCTGCATGGAATGTCCGGCGTTGCAACCCTTCAGACAGAGTACTGAACGGTTACCCGGCGTTCCAGACAGGATTTCGAGACTGAATTTTTTTCCCTTGACAAAGCAAGTCTGATTTGCTATGATAAAAATCCGTCGAAATGAAAGGCGATTTGTAAAAGAACCGTTTTCATTTCAGCGGAAGTCACAATTAAATATTTTACCTATCAGGTATTTGTCGGCAAAATCCGACAGAATTGGCGTGCAGCTCGGCACACCTGCCTACTTGGCAAGATATGAAAAGGTTCAGCGTTTTCCATCCGGAAAGAGCGGGACATGGGAAATATAAATAACTTCTCGGAATCTCAATGAATGAGATTCCAACCGAAGATTGACAACTGAA
>OFFK01000559.1_pt1 | contig 32486 bp, 32 predicted proteins | sample 1521361 | NCBI WGS metagenome assembly OFFK01 (sample SAMEA3504096, study PRJEB24116) | mouse gut metagenome | biome: mouse gut; feature: mouse-associated habitat; material: faeces | place: Denmark | collected 2011 | reverse complement strand
TCGGAAACGAGTTTTTTGCTTTATGCGGCTTGTTCACTGAAGTCTATTCCCTCCCTGAACTGTTCAAAGTCAATGTTAAACTCAATGTGGAGTTTATAGCTTTTGTAAACATCTACCCTCTTTATTAGGTAGCCCACAATCATCCTTTTTGCCTCAATACTTGCGGTTTCGTACATCTCAGACCAAGTAATGATCTCATCATACTGTGCTCCCAGCTTCTCCATAACAGCTTGCCCGTTGTCATAGACCTCCTGCGCCTCTTCTAACTGTTTCTGCAATTCGGAGCATTTGGCCTCGGCCTCTTGAATTAACGAGCTTAGAATGTCCGTGGAAAATGAGCTTTCCCCACGAATTGCCTTGACCACCTCACTTTTGAGGGTTTCTAACTCACCCGCAGCTTTGGTATAGTCCTTCTTTGCTTTTGTTAGCAAGGTTTTCCGTTCTGCCATCTTAGTTCCGTACCTCGCCCCTACAAGGTCAGCTTTGGGCATAGACTTCATGACGTCAAAGATGTGGCGTACCACTTTGTCGATAATGCCATCCAAGATATGGGCGGTATAGCCAGTAGCACCATCGCATTCGCATTGCTTCCGAGTTTTGCCATAGCAAATGTAGCGGATGCGTTTTACTACTCTGCCGGGGTCCTCCTTACAAGGGTAAGCCTTCCCATTAGTTGTCACTACTAATCTGGAGCCGCAGTGACCACAGTAGACATTGCCAGATAAGAGGGATTTCCCCTTAGTTCCCCTTGGAGAGCGGGGGTCCTTTGTCGGGTCCTTACGTTGCGCTCTAAGCCGACAGGAAGCCTCGAACAGCTCTGGATCAATGATTTGCAGGTGTGGCAGCACTTCTGAGCGGCTGTCACCAGAGCGGAGCACGCCCATGTAGGTAGGATTGACGAGGATGTGCGTTATTGTAGCTGGATGCCAGGGCTTCCCGGATCGTGCTCGATAACCGAGCTCATTCAGGTAGGTCGAGATCCGCTGTGGCCCATAGCCCTCCTGCACATACTTTTCAAACATAATGCGTACAACGGCTGCCTCGGCTTCGTTGATTGCCAGATCATGGACCTCATGCTTGCGCTTGTTGAAGCGGCCAGTCTTTACAAGATCATACCCATAGGGGGCCACGCCACCTCTAAAACCTCCAGCTTGAACAAGTTGACCAAGAGCAGTCCGGGTCCTGATGGAGGTCTTCTCGCTTTCGCCGTCAGCCTGCCAAAACCTGATATAGTTTGTCAGCTTGTCCGTATGGTTATCAAAGCGTTGCTCGCCTTCCTGGGTGCTCCAGACCCGGATACCATTTCTTACGAACCATTCCACAACAAATGGGGTCTCATCAGCAATGCGGCCTATGCGGTCGAACATGAAAACCAGAAGGATGTCGAACTTACCTTGCTTTGCGTGTTCTTTGATAATCTGCAATTTATCTCTGTTCTCAGCCCGTACCTTGTGCCCAGAAACGCCATCTTCCTGTTCTTCGTGGATGATGGTCCAGCCGTGAGCTTCGGCGAAACGGTGGCATTCCTTGCGCTGCATAGGAATGTCTGCCTGATTCTTATCATTGTAGTCCACCTGCTTATCGGTGGACACTCGATATAAGCAATATACTCGATTTCCCATTGAAATCCGCCCTTTCAGTTAATGTTGTGAAAGAACGAACCAATGTGTAAGCATATCCGATTGTCAAGGTGCATCGGTGTTACCACCTTCGCCATTATACCCGGAGATACCAGCAGATGCAAATGTGCAAATGTCATCTTCATTCTTGCCGCTGATATATGAAGCAATAAGGGCCTGCTTCAAAGGGCTAATAATGTCCGGGTTTTTCTCCTTTCGGAATGTAACGCTTACCTCATGACCGTCCACAACGAAAAAGGGAGACTTTTGTTTCATCCTATTTCCCCCTATGCCCGGTCACTGCCCAGCTTTTTCCGGGCACGGATGATCCGATAGTCATAACCTTTCCGCACCTGGCAGTAGGTGCAGTCCTCTTTAACTTCGCTCAGGGGGTCCACTCGGCGAATGATATGGTCGGGGGAATTAAAGAACTGCGAAGCACAGGTCGGGCAAAGACAGAGAACCATCTCTTCGGGCTTTTCCCGTCGCTCTTCCGGTTGCGGTTTCAATCCCAGGCTAATTTCAAGGGCTTTATTCACTTGGGCCATAGAGTTCTCGTCAATGGTCATGATGTATTGATCCACCCGGCATTTGTCAATCGTTCTTACTTGCTCCAGAAGAACCATCGAGTTCTCAGGCAGGCCGGCATGGGCCGGGAGTTGGACATGGGTGGGCAACCCCTTTTTCTTGATGCTGCTTGTGATAGGGGCAATTATGACAGTAGTGCTATACTTGTTTCCTACATCATTCTGGATCACAAGGACAGGGCGAGTGCCGTCCTGCTCACTGCCCTTGACAGGGCTCAAATCTGCATAGAACACATCGCCTCTCTGGATTTCTCTGGTACGATTATTCATAAGGACACCTCATATAGAAGATTTGTCCTTACACAGAGCCCTCACTACCATTACGCTTATGTAGGCCCTACCGCAGATGATAAATACAGCGCTTATCCTTATCGTAGTGTTTCTGTTGTCATTCTGCGGCGGGGTGGTAACACAGCTTTTGGCATTGGCCGGAGTTCGCTGTGAAGGAGTGAGGTTCTCACCTCACACCCCCCTATTGCTACACGAAAAGCCAAAAACGAAACTCAGGCCAAAAATTTTTTTACAAACTCCTCAAAGGAACGTCTATATCTTCGGGCCATCTGTTCAGATACTCCACACTGGTCTGCAAGCCATTTTGTGATGTGGCGGGAGCCTTTCAAGTATTCCTCCAGGAGGTCAAGCGCCCACGGTTTCCACTCAATCAGGGCAGCTTTTAAGTCCTCAATCACTTTTCCAGCAAAATATGCATTCTCTGCTGCTTCAGTTCCCTCAATCGTGTCCATGAGGCTCAATGTTTCGCTGTTTATGATGGGCATATCAAGGGAGAGGGTCACAATCCCGTTGTTGTCCTTACTGTGCCGCCAAAGAGTTTGGCGTTCGGCTTTCCACTTCCGATATTCGGACCGGTCAACCTCAATTACGATAGAGTCGGATTCGCTACCGTCCATAATAGTGTCTCGAATGAAATAGCGTCGATTTGCTTTTGGAAGTGAAGCGTTCAATTTGGTAATCTCGTACCACTCTTCACCTGTGATCTCCACGAGGGCACCGTTCATTTCGGGGCTGTCGGATTTGACTAAGTATGTAGTTCTCATTGACTTCTCCTATCCGGGCCACCGGATAGGAGAAGCCAAAAAGGGCCACTTGATGCTCAGACTTAAAGCACACTGATAAGACTTATCCCTTTGGATAAATCGCATCAAGTGGCTTCTTAGGAGTCTGCGCTATCAAGCGGCCCTATATAACACAATTCTTGATTTTATTTGATTTTCACGGGTTTAGCTGGCTTGTCGGTACGATATTCGGCGATAGGATACGCAGGATACTATCTCCCGGTGACATTTGGGACAAACAACTTGCACCACCATCCTTCTTCCAATATTTGTTTTTGGCTTGTAGATCACGGCAGTCTTTCTGCGGCAGTAGGAACAATACTGCATTTCAGGGACCATATCCCTTGTGCTGGCCCTTATCTGCTCTTGATCTCCTCGGACCCGCTGAAAATAGTCCTCTTTAAGCTGTACGGCCATCGCTAATACCCCCCAATCAGACAATCGATTTCTTCTTCTTTGAGGTATTCTTCCCGGCTTCGATAGTCCAGGAGGCCCAACTGCTTAAATCGGATGAGCAGAGCGGCCTTGGATACTCCAAGATAATCTGCCGCCCTGCGGAGCAAGCACCGTTCCTGGTACAGCAGTTTGTCGTCTGGGTAAATAGGGACTTTTCCGTGGTAGCCAAGGTTGGACATGACTTTAGTGACCAGATGGACCGGCATCAACAACTCTGCGGCTAAGGCGTTTGCCTGCCACTCAAACCAGTCATTCTCTGTAGTGAGTTCCCTTAGAGAATATCGTTCACCAGGGGTGCGACACTGGCACCTGCCATACGCTTCTGGGTTCAAGAGGTATATTGCCTGATGGGAGCACTCGTGGGCCAGGGTGAAGTTTCGCCGCCCACGCTGCTTATCCTTTTTGAGGCTCTCATCCAGAAACACGGTGCGTTCTGCAATGGGAATATAACTCTTCGGGTCACCGGGATTTATCTCTAAAACGGTGTTTTCATAGGCGATACAACCCAAAATGACACGCCTACCATAGCTCAGATTCTCGTATCGCACCGTGAGCTTCATGTAATTCTTTGCAAAATCCAATGGATCAAGGGGGCGGAACGGCAATTCTTTTGTTCCATAATAATCCGCCAGCAGTTGCAGGGCCATCCCCCGCAGGTCTTCATAACACAGGTGTAACAATGCTTTGCTCCTTATTCTTTCAAGTCCCTATGGCCTCGACAAACCATAGGCCGTCGTCTTCATAAATGTAACGCTCTTGTCTTCCAATAATAATCTTATAACGGATACCAGTACCGCCTACCTTGGTCGCTGCTGCCCTCCGGCGTTCAACAACACGGTCAATATTGAACTTGCGCCCATCCTCGAAGATTATTTGGAGAGGGGTCTTTTGACCGTCAAGCTGATGCTCAACGATCACGTTGACATACGCCTTGTGGTACTCCTGTTTGGCACTCATAACCTATACCTCCTTGTAGGTGGAGTGTCTGTTCCCATATCGTTACCTCCTACTGGTACATAAGCCCTGGCATTCGAACCAAATCTCGCTGATCCCCAGGCATCTTCTTGTCACCCATCAAAATGGCGTTGTAGACTGCTGTATTCCCGAAGCGACGCCGAATATCCTCAATCGCATCCTGTAGCCGGTTTCGGCGTTCATGCCGCTCTTGATCTGAGAAAATAACAATCTGTTCTGGCTGATCTTGCGGCACAAGGTCAATGGCCCTTATCGTTACGGCCCTTACTCTTTTGTCCCATCGATGTCGCTCTCGGAACAGAGAAAACCCGGCGTGGGCAATCTCTAAGGGCACCTGCGTCATATAGGGGAGCTTGCATTGATACTGAGCACCAAGAAGGTCGTTACCCCGCACACTGATTTGAACCCCGGTTGCCGCTAATTCATGTAGCCGCAGTCGGTGGCCAACATCTTGTGCCAGTTCCAACATAACCTTGTAGACCTCTTCCTCTGACTGAAGATCAGAGGTGCAGGTGATCCCGTGGCCCACCGATTTGATGGGGCTGACAAAATCTTTTTGCATAACCCTGGATGTATCTGTGCCACTGGCATAGTGCCAAAGCTTTACGCCATTGATACCAAACATCTGTTGTAGGGCATCTGGTCCAACCTCGGCAATTTGCCCGATGGTACGAATGGAATACCGGGCCAACTTCTTCTCTGTGGCTGGGCCTACATAGAGCAGTTCCGCCGCTGCGAGGGGCCAGACCTTTTCTTTGTAGTTCTCGGGGGTGATTTCGGTGATGGCATCGGGTTTCTTTAGGTCCGATCCAAGTTTGGCAAATATCTTGTTGAAAGAGACCCCAATACTAACTGTAAGCCCCAACTCGTCTTTGGTCGCTTGCCTGATTTCTTCGGCAATTTCTTTCCCTGTCCCATAGATACCGCTGCCGGTAACATCCAGCCAGCACTCATCCATCCCATAAGGCTCCACAAGATCCGTGTAGCGATAATAGATTTCATGGGCCAGCTTAGAGTATTTGAGATATTGATCATACTGCGGTGGGACTACAATCAGGTCTGGGCACCGTTGCCGAGCTTCCCAATTTACCATCCCGGTCTTTACGCCGGCTTGCTTTGCCAATTCGGATTTTGCCAAGACAATCCCGTGCCGTTCTTCCGTGGAACCGCAGACTGCTACGGCTTTCCCCCGGAGCTTTGGGTCCAACATCATTTCCACAGAGGCATAAAAAGAGTTCATGTCGCTATGTAAGATAACTCTATCTGTGTTCATAGGCATCACCCCCTCCATCTGAGTGTAGCCCAATTATAAGCGAGCCTGTTATGCTCCGTCAATATCGCAGTTGTCGCATAACAAGCTCTTTTTTCTTGACAACTGATACAAAGCCCTATATAATGGGAGATACCGAAAAGGAGGTTTTGCTATGCCGCCGAAAATTATCCCATTTAGCGCAGTTCGCAAAAATGTTTATGATACCGTGAAAGAGCGTCAGGAAAACATCATCGGATTGCGGATACAAGAGGCCAGGACCAGGAGGGGGCTCTCACTTGCAGAACTCAGCACCTTGCTGGCTGAGAATGGCCTGACCATTCAGCGCCAAGGCATCGGCAAATGGGAGGCCGGAATTTCGGTCCCCAATGCCTATCAGTTGTTGGCCCTATGCGATGCCCTGAGAATTGAAGATGGTATTACCTTCTTTACCGGCAATCGTGAACTGTTTGGAGAACTGGATGATGTAGGGCTCCGCAAGGTTGAAGAGTACCGGGAAGATCTCATCGCATCTGGTCGCTACAAACGCCATAAGGTTGAACGTCAGAACATAATAAACTATATAGATATGCGAGTCGCTTTGCTGCCGGCTTCAGCTGGTACAGGTTCCTTCCTTGACGACGAACTCTTTGAAACATTGCGTTTTCCAGCTAATACTGTCCCCGAAAATGCCGATTTTGGGATCAGGGTACAGGGCGATAGCATGGAGCCGGTCTATCACGATGGCCAGATTGTGTGGGTTCAGCAGTGTGAGACCTTGCGGCCCGGAGAAGTCGGGATATTTATGCTTGATGGTGAGGGCTTTCTTAAAATGTATGATGAGAGGGAGCCGGACGAGGCGAATATTGACGCCTTTGTCGGCAGCGATGGGGTACTTCACCCTCAGCCGGTCCTTATTTCCTACAACGAGAACTATGGACCCCGCTTTGTATCCCCGAACTCGATGTTTTCTATTGCCGGTCGGGTCTTGAACTAAGTCCGTTTTATGGGACAGCGATTGCTGTATGATCTAAATACGGTAGGGGCCTTGCAGGAAAGGAGGATGGGCCATGAATACTGTTGAAAGAGTTTATGATCTGATTGAAGAGCGTGGCATTTCTCTGTACCAACTGGCCCGGATGAGCGGGGTTTCTTACTCCACGGTAAAGACCACGGAAAAACGAGGAGGTCAGCTCACGGTAGATACCATTGAGCGTATCTGCTTTGCGCTACAGATTACCATGAGTGAGTTCTTTACCGAGGGAATGAAAAATCCTGCTTCGGTCGGAGCCTAAAATTCACAGGAGGGTTAGTTTATGAGCAGCAACAACGACATTTTTGAGGAGATTAAAAAGGCCATTGAGGAGAAGGTTGGCATTACCATAGACATCACACGAGATGAAGATGATGGCTTCAAGGTTACTATCTCCAAAGACGAAGGGCCGGATATTGACGAAATGAGCAAGGATGAGTTGCTCAAGTACCGGGAAGTCCTGGAAGAGAAGATTGACGAGCTGGATGCTGAGGAGCCTGACGAAGATACTCCTGAGCATGAGGAGTGGGAGGTAATGCACGAGGAGTTGGAAGATCAACTGGACGATGTTGAGGATCGGCTTGATGATTTGACCTGAATATGAAAAGAGCCAGCCAAGTTATCTCGGCTGGCTCTTTTCGTATTCCTGGTAAAAAGAACTTCTGGTTGAGCTCAATCAAAAGATAAACGACAACCTCATTTTTTGCTGATGGCTTTAATGAGCTGTTTCGCCGTAGCCTTTTCTTCTGCGGTCAGAAGAACCCAAATATCAAAGAGTTCTTGCAGCTCAGGCGTAAGCTCTACGAGACCGTCTTCAGCAAAGAACTGTGACAGCGTAATACCGAACCCATTGCAGACAGCCGTCAATGTGGCCATAGACGGAACGGTGTTCCGTCTAAAAATGTTACCGACGGTAGCATCTGAAAGGCCACTTTCCTTGGCCAGTCGGTACGGTGTCCAGCCACGATCTTGGAGCAGTTGTGTGATTCTCTTGTTAATATCCATAGTGTTATCCCCCAGATTGCTTATATTGTATCCGCAAATTGAGAGATACCGTTATAGAAAATCTGTACTGGCACTATCTTCACTTTGACAGATACCGTGCCTTATTCTATAATATTTCTGGGGTGATTACTGTGGCTGAACAAGAGATGAGAAAACATCGCTGCTGCTTCACTGGTCATAGGCCGCAGAAACTAAGCCGCTCAGAGAGCGCTATAAAAAGTGACTTGGAAAAGGCAATAGTGAAGGCAATCGGCATGGGGTATCAGACCTTCATAACCGGAATGGCCTATGGTGTTGATATTTGGGCTGGACAAATCGTTGTAGAGCTGCGGAAGAATAACCCGGATTTGCACCTTATAGCAGCAATTCCTTTCCCAGGCTTTGAGAGTCGCTGGTCAAATGAATGGCGACAGGCTTATGCTGATTTACTTGGAAAGGCCGATCTTGTGCGATATATATGCCCGTCGTACAATGCAGGAGCATACCAGCGCCGTAATGAGTGGATGGTTGACCACTCGGCCCACCTGATAGCGGTCTATGACGGAGCATCTGGAGGAACAAGGAATACGATTGATTATGCAAAAAGGTGTGGCATTACCATCGAGCAAATAAGTGGCTAAGGTCGAAATCTCAACCTTTATGTTGTTACTCCGACTGTTGTATGCTATAATTTATATATGCTGTTTTGAAGGAGTGGCGAAAATGTCTGTAAGCTATAAGAAGCTCTGGCATATCCTTCTTGATCGGGATATGAAAAAGAAAGATTTGGCGGCAATGGCAGGGCTCAAAGTCGGCAATGGCAGGCTTAACTCCCTATATGATGAAGAAGCTCACCAGGGACGAGCCTGTAACAACTGAGGTAATTGGTAAAATTTGCACTTCGTTAAGTTGTCGAGCAGATGATATTTTGGAGTTCTGCAATGATTAAGTCCGGTTTAACGGACAGCAAATGCGAGATAATCAAAACATGGAGCAATATATGCTTTGGAGGTGCTGACTATGGCAAGGACAGCTGCGAAGCCGAAGAAAGAAGTATCAATGGAAGAGGCTCTTTGGAAATCAGCGGACAAGCTCCGTGGCTCGGTCGAGCCGGCGGAGTATAAGCACGTTGTATTAAGCCTGTTCTTCCTCAAATTCGCAAGCGATAAGTTTGAAGCTCAGCGGGCCAAGATCATTGCAAACGGTCAGGAGAAGTTTGCTGATATGGTGGCCTTTTATACCAAGGATAATGTTTTCTTCCTTCCTCCGGAGTGTCGGTGGTCATATATCATGGAAAATGCAAAGCAGGAAGACATTGCCCTTAAAATTGATACGGCACTTTACACTATCGAGAAAACTAATCCGGCTCTAAAGGGAGCCTTACCCGACAATTACTATTCTCGCCTCGGTATTGATACCGCTAAACTGGCCTCTCTTCTTGATGAAATTAATAAGATTAACACCGATGACCAAGAGAATGACATTATTGGCCGAGTTTATGAATACTTCCTCGGCAAATTCGCACTTGCGGAAGGTAAAGGTAAGGGTGAGTTCTATACACCGAAGTGCATTGTAAACCTGATTGCAGAAATGATAGAGCCTTATAGCGGTATTCTATATGATCCGTGTTGCGGTTCTGGCGGTATGTTTGTTCAGTCCGTCAAGTTTGTTGAAGCCCATCGTGGGAATAAGAAGAACATCTCAATCTATGGGCAAGAGTACACAAGCACGACTTATAAGCTGGCGAAGATGAACCTCGCAATCCGTGGGATCTCCGCAAATCTTGGTGAGCAGGCTGCAAACACATTTACAAATGACCAACACAAGGACTTAAAAGCAGACTTTATTATGGCCAACCCGCCCTTTAACCAAAAGGAATGGAGGGGCGATGGTGAACTGGTAGACGATCCCAGATGGGACGGGTATGAGGTTCCGCCAACGAGTAACGCCAACTATGGCTGGATTTTGAACATTGTCTCTAAACTCTCTCATGATGGTGTAGCAGGTTTCCTGCTGGCAAATGGTGCCCTGTCTGATGATAGTACTGAGCTCAAAATCCGCCAACAGCTTATTGAAAATGATCTTGTTGAGGCCATTGTTATCCTGCCCCGAAATTTGTTCTACACCACTGATATAAGTGTTACGCTTTGGATATTGAACAAAAATAAGAAAGCCAGGATGGTTGAGCAGAATGGCAGTGCCAAGCGGTATCGGGACCGTGAAGGCGAAATTCTCTTCATGGATCTGCGGCAAATGGGTAGCCCCTTTGAAAAGAAATACATTGAACTGACCGAAGAGGATCGGGCTAAGGTTACTGCCGTTTATCACAACTGGCAGGAGGAAGGATTTGAAACTACATATCAGGATGTTCCTGAGTTCTGCTACAGTGCAAAACGGGATGAAGTGCAAGAGAAAGGATACACACTCGTTCCCAGCCGATATATTGAGTTTATAAACCGTGATGAGAATATTGACTTTGATACCAAGATGAAAACCCTCCAAGGTGAACTGAAAGAACTGCTTGTCGAGGAAGAGAAATCAAAGGCTGATTTACTGGCGGTGTTTAAGGAGCTGGGTTATGAGATCAAATTATAAGCAGCTTGGGCAGTTTATTCGGGCCGTTGATATAAGAAATACCGAAGGGAAAGAAGATAATCTCCTTGGCGTGTCTGTCCAAAAGACGTTTATGCCTTCGATTGCCAATACCATCGGTACCGATTTTACAAAGTATAAGGTCGTCAAGAAAGGGCAGTTTACATACATTCCTGACACCTCTCGAAGAGGCGACAAGATTGGCATAGCTCTTCTTGAAGATTATGATGAAGGGCTTGTAAGCAATGTATACACAGTCTTCGAGATTATTGATGAGAAACAACTCATTCCCGAATACCTTATGCTCTGGTTTTCAAGGCATGAGTTTGATCGCTATGCCAGATTTAAGTCTCATGGAAGCGTCAGAGAGGTCCTTGATTGGGATGAGTTCTGTAAGATTGAGTTGCCTGTTCCCCCATACGAAGAGCAGCTCGAAATAGTCAACGGCTATCGCACAATCACGAAGAGGATTGATCTAAAAAGGCGGATAAATGATAATTTAGCGGCTTGATAGTTGGGCAAGTAACACAGCTTGCACTTCATAGAGCTTTTGGATTTCGATTGTGTTCGCTTCAATTTGTCCGTTGAAAGTGTCTATTCTATCTTGAAACCTCTTGACTTTCGTTGCCGGAGGGACGAGGATTTTCATAGATTGAATGTTATACATTGGTAACTTGGCTTGAACCGCCCCGACCGTCAGTAATTCTATCTCTTTTACCTGCTTCTTATAGCAGAGTGTGTAGTAGAGATAGTCAGATGTAACGGTATGAATGTCTGCAAGTTTTACGCAGTTTTCAGTTAGGTTCGCCTTATCAAGCGACGAATGAATTTTTCCGAGCAATCCGATTGTTCCTACGATAGAGATTATAATATCGTCGGTATTCACGATATAACGGGCTATGGCTGAGTGAGTTTCTTCGTCAATGTATTGGAATTGATCGGTGAGACACACATAGCGGCTATTTCCAACATCACGCACACGAATATAAGGATGATCCGTTGGTCTGTCAAGCAATTCGCAATCAGCGGGAAGGCGTTTTCCGCCCTTAACTGTGCAAAGGCTATCTAATGTAGCAATGCTATACCCTATGGGTAGTTCGTCAGTCCTATAATACGAAGCGAACATCTCTTGGAAAACCGCTTGTGCGGTCGCTTCTAAATTATCATTTATGGGGGGAATATCCTTCAGAATTTTCTGCGAAGGGCTGATGGCCTTGCTGTTTTGGAGTTTGGCATGAACTTCCACCAACGGCGGAAGTAAACCGGAGGAACTGCCGTTGCCTGTCGTTCTCTGAATAAAAGGAGATACGACAATGAAAGAGATCCTAATTTCAGAAATCGAGCAGCGTATGCTACCATACTTGAACAACGAGCAGTTAGCACACCTGCAAGATGCCCTTGAGTATGTGCTCCATGGATTTGAGGTTCACAGAGAGCAGAACGAGGATAAAGCCTCGGTCAATGCAGTTATGGCTTTTTTGTCAGCAAAGCGAGTAGAGGGCTGTTCTGAGAAAACCCTCAAATACTATCAAAGTACGATTGAAGCCATGATTGTTGGGATTGGAAAGCCTCCGCAACAGATTATGACAGACGAGATAAGGCAATATCTCACAGGCTATCAGGCCGAGAGAAACGCAAGTAAAGTGACCATTGATAATATCCGGCGCATACTATCGAGCTTTTTCTCGTGGTTGGAGGACGAGGACTATATTCTGAAAAGCCCTGTAAGACGGATTCATAAAGTTAAAACAGGAAAGGTTGTCAAAGAGGTTTATTCAGATGAGGCCCTGGAGCTGATGCGTGATAGCTGCACAACAATCCGAGATCTGGCACTAATTGACCTCCTTGCGTCATCGGGTATGCGAGTCGGTGAGCTGGTGGCATTAAACCGAGATGACATTAACTTCAACGAGCGAGAGTGTGTTGTTTTTGGCAAAGGAGACAAGGAAAGGTTAGCCTATTTCGATGCCAGGACCAAGATACACTTACAAAACTATCTTAATAGCCGCTCTGATGATAACCCAGCGCTTTTTGTTTCTCTCGTATCACCGCATAGGAGGCTGATGATTTGCGGGGTTGAAACACGGCTCAGGGAAATGGGCAGGCGGTTGAATATTCCAAAGGTTCATCCGCACAAGTTCAGACGTACTCTGGCTACTTCCGCTATTGATAAGGGAATGCCGATTGAGCAGGTACAGCAGCTCTTGGGGCATCAGAAGATTGATACCACCATGCACTACGCTATGGTGAAACAACAGAATGTGAAGTCTGCACACCGGAAATACATTGGATGAGGTGAAACCGTGAACTCAAATTATGAGCCGCTCGGAAAGAATATCCGCTTAGTCGATATTCGGAATAATGATTGCATAACTGAGCGAGTACTTGGAATAAGCATTGACAAATTCTTCATGCCTTCCGTCGCTAATGTCATTGGGACGGACCTAAGCAAGTACAAGCTCTTAAAACAGGGCTATTTTGCGTGTAATCCCATGCACGTTGGGCGTGACGAGAGACTTCCCGTTGCACTCTATGATGAGCAAGAGCCGGGTATTGTTTCTCCTGCATACTTTATGTTCGAGGTTATAGACAAGGAGCACCTCTTGCCTGATTACTTGATGATGTGGTTTAGGCGGCCAGAATTTGATCGGCAATGTTGGTTTAGAACTGACGGCAGCGTTCGTGGTGGTATTACATGGGATGATTTGTGTCGCATGGAGTTGCCTGTGCCGGAGATAGGCGTCCAAAAGAACATGGTGAAGTCATATCAGGCGATAACTGATCGAATTGCCTTGAAGAGGAAGATAAATGATAATTTAGAAGCTCAGATGAGAGCGTATGTAAGGGCATTTACTGCAAATAAGACTTCGACTACAGGCAAGTTAAAAGATTACTCTATTATGCAGTATGGCTATACCGAAACAGCCACAGCCGAACCTGTTGGCCCTAAGTTTTTACGCATTACAGACATCGCTCAAAACTATATTGACTGGACCAACGTACCATATTGTCCAATCAGCAAAGAGAATTATAGTAAATATGTTCTCTCAGAAGGTGATGTTGTAGTCGCCCGTACCGGTGCTACCGTCGGTTATTCCAAGATGATGGGTAAAAAAATACCTGATTCGGTATTCGCATCATTTCTTGTAAGAATAAGACCTCTGGATAATGAATACAAATACTACTTGGGCCTGACGATTACTTCTGCTGAGTTTCTCAAATTTGTCCAAACCAATGCTGGCGGCTCTGCTCAGCCCCAAGCTAATCCACCACTTTTAGGGGAATATGAGCTTTCTATCCCCGACAAGCATACCCTTGTAGCGTTTAACAACACGGTTATTCCTTTTCTTGCTGCCATTGAGTGTAACGAAGCAGAAATATCAAAGCTCAATGAGATTAGAGACACTATGGTTGCCATGCTCTCACGCCACTAAATTATCATTTATCGTCTATTCTCCCGCTGGTGGGCCAAGTCTTTGAGCAAAGGAGAAATTGTCATGCCGAAATTCAACGAACACGCTTTGGAAATGTCCATAATGGAGTTGCTCCAAGAGGAAGGCTATACATATCTCAGTGGAGATAAACTGCACAGGGAGCGGTCTGAGGTGTTGCTTGTTGAAGATCTGAAGCAATATCTCTTCAGTCGGTATAGTAAAGAAGGTATTACTCCCGGAGAGATTGACGGTATCATTTTGAAGCTGCGGGGTATTTCTGGCTCTTTATATGAAGCAAACAAGGCTTTCACGAAGATGCTATGTGACGGGTTTATTCTGAACCGGGAGGACCGGTCGCAAAAGGACCTTTACATCGAGCTTGTTGATTTTGAGAACATTGACAACAATAATTTCAAAGTCGTCAATCAGATCGAGATTGAGGGAGTCAATAATCAAAAGCGCATCCCTGATGGTATCGTCTATTTGAATGGATTACCTCTTGTAGTGTTCGAGTTCAAGAGCGCTATCAAAGAAAATACCACCATTATGGACGCTTATACCCAACTGACTGTTAGGTATCGTCGGGATATTCCCGAGATTTTCAAGTACAATGCCTTTGTTGTAATCAGTGATGGGGCGAATAACAAGTACGGCTCATTCTTTGCACCGTATGATTTCTTTTACGCCTGGAGGAAAATTAACTCTGACGATAAAGAACTCGATGGCATCAATTCACTTATCACCATGGTGCAGGGGCTCTTCCGTAAGGATCGCCTTCTTGCCGTCGTGAAGGACTTTATCTATTTCCCGGATGCTTCAGACAAGGACACCAAAATTGTATGCCGGTATCCTCAGTTCTTTGCGGCCACAAAGCTCTTTGATAACATTAAAGCCCACCAGCGCCCGGAGGGTAATGGTAAAGGCGGCACATATTTTGGGGCTACTGGCTGCGGTAAAAGCTACACTATGCTCTTCCTAACCAGGATGCTGATGAAAAGCACCTATTTCCACAGCCCCACCATCTTGATTATCACGGATAGAACTGATCTCGACGATCAGCTCTCTAAGCTGTTCGTTGGGTCAAAGACTTATATCGGGGATAATTCCATTGTAAGTGTTACCTCCAGAGAGATGTTGAGAGATGAGTTGCGGGGTCGTGAGAGCGGCGGGGTATATTTAACGACAATTCAGAAGTTTACGGAGGATATTCAACTCCTTACTGATCGGAGTAACGTAATCTGTATTTCTGACGAAGCTCATAGAAGTCAAATTAACCTCAAACAGAAGCAGCGCAATACCGATGAAGGAATACGGCGCACTTATGGCTTCGCAAAATATCTCCATGATTCTCTCCCAAATGCCACCTACGTCGGTTTTACCGGGACCCCGGTAGATGCAACCATTGAAGTCTTTGGTAATGTCGTGGATGCTTACACCATGACGGAGGCGGTCCAGGATGGGATTACCGTCAATCTCGTATATGACGGCAGAGCTGCCAGGGTTATGCTGGATCAGAACAAGGTCAGGGAAATTGAAGATTATTACGCCAAGTGTGCAGAAGAAGGCGCTAATGAGTACCAGATTGAAGAGAGCCAAAAAGCCGTTGCCCACCTCGATGTGATACTTGGTGATCCTGATCGGCTGCGTTCCGTTGCAGAGGATTTCATTGCACACTATGAGGGCCGTGTTGCAGAAGGGGCTACCGTGGCAGGAAAGGCTATGTTTGTATGCTCTAATCGAAATATCGCCTATGCACTCTACAAAATTGTTGTTGAGCTACGTCCTGAGTGGGCAGAAAAAAAGGTTTGCCCTGATGGGGTTGAGCTGTCCGAGAAGGACAAGAAAGAGTTGAAGCCCATCGAAATGGTCAAGATGGTAATGACCAGGAACAAGGACGATGATCCCATCCTCTATCAAATGCTCGGCACCAAGGAAGACCGCAAGGAGTTAGACAGGCAGTTCAAGAATGTGAAGTCCAACTTTAAGATTGCCATTGTAGTTGATATGTGGCTGACCGGGTTTGATGTACCCTGCCTGGACACGATCTACATTGACAAACCAATTCAGCAGCACACGCTTATTCAAACGATTTCTCGTGTCAATCGTGTCTATGAGGGCAAGGACAAAGGACTGATTGTTGATTATCTCGGTATCAAAAAGAACATGAACATTGCCCTCAAGAAGTACACAAACTATGAGACCGAGGAGTTTGAGGGCGTTGAACAGTCCGTAAAGATTGTAAAGGATCAGCTTGAAGTGTTGGCACAGATGTTCCATCAATTCAACAGCAAAGACTATTTTGAAGGATCTCCGAAGGAGCAATTAGATTGCCTCAATCGTGCTGTTGAGTATGTGCAGTTGTCCGAAGAGTTGGAGCTCCGCTTCATGGCCGCTGTCAAGCGTATGAAGCAAGCGTTTAATCTATGCAGTTCCAACGAAGCGTTCTCTGATAAGGACAAAGATCTTGTCCATTTCTATTGCGCCATTCGGTCAATTCTCTTTAAGCTCACAAAGGGTGAAGCACCCGATACTGCCCAGATGAACGCTAAAGTTCGCCAGATGCTCGAAGGGGCAATTCAATCAGACGGTATTGAGGAGCTCTTTGAGACCGGTAAGCATATCACAGTCGATATTTTCAGCGATGAGTATGTCGAGAAGATTAACGCAATTCAACTTCCCAACACCAAAATTAAAATCCTTCAACGCCTTTTGACGCAGGCGATAGATGAGTTCAAACGTGTCAACAAAATCATGGGCGTAGAGTTTTCTGAGAGGCTAAAGCGAGTGGTCGATGAATACAACAATCGTCGGCGAGATGAAGCCTTTGCTAATGAAGTCCTTGATGATGTCGCCGAACAGCTTGCAAAACTTTTGGAAGAGCTAAAAACTGAGAAGCAGTCCTTCGAGAAAATGGGGATTGATTACGAGGAAAAGGCATTCTATGACATTTTGAAGGCTGTGGCAAAGAAGTATGAGTTTGATGATGAATACCCGGATGAAAAGATGATTGAACTCTCTAAGCGGATCAAGACTATTGTAGACGATCAATCTCGTTATACCGACTGGTCTACCCGAGAGGATATTAAGGCTACGCTCCAAGTTGATTTGATTATTCTTCTGGACGAGTTCGGTTATCCGCCAGTTACTATTGATGATGTTTATAAAGAGGTCCTGGAACAGGCAGAGAACTTTAAGAAGTACGCAAACTGAGCGATGAGGTGAAAGGCCATGTTTGATAGAGACGGCTATATTGGCTATGTGGGCGACAAATCCGGGGTAACCTATGCCTACGGGCTGTCGAGAATTGAGGCGCTGTGCTCCGTTAGCATTGATGATGAATTTGAGAATGACCGCTGCGCTTCTCTACTATCCACTCTCGACAACATGATGGCGGAGAATGGCGATGCTGGCGCAGAGCTGAAAAAGGTCTCGGCTAAATCCAAGCTCCGCAAGTACATTGAGTTTAAGGAAGAGCCGTTCCAGCCCAAGGAACCCATTGTCGAACAGTTCAGGGAGTGCCTAAAGGACATCTCTATCGGAACCCGGATGAAGCGTCAGGATATTATCGAGCTCATCAGCTCTCGATATGGCACAAAGGCATCCAGCATTATCCCCAGCGACTACTGCTATAACATGACGAACAAGGGAATACCCGAAGATCATGTGTCTTTCTTCCTTAATGTTGGCACCGGCCTCTATGAATATGTCGGGGAAAACTATTCTCTTCCTACGATTGAAGGGGTCATTGCCGCTTACAAGGCTGACTTTGAGCGTGTAGATGATCAGGAAAGATATAAGTGGGAGGCAGTCGCTCACTATAAGCAGCACTGGAACATTGAGGCAGAGGACTTTGCCGGCATGGTGCAGGAAGCCTTCAGGTGGGCTGGCGAACAGTATAAGAGGCCAAGGGACGGTAAGAAGGATGGCGGAAATCTGCTCACCTCTTCTATGTATTACCCCTATCGGATGTTGGTCACATTGTCCACTTTTGAGCCAGAAACCATGCGTTCGCTTTTCCGCAGGCTGTTGGATGAGCAAAGGCCGCTTCCTCTACGGTATGAGGAATTTAGGGACGGCTGTGAAGAGTGTCGAGAGCGTTTTCAGAAGTCCGATCCGGATCATCAAAAAGCAAATAACCACTATCAGGACTTACGGGCTATCTCTGTCTATCTGACCTTTGAGTACCCGGAAAAGTATTTCCTTTACAAGTATCAAATGTTTAAGCAGTTCTCCGATCTCCTCGGCCTCTCGTCTATGCGTCAGACGACAAAGGGGGAAAAGGCGGAGTCCGCTCTAATCAGCTACAACAAGATGTGCGAAACAATCGTTGACGCTGTGCGGAAAGACCCTGAATTGCAGGCTATGAGCAAGGCCAGATTAGATGAGAATTGCTACCCTGACCCTGAGTTCCACCTGCTGACAATGGACATTATCTATTTTGGAAGTAATATGACGAGAGAGGGGACGATAGGAGTGAATAGCTTGACCAAGCAGCAAGGACAAACTTCAAATATTGGCAAGAACACCATCCTATATGGTCCTCCGGGAACAGGCAAGACCTATAATACCGTTATCTACGCCGTGGCTATCATCGAGGACAAGCCCTTGGAAGAAATCAAGAGCGAACCCTACGATGAAGTAATTGAGCGGTACAATACATATAAGTCGGAGGGGCTTATCGAGTTTACCACTTTCCATCAGTCCTATGGCTATGAGGAGTTTATCGAGGGCATAAAGCCTCGTATGGACCAGGGCGATGGCGAGGGGTCGGACTTGGAATATGAGATTTGCTCCGGGCTTTTCAAGTCGTTCTGCGAAAAGGCCAGCCAGCCTATTGCAAGAGAAACCCGAGAAGATCTTGGCCTGAACGCTTCCCCCACCGTTTGGAAGGTCTCTTTGAACGGTACAGGCAACAATCCTGTCCGAACAGAGTGCTTGGAAAACGGGCATATACGCATCGGATGGGATAGCTATGGCCCCTCCTTGACAGATGAGACCGAATACAAAAACAAGGGGCGTGTAGTCCTCAACGCCTTTATCAACCGCATGAAGGTGGGCGATATTGTGCTGTCCTGTTTCAGCGCAACCACCATTGACGCTATTGGCGTTGTAACTGGCGATTATGAGTGGCATGAGGAATATGGCTCCATGATGCGCCAGCGCAATGTGAAATGGCTCGTGAAGGGTATTCAGGAGGACATTACGGAGCTGAATGGTGCAAATATGACCCTGGCCTCTGTCTATAAGTTGAACATTTCTGTGGCTGATGTTATGGCCATAGTATTAAAGCACTCTCCCAGCTCTACCGCAGTGAAAAGTGGGACCAACAATTATGTTTTTATCATTGACGAAATCAACCGGGGCAATATCTCCAAGGTATTTGGAGAGCTTATAACTTTGATTGAACCATCCAAGCGAATTGGGAAAACCGAAGGTATGACGGTCAAGCTCCCATACTCTGGTAAGCTGTTTGGAGTGCCGGACAACGTGTACCTTATCGGAACGATGAACACGGCGGATCGGTCAATAGCCACGATTGATACCGCTTTGCGCCGGCGCTTCCAGTTCAAGGAGATGCAGCCGGATCCCAGCGTTCTGGAGGGTGTCAGCGTCGAGGACATTTCCATCAAGGATATGCTGGAGCGTATGAACCGCAAGATCTCTATCCTGTATGACCGTGAGCATACGATTGGGCACGGCTATTTTATTCCGCTCAAAGAAGATGCCTCTATCGAAGTCCTGGCCTCCATCTTTGAAAACAACATTATCCCCTTGCTGCAAGAATACTTCTATGACGATTATGAGAAGATTAGACTCGTCCTGGGCGATACCACTAAGGAGGATGAAGCCGAGCAGTTTATCGTCGCAAGAGCAGCGGACTACGACGAACTATTCGGAACTACCGATGTAGGCCTGGATGATACCGTCTTCTACCAGATCAACCCAGAAGCGTTTGACAATATCGACGCATATCGTTCCATCTAAGGGCATGGACAAAAAGGAGCCTGAGCAGTATGGCGATTGCCACAACTTATCAGATAACTGAATATGGCTCTTTTGTATCGGGAAAGGAAGTCCCCGGCTGTGTTACTCTGCCCGAAAACACCTTTGACCAACTCGAAGCCTTCCTCTTGGCAAACCGCAATCGGGACACGGACGCTTTGGAGCTGATGGGCATTTCTGCCCGTAAGGGGGTCGGGAAAATTATCACGGCCAAGAACTATATCGGCCTGATTGCGATGAACGATGGGACCACCATCGAGATCCTCCCCAAGATACATTCCAAGGTCGAAGGGAGCGTCAAAAGCCTCGTTATTGATATGCTAAAGGCGTTGCGGTCGTCACCCTATAAATCCCTCCAGTCGTCCCATGTTGACGTGGAGAAAATGGCCCTTTTTGAGATTTTCATTCGGATGTTTATTGATGAGGCGTTCCGTCTTGTAAAGCATGGATTGAAGTCAAACTACGAGACCGTACAGGCAAACGAGGGTTTTGTAAAGGGTAAGCTGGTGTTCAACGAACACATCAAAAGAAATTATGCCCACCGGGAGAAAGCCTTTGTAGAGTATGATGAGTTCAATAATAACCGGGTGGAGAACCGGCTCATCAAATCCACTTTGCTTTATCTCTATCGAAAAACTGCATCCACAAAGAATAAGACTGACCTAAAAACGCTATTGAACGCCTTTTCTGATGTTGAACCCTCCGTGGACTATAAGGGGGATTTCGGAAAGTGCGTTCCTGACCGCAACATGAAAGACTATGAGACGGTCCTGGTGTGGTGCAGGATCTTTCTCACCGGGCAGGGCTTCACCTCCTTTGAGGGAACAGAGGTTGCTTATGCTCTCCTGTTCCCGATGGAAACACTCTTTGAAAGCTATATTGCAGCGATGATGAAGAAAGCCTTTCCAGAACGAGAGTTTTCCGTTTCGGCCCAGGATCGAAAGTATCACCTATTTGATTACCCCGGAAAGCGTTTCCTTATGAGACCGGACCTTGTGGTCACTCGAAAAACCGATGGGGCAATTTTCGTCATGGATACGAAGTGGAAGCTCCTTTCTGCTAACAAGCCTCACTATGGCATCTCACAGCCGGATATGTACCAGATGTACGCATATCAAAAGAAATACGGAGCAGAGAATATCACTCTGCTGTATCCTTTGACAGATGAAGTGCCTGCCGGCGAAGAGATTGTATTTCAATCAAAGGACGGCGTGACTGTTCGTGTTGAGTTCATTGATCTATTCCGCACAAAAGATAGTCTAACGAAGGTGTTGGAGGAATTACAAGTATCGGAAAGAATTTGAAATGATTTGAGGTGGTCTACCGTGGCTGATATGTCTGCAATACATGAGTTTTCAGAGAAATGGAGAGAGAAATTTAATAATCCGGCAATCAACTACATTGAGCTGGTAGACCACTATCTTGCCGATGACTGTGCAGAACTCGGATTTGAGATGGACTGTGGCCACGCATTTGAGGAGAAATACGGGAATGCAGTCTATGACCATGAGGCGTTAAAAGCCGTCATTGACGACATAACAGATATTCCCTTGCTCGGCTCGGCCATCTACTCTCGTTGGAGATATTTTAATCATTGGGCATATAGCGGCGAGGAGATATTAGCACCTGAGAACAGAGCATGGTTTATCGTGTCTTTAGACCGTCTTGCAACCCTTGCTGAAGAAACTCCTATCATTTTTGAGGGCACTCTTCAGAAAATTCGTCTCGTTTCAAATAGTATTTGTTACGGTCCCTGCCCGGAGCCAGACGATGAGGTGGAGCAGCGCTTGACCATTACATCAGAGGGCAAAGTTTGGCTGTCCCGCTATCGCTTTGGATCAGGCTTTGATGAGCACGAGTTAATTGAAAAGGCAAACAATTCTATATCCAAAGAGGCTGCAAACGAAATTCTGGGGGCTATTGAAAGATACTTTGCCGTAGAGTATGTTCGAGACATGGCTACAGATATTGGGTCTTGGGATTTGGAGCTAACAAACACAGACGGGAAAGCATTTACTATGATAGGGCCGCTTTGCGATTCACAGGATCCCACTTTAGAAGTAATATCTGAGCTAATTCGTTCCAGGCTGGAGCGAGAGGACCTTTTCGCATTTGACGGCAACCCCGATGCCGTGACAAGGATCGAAGTCAAGTACCATCGCAACACTAAAATCAAGCCTGGTGTAGTTCCAGAAGGAGTTACATGGGAGTTCGTCACTTGGGACTATAATGAGGCTATCATCATAGATCGGCAATCGGAAACCTTGGAACATATCAGGGAAATCGGCACGGGGTGCAAGATCACAAATACTTACTATGTGCAAGAGGGCGTTCAAAGCCTTCTCGATGATATTGATGTTGATGCGTTCTCGGAGATTGTGGGGAACCCCCCAGACACGGTTGATAATCCATTGGAGGTAATGGAATACTCTATTTCCGTTTTCACGAGGCACGGAGGAGAGCGGATTGTAACGGGATCTTTTGATAAGAACGGCCTTCCCGCCGACTGGCCTGATTTTATTGACAACATTTTTGAGTTTATTCGCTTCTACGGCCTTGGAGAAATATTTGACGAAGGAATATATGGAAAAGCAAAACGAAGACTGTCGGACTATACTTTCTGCAATGTCGAATTTGAAGAAGGTGGCCGGACATACTGCTACCTTGCCGACAGCGACGAATACAGTGTTGGAGACCTGGTAGTCGTACCGGCAGGCCGGGACAACCACGAGGCCGTAGCGAGGATCGAGTCAATCGAGTATCATCCGGCGGAGGAAGCTCCATTCCCTATTGAAAAGACGAAACGGATTATCAGAAAACACACTACATAAATGGGAGGTGGCCGAGAATGATTGGAGCAATTATTGGGGATATGGTGGGTTCGGTCTATGAGTTTCACAACATCAAGACTAAAGATTTTCCGTTTTTCCGTGAAGACTGCCATTTCACGGATGATACGGTGATGACGATTGCCGTGGCAGAGGGCCTGATGAACGGTGGCACAGAAGATGATTTTATTGAGGCCATGAAGAAGTATGGGCGGATGTACCCTAAAGCCGGCTATGGTATGCGGTTTTTCCATTGGCTTGCCTCGACGACAACAGAGCCTTATAACTCCTGGGGGAACGGCTCGGCAATGCGTGTTTCGCCAGTTGGCTTTTTCGTTGAGCCAAGCTGGGATGCAACCGCAGTAGCCTGTTCCGTGGATACCTATGCCCGTCGGTCGGCAGCAGTCACCCATAATCACCCGGAGGGGATCAAGGGCGCATTGGCAACTGCTAACGCCATCATGTTCATGCGGTATCGGGTCAAGAACGGAGATGAAATGGGAGAGGCAAAAGAGGAGCTGCGGACATTCATCCAAAATCGGTATGGCTATGATCTAAGCCGCACCCTGGATGAGATACGCCCATCCTATAAATTCACCGAAAGCTGTCAAGAGACAGTGCCGCAAGCTATCACTGCTTTTCTGGAAAGCACGGATTTTGAAGATGCTATCCGTAACGCCATTTCTCTTGGAGGAGATAGTGACACACTTGCCGCAATTACTGGAGGCATAGCACAAGCCGCTTACGGAGTTCCAAGCTGGATGGAGGAGAAGGCGCTCACTCTGCTGGATGAACCGCTCCGAGCTGTGTATTTCAAGTGGCGTGACTACCTTGCAGAAAGGGATCAATAAAAGTCGAGTTTATGAACAAATTGTAAACAATAGAACTTTGATGTCACGATTTGTCGTTTTGAAGGCATATATAGTATAGAGGGGTTTATAAGAAACCCGTGAAATAATTTTATTTTAAGTCCTTGGCTACCGGTTGGACATTACGATCCAGGCGGTCGAGCTGGGGCCAGCAGAGGGAGATGGGCAACTATCTCCCTCTGTTGTTTTCTCCTGGAATATGCTATACCATTTTCAAGAGAACTATGTTATACTATGTTCTCGGGAGTGTGATAGATGTGGAGAAGATTGCAGAGGTCAGTAGCCAGGTCGTGCCCTTAATTCAAAAAGGACCAATGGAGGGTATGGTTATCGTAGATGGTCGGCCCCAGATGGAAAGCTGTGATATGCCTACCATCAGCTTTTCGGAGGCCGAGTTGAAGCGCCTCGCTGAGTATTACCAAGGAAAATAGAGATATGTAGCCAGCCGCCGATGGCGGCTGGTTTTTTAATATGCGGGGGTTCCGTAGCCGAAGATCTCATAATAGCCCAGAGCATAGCTTTTCTCCCGGCAGCTATCCCCGGTGTTGCCCTCTACCGTGTAGACATAGCCGTTCTCGACTTTCTCCACGATGCCCACATGGTCAGGAGCGCCGTCCTGCCCTCTGCCCTCCTTATCCCAATCAAAGAAGATTAGGTCGCCGGGTCTGGGCTCATAGGAATTGCCCTGCCAGAGGCCACGGTCAGAAAACCACTGGAAGCCAGTGGAGCAGCCGGCAAACTTGGGGATGATTCCGTCCTCGATATACCCGCACTCGTTGGCGCACCATGAGACAAAACAGGCGCACCAATCCACTCGGGAGTCGAAGCCGTACCAGGACCAGTAAGGGTCGCCGCCCACATTCCCGATTTGGGATAGCGCCACAGTGACAATATCGCCGTCTCCAATGCCTATGCCGTACAGGACAGAACTCCACATACTCCGCTTATCATCGGAGAGCAGTTCCGTAAGCTGACTTCGCTGTTCGGGGGTAAAGCCGTACATGGAAGCCATCTCATCGACACCCTTATGGCCGACTGTGATATAGAGCGTAGTTGTCGTGGTCTCCACTTCCTCTTCCACGATGCTCCCATCCTCACCTTCAGTCTCAACGGTGATAGTCGAGGTGTCGGTCTCCGTCCAGGAACGGATGTCGTGCATATCCCAGAAAATGTCCGTCAAGATGGCCTTTTTCCCTTCGTCCATCGTGGCGACTTCCTGGGCATTGTTCGGGTCGTTGGTGGTCTTTACCGAGTATATGGACAGCACATCAGGCCACACAGCTCTGGAGCCACTCATTTCAAGAATGTCATGCGGGGTGGAGGTTTTGATTTCCTCCAGTCTTGCCTCATACTCCTCGTTGATCTCCCTGATCACAATGGGCATGGTCATTCCGGTGCCGGAGTCTTCCCCGGAAAAGAAGATCCCAAAGCATGATGCCACAAGGAGACCCACGAGACAGATCACAACGACGGCAATTAGGGCCACACTGCTACCGGCTGCAAGGGCAGCAATCAAGGTTTTCAAGGTGGCAAGGATTGTCTTCACCGTGGAGGAGACGGCCTTTACAGTCGCACTGGCTGCTTCCTTTGCGCTCTGTGCCGCTTTCCGAGTGGCCTGGATTGTTGCCTTGGCCGCTTGCTCTGTCCGCTTTGCAGTTTGTATCGCTCCCTGAGTAGTGACTTTGGCGGTCTTTACCGCTTCCTTCTGCGTTTTAATTGTCCTCTGAGCTTGTTTAGCTGACTTCCCACCCACGGACCTTGCCGTACTCTTGATGCCTTTAGTGGCCCGCTCAGAGGTCTTTATGGGCATCTTCTGTCCCGTCGAAAAGTGTCGAATTGTGTCGTTCTGCCGTAGAGCGGAAGTGTCGGGGCTGGAGGCAATATCTCTGGTGCGAATATCCCTCTTTCGGGTCTCAACTCGCTTTTCCATGGCTCGATGCTTGGATAACTGTCTTCCACGCTCAGAGGGCGGCAGCTCGGCTCGTATTTCTTCAGGCTGCCCCTCCACCGTGGGGCGCTGCTTTGGGTGCCTGTCAATCGTTTTAGGCCGTTGGCCCGGTTTTGGCTCTCCCTTTGACGTGCTCTGCGGGGGGAAATTGTCCCTCGTCTTTGGCCTACGATTGCCCTCTGTTGGCTGCAATCTTTGGCTACTGTCTGCTTGGGGTATATCAAAAGGATGTTGGGTAGGTTCCTGGCCATCTTTCGTTTTCGCCCTCCGCCTCTGGACGGCCTCACGGCCTTTGCGGAAAGCAAAATCGCTGGTAGAAACGGCAATCTGTCCAGCGTCATGGCCTACCTCGTCAACACCGGCTTGAAGTTGATCGCTGGCGTATTCATTGGGGGCCTCGGTGCGGGTGTCGGTGGTCCGTGAAGCCTTTTCCTTGGATCGGAGAAAGGTGTTTTTCATGCGGTCGCCGGTGCTTACACCCTTTTCGAGAGGTTTTACCCCCTTGCTTTTCTTTCGGGTTTTGATCTCCCTCATGGGTCACACCTCCCGTTATTCCTCACCAAGCGCAAAACGCCCCTCTCCGGGCTTGGTCGTCATAAGCTGATACAGCTTAGTATCCTGTGGGAAGCGGTTTATGAAAGGAACAAGGGCCGAGCCGTACTTGATGAGGCCGCAACCTGCATCGGCGTTGGTGATATAGCTCATTTGCTCCATGGAAATATTGAGGAGCTTGGCCAGCTTTTCTCGGTCGCTTGCCGCCTGATTCAGCATGACAATAAACTCGGAGTTGCTGAGCATGGTGCTGGCCTGCACGGAGTCCAGCAGATACTCCACATTTTGCGTGATGGCTGTCGGAAAAGCGTTGCGCTTACGAAACTGTCGCCAAGCCGAATTGAAGAAGGCGGCGGAAAACTCGTTCTCGAAGACGACATGAAACTCGTCAATAAAGACGTGGGTCCGCTTGCCTCGCCGCCAGTTGAGGGTCACACGGTTGAGCATGGTATCGGTTATGACCAACAGGCCGGCGGGTTTGAGCTGAGTGCCAAGGTCGTGAATATCAAAAACCACGATGCGCTTCTCCAGGTCCACATTGCTCTGCTTACCGAAAATGTCAAGGGAGCCGGTGGTATAGAGCTCAAGGGAAAGGGCAATTTGCTTTGCCTCCGGCTCTGGCTGGTCCAAGAGCTTTTCCCGAAGCGTAGTCAGGGTGGGCACATGGCCGGTGTCCTTTGCCTCCGCATAGACCAAGGAAATGCAGCGGTCAATGATGGACTTCTGCTGCGCCCCAACACCCTTACCGTCAATCTGTTCAATCAGGGACAGAATGAATTGGGACTTGACCACGATGGGGTTTTCGTCGGCGTAGCCATCCACCATATACATGGCATTAAGTCGGTCTTTGCCGCCAGCAGCCACACGGATCACGGTGCCATCGGTGCCCATAGCCTCCACCAGGGGGGCATATTCGCTTTCAGGGTCACAAATGAGAATATCGTCATCCGTGTTGAGGATCAGAAAGGCAATCAGCTCTTTTGCGGAGAAGGATTTGCCGGAGCCGGGTACACCCAGCAGAAAGGCCGACTGGTTCAACAGGTTTGCCTTATTGCACATGATCAAATTATGGGAGATGGCATTCTCGCCGAAGTAGATTCCACCCCGATCTTGGATCTCCTGGACCTTGAAGGGCATGAGAACGGCGAGGCTCTCGGTGGTCAGAGTGCGAAAGGCGTTGATCTTTCGAGCGCCCAGCGGCAATGCCGTATTAAGACCATCAATTTGCTGGAACTTCAGTGTCGCCATCTGGCACATATTCTTCCGGGCCAGTGCAAGCAGCGATTCCGTGTCCTGATCTAACTGCTCCAAGGTGTCCGCCATGTGAGCCAGCGTCACGACGGTGAACATCATCCGCTGGTCCCTGGTGGTCAGGTCATCGAGGAACTCCTTTGCCTCTTTGCGTTGGAGTTCCATATCGTAAGGAACGATAGCCGAGAAGTTGTTGTTTTGGTTTTGCCGGCGCTGCCAGTTTGTGATATTGGTCTCCACGCCCAGCAGCCGGCTTTCCACTTCTCGAACTGCCTCATCCGTAGGGACCGGGATCACGTCAATGGAGAGCATCAAGTTCCGATTGAGGTCGGTCAGCTCAGAGATCATGCTGTCCTTGATGTAGGAGGCGTAGTCTTTCAGGAAGAGGACCCGGCAATACTTATCTCCGAGCTTCAGGTAGTCGCTGTGCTTCTCAACCCCGTCCGGACTGATTACGTCCTTGAAGTTGTGGCCCTTTCTCGCCATAGCCTCCATATCAAAGTGAAAAAAGCTCTCCTCGCCAGAACGGTAGAAGTCATGCAGGACCTGGAGCCGCTGGGTGGCGTCAAGTTCCACGCACTTGGAGCCCAGCTTGGCGAAGTGGGAGATCAAATCGGCCCCGGTTCGGTTGAAGTACGCCCGTGCCTCCTCAATGTCCTTCTTCTGGACAGAGATCGTCAGATACTTCTCTTGCATAATCCCGTTGCCGTTGGTGGCCTTGTCCAGGAGCATTTGGTTGTACTCTTTTCGGTACTGGTCAAGATCGTCACCACGCATGGGCATAAGAATGTCCTTCTCGAAGTCCCGCTTGCTGGCCCGGTGATTGTTGATGGTGATTTTGGTAGTGGCCCCGCTGTCAAGGCCATTCAAGAGGTCAGAGTAGCGGAGAAACATACTCTCTTTATCCTCTCGACTGGCCACCAGGTAATTGATGTCCGAGAAACGGTACACCTTGGTGTACTTGCCCCCAACGAGGAAAATGCCGTCAGGCCAGATGCGCTTGATGGGGATCAGGGCTTGGACGGTCTTAGGGGGATGATAGGTTTCCCGGTCTTGCTTAGTTACTCGATCCAGAGACTTCATGGCTCAAATAGACCTCCTTCTCTCGTTTTGATATTGCCTCTTTCAATGCCTCGTAGTAGATGTTGGTCGGCTCAAAGTGGAACTCCTTGGGTTCCAACACCTCCGAGCGTAGCCACGCCCAGATAAATTGCTCTGCTGTCATACCGTGGTACGTCACAAAACCCATGGCGGCAAAGGGGGCGGCCCCCAGAATACATACCCAGGATACCGCCTCCATACCAATGAACGGTTTGAGAGTGAAGTAGAGCACGATGGCAACACCAGCCGCCAGGACCGCAAAGATACACTGACGAAGCGAGAGGCCGAAGAACATAGATTCCGTGTAATTGCGGATTTCACGATTGATTTTTACTTCCAAAAGCGTTACCCCCTTACCGTTCCTGGCCCCGGCTTCGGCTCAGCTTGGGGTAAGGAACAAACTCTTCCTCGCCGTAGATAATGCTGAACTCAGACCGCAAAATCGGGTGTGTCTCTCGCTTTTGGTGTTGTCGAATCATGTCGATGGCTTCCTCCTTCGTGGCGGTGCTGCCCTTTTGACTGCCATCTCTAAAAACATAGTAGCGTTTCATATTTCCTCCTTATAGCCCCATCATCTCACGCACAACATGGTCAGCCATTTTTACACTGCCCACCAGGATGAGCATATTGAAAATTAGTTCCCCAATGTAGCTCCACACCATCGAAGCTGCTGCGGCATCCGGGTCTACTGACGGCGGTGAGCCGGCAAAGACAGAGAAGATGATGCAGGCCAACACGACTACGGCCCCTTCTAAACAGACGGCGGCAAAGCTCTTTAAGAAGCTCTTGCCCACGTTCTGCGACGGCTCCCCCGCAAAAGTGGAGAGAGGGATAGGGGCCAAGGCCGAGTACATATAGAGTTTGAAAAAGCGTCCGTAGACGCTCAGGATCATAATGAATGAGAGCACCCAGATGAACAGTCCGCCAATGAGGGTAACTGCCCAAAGTGGGATGCTCTCAAAAAAGCCACAGTCTTCGATTGCCGTTACAATTTCTTCCGGTAGAACGGTCGCTTGCGGTGAGCCGAAGCCTGCGGCGGTCATGATGGTCGATGTGATGCCCTGGATGATGCTCAATAATGCCAGCATCAATTCCATACCATAGGTGATGAGACCCTTTGCCAAGGCAAACCGAACAAAGAGTTTCAAGGCGTGTTCTGGCTTTTTCACCTCCACGAAGCTGCCGCAGGTCTTCATAACGCCTATGACGAAGAAGAGAACGAGCAAAGCCAAGCCGATAGCTTGCAAAGCTCCGTGGATGCTGGAAACGACTGACCAGATCTCTCCGCCTTTGAACTCCTGCGGCGATTGCGTGATAATGCGCCAGATCTCACTCAACTTATCGTTCCAAACCCCAAGGGCATTGTTGAGGTTCTGCACAACCCAGTTGCTACTTTCTATTGTTCTCACCTCACTTTTTGTATCAAGGAGAAGCCGCCCCAATCACGCTGGGGCGGCTCAGCAGCCCCTCATGCGCCGATGATGAGGTCCAGGATCTCCTTGGCAAAGGTGATGACGATGCCACCGGCGAGGGTCAGGAAACCGTTAGAGCGCTGGCTGGGGTCATGGCTCTGGAGGGAGAGGCCAACCTGGACGATGCCCCACCCAAGAAGGATGATACCAACGGCCCGAATCAGGCCGAAGATAAAGGTGCTGAGGTTGTTGACCACGGTGAGAGGGTCACTCCCGGCGGCGAAGGCACTCATAGCAAGAGAGCCAGACAGAGCGATGGTCAGGACGAGGGCCACATAGTAGCGAAACCCCTTCTTGACCTTGCCGGGAACAGGCAGACGGTTGTTATTCGTTTTCTTCTTCATTGTCAGATTCCTCCAAACTTTTGATTTTCTCCTCCAGCTCTTCGCTGGAAAGGATTTCGTAGTGGTGGGTCTCAATGTTTATCTCAACAGCATCCGGGAGGAGCTGGTTATCCAAGGAAATCGAGGCAATGCTCATGGTATCTTCGCCGTGGCGATAAGGCTCAGCCCCGCCGTCCGTGGTGAGCTTGATATAGGGGTGCTTTAGAATGTTGTACTTCAAATCAAGCACCGGCCTTTCACCTCGAATAAAGAGAAGCGCAAACTGGTTGTCCAGCATCCGAACTTCATCAGGAGTCATAAGCTCACGCCCGCTGAGCTGCCAGTTCGTCGAATAGCTCCCGCTGTGCCCCCTTGACTGACCGTAGGTATTGAGGTCAATGGTCTCTTTTCCAAGGAGCTTAGAAACGTATTCGTGGGTGGACGCTTCATTTCCACCTAAATATAGGAACTCGTCGCAGTTGCCCACAATGCTCTCCCATTGTTTTTCAAAGAGGGTTTTCAACTGAGCGAGGTTTTGAATGATAATGGACACTGAGATCTCACGGCTTCGCATGGTACTGAGGAGCTTATCGAACTCGTCGGGTAAGGCGACATTCGCAAACTCGTCCATGACGAAGTGGACGTGGACGGGCAGACGCCCGCCGTGTACCACGTCCGCCTGATAGTAGAGCTGCTGGAAAAGCTGGGTGTAGAGAAGCCCCACGATGAAGTTAAATGAGCTATCATTATCTGGAATGACGGCAAAAATGGCCGTCTTTTTCTCGCCCAGGCTCCATAGCTCCATCTCGTCTGTCTGCGTCATACCGGCCAGGGATTCCAGGTTGAACTTTTCCAGCCGGGACACCAGCGTGATCTGGATGGATTTCAGGGTCTTGCCGCTGCCGGAGCGGTAATTGCGGTAGTATTTCAGGGCGATATGCTCCGGGTTCCGCATTTCCAGGCGGTCAAAGAGTTCGTCCAGCGGCGATTGAAATTCGTCGTTGTCCTCCCGGACTTCCCCGGCCCGTATCATTTCCATGACCATCGGGAAGTTCTGCTCATCGGGCGGGGCCTCATAGTGGAGATAGAACACCAGCGCCAGCAGGAGCATTTGTGCCGCCTGATCCCAAAAGGGGTCTTGGCTCTGACTGCCCTTGGGCGTGGTGTTCTTGAACAGGTTCGTCACCAACCGCTGGATGTCGTTGTCGCTGCGGAGGTAGACAAACGGGTTGTAGCAGTAGCTTTTTTCCATGTTGATAAGGTCGATCACCTTAATGTCGTACCCCTTGGCTTTCAACAGGTTCCCGGTGTCCCGCAGCAACTCCCCCTTGGGATCGAGGCACACAAAGCTGGTGTTGGCGTTCATAATGTTGGGCTTTGCGAAAAATCTCGTCTTGCCCGCGCCGGAGCCGCCGCACACCAAAATATTGAGATTGCGCCGGTGTTTGCGTCCGTCCAGCCCTATGGCTACGTTCTGCGTCAGTATCTTGTTCTCGGTCACTTTCCTGTCGGCGTACTTCTTCCTGACGGCCTGGGCGGTGCCCCACTTGGCGGAGCCGTGTTCCTCCCGCCTGCGGTAGTTGCGGTCGGTGGAGAGGTAGATACCGATGCCCAGCCCGTAGCACAGCAGAAAAATGAGGACAGTTTTCAAGCTGTCCCCGCACAGCACGATGTGGAACGGGTCATTCAGCGCCGCCCCGCCGTACTGCACCAGCCCCAGCAGACCGCCGCCCACATAGGGGGCCAACAGCAGGGCCAGCCAGACCACGGGGATAACGCCGCAGGCGTAGAGGGTCAGGTGGGTCTTGGAAAACTTATCTTGCCTCACGGTCAGCCCTCCGTTTCTCCCGCTTGGTGGGGGCGTCTATCACCTTTAATATCAGGTCGTCCACGTCCTCGGTGGGCTTGCCGTCCCGGAGGGCGTCGTTGCGGAAGTCGGTCAGGCCCGCCACCATAAGCCGCTGCTCGAAGCCGTTCAGCGTGACCACACGTTTTTCATCACGCATAGAGCGCCCTCCTTATCTCGCGCCGCCGTCCCGGTTTTTCTGCGCTTTTTCCTGGGCCTGGAACAGCCGGTTCATGTCGGCGGTGATGGTGCCAGCCACGCCCCGCATGACGCCCGCCTCGGCCCGGAGCG
>OFFK01000555.1_pt1 | contig 32602 bp, 33 predicted proteins | sample 1521361 | NCBI WGS metagenome assembly OFFK01 (sample SAMEA3504096, study PRJEB24116) | mouse gut metagenome | biome: mouse gut; feature: mouse-associated habitat; material: faeces | place: Denmark | collected 2011 | reverse complement strand
ACGGGATTATCTTCGGATTCTGTTTCCTGATCTGCCGCAGAATGACAACGAAGGAAAAAACTGACGAGTGTGGAAAAATGTTCATCATGCCAGGGCAGACTGGACTGTTATAAGAGATGAAAGCGGGAGCCGGATAAAGATGGAGAAATATTGACATTTTGAAACAGGGGTATATAATGAAATTATAAAAATCAATAGAGACATCAGGAGGAACTGGAAAGTGGGTACTTACTACAGACACAGGAAGACAGAGACATTTGATGTGCCGTATTCCTTCCGCTGTGAACAATGCGGGAAGGACAGCGGAACACTGAAGGCGACTATTTCCGGAATGGAAGCGGAAATCAACAGCAATTTCAAGCAGCTGGATGATAAAAAGCAGCAAAAGCTGAATGAGACGGCGCATACATATCTTGTGAGGGAAGTCAGGGAGGTATATCAGAACGTCACGGAAAAGCAGATTTATTCCACGGCTTTCAAAGATGAATGCCCGTATTGCCATAAGCCCCAGTCATGGGCTGTGAGCGGTGCAAAAAACGAGATGTTCGGGACCCCGATAGTGTGCGTCATTCTGGGCATTATCATTGGCGCGGGATGTTATTTCTTCGCGGAAGTGGATAACAGCCTGACAATCGCACTGGCGGCAGCCGGAATCTGCTTTGCGCTGGCGGCCGGAAGCCTGGTTTTCAATATCATCAAAATAGGAAAGAAACAGAGGCAGGTCTCCGGTTCCACTCACAGAAACGTACCTGTCATTGAATGGGACGGGGTAAAGAATCTTTTGAGTGAAAATTAGAAGGATCCGAATACTGAATTGCCTCTGTGCCATGGGGGATGTCCGGGCCTTTTTTGGCAGGAAGGACAGCCTGCCGGCGGCGGGATCAGGATAAGGAGGGCAGGAATGCAGTCCCTTGATTTATATGAACAGAAAATCCTCAGTGACCCGGAATTTCCGGTGCAGATGCATGTCAATGACAAGAACCGGAAAATGTGTTATTTTTCACAGCACTGGCATGAACATATAGAACTGCATTATGTCATGGAAGGCAGGACACTGCTGCGGTTAAACCAGAGGGATATCCTTGCCCGGGAGGGAAATCTGGTGATTGCCAACAGCAACGAGACCCATGCGGGATACTGTGACGGAAGTCATATGAAAGTGCTGGTAATCATTTTCGACATGGGAGATTTCTCCAAGGAGCTGGCGGACAAGGATATCCTGTTCCAGTCGCTGATTGAGAAGGATGCCGTGATTGACGGTATTATGTCGGCAATATATGAGGAATTTCAGGAGCAGAAAATCGGATACCGCCTGATCTGCAAGGGAGAACTGCTGAAGCTCATCGCGCATCTGGTACGGGAATACGCGGTGAAGGTTCTGACGGAGCGGGAAAGTGACCGGAGAAAGAAACAGCTGGAACGCCTGAATACCGTGCTGGATTATATTCAGACAAATTATACCAGGCAGATCGGCATCCGGGAGCTGGCAGATGTGATTCATTTAAGCGAAGGGCGGTTCAACCATCTGTTTAAGGAGGGCATGGGTATATCCCCTCTTCAGTACATCAATGAGGTGCGGGTAAAAAAGGCCATGAACCTGCTGAAGAGAAGGGAAAATACGGTGGCAGAGATTGCGGACAGCGTGGGATTTACGGATTACAACCACTTCGGAAGACAGTTCCGAAGGTATTACGGCTGTCCTCCCTCGGAAATTTTAAAGAAATAAGTGACAAAATAAATAGCAGGATTGTATGGATAAACAGCAGAAAGATTCTTTCATCTTCTGCTGTCTTTTTTTATAATCAGAATAAAGGTAAAAATACATAAAGGAAATGGAGGAAGAGCGATGAAATTAGGAACATTGACGGTGGCACTGGGTGATCTGCCTTTTGAGGAAGCCTGTGCGTTTCTGGCGGAGAGAGGCGTACAGATGGTAGAAATCGGATGCGGCGGATTTCCCGGAAAGGCTCACTGCGACGCTGCTGAGCTTCTGGCAGATGAGGGAAAAAGGGAGAAATTTATGGAGACCCTGGATAAGTATCATCTGGAGATCAGCGCCCTGAGCAGTCACGGAAACATGGTGCATCCTGACAAAAAAGTGGCGGAAAGCTATGAGAGGGACTTCACCAACGCCATTCTGCTGGCGGAAAAGCTTCATGTGCCGGTGGTGAACACATTTTCCGGCTGCCCGGGAGGCAGCAGGCAGGACATGACACCCAACTGGGTTACCTGTCCCTGGCCGGATGACTTCAGCGAGATTCTGGAGTATCAGTGGAATGAGGTTCTGATTCCTTACTGGAAGGAAAAGGCTGCTTTTGCGGAAGCCCACGGTGTGTCAAAGATTGCCCTGGAACTGCATCCGGGATTCTGTGTCTACAATACCAGGACCCTTCTGCGTCTTCGCCGGGAGGTAGGCCCCCAGATCGGCGCAAACTTTGACCCCAGTCATCTGATCTGGCAGGGTATGGACCCTTGTGTGTCCATACGGGAACTGGGCAGGGAAGGCGCAATTTTCCATTTCCATGCCAAGGACACAGGCATTGATGCCAGAAACACTTCTGTCAACGGCGTGCTGGATACCACCCATTACGGGGAAGAACTGGAGCGCTCCTGGATTTTCCGCACGGTGGGCTATGGCCACGGGGAAGACTACTGGAAAGACATCATCTCCCAGCTTCGCATGGTGGGCTATGATTACGCCATTAGCATTGAACATGAGGACGGGCTGATGTCCGGCAGGGAAGGACTGGAGAAAGCCATTGGATTCCTGAAAAATGTGCTGATTTACGAGGACAGGGGCGCCATGTACTGGGCGTGACAAAAGCGGAAGGAATACGAACCGTGTCAGGCGGCAGATCTGTCATTCAAAAATAATATTGATTGGTATGCCCGCTTCGGCGGGCACGGGGGATAAGATTGAAAATTAAAATTTTCAATCGCGGGATTTGTGTCTGCGCGCTGCAAAGCCATACATGGCTTGCCACAAACTCGTTATGCGCAAAAGCAGCGCAGAAATGGTGGATAAACATGAAACACAAAATAGCTATTGTTGGTTTCGGCGGAATGGCCGAATGGCATTATCAGGAAATTCAGACTATGGACAATCTTGACATAGCGGGAATCTGGGACATCAGGGAGGAAAGACGGGAATATGCCAGGGAAAAGGGCCTTCATGTATATAAAGGACTGGAAGACCTTCTGGCAGATCCGGAGACGGATCTGGTGCTGATCGCCACACCCAATGATGTACACAAGCCGGTGGCCGTTGCCGCCATGGAAGCGGGGAAAAACGTAATCAGCGAAAAGCCCATCACACTGAGTTCCGGGGATTTGCAGGAAATGTGGGACGCTTCCGTGAGAACCGGACGTTTCCTGACAGTTCACCAGAACAGACGCTGGGACGAAGATTTCCTGACGGTAAAAAAGATTCTGGAAGAGGGAAAGCTGGGGGAATTGTTCCGGCTGGAGTCCAGGGTGCATGGTTCCAGGGGAATTCCCGGGGACTGGCGGCAGGAAAAAGAGCATGGCGGCGGCATGATTCTGGACTGGGGCGTACATCTTCTGGACCAGATACTGCTTTTGTCTGGAAATGTGTCCCTGCGCAGGGTATATGCCACCAAAACCCATGTGACCAACCAGCTTGTGGACGATGGCTTCCGGGCAGAACTGGAATTTGAAAACGGAGTCAGCGTTCTGGTGGAGGTGGGAACCAGCAATTTTGTTTCCCTTCCCAGATGGTATGTGCTGGGGGCAAATGGTACAGCCATTATCCAGGACTGGGAACTGCACGGAAAAATTGTGCGGGCTTCCGGCGTGGACGAAAAGGATGTGGCACCGGTGATCACTGCCGCGGGACTTACCAAAACCATGGCTCCCAGAAGGGATGACAGTATTTTTACGGAAGAACTGCCCCGGGTGGAGAGCGATGTGAGAGACTTTTACAAGAATGTGATGGCGGTGCTGGAAGGCAGGGAAGAAAGCCTGATCCGTCTTCCGGAAGTGATGCGCGTCATGAAACTGATGGAAGCCATTGAAAAATCCGCAGACGCAGGGGAAGTTGTGGCGTTTGAACCATAAAATAATCCGGCGGGAAATGCACTGTGGTAAAGTAAAGCAAGTGAATCAAAAAAGAGAGGGAAATACTATGACAGCATTGAAAATTGCCGCCCAGGTATATTCTGTGCGGGAGCAGGCGGAAAAAGATTTTCCGGGAACCATGAAGGCGCTGAAAGAATGCGGCTATCAGGGGGTGGAGCTGGCGGGCTTATACGGCCATGCCCCGGAAGAGATTCGGGACTGCCTGAAAAAAGAAGGGCTTGTGCCGGTGAGCGCCCATGTGGCACTGGATTTGTTCCTGCAGGATATGGAAAAAACCATTCAGGATTACCGGACTATCGGATGTGAATATATCGGAATTCCGTATATGCCGGGAGAGCGTCTCTTTGGCGGGGAAAAATACCAGGAAACCTGCGCGTTTCTGAAGAAGCTGTCCGCCCGGTGCAGGGAGCAGGGCATGACGCTGCTGTACCACAACCATACTGCGGAATTCCAAAAGACTGCCAACGGCACTTATGTGCTGGATGAACTGTTTTCCGGCATGGAGCCCGGGGAGCTGCAGCCGCAGCTGGACACCTGCTGGGTGAAGGTGGCCGGGGTGGATCCGGTGGCCTATTTGGAAAAATATAAAAACCGCTGTCCGGTAGTACATATGAAGGACTTCCGCAGAGAGGGAGAAAAAGTGGAGCTGGTGGCGCTGGGACAGGGCGAACAGGACGTGGCCGCCATAGCCGCAAAGGCGCTGGAATGCGGGGCAAAGTGGCTGGTGGTGGAACAGGATGACCATCCCTACGGGACGCCCATGGACAATATGCGGGAAAGCATCCGCTGTCTGCAAAGAGAAGGCTGAATCCTGGGTGGAAATAAGCCCGGAGGGATGCGCCGGGGATATCTGACCTGACGGAAAAAACGTAAAGTTTCTTTCATTAATAGGTGTGTCGAAGCGACTTTACTCTTTAGTGCTATCGCGCAGCGATTTAAACTAGTCCAGCTAAGAAAAGTCAAGAGCTATTGAAAATAATTTGTGGTGGACAGTAAAGTCGCAAAGGCGCACGAGAGGAACTTTTATGAGATTCCTTTCGAAAGAAAAGTTTCTCTCATTAATAGGTGTGTCGAAGCGACTTTACCCTTTAGTGCTATCGCGCAGCGATTTAAATTAGGAGGTTTGAGGATGAGAAAATTAAAAGTAGGAGTTGTGGGATGCGGGGGGATTGCCAATGCAAAGCATCTTCCTGCCATGAAGAGAAACGGAAATTTTGAACTGGTGGCTTTCTGCGACCTATTGGAGGAGAGAGCGCTGAAAGCGAAGGAAGAGTACGGCACAGAGGACGCAAGGGTGTACACGGACTACCAGGAACTGCTGAAGGAAGATGTGGAGGCAGTGTATGTGCTGACCCCCAACAGTTCCCATGCGCCAATAAGCATCGCCGCCATGGAGGCCGGAAAGCATGTTATGTGTGAAAAGCCCATGGCGAAGACTTATGCGGAGGCGAAGGCCATGGTGGAAACCGCGGAGAGAACGGGAAAAGTCCTGATCATTGGATATCAGAACCGCTATAGGGCGGATTCCGTTTACCTCAAGAGCGCCTGCCAGGCCGGGGAACTGGGAGAAATTTATTATGCCAAAGCACATGCCATCAGAAGGAGGGCCGTTCCTACCTGGGGTGTATTTCTGGATGAAGAGAAACAGGGCGGCGGGCCACTGATCGATATCGGTACCCATGCGCTGGACCTCACACTGTGGATGATGGACAATTATGAGCCCGAGATGGTGATGGGTTCCGTGTACCGTAAGCTGGCCGACCAGAAGGACACCGGAAATGCCTGGGGAGACTGGGATCCCGAAATCTTTACCGTGGAGGATTCCGCGTTCGGGTATATTAAAATGAAAAACGGCGCCACCATAAACCTGGAATCTTCCTGGGCGCTGAATACCCTGGACGTGAGGGAGGCACAGACCACTCTCTGCGGTACAAAGGGTGGAGCAGACATGGCGGATGGTCTGAGAATCAACCGGGTCAGCCACGGAAGACAATGTGTGGAGAAGCCGGATCTGGCAGCGGGAGGCGTGGCTTTCTTTGACGGAGCGGCAGAGCGGCCTGACGACGTGGAACAGAGAGTGTTCTATCATGCCATTGTGGACGGGGAACCCCTGACGGTGGAACCCAGACAGGCCATGGTGGTGACACAGATTCTGGAGGCCATTTATGAATCCGGAAGAACCGGCAGGGCGGTTTATTTCTGCGAGCAATGAGGAAAACAGCCATGTTTGCATGGCCGGAAACAGAAACAGTACCATTTCAGGCAGGACGTTTCGGGAAAATCCGTATTTACGGAACTTGCGGCAGGGAAAACGTCCGGACCGGATAGGAGAACAAATATGAAGCTTGGCAGGATTGCGTGGTTTGAGGAGGCAGATTTCCAGGGCGCCAAAGACCGCGGCATGGAATTTATTGAACTGGATGTAAATGACAGGGCAGAAATGTTTCTGGAGAATGTGGAGACGATCCGCGGCAGAAGCGAGAAATACCAGATGCCCATAGGCGCGGTGGGACGCTGGGGAAGCAGGCGTATCTGCCGTGAGGGCATCTGCCGTGAGGAACTGGAGCTGGAGTGCAGACTGATTGACGCCGCCGCCCGGCTGGACTGCGGCATTTATATCACCGGCTGCAATTATGTGGAGGAGCTGTCCTATTATGAAAACTGTACCCTGGCAATTTCTTATTTTGAGAAACTGATTGCCCACGGGAAGGAAAAGGGCGTGAAGATTGCCACCTACAACTGCAGATGGGATAATTTTGTCTGCGATCCCATGGCATTCACCCTGATTCACGGACATGTGAAGGATCTGTATATCAAATATGATCCTTCCCACTGTATTTATGCCGGAGGGGATTATCTCCAGGAAGCCAGGGACTGGGCACACCGGTTTTTGCATGTGCACCTGAAGGGATCTCTGGTCATCGGCGGGCAGCGCTATGATGATCCCCCGGCAGGGATGGACCAGACCGACTGGGGTGCATTTCTGGCAATTCTTTATGCAAAGGGATATGACGGTAATTTAAGCATTGAACCTCATTCCCAGAACTGGAAAGGGGAACTGGGGGAGAAGGGAATCGATTATACCATTCGTTACTTCCGGAATCTGATGCTGTAAAGCGGCCGGGGACACAGTCCGGACAGTCTCTGCTTTTCCCGGCCGAAAGATGGAAGGCGGCCATAGGCGGATACTGTGCCGCCGTCCGGATATAGCTGTACCGGAATATTGCACAGGGGCACCCATCGGCAGAGCGGGTGCCCCTGTACGTGTCTGGAAAATGTTTTCCGGGTATTGTTTCCGGGAACGGGGAAACTGTCCCCGAAAGAGAGCGCCGGCCTTACAGTACGGTCAGCATCAGCATTTCCACACTCATGACATCATTCATACGGCCGGTCTTGACGGCTTCTTCTGCCTCCACGCATTTTTTCACTGCCTCCCGCAGGACACTGGTCTTAAAGTTTGCGGCCTGATTCAGGTATTTTCCCACGATAAACGGCGCCAGACCGACTTTGGAGCCGATACTTTTGTTGTCGAAACCCTTGCTTCGCAGTTCCTTTACCTGCAGCAGCATATTGCACTGTCTGGCTATGAGAAACAGAATGCGCATGGGCGGCTCCTTCAGCGCCAGCAGGTCATAGTACAGCGCCAGGGCCTGTTTGGGCTGCCCGGCGGCGATGGCATTGATCATGTCAAAGATATGGTTGCTGACGCGGGTGGTGCAGATGGCCTCCACGTCCTGCGCCGTGACGATATCCCGGTCCCCGCAGTAACAGACAAGCTTTTCCAGCTCCATCTGAATATTTTCCATATCCGTGCCGGTTTTGGACAAAAAAAGCAGCACGGTTGATTCGGCAATTTTTTTGCCCTCCCTGGCCAGAATGCCCGCCACCCATCTCTTCAGTGTGTTTTCGTCCTGAACCGCAAATTCCGCGGAATATCCCCGGGACTGTACGGCTTTATAGAGTCTGCTGCGCTTGTCCACCTCGCTTTCCGTAAAGACAAAGTATGTGCTCTCATTGGGGGAGGCCAGATATTCCGCCAGTTTTTCCCCGCCGGATTTAAAGAGTCCGCTGTCGGTGACAAAGATCACCCGCCGGTCCGCAAAAAAGGGCAGTGTCTCTGCCAGGTCCACGATTTCTGCCACGGAAATGTTCCTGCCCTCATAAAAATGCGTGTTCATGGTATCTCCCTCTTCACAGAGGCATTTCTGCAGTTTTTCCCGGTACTGTCTGCGCAGATACCTTTCTTCCCCGTACAAAAGGTAAATCTGCCGGAAGCTTCCGCGCTTGATATCTTCATTCAGCTGTCTCATATTTTAAAATCCTTATCCCGAAATTTATGTGATCCGTCATTATTGTGCATTTACTGGCCGGGAATTGTCAAGTATTTTCAGAAAAACTTTTAAAAAAGAATGACGTCAGAAAGAAGTCTAAATAGCGGCAAAATTAGCTTCAATTTGAAAAAATTGTGTAATCAGAATATGACAAATTTTATAATTTTTTTGAAAATATTGCCAAATAAAGACGAATTGGCAAATTCTGTGTAATAATTTGACAAAACCGCACGAAAAGCGCGACGGTTTGGAGTTGATGTATCAAACATTTCTCTTTTATAATGGGAAAGGACGAATTTAGACAATTTGTGTAATGCTTCTGCCATGCGCCGGAAGGACGGAGAGGGAGGAGATACAGCTTTTGGCGTTACGGAGGCAGGGCCGCAATTCTTCGCAAGGAGGTAGTTTGATGGAACAGTTGAATATCACGGCTACGAAGGATAATGAGAAAATATACAAAATTCTGGGAGACCTGATGAGCGGGGACAAAGAGTTCCAGATCATGATTACAGTGCCTTCCGGAAAGAACGGAAGTGCGCACACCGGTACGCAGGAATTACAAAAGACAGTGGATACCAGGGATCTGGAGCAGGATGTGACGGACATGATACATGAAATCGGTGTTCCGGCACATATTAAAGGATACCAGTATCTGCGGGAAGCAATCATGATGTCCGTGGACGACCCGGGAATGATCAGCTCCATCACCAAAATTCTCTATCCTACCATAGCAAAGCGCTTTTCAACCACACCCAGCCGTGTGGAACGCGCGATTCGACATGCCATTGAAGTGGCCTGGAGCCGGGGAAGAATGGAAACGCTGGATGCCCTGTTCGGTTACACCATTGATACGGGAAAGGGAAAGCCGACCAATTCGGAGTTTATTGCCCTGATTGCGGACAAAATACGTCTTTCCTACAAAATGCAGTGAAAAGTTTTGGATTCCGGTAAAAGAAAAGCTTTCCACCGAACCGTAAATGTTGTATAATAAAAGTGTATCATACACTTTAGATGTGGTCATTGGAGGGTTCGGATGAAGAAAATTCTTTTTGCGGCGTCAGAGGGAGTGCCTTTTATCAAAACAGGCGGTCTGGCCGATGTGGTGGGGTCCCTGCCGAAATGTGTTGACAAGCAGTATTTTGACGTGAGGGTCATTCTTCCCAAATATGCCTGTATGAAACAGGAAATGAAGGATAAGATGAGATATGTGACCCATTTTTACCTTGACTTCAACTGGACGAGCGCGTATGTGGGAGTTCTGGAAGCAGAAGAAGAGGGTGTACATTATTATTTCATTGACAATGAATATTATTTCAGCGGTGACAAAGTTTACACCAATGATCCCAAGTGGGAGATTGAGAGATATGTTTATTTCTCAAAGGCTGTCCTTTCCGTGCTGCCGGTGGTGGGATTCCAGCCGGACGTGATTCATTGTCATGACTGGCAGACGGGGCTGATTCCGGTTTATATGAAGGAAAGGTTCCGGGGAGGAGATTTTTACCGCAACATGAAGTCGGTGATCACCATCCATAATCTGAAGTTCCAGGGAAAATGGGATACCAAGACCGTGCGGAGCATTACGGGGCTTTCCGATTATTTCTTTACTGCCGATAAGCTGGAGGCCTATAAGGATGCCAATCTGCTGAAGGGCGGCATTGTCTATGCGGATGCGGTGACTACGGTCAGTGATACTTATGCGGAAGAGATTAAGACTCCTTTTTACGGGGAAGGGCTGGATGGCCTCCTCAGGGCCAGAAGCGGCGACCTGCGGGGAATCGTGAACGGCATCGACTATGAGGAATTCAATCCTGCCACGGATAAGCTCATCGCAAACCCCTATGACGCCGTGAATTTCCGGAAGGAGAAAGTGAAAAACAAGCGGGCCCTGCAGCAGGAGCTGGGACTTTGCTGCGATGACAGGAAGATGATGATCGGCGTGGTCTCCAGGCTTACGGACCAGAAGGGATTCGACCTGATTGCCTATGTGATGGATGAAATGTGCCGGGATGACATTCAGCTGGTGGTGCTGGGAACCGGGGAAGAACGGTATGAAAATATGTTCCGCCATTTTGCATGGAAGTACGGCGACAAGGTTTCTGCCAATATATATTATTCCGATGCACTGTCCCACAAAATTTACGCTTCCTGCGACGCGTTCCTGATGCCATCCCTTTTTGAGCCCTGCGGGCTGAGCCAGCTGATGTCGCTGCGCTACGGGACGATTCCCATTGTGCGTGAGACGGGAGGCCTGAAGGATACGGTGGAGCCTTACAACGAGTTCGAAAGCAGGGGAACAGGCTTCAGCTTTACCAATTACAATGCCCATGAGATGCTGAATGCAGTGCGGTATGCCGAACGCATCTATTATGACAAGAAGCGCGAATGGAACAAAATGGTCGACAGGGCCATGGCGGCGGATTTCTCATGGCATGTGTCTGCGGCAAAGTATCAGGAAATGTACGACTGGCTGATAGGTTGAAACTATGTCCGAAAATGGTAGCAAGAAAAACAGCTTTATAGTGCAGGCCGGTATTCTGGCTGCAGCCGGGATTATCAGCAGGATTATCGGGCTCCTTTACAGGGGCCCTTTGCATCGTGTCATCGGTGACCTTGGCCTGGGCTACTACCAGACGGCCCACAATTACTATACCATTGTGCTGCTGATTTCCTCTTACAGCATTCCCTCTGCCATTTCAAAGGTGATAGCCCAGAAACTGGGAATGCGGGAATACCGGAATGCCCACAGAATTTTCAAATGTGCCCTGTGGTATGTTATGGCAGTGGGAGGAGGGGCCAGCCTTCTTCTTTTTTTCGGGGCAGAGATTTTTCTGTCCCCCCAGGAGGCGGCGGTATTGCGTGCTTTTGCACCCATCATTTTTGTCTATGGCATTCTGGGGGTTTTAAGGGGATATTTCCAGGCCCATAAAAGCATGATACAGACTTCCGTATCCCAGATTCTGGAGCAGATTGCAAATGCCATTGTCAGCATAGGGGCGGCGTACCTGCTGATTCAGGGCACCATGGGAACCATGGAGATGCCCGAACTGGAGGCGGACCAGATCAGCCGGGCCACCTATGGAGCCGTGGGAAGCGCCCTGGGGGCAGGAGCCGGTGTGCTTGTGGCATTACTGTTCATGATAGGGGTATACGGACTGAACCGGAAAGTGATTTTCAGGAGAATCCGGGCAGACCGGCATATGAACGAGGATTCCTACAAGCTGATTATGCGGAATATTGTGATGGTGGTAACGCCTTTCATCCTAAGCACTGCTGTCTATAATCTGAGCGGAACGGTCAATAATACCATCTACACCCAGGTGCTGCCAAACCTGAAAGAACTGGACAAAGTAACCGTTTCTTCCAGATGGGGGGCATTTTCCGGCCAGGCACAGACCATTTCCAATATCCCCGTGGCTTTTGCCACGGCCCTGGCAGCGGCGGTGATACCATCCATAGCCCAGCTGGCGGCCTATGGGGATGAAAAGGGGGTAAGACAGAAAATTGCCCTGGCAGTGAAATCCATTATGCTGATTTCCATTCCCTGCGCGGTGGGACTGCTGGTGCTGGCAAGGCCCGTGACGGGATTGCTGTTCCGCAATGTGCAGGAGACGGAAGACCTGGTGACGGGGCTTCTGATGTCCCTTTCTCTCTCGGTGATTTTTTACGCGTTTTCCACCCTGAACAGTTCCATACTGCAGGGGCTGGGAAAGGTGAACCGTCCTATTGTGAACGCCGCAATCGCCCTGGCAGTACAGACCGCAGCGGCGGTACTGCTGCTTCTGTACACGGATTTGGATTTATACAGTATCGCCATAGCAAACACTCTGTACTCTGGCGTCATGTGCATCCTGAACCAGTGGGCAGTCCGGAGGGCGGCGGGATACAGGCAGGAAATCATGAAGACCTTTGTGGTTCCGGCCCTTGCGGCGGCATGTATGGGGGCTGTGGCCTGGGCATCTTACGAAGGGCTTCTGATGCTGACCGAATCCTCCAGAATCTCCGTGGTGGCGGCCATCGGGCTGGCGGTCTGTGTGTATTTTGCGATGCTGCTTCTGTTCCGGGGCATTTCGGAGGAAGAGCTGAGAAGTTTCCCGAAAGGACATCTGATGGTGAGACTTGCAAAAAAATTAAGGCTGATGAAATAATCAGCCTCTTTTATATGCGCAGGGGCGCGTAAGGAAATCAGCAGGGAAAGCTGCACGCGCCCCGCGCGGCGAGCAGAGGAGAAGGGCGTTCCCCTGCTGGATTGCACAGCCCCCGCCCCTTACGGCAGGGTCACTGACTCCGTTTCCCCCGCCAGCGCAATGCCGGAAATATCGCTGTCGATGGTCATGGAATAATTGGTATAATAGACCACAAATCCGGGTCTGGCGCCTCCGGGTTTCTTGACATGTTTTTTCTGGATATAGTCAATCTCTACTTTCTCGTGTCCCCGGCCCCGGGAATAATAGGCCGCCAGACGGGCTGCCTCCTCAAAAGTGCGGTCGGGAAGTTCTTCCGCGTTTCCGATTTTCACCACCACATGGGAACCGGGCATCTGTTTGGCATGAAACCACCAGTCATTTCCCGTGGCGAATTTGAAAGTCAGTTCATCGTTCTGGTAATTATTCTTGCCCACATACATATGAAAGCCGTCACTGCTGATATAGTGGTAGGGCCTGCTGGTGATTTTCTGCTTTTTTGCGGAACCCTTTCTGCGGATATAGCCGCTCTCGGTGAGTTCCTCCTTGATCTGGGTCAGGTCTTCTTCGTGCAGCGCGATGTCCAGGGAGGCGGATATGGATTCCAGATGGTCGATTTCGGTTTTGACTTCTTCGGTCAACTTCCCCAGCGCTTCATAAGTCCGTTTCATCTTTCCGTATTTATCGAAATATTTTGTGGCATTTTCCGCGGCGGTCAAAGTGGGATCCAGCGGGATGGTAACCGGTTCGCCGGTATAATAATTCACTGCTTCCAGGGACTTTGCACCCGGCAGGGCATGATAACCGTAAGTGTGGAGAAGTTCCCCGTAAAGACGGTAGGTTTCCCGCTTTTCCGTGTCTTTTATCTGACGCAGCTGGAGGTCGTATTTTTTTACGTTCCGTTCCAGGGCAGTCTGCACAATGCGGCGCAGATCCGCGGATTTCTGCCGGATGCGGGTGAGGGTATTTTTTTCCGCATAATAATGCTCCAGCAGTTCCGACATGGAGTCATAGGGTACGGTGCTGTCTCCGGAAAGGGGGCCGCCGGCGTACAATGTCAGGGGAAGCGCGGAGAATTCTACAGGATTTCCCTTTGTGTAGGCGATGTTGGGGGAGAATTGTTCCTCCCGGACAGCTGCAGTCATCCGGGAAAACGCGCGGTATAATGCTTCATAGTCCGAGTCGGTCAACGCGGCGGAAGGACGTTCCCCGTCCACATTTGCCTGATGGCAGAGTTCCTGGGCCAGAATGGGGGAAATCCCGGTGAAGCTGCCATATACGGCCTGAAACACCATCCGGGGCCGGGAGGCAAGGGCGTTTCGGAAAGCCGGAAAATCCGTCTGCAGGGCGTCCAGCTTATCCTGGGTCTGTGCCACGAAATAAGGCTTTCCCGGCAGGACTTCCCGGAGGGAACTCACCGCCGCGGACACATGCTTGATGCTGTCGATGATCATGTCGTTTTCATCGCAGAAGATAATATTGCTGTGCTTGCCCATGATCTCCACGATCAGGGTCTTGCGGCGCAGATCCCCCAGCTCGTCCAGATGCTCAATTCCGATGCGCACGATACGCTCCAGGCCCGGCTGGGAAATGTCCGTGATCCGGCCGTTCTGCAGGTGCTTGCGCAGGAGCATGCAGAAATTGGGGGCTGTGAGGGGACTGGGTTTGTTGGTCTGCGTCAGATAGATCAGGGGGAGGGATGCCTCCGCGGAAAGCAGCAGACGTTTCTGGCCCCCCGGCTGTTTTATGGTCAGAAGCAGTTCGTCCGCTTCCGGCTGTGCGATTTTATACAGGCGCCCGCCTGTGAGTTCGCGTTTTAATTCAGATACTACACTGGCTATGGTTACGCCGTCAAATGCCATGATGATACCTCCCGCCTGAAACTGTGGTGTAAACAGTATGAAAAAAGTGTGTCGGTGCAACGGAAAGAGCTTCCTCAGATTTCTGTCCGGACACCCCTGCTTTTCAGGAAAGCCACAATGGCGCTGGCGTTCTCGGTGCGGAAATCGTCGAAGGTGATCAGCTTCTTTCCATCATTCGTATATACAATATAGGATCTTCCGCCCATGGACACTTTTTGCAGGTCCCGGTAGGAAAGGGTCCTGGCAGGTCCGAAGGGAGGGGTGTACAGAATGTCGCTGCCCCGGAATACGACTTCACTGCGCCGGAACATGATCAGCAGGATGATGCAGACCAGGCACAGGAGGCCGTAGATGACAGCGCTGGTTATGGCATATACGGAGCCTTCCCGGGCCACCATAAGCAGGGAGAACAGGATCCGCAGGATCATCAGGGTCAGAAGAGCGCTTGTGATTGTTTTTGCAGTACTGTTATTGCGTATTTTGTAAGAATTCATATTTCCGGCATCTCCTTTGTATCAGGTTCTGTAACTGCATACAGAGTATATCATATCCGGCAGGCAAAGTCTATTCCCTTTGTCCGGGAAGTCCTGAAAAATGTGGGCGTCTGTAACTGCCGGTGAAAAATCGCAACAGCCCTTGACGCTTTCCGAAACTTATCTTATAATAAAATGGAATAGGCAATTTATGGGTTCATTACCCGGACAGGAGAATCCCATGATCAAAAGCATGACAGGTTTCGGCAGATGCGAGGTCACCGAGAACAACAGAAAGTTTACAGTGGAGATAAAGTCAGTGAACCACCGGTATCTGGATGTCAATATTAAGATGCCCAAGGCGCTTTACTTTTTTGAATCTGCTATCCGCAGTGAATTAAAGGGCTATATTTCCCGGGGCAAGGTGGATGTGTTCGTCACATATGAGGATTTTTCGGACCATACATCCATGATACGGTACAACCGGGATGTGGCGGAGGCGTACCTGGGTTATATGCGCCGAATGGCAGAGGATTTTGGTCTGGAGGATGATGTAAAGGTCAGCGTACTTTCCCGGTTTCCGGAGGTTTTCACCATGGAGGACAGCGGGACGGACGAGGAGGAGCTGTGGAAGGGACTGCAGAAGGCGGTTGTGGGTGCAGCGGGGATGTTTGTGGATGCCCGCACCGTGGAAGGCGGACATCTGAAGGCTGATTTGCTGGAAAAGCTGGAAGGGATGAACGGGCTGGTGGATTTTATCTCCCGGCGGTCTCCCGCCATTATTGAGGAGTACCATAGAAAGCTGGAAGAGCGGGTGCGGGAGCTTCTGGGGGATGCGCATGTGGATGAGGCCAGACTGGTGACGGAGGTTACGGTCTTTGCGGACAAGGTATGCGTGGACGAGGAGCTGGTGAGACTGCGCAGCCATATTAAGACCACCGGGGACACCCTGGTCCAGGGGGGAAGCGTGGGCAGGAAGCTGGATTTTATTGCCCAGGAGATGAACCGGGAGGCAAACACGATTCTGTCCAAGGCCAGCGATCTGGAGATATCCAATTCCGCCATTGAGCTAAAGACAGAGATTGAGAAGATACGGGAACAGATTCAGAACATAGAATAGGGGTCGGAGAGGATGCTAATCCATATCGGTTTCGGCAATATCGTGAACACATCCAAGATCATTGCCATAGTCAGCCCCGAGTCGGCGCCCATCAAGAGGCTGGTACAGAATGCAAAGGAAAAGGGGCTGGCCATAGATGCCACCCAGGGGCGCAGGACAAAATCCGTACTGATCATGGAGGGCGGGCAGGTGGTGCTTTCGGCCCTTCTGCCGGATACCATCGCAGGGCGGCTGCAGGGAACCACGGAGGATTCGGAGGAATAATAATTATGGAAAAAAAGGGAATTCTGATTGTCATTTCGGGTTTTTCCGGCGCCGGAAAGGGTACACTGGTAAAAGAGCTTATGCGCCGGCACGGGGAGTATGCCCTGTCGGTTTCCATGACAACCCGTAACCCCAGGCCGGGGGAAACGGAGGGCGTGGAGTATTTTTTTACGGACAAGGCGCATTTTGAAGAGACCATAGCCGCCGACGGGCTGGTGGAATACGCGGTTTACTGCGGCAATTATTACGGAACGCCCAGGGCCTATGTGGAGGAGCAGCTGGAGGCTGGCAAACATGTCATACTGGAGATAGAGATACAGGGAGCCCTGAAAATCAAGAAAAAATTTCCGGAGAGCCTGCTGGTTTTCGTGACGCCTCCCAGCGGGGAAGAACTGGTCCGCAGGCTTCAGGGGAGGGGGACGGAGAGCGCGGAGGTCATAGAAAAGCGCCTGGCCCGTGCCGTGGAGGAATCAGAAGGCGTGGAGGCCTATGATTATATTGTTGTAAATGATGACCTGGGGGAATGTGCGGAGGAAATCCATTTTCTGGTGGAGGCCTGCCGCAGGGCGCCTGTAAGAAGGGGCGCGTTTATCAATGAGATCAGAAGACAGCTGAGTGGCTTTGTGAAAGGAGAACGGGAGTAATGTTACATCCATCTTATTCGGACCTGATGAAAGTAGTGAACAGCGAGGTAGAGCAGGGAGAGGCGCCGGTGGTCAGCAGCCGGTATTCCATTGTCATGGCCACGTCCAGAAGGGCAAGGCAGATCATCGGCGGGGAGGAAGCGCTGGTGGCCGGGGGCAGGGACAAGAAACCTTTGTCCGTGGCGGTGGAAGAGCTGAATCAGGGAAAGATCAAGATACTGGGCGGAGAGTGAGCGGCGCCCGGCAAGCAGGTAGCTGGTGATTTGCCAGCTACTTTCGTATGAGACGAAAACCAAAAACTTCGGATCAGAGGAGCAGGTTGAATAGCATGAATATTATGTTTGTTTCGCTGGGCTGTGACAAAAATCTGGTGGATACGGAAATGATGCTGGGGCTTTTGCAGAAAAAGGGATACGCCTTTACCGACGACGAGAAGCAGGCGGATGTGGTGGTGGTAAACACCTGCTGCTTTATCGGGGATGCCAAGGAAGAAAGCATACAGGCGCTGCTGGAGATGGGGGAACTGAAAAAAACGGGCAGGCTGAAAGGCCTGATCGCGGCGGGATGCCTGGCCCAGCGCTACGGGGAGGAGATCCGGAAGGAAATCCCGGAGGTGGATGCCCTTGTGGGTACCATGGCGACGGAAGACATTGCCGCGGCGGTGGAGGAAGTCCTTCAGGGCCGGGGCGGGAGCCACTACCGGGATCTGGACACTGCGCCCGCGGTGTGCAGGGAGCGGGTGGTGACCACGGGAGGACACTACGCCTATCTGAAGATTGCCGAAGGATGCGGCAAGCATTGTACTTACTGTGTCATCCCGAAGGTAAGGGGAAATTACAGAAGCGTTCCCATGGAGGAACTGGAAGCCCAGGTGAGAAATCTTGCGGAAGGCGGCGTCAGGGAACTGATACTGGTGGCCCAGGAGACCACGCTATACGGCGTGGATCTGTACGGGGAGAAAAGCCTGCCCAGGCTGCTCCACAGGCTTGCCTGTGTTCCGGGAATCCGCTGGATCCGGATTTTGTACTGCTATCCGGAGGAGATCACGGAAGAACTGATGGACACCATAGCCGCCGAGCCGAAGATATGCCATTATCTGGATATTCCCATACAGCATGCTTCGGATTCCGTGCTGAAGCGAATGGGCAGGCGCACCACCCAGAAGGAACTGCGCTGGAGGATCGGCAGACTGCGGGAGAGAATTCCCGATATCTGTCTCAGGACCACCCTGATCAGCGGGTTTCCCGGGGAGACACAGGAGGATTTTGAGGAACTGTACCGGTTTGTCAATGAGATGGAATTCGACAGGCTGGGAGTTTTCCCGTATTCCAGGGAAGAGGATACCGCAGCAGCAGCCATGCCAGGGCAAATAAAAGATTCCGTGAAAGAAAAAAGACGGGACGAACTGATGGAACTGCAGCAGGCCATTGCTTTTGAAAAGGCCGAAGATATGATCGGACGCAGGCTGACGGTGATGATTGAGGGAAAAGTCGCGGACGAGGATGTATATGTGTCCAGAACTTACCGGGATGCGCCCAATGTGGATGGATATCTGTTCGTGAAAACCACCGCAAGTCTGGTTTCAGGGGATTTTGTAAAAGTGCTTGTGACAGACTCCAATGAATACGATCTGGTGGGGGAACTGGCGGATGACGGGGAGGATTTTGTATGAGTAAAATGAATTTGCCCAATAAGCTGACGATATTCAGGATTGTTTTGATCGTTCCTTTTATTCTTCTGCTTTTGGGAGAGGGCAGCGGCTGGAAGTGGTTTAGTGCCATCTTCGGGGGCATTATGGAATATGTGGATTATATTGCCCTGGGAGTCTTTATTGTGGCAAGCCTCACGGACCTGATTGACGGCAAAATAGCCAGGAAGTACAATCTGGTGACGAATTTCGGCAAGTTCATGGATCCGCTGGCAGACAAGCTGCTGGTCAGCGCGGCGCTGATCGCCCTGGTGGAGATGGACAGGATTCCGGCCTGGATTGTGATCGTGATTATCAGCAGGGAATTCATCATCAGCGGATTCCGGCTGGTGGCCGCCGACAATCATGTGGTGATTGCCGCCAGCTACTGGGGAAAGTTTAAGACGGTTTTCCAGATGGTGATGGTCTGCCTTCTGATTGCGGATATTCCGAAACTCCGGCTGGTGACGGAGATTGTAATGTGGGTGGCGCTGGCGCTGACGGTGGTGTCCCTGGTGGATTACCTGATAAAAAATAAAAATGTGATGCTGGAACAAAAATAGTTTCGGAAAGCAGGGAGAGTATGAATGTTGAATTGGTTTGCGTGGGAACGGAACTTTTGCTGGGAAGCATTGTAAATACGAATGCGGCGTATCTGTCGGAAAAATGTGCGGGCCTGGGGCTGTCCTGTTATTTTCAGACGGTTGTGGGAGATAATGGGGACAGACTTGCCCGGGTGCTTGGGACGGCCATGGAACGGTCGGACATTGTGATAGTCTGCGGAGGGCTGGGACCCACGGAGGATGACCTGACCAAGGAGACGGCGGCAAAGGTCTGCGGGAAAAAGATGTACCTCCATGAGCCCAGCAAGAAAGCCATAGAAAGCTTTTTTGCCTATAAGGGTATGGAACCCACGGACAATAACTGGAAACAGGCCATGTTGCCAGAGGGGGCCATTGTACTGCATAATCCCAACGGGACGGCGCCGGGTGTCATCATGGAAATGAAGGATGTGAAAGTGATTCTGCTTCCCGGCCCGCCCAACGAGCTCCAGCCCATGTTTGAGGAGAGCGTGGCGCCTTACCTGGCGTCGTTGACTGCCCAGGTCATCTGCTCCCAGACCGTGAAGATCTGCGGTGTGGGCGAAAGCAAGGCAGAGACGATGGTGATGGATCTGATTGACGGACAGACCAATCCCACCATTGCCACCTATGCCAAGACCGGGGAGGTCCATATCCGCGTGACGGCCAACGCGGGGGACAGGAAAAGCGCCGCAAAGCTTTTGAAGCCGGTGGTAAAGGAGCTGAAGGCACGTTTCGGCAACCATATTTACACCACGGAGGAAGACGTTACCCTGGAGAAGTCCGTGGTGGATCTGGCCCTGGCCAACAACCTGACCATCACCTGCGCGGAATCCTGCACCGGAGGAATGCTTTCCGCAAGGCTGATCAATGTGCCGGGGATTTCGGAGGTATATAAATCCGGTGTGGTCACTTATTCCAACAAGGCCAAGAGGAAACTGCTGGGAGTGAAGAAAAGCACTTTGCAGAAATACGGCGCGGTGAGCGAAAAAACCGCCGGGGAGATGGCAAAGGGAGCCCTTCTGATCAGCAGGGCCGATGTGTCGGTGGCCATCACGGGCATTGCCGGACCCGATGGCGGTACGGAGGAGAAGCCGGTGGGGCTGGTGTATATCGCCTGCAGCGTGAAGGGGAAAGTGACCGTGAAGGAGTGCCGGTTCTCCGGAAACAGGAACAAAATACGGGAATCTGCGGTATCGGCCGCCCTGGCCCTGATGAGGGGCTGTATCCTGGAATATTACAGTAAAGTCACGTTTGGAAAAAAGGAGTCCTGACTCCTTTTTTTGCTGGTGATCTATTGCCAGGAAGAAAAAACTGTGGTACACTTTTTTTGTCTGATACTTCGTAAGTACATTATTCTTGCATTCCGGCATTTTCGCCACAAGTTTCAGAGAGCATGCAGCAGTCCGCACAGGCTGGGGAACTGTTAAGAGAATATACAGGGAGGGGGAATGCCTTTGAGGGATTTTTATGACACTCAAAATGTGATAATATAACAATATCTTGTTGAACAGGTTGACAAATGCAAACAAATGTTTTATCCTGATTACAGTCAGAACGTTTGTTCCTCACAGGGAAAGAAATCATAGTGTGAAAAATATATTTCACACGCAAATTTGTGCCTGCGGCCCAAATTCGCAGGTTACGGAAAGGCATGGAGATTTATATGGAAAAAGAAGAAAAACGCAAGGCGCTGGACGCGGCCATCAGCCACATCGAAAAACAATACGGAAAGGGTGCGGTGATGAAGCTGGGCGATCCCATTGCGCGGATGAATGTGGAGACCATTCCCACAGGCTCATTAAGCCTTGACATAGCCCTGGGGCTGGGCGGAATCCCCCGGGGAAGGATTGTGGAGATTTACGGCCCGGAGTCCAGCGGTAAGACCACGGTGACGCTCCATATGGTTGCGGAGGTACAGAAGATGGGGGGCATCGCGGGCTTTATCGACGCGGAGCATGCGCTGGATCCCGTGTATGCCAAAAATATAGGCGTGGATATCGACAATCTTTATATTTCCCAGCCGGATAACGGGGAGCAGGCACTGGAGATCGCAGAGACCATGGTGCGCTCGGGCGCCATTGATATCGTGGTGGTGGACTCCGTGGCGGCGCTGGTTCCCAAGGCGGAGATCGATGGGGAGATGGGGGACAGCCATGTGGGACTGCAGGCCCGGCTGATGTCCCAGGCTTTGAGAAAGCTCACGGCAGTGATCAGCAAATCCAACTGCGTGGTGGTATTTATCAACCAGCTCCGGGAGAAGGTGGGCGTGATGTTCGGAAACCCGGAGACCACCACCGGCGGGCGTGCCCTGAAGTTTTATTCCTCCGTGCGCCTGGACGTGCGCAGAATTGAGTCCCTGAAGCAGGGTGGGGACGTCATCGGAAACCGCACCAGGGTAAAAGTGGTGAAGAATAAGATCGCCCCTCCTTTTAAGGAGGCTGAATTTGACATTATGTTCGGCAAAGGGATCTCCAGGGAAGGAGACATTCTGGATTTGGCTGCAAACCTGGACATCATTGTGAAATCGGGCGCCTGGTATGCCTATGAGGGAAATAAGATCGGCCAGGGACGTGAGAATGCGAAGCAGTATCTAAGGGAGCATCCGGACGTGTGGGAGGCCGTTGACGCCAAAGTGCGTGAAAAGCACGGTTTCGGGGCGGCGCCTGCAGAGATGTCGGATTCGGGAGTGGTAAACCTTGCAAAACAGAAGTCCGGGGGAAAGTCCGGAGGCAGGTCCAAGGCATCTGCCAAGGCGGAAGCGCAGCCGGAGGCACAGGAGAGTGCGGGAAGTACGGAAGGCGAAGCCGGGCAGGAAGAATGAGGAGCCGGGGCTCCCGGCAAGGGGGGAAATGTGACAGGACAGCTGCGGGTGCAGCGTGACAGGGGGATATATGACAGTCACACAGATCGAGGAAATATCCAAATCCCGTGTCAGGATACTGATTGACGAAGCTTTCGCCTTTGTGCTGTACAAAGGCGAACTGCGTTCGTATCACATCCGGGAGGGGGAAGAGATGGGGGAGGAAGATTACCGGTCCATTCTCCATGAACTGCTGCCCAGACGGGCGAAGATACGCGCCATGAATCTGCTGAAGACAAGACCGTATACGGTGAAACAGCTGTATGACAAGCTGAAAACAGGGGGATACCCGGAGGAGGTCATACAGAGCGCGCTGGATTATGTGGCGGGTTTTCACTACACGGATGACCTGCGCTATGCGGTGTCCTATATCCGCAGCCATGAAAACGCCAGAAGCCGCAGACGGATAGAACAGGAACTTCAGGGAAAAGGAATCCCCAGGGACATACTGGAGCAGGCATGGGAAGCGTGGGAAGAAGAGGGTGGCAGCCAGGACGAGCAGGCCATGATCAGGGCGCTTCTGGAGAAGAAGGGCTTCCGGCCGGAGTCTGCGGACCGGAGGGAAAAGCAGAGGATGTACGCTTTTCTGATGCGGAAGGGATTTTCCGGAGAGCAGGTGCGCAGGGCGGTGCTTTCCGGGGAAAACTTTGAATGGGAATAAAACTTTGGTACGGAAATGGGATTTTCGGGAAGAAAAAACCACAATTTGGCTAAAATCTAATATTTTGTACAAATATCACAATAAACCATACTTTATTTTAGAAGATTTTTTGCAGAATATGGACACTCCTACTTGACAGAGAGGCAATTTGAGTTTAGAATGAGACTGTTGTGAATTGCTTGTTAGAATGTTTTTGAGTACATACATTCTATATAAGCTGTATGGCGGCAACGCTCATACGGTAAAATGTACAATGAAAACGGAATAGGAGGTGCCCCTGTAGATGCTTGAGATTGTAATTGCTGTGATGATATCTGTGGCAGTGACCGCAGTTGTGACTGCATATATTGTTTCCAGCTACCAGAAAAAGACTACGGAAACGACTATCGGAAACGCACAGGACAAGGCAAGGGAAATTATCGACGAAGCTCTGAAGGACGCAGAATCCAAGAAACGTGAATCGCTCCTGGAAGTAAAGGAAGAGTCCATTCGCACCAAGAATGAACTGGACAAAGAGATCAAGGAACGCAGGGCGGAGGTACAGCGCTCTGAACGCAGGATTCAGCAGAAGGAAGAGAACATCGATAAGAAAACCGAAGCACTCGAAAGGCGCGAGACAAATTTGGCAGCCAAGGAAGAAGCCCTGAACAAGGTCAAAGTCGAGGTTTCCAAATTAAATGAACAGCGCCTGCAGGAACTGGAACGAATTTCCGGATTAACCTCTGAACAGGCAAAAGACTACTTGTTGAAAATTGTTGAAGACGAAGTAAAGCATGAAACGGCCGTGATTATCAAGGAAATGGAGAGTCGCGCCAAAGAAGAAGCAGACAAGAAAGCGAGAGATTATGTGGTGTCAGCCATACAGAGATGTGCGGCGGACCATGTCTCGGAGACCACGATTTCCGTGGTGCAGCTTCCCAACGACGAGATGAAGGGAAGAATTATCGGGCGGGAGGGACGTAATATCCGTACCCTGGAGACGCTGACCGGTGTGGATCTGATTATAGACGATACGCCGGAGGCTGTCATTCTGTCCGGATTTGACCCCATTCGCCGGGAGGTGGCGAGGATTGCGCTGGAAAAACTCATCGTGGATGGACGTATTCATCCGGCCAGGATCGAGGAGATGGTGGAGAAGGCGCAAAAAGAAGTGGAAGTCATGATAAAGGAAGAGGGAGAAGCCGCTACCCTGGAGGTAGGTGTCCATGGTATTCATCCCGAACTTGTCAGATTGCTGGGCAAGATGAAATTCAGGACCAGCTACGGCCAGAATGCGCTGAAGCATTCCGTGGAGGTAGCACAGCTGTCGGGCCTGCTTGCCGCGGAACTGGGACTGGATGTGCGGATTGCAAAGCGCGCCGGACTGCTCCATGACATTGGAAAGTCCGTGGACCATGAGATGGAAGGGTCTCACATTCAGCTGGGAGTGGAACTTTGCAGAAGGTATAAGGAGAATGCCACGGTGATCAATGCGGTGGAGTCCCATCACGGTGATGTGGAGCCTTCTTCCCTGATTGCATGCATTGTTCAGGCAGCGGATACCATATCTGCCGCAAGACCCGGTGCCAGAAGGGAAACGCTGGAGACTTACACCAGCAGACTGACAAAATTAGAGGAAATAACAAACAATTTCAAAGGAGTAGATAAGTCTTTTGCTATTCAGGCAGGACGGGAAGTCCGTGTAATGGTAGTACCGGAACAGATTTCGGATGCAGATATGGTCTTGCTGGCAAGGGATATTTCCAAGCAGATTGAAGCGGAACTGGAATACCCCGGACAGATTAAGGTAAATGTGATCCGTGAAAGCCGCGTAATTGATTACGCAAAATAGTAAAACAGAATGAAAGAAAGGGGCTGTCGCACCGACGAGGATATCAGAGGAGTGACAGCCCTTTCATATTGCCCGAAAACAGGGATGTGGCTGAAGCGGCCCGCAGCAGGCAATTTATTGTCCAGTCTATGCATTTTTACCAAATGTGGAAAAACTTTTTGGCCAAATTTGTAATATTTCCTCTTGTGCAGAAGAAGATAATATAGTATGATAATGCAAGTGCATGATTGTATACGATAATACAACCAGGGAGCAATGCAGTTCCATAGGGGATAAAGACCTTTTCGGGTCCGGGGGACTTGCGTGTACGGTTTCTGTGGAATGCAGATGTTTATGGCGTATGAAAGGTGTGAAGCCTTCCGGGAAGGCTGAAACGGCAGCCGGGAGTGCCGGGGCCGTGTCATGATAAAGCAGTAGTGCGGGCAGAAGGCGGCGCACGGGATGGAGGAAAAATGAAAGCATATCAGGAAATGAACAAAGAGGAACTGTTGTCATGTAAGGCAGGGCTGAAGAAAGAATTTGAAGATGCGAAGGGAAAGGGACTGAAACTGGATATGTCCAGGGGCAAACCTTCCGTGGCCCAGCTGGACATGGGGATGGATATCTTTGATGTCCTGAACTCCGGAACCGACATGAAAAGTAAGGAGGGCGTGGATGTCCGCAATTACGGCGTTCTGGACGGCCTGATTGAGGCAAAGCATATGATGGCAGACATCATGGGTGTCAGTGCGGAAAATGTGATTGTATACGGCAACGCCAGCCTGAATATTATGTATGATGCCGTTTCCAGCGCCATGACCCACGGGGTTATGGGATGTACGCCCTGGTGCAGACTGGAGAAGGTGAAATTTTTGTGTCCGGTGCCCGGTTACGACAGACATTTTGCCATCACGCAGCATTTCGGCATTGAGATGATTCTTGTGCCCATGACGCCCCAGGGTCCCGACATGGACATGGTGGAAAAGCTTGTGTCGGAGGACGAGAGCGTCAAAGGGATCTGGTGTGTGCCCAAGTATTCCAATCCCCAGGGCTATACCTATTCCGATGAGACTGTGAGAAGGTTTGCGAACCTGAAGCCCGCGGCAAAGGATTTCCGCATCTTCTGGGACAATGCCTATGCGGTGCATCATCTCTATGACGAGGAAGACAGACAGGATAAGGTGCTGGAGATTTTAAGTGAATGTGAGAAGGCGGGCAGCCCGGACATGGTATATGAGTTTGCCTCCACTTCCAAGATCAGCTTTTCCGGCGCAGGCGTGGCGGCAATTGCTTCCTCCAAAGGGAATCTGGAGTGCATCAAGAAGACGCTGACCATCCAGACAATCGGATACGACAAGATCAACCAGCTTCGCCATGTGCGTTATTTCAAGGATTTTGAGGGCATAAAGGCCCATATGAGAAAGCATGCCTCCCTGATGCGTCCCAAGTTCCAGGCAGTGCTGGATGTACTGGAGAGAGAGCTTGGGGGCACGGGAATCGGTTCCTGGACCAATCCCAACGGCGGCTATTTTATCTCTTTTGAGGCCATGGAGGGTTGTGCAAAGGCAATCGTGGCAAAGTGTAAGGAGGCGGGTGTGACCCTCACCGGCGCAGGCGCCACATATCCTTACGGGCAGGATCCGAAGGACAGCAACATCCGGATCGCTCCTACATTCCCCACACCGGAGGAACTGGCCCTGGCGGCAGACATCTTTGTGCTGTGCGTCAAGCTTGTGAGTGTGGAGAAGCTGCTGGAGGGAAAAGCGTACAAGATTGCGGTGTAGGCGGAATGGTGAAACGGCAGGTTTGGTATGGAAGAATTCAGAAGATTAAAAAGAGACCTGGTTGCCAGGGGTGTCCTATTTGACTATTATCAGGATACCATGCTGATTCCCAACGGAAATGTGGCAAAATGGGATCTGATTGATAATAAGGGCGCCGCGGCGGTTGTGGCGGTGCGGGAGGATGGAAAACTGCTTATGGTGAGGCAGTACCGCAATGCCCTGGAGAGAGAGACACTGGAACTGCCCGCAGGAGGGCTGAACGGACGGGGGGAACCCACGTACGCGGCGGCCATGCGGGAGCTGGAGGAGGAAACGGGATATACCTGCAGTCATGTGGAGCTGCTGAATTCCATCTATACCACCGTGGCCTTCTGTAATGAAAAAATTGATATCTATCTGGCCAGGGATTTAAAGCCCGGGAGACAGCATCCTGATGAGGATGAGGTCATCAGTGTGGAGGCCTGGTCCCTGGAAGAGCTGAAACAGATGATATTTGACTGCAAAATTCAGGATTCCAAAACCATATGCGGGATTCTGACATATGCCGCAAAGTATGGGGCGGCAGAGAAATAACAATGTAAAAGCCGGCATAGAAGAAAGCCTGACCGCATACAATGGAGTGTCACTAAATTTGGAAGGGCGGCGCAGGGGATGCAGCTTTTATGGAAAAAAATAAAATCCGGTCAAAAGACATACTTGGCTTTTTTCTGTGTGGGACTTTTGGCCGGCTTTTTTTTGCTGAATCTGGGAAAAGGGATACTGCTGGGAGAAAAGGGGCTGTTTGACGAAAATACATTGTATCAGATGAAATACATGACTGTGGACGGCAGCGCGTTTTTCGGCTATATTTTCAGAAAAAGAATGGTAAGGCTGCTGGTACTGGCAGTTCTGTCTTCCACATACCTGGGTCTGGTGGTGTGTATGGGCACGGTATTCTGGTATGGCATGTCCGCGGGGATGGTTCTGGCTTCCCTGACCATCCGCTATGGTGTCAAGGGAATCATGCTGGCGTTTATCAGCATATTTCCGCAATGTCTGCTGTATATTCCCATGGCGCTGGCACTGCTGGCCTGGTGCGAGGAGCTGTTTCGGTGTATCTATGTGAGAGGAGAGTTCGGGGCCGGGGACAAGGGCTTTGTGGTGAAAAAGGCCGGGCGTCTGGCAGTGATCCTGATTGCGGCGGCGCTGGGATGTCTGCTGGAGGGATATGTGAATCCCTATTTGCTGCTGGGCTTTTTGAAAATATTCTGAAGTATAATTTTTTAGAATCCGTATCATAATAATCAGTAAATTCGCAAAGGCGGCTGATGATATGATACGGATTTTTTTTCTGATTCTCATAGGGGGAAGTTACGGACTGCTGGCGGCGGCAGGGGTGTTTACCGTGCTGGCGGCGGTGGGACTGATACCACGTTTTGCAGGCAGGACACATACGTCAAAATATGTACTGATATACGAGGAAATGGTTATTTTCGGCACCCTGACCGGATGTGTGCTGAGTATTTTTTCCAGGTACTGCCGGTTTGGCGCCTGGTGGCAGCAGCATCTGCCCGAATATGGAAATGTACTGGAGGGAATCGGATGTGTCTGGCAGGTATTGTTTGGTTTTTTTGCCGGAATGTTTGTGGGATGCCTTGCGCTGGCCATAGCGGAAATGCTGGACAGCATTCCCATACTCACACGCCGGATTTCCTTCCGGCACGGGCTGGGCCTGGCGATCACCGGAATGGCGGCGGGGAAGCTGGCGGGATCCCTTCTTTATTTCTGGACCGAACTGCACCGGACAGTGTGAAGGGAGACATGTGTATTTCGTGACAATTCTGTTTGCGGATTCTGCCGGTCCGGGAAGGATATGAGGGCGGGAAGATGAGATTGTGGAAAGGGTTTATATGGCAAACGTGACGGTTTATCTGAAATGTGACAGAAATGTGGAAGTGCAGTCGGAGGATGTCTTTTTGTCGGATGTGGGCGCCCTGCGGTGCGCGGACAAGACAGTGGCGGCAAAGCTGAAGGCTTTGAAGGTGCACCATTTTGGCGTGGAAGATGCAAAGAGATGTGTGATCAGCAGTCTGAAGATGGTGGAACTGATGGAAGAGGCTTGTCCGAATATCAGCGTGGAGATTGTGGGGGAACCGGATGTGCTGGTAGAACAGGTGAATGTGGACAGGCATAAAGGCTGGCAGCAGTGGCTGAAATGTGCCATGGTGTGCCTGGTAAGCTTTTTCGGCACGGCTTTTACCATAATGGCCTACCACAATGATGTGGGAATCAATGATGTATTTACGGAAATGTATAAAATGGTGATGAACCGGGAACCCCAGGGGCTTAATGCCCTGGAAGTCTCGTATTCTTTGGGACTTGCGGCCGGAATTATTGTCTTTTTCAATCATGTGGGAGGCCGGCGGCTTACCAAGGATCCCACGCCCATAGAAGTGGCCATGCGCAACTATGAGGAAGATGTGGACAAAGCGCTGATTGCCACGGCGGCAAGGGAGGGCAGGGAGGATGAAGTATAGGTGGTAAAGGGATGATGCCACGGATATATCGTTTTCATGCACACACCGGGAAAAAAGCATGTGAAATATGTGAAGCGCGGCAGGGGAAAGTGTGTGGTGTGTATGTAACATACGTAAGAGGCAGAAGACAGGGACCGGGACGGAAAAGCGTATGTGGGGAACAGGAACGGAGAAGGTCGGAATGGAAAAGCGTATGTGAGGGATAGGAGTAGAAAAGACCAGGATGGAAAGGAGTATGTGGGGAATAGGGGAAAGGCGTATGTGAGGAACAAGCACGGAGAAGACCGGGACGGAAAAGAGTATGTGAGGGATAGGAGTAGAAAAGATCAGGACGGAAAGGAGTATGTGCGGAACAGGCACGGAAAAGAGGCGTAAAATGGAAGAGACAAGTATGGAACAGAAACAAAAGCAAAAGGAATATGAAAAGTATGTCAAGGAAGTGACACCAACCCATAATCTTTGGCTCCAGATGCTGAAGGCCTTTGTTGTGGGAGGCATTATCTGCTGTATCGGACAGTTTATTCTGAATTATGCAGGTTCCCTGGGGCTGGATAAACAGACATCCGGCAGCTGGTGTTCGCTGATACTGGTTCTTTTGTCGGTTATCCTCACCGGATTCGGCATTTATCCGAAGATCGTAAAATGGGGCGGTGCAGGTGCGCTGGTACCCATTACGGGATTTGCCAATTCTGTGGCGGCTCCGGCTATCGAGTATAAGGCGGAAGGACAGGTCTTCGGTATCGGGTGTAAGATATTCACCATTGCAGGGCCGGTGATTTTGTATGGCATATTTTCCAGCTGGCTGCTGGGGATGATTTACTGGGCTGGAAAGTGTTTTGGGGTATTTTGAGGGAAGTCACAAAAGGGTATAGAAGCAGAGATTGTATTATGGGCAGGGTAGCGAATGAAATCATTTGTTAGCCTGCTTTTTATTGTGCTTTTATTTTTTTTCGATTATAATATGGATATGCTGAAAAGCAGAGAGGATTTTTCTATAGCAGGAAAACTGAAGGGTTTGTCTCTTTCGGGGAATACGATTCCAGACTGGGGAATCAGTGATTGCTTTAGAAATTGGTGGCTTTACGCAGTCTGATTTTGATGTGGATAAGAAGGAAGTTAAAGAGAAAAGGATCTTTTTGACGAGATAGAGTTACTTTCCAAGAATAATAGGACGCTGAAGCTGTTATCTTCTCTCTCTGTTCAGAATCATTTTTTCTGCAGGTATCAATGCAAAGATGACCTTGAAAAGATGAAGGCCGTATTAGTAAGTTGCTGAAGTATAAGTTAAGCGGACGTGGGATTGAATTGTGTGAACTTTTAGAAACGGATTTTGCATAGCATCCTATGGAGGAGTGCCAGAGAGAGTAAAAATCTTTTTACAGAGTAAATATCAATTTAAATAGTTTTTAAAGGAGCAAATATGGAAGAATTGTTTGAATTGAAAAAATTTGATTCCTATAAAGAAGATAACCGCAGGGAAGTAAAAAAAGCAGAAGGCAGACTTCCTAATAGCTTGTGGGATACCTATTCTGCTTTTGCCAACTGTTATGGCAGAGTCATCATTCTTGGGGTAAAAGAGGATAAATCAGGCAATTGGCATACAACTGGATTGAAAAATGCAGCAAAATTGAAGAAGGATTTCTGGGACACCATTAACAATCGTAAAAAGGTGAGCATCAACCTTTTGAAAGACGATGATGTAGAAACTTTCTCAGTGGCCGGTGCAGATGACGTGATTATGGTAATCTGGGTGCCGAGTGCAAAACGGGAGCAAAAGCCAGTATATATCAATGATGATCTGTTTGGAGGAACTTTCCGCAGAAATTGGGAGGGAGACTATCACTGTACCAGATTGCAGGTAAAAACAATGCTGAGAGATCAGGCAGAGGAAACTATGGATATGGAAGTGATTGAGGAGGCTGATATTGAGGATCTGAATCAGGATTCCATCCGCGGTTATCGCAACAGCCACAAATCCTTTAAGCCGGGACACCCTTTTGAGCGGCTGGATGACAAGGAATATCTTAGGGTGATTGGGGCAGCGGGTTTTTCGAAAGACGATAAAAAGCTTCATCCTACGGCTGCCGGAATGCTTATGTTTGGAAATGAGTATGATATTGTGAGATATTTTCCGGAATATTTTTTAGACTACAGGGAAAATCCGGATATGGTAATCAGATGGACAGACAGACTTCAATCATCATCTGGCGAGTGGTCGGGAAATGTATTTGACTTTTATTTTCGTGTATACAATAAGATTACGAAAGATATCAAAGTGCCATTTCGGATGGAGGGCGGTTTTCGGGTTGATGATACGCCGGTTCACAGGGCGTTGAGGGAAGCATTGGCGAACTGTATGATTAATACAGATTTTTATGGAAAATATGGCATTCTCATAATCAAAGAGGAAAATAAAATTATATTTGAGAATCCTGGCTATATTAGACTTGGGAAAGAGCAGATGCGTAGAGGAGGAAAATCTGACCCGAGAAATAAGAGTTTGATGAAAATGTTTAATCTAATAGATATCGGTGAACATGCGGGAAGCGGAGTGCCCAATATTTTTAATGTATGGGAAGACGAAGGGTGGGAAGAGCCTGACATAAAGGAAGATTTTGATCCGGACAGGACATCGCTGACTTTAAAATTCTTAAAAAAACAAGCGATAAAAACAAGCGATAAAAAACAAGCGACAAAAACAAGCGATAAAAAACAAGCGATAAAAACAAAGAATAATCAGGAAAAAATACGATTATTTTTACGAGGGCGTGAAACAGCAAAAACCAGAGATATCGCAGATTTACTGGGTTTAAGCATGGCAAGGACGAGAGAAATACTCTCTGTGATGGATGATGTCGAAGCAATGGGAAGAAATAAGGCAAGGATATATCGCTTGAGAAAAGAATCGTAATGGGCAGAGAAATATTTAATTTTTCAAAAATTAATGGGTCCTAACTTGATGCAGGCAGGATAATGCGAGTAGAATATACTTTCGTTATCCTGTTTTTTGGCTGTTATCGACGGTATATCAAAAAAAGTCTGAAATTTCGCGGATTTACACCGATTGAATTGTAAAAATATTTGTGGTACGATAGGATTCAATATAAAAAAGGAGGAAGTATACCGATGGAACTCTATCCATTTTTGAAAAGTATTGTAGATACGGATTGCTGCCCTGTCGTTGTTTGTAATATTGAGCACGAGATTTTATACATGAATCCTGCGGCAAAGAAGCGATATGCCGGGCAGAGCGGCAAGAGTCTGATCGGCAGCAGTCTGCTTGCATGCCACAATGAGGCGTCCGGGAAGAAAATACGGGAAGTTGTCGATTGGTTTTTCAAAGATCCGGATCATACGGTTATTTATACATACCACAATGAAAAAGAAAATAAAGATGTGTATATGGTGGCGCTTCGGGATGAAACCGGCAGTCTGATCGGTTATTATGAAAAGCATGAATACCGGAGTCCTGAGACGATGGCGCTGTACCAGGGGCTTTGCGGGGGCTGATTCTATGGGTGATACATTAAATATGTCGGTATCTCAGATTTTTCAACAGAACGGAAGAAAGTTTGCGTTTGTTTCTTTTACGGACGGGCGGAGAATGGCGGAAGGAAAGATTCCGGATTGCAAAATCATTTCTAATAAAGGATTTACGGAAGAAGAGGCTTTGCAGCTGGAAGAATATATGGGCATGGAGCTGATGCGTTTAAAGAATATGGCGGCG
>OFFK01000553.1_pt1 | contig 32678 bp, 45 predicted proteins | sample 1521361 | NCBI WGS metagenome assembly OFFK01 (sample SAMEA3504096, study PRJEB24116) | mouse gut metagenome | biome: mouse gut; feature: mouse-associated habitat; material: faeces | place: Denmark | collected 2011 | reverse complement strand
TAGTGAAAAAGAGCGTGAACGCCATAATGAGCAGGGCGGGGCTGCATAAAGCCCCAAAGGAATTAAAAGAAACGGCGGCCATGCTTGCGGAGCTGAAAGGGGTGACAAAAGCTTTGGAAAAGAAAAAACGCGGAAATAATGGATAGCGTTTGAATGAAAAAGGGAGTGGAAAGCATAAGAATGACGCCAAAAGAATACTTACAACAATTACAGAGGGCAGATGTAATTATTCAACAAAGGATTCAGGAAAAAGAGGAACTGCGGGCTGCGCTCACTGGCATTTCATCACCTGACTTTACAAAGGAGAGGGTGCAGGGCGGGAACGCGCTGTCAGATGGAGGGGTTTCAAAGAAAGTCATAAAACTGATCGGGTTTGAAATGGAAATTGATAAATTAATAGATGATTACAGTATTTTAAAACACAGGATTATCGGCCAGATACATAACTTGAACAATGCGGATCAGATAAAAGTTTTATATAAGCGGTATGTTTTATTTGAAAAGTTTGAACAGATTGCCATTGATCTCGGTTATTCTATTAGGAATGTTTATACCATTCATGGACATGCGCTTCTGGAATTTAAAAAAATAATAGGCGATGAATGAACTTAGCATTTTTTTGCAGTATGGAATGTGTTATAATAGTATTGTCAAAAATCAGTTGACGGATGGGGCATCCGGCGGCTGATTTTTATTTTTTCGGAAAGGGGCGTGTCATTATGGGAAGGCCAAGGAGGTTTGCCAGCGCGAAGGAATTGGAAAAAACATGGGAAAAATATAAGACGCATTGCGATAACCAAAAGGCGCTTACCCATGAGTTCAGCGCAAAAAATTCAGAGTTTGTCAGCAAGGAATTAAAGCGGAGCATTACATATACGATTGAGGGATTCTGCGTTTACGCAGGGATTTCCCGCGCGGCGTTTTATGAGCGCTATGGCAGAAACCCTAAATTTGCTGACATAGTTACGCGCATAAAGGAAGAATGCGAGGTGGATGCGCGGGCAAAATTTGAGATGGGGATTATTCCATCACAGCTTGCAGGGCTTTGGATGAGCAGGCATGGATACACGACAAAGACAGATTCTAACATAGGCATTGAGCCGGTAGTCATCGTGGATGACTTGAAAAAATAGGCGGTGATGGCATGGAGGTGTCTTTACATGAAACTGTCGGTGGAAATTACGCTGACTTTTGGAATACAAAAAAGCGGTATAGGGTATGCAAAGGAAGCCGTGGCTCAAAGAAAAGCAAAACGGCGGCTTTGAATATGATTTACCGTCTGGCGGCGTATCCCAAAAGCAATGGGTTGTGCGTCCGCCGTTACTCCAATACGCTTCGGGATTCCGTGTACAGCGATTTGAATTGGGCAATCCACAGGCTGGGGCTTGACGGACATTTTGACTGCACGGTTTCCCCTATGCAGATTACCCGGCGCGGCACAGGGCAGAAAATCTTATTCCGCGGGTTGGATGATGGCCTGAAGATTACGTCTATATCAGTGGATAAAGGCGTTTTGTGCTGGGTTTGGATTGAGGAAGCCTACGAGATTGCAAATGAAGATGACTTTAATAAGTTGGATTTATCCGTCCGCGGGGAAACTCCGGAAGGGTATTTCAAACAGATTACATTGACGTTTAACCCATGGAGCGCCACAAGCTGGCTGAAAGCCCGTTTTTTTGACGCCCCGGATGAAGATGTGTTTGTAAAAACGACCACATGGAAGCACAATGAATGGCTTGACGATTCTGACCGCGGGATATTTTTAAAAATGCAGAAGAACAATCCCCGCAGATACCGGATTGAGGGTGAGGGTGAATGGGGCATAGCGGAAGGGCGGATTTATACAAATGTGGCATATGAGGATTTTGACATAGATGAAATCCGTAAAATTAAGGGGATAAAGTCAGCGTTTAATCTTGATTTTGGCTTTACCGATCCAAACGCGTTTGTCTGTGAGATGGTGGACAATGCGGCGATGCGCATTTATGTGTTTGATGAATGGTACCGCACAGGCGTCACAAATAAAGCCATAGCGGAGCAGATTAAGAAAATGGGCTATGGCGCGCAGAGAATTGTCTGCGACAGCGCGGAACCAAAAAGCATAGCGGAGCTGAGGGAGGAGGGAATACGGGCGGAACCCTCACAAAAAGGCAGAGACAGCGTGAACCATGGCATACAGCTTATCCAAAACTATCAGATTGTCGTGCATCCCTGCTGTGTGGAGTTTAAAAAAGAAATTGAGAATTATTGCTGGGGAAAAGACAGGGATGGGAAACTGACGGGCAAGCCGGATCATGAATTTTCACATGGCATGGATTCCCTGCGGTATGGCGTGACAAAAATTTTAGCGCCGGGGGCGTTTAGTTTTGAGTGAAGAAAGGGGTAAAAAAGCGGGATGTTAAGTTTTGTGGATTTTCTTGTTTCCAAAATTTCTAACCTTTTAAAACAGGGGGCTAAAAGCCGTATGACCGATAAGGAATTTTTGGAAAAAGAGATCTCGTTGTGGAAAAACAGCCCACAAAGAAGGATGCAGGTTATAGGGCATTTGTATTATGAAAATGAGCATGATATTTTAACCCGTAAACGGACGATGATTGGGGAGGGCGGGAAATTGGAGCTTGTGAAAAACCTTCCGAATAACCGCCTGATTGACAACCAGTATGGAAAGATGGTAAACCAGAAAGCCAATTATCTTCTGGGGCGGCCTTTTGTGGTGGAAAGCCAGAACGGGCAGTATGCAAGGCTTTTAAAAAAGGTGTTCAACAAACGTTTTATGAAAACGCTCAAAAGCGGCGGGAAAGCGGCTTTAAATGGCGGCATAGCATGGCTTTATCCCTTTTATGGAGGGGATGGGGAATTATCTTTCCGTTTGTTCCCTTCCTATGAAATCCTGCCATTTTGGAAGGATAATGAGCATACGGATCTGGATTTTGCAGTCAGGCTTTATTTGGCGGCCGGTTACGAAGGGACGGCGCCTGTCTTAATCGAAAAGGTGGAAGTTTACGATTCGAATGGCGTGCATAGGTTTGAGCTGGACGGCGGCAGGCTGGTTCCTGACGTCAGCGTGGGGAATGGAATGTTTGAATCTCCTTATGTTACCGCTGTAGATGAAAACGGGGATGCGCGCGGCTGGAATTGGCAGAAAACCCCGTTAATCCCATTAAAGTACAATGAACAGGAAATCCCGCTTATCAAAAAGGTGAAAACCCTGCAAGATGGGATTAATGCCATGCTTTCAGATTTTGAAAACAACATGCAGGAGGATTCACGGAATACAATTCTCATATTAAAAAATTATGACGGGACGGATTTGGGGGAATTTAGGCGGAACCTTGCGGAATTTGGGGCGGTAAAGGTCCGTTATGACGGGGAGGCGAAAGGCGGGGTGGAAACGCTGGAAGTCACGGTCAATGCGGAGAATTACAAAAGCATATTGGAGGCGATGAAGAAAGCCCTGATTGAGAATGCCATGGGCTATGATGCGAAAGACGACCGTTTGTCAGGCAACCCAAACCAAATGAACATTCAATCCATGTATTCTGACATTGATTTAGATGCAAATGACATGGAGACGGAATTGCAGGCGGCGTTTGAGGAAATCCTCTGGTTTGTCAACTGCCATCTTTATAATACCGGCCAGGGGGAGTTTGAAGGCGAGGAAGTGAACATTGTTTTTAACAGGGACGTTCTGATTAATGAAGGCGAAGCGATTGCAAATTGCGTGTCTTCAGTGGGCATATTGTCAGATGAGACGGTGCTTGGGCAGCATCCATGGGTGGATGACGTGCAAAGGGAATTAGCGCGGCTGAAAAAACAGAGGGAAGCGGAGAAGGCGGAATTTGAAATGGGGCAGTATGATCCGTTTGGAAAACAGGGGCAGCGGGAAGACGGCGGGGACAAAGTGGACGATGAAGAATAGCGATTACTGGAAACGGCGTTTTTCCCAGTTGGAGCAGGCGCAGCATAAAAAAGGGGAAGATGCGGCGGCGGAAATCCAAAATTTGTATAGGCGCGCGCAAAAAGAACTGGAAGGGAAAATTAACGCATGGTACCGGCGTTTTGCGGAAAACAACCATATCTCAATGGCGGAAGCGAAAAAGATGTTGTCTTCCAGCGAGTTAAAGGAACTGAAATGGGACTTAAAGGAATACATCAAATATGGGAAGGATCATGCGGTTTCTGGCAGGTTTGAAAAGGAGCTGGAAAACGCTTCGGCGAAGTTTCATGTTTCTAAGTATGAAGCGTTGAAAATCCAGACGCAGCAGAGCCTTGAGGCATTATTTGCGGAACAGTTTGGCATTGTGTCTGATGCCATGGAACGCATTTATAAAGAAGGGTTTTACCACACGGCATATGAAATCCAGAACGGGCTTGGCATAGGGTTTGACATTGCGGGGATCGATCAAAGGCAGGTTGAAAAGGTGATATTAAAGCCTTGGGCGGCTGATGGCAAGAATTTTTCAAAACGGATCTGGGGGAATAAGGAGAAGCTGATTGCTGAAGCGCATTCAGAACTGACGCAGAATATTTTATTGGGGGAAGACCCGCAAAAGGCGATTGACAATATAGCAAAGAAAATGAACGCATCAAAGAATAACGCCGGGCGGCTTGTAATGACAGAGGAAGCTTATTTTAGCTCAGCGGCGCAGCGGGACTGTTTCCGTGAGCTTGGCGTGGAAGAATATGAGGTTGTGGCGACGCTGGATTCGCGCACATCTGAAATCTGCAGGAAGCTGGACGGGAAGCATTTCCCCATGGAAGATTATCAGGCAGGGGTGACGGCCCCGCCATTCCATGTGTATTGCCGTTCCACGACGGTTCCTTATTTTGAAGACGTTTATGGGACGATTGGCAAACGGGCGGCGAGAGACGGAGAAAAAGGGAAAACATATTATATCCCAGCGGATATGGATTATCAGGAGTGGAAGGCGAATTTTTCCGGACAGGGGGATAAATCGGGTTTTGTGCAAATCCCGCAAATTTTTGATGAAGCCATTCGAAAGGCAAATGAGGAGTTTGGACAGCTTTTAGCTAATAGCGAGTCCACGCCATTTAGTGATAAAATGATACTGTATCATGGGGCGACGGAATATCGGTTAAATGAAAGGCTGAATGTCCCATTCGTATATAACATGAAATTGGATGAGATTCAATACAATTCATCTGCGGCGAATTTTGACCTTTATGACATGAATTTTGTGCAGGCGCATGAGCTGTCGCACCGGATGGATATCATAGAGTATCACAGTTGGGAAAATAAAAAATTCGTCCAGTCTGTTGAAAACGCCCGTAAAAAAGTATATGATAACTATGATAAGATTGCAGAATGGTTTAAAGAGGACGGAAAATATTATGGGGACATGGCTTTGTCTGACATTATCAGCGCCTTGTCAGAAGGGGAGATGAACGGGATTTTGTACGGCGCGCATACGGCGGAGTATTGGCAAGCGGATGTAAGGAATGTATATCTTGAAATATTTGCCAACATTTCCGCCATTGATGTAATGGGCTGTCAAAGCAAGGAGGAATTTCGCGGCATTTTTGAAGAATTATACGGATCATACAAAGAAATGGTAGGGTGAGGAATTTGGGAATGAAAATTTTGGAAGCAATAAAAAATGATGAAGAAGTGCAGCAGTTCCGCCAAGAGTGGAAAGAGAAGTTTAGCTCTCCTTTCCCATCATGGAATTATGATTGTTTTGGCGGCATTGAAGAATATAAGCGGAGAATCCATGAGGCTCTGTCATCTTGCGATCCTAAAAAAATATGCGAAACCTGCACAGTCCAAACATGTAAAAATCTAATGGGAGGAGGAAGCGTCTAAGGAAATGATGCCGGAACGTTCCTGTAAATAAAGAAACCACTTTTGAAAATGATTTTCAATAGTGGTTTTTTTGTGCAAATATTTCGTCTTTTTCGTATTGCAGACGGTAAAGAACAAGATTTATTCGTGGTTCGTCACCCACGAAAACAACGGATATGAAAGGAAGGCGGGAAAATGGATAAAGAAAAATTAATTGCAATGGGATTGACGGAGGAGCAGGCAGGAAAAGTCATGGAATCCCTGAACGGAAACTTTGTGACAAAAGCGAGGTTTAATGAAATCAATGAAGAAAACAAAACTTTGCGGCAGTCTGTTTCTGACAGGGATAAGCAGCTTGATGGGTTAAAGGCGGCAGGCAGCGATAACGCGGATCTGAAAAAGCAGATTGAAGCTTTGCAGCAGCAGAACGCGGAGCGGGAGAAATCCCATAAAGAGGAATTGGAGCGGCTAAAATTAGAAAACGCCATTGACGCCGCTTTAGCAGCGGCAGGGGCAAAGAATGTAAAGGCGGCAAAGGCGCTGCTGGATGCGTCCAAGATAAAACTTGGGGAAGACGGGCGTTTGTCTGGCTGGGAAGATCAGATAAACGAAATGCAAAAATCGGATTCATATCTATTTGCGGATAAACGGGAGGCGGGCTTCCAATTCAGGGGGTTTTCCCCGGGGGCGTCTTCAGATATGAAGCCAAGCGTAAACGTGGATATGTCAAAAATGTCGTATGAAGAATTGGCGGCTTACATTGAGGGCAATCCGGATGCATAAAACCAGCAATTTTGAAAGGATGATGGAAAATGGCAAAATTTGATGCAAAAAGTTTTAATGAGAAGGCGTTTGGGAAGTATATGTCCGCTGTCCCAAATGTGAAAATGAACAAGCTGCGGGAATCGAAAGCGATTGTCCCAGACCAGCGGCTGAGGGACGCTTTTATCACAAATTCCCAGACTGGGACGGTCTATGCGACGCTTCCGTTTTTTGGGCTTATAAGCGGTGAGCCGCTAAACTATGACGGCGAGACGGATCTGGCGGCAGAAAAGACGGATACCTTTGAGCAGGGGGTTTTTACATATGGGCGCATGATGGGATGGACGGAAGCGGATTTCAGCTATGACATTACCGGCGGCGTGGACTTTATGGCTAATGTTAGAAACCAGATTAACAGCTATTGGAATGAGGTGGATCAGGATGTCATTCTTGCAATCCTTGAGGGGATTTTTTCGATGTCCAGCACTGGGACTGGGGCGGCCAAGACAGCAAATTCGGAGTTTGTAAGCAAACATACATATGATATTTCCCAAAGCGGCGTGGATGCGGAAACAACGAAGGATATGTGCGTAGGGGCAACATCATTGAATGTTGCAATCCAGAAGGCCTGCGGCGACAATAAGCAGAAGTTCAGCCTTGTGATCTGCCATTCTTCCGTGGCGACGAACCTTGAGAACCTGAAATTGCTTGCATACTTAAAATATACGGATGCAGAAGGGATTGAGCGGGATCTTGGAATGGGGACATGGAACGGGCGGCTTGTGGCAGTTGACGATTCTATGCCGGTTGAAGTGAAAAATGTTGGGGAGGCCGGAGGCGACATTTCCATCTACACGACGTATGTCCTTGGTGAAGGGGCGGTTGGGTTTGAACCTGTTGGCGCCAAGGTGCCATATGAGATGATCCGGGACGCTAAGGCCCATGGAGGGGAAGACACATTGATTTCACGGAAGCGGAACGCTGTAAGCGTGGCGGGAATTTCATATCTGAAAGCGGCGCAGAGGACAAACAGCCCCACAAATGAGGAATTAAAAAACGGGAAAAACTGGGGGCTAGTGAGCAACGGGGAAGGAAAAGTGATTGAGCATAAAGCAATCCCCATTGCCCGCATTATATCCCGTGGGTAAAAGGAAGGCGGCAAAGATATGCTGGAACAGGTAAAAGACAGGCTCCTCTCATTTGGATACGTCCCAAAAGAGGAAGATGAAAGCGCCCTGTTATTTTCCATTCGGAAAGTAAGCCGTGAAATCCAAAATGATTGTAATGCAGCCTCCATTCCAGAAGGGCTTCTCCATATAGCGGTTGACAGGAGCGTGGGTGAATTTCTTTTGGCGAAAAAAACATTTTCACCGGAAGGGCTGGATGGGATTGACCTTAGCGCGGCAGTGAAAGAGCTTAGGGAAGGGGACGTTTCGGTGTCATTTCATTTGGGCGACGGCTCTTTTACGGCGGAACAGAGGCTTGATTCCTTTATCCGGCATCTGGTGGATTATGGGCAGGCGGAATTTTCCGCATACAGGAGGATAAAATGGTAACCGGCTTAGAAGCGGCAAGGGCAGCCGCAAAGATGGCGCTGGAGGGCATGTATGAAGGTCGCGCAACTGTCATAGAGCATAGAAAAGCAACCGATGGGGCAAGCAGGCTGACAAGTTATGTAGATGAGGCAGTGTTTACAGATGTGCCTTGCAGGGTGGCGTTTCAAAGACTGTCTGCCGCCGCGCAGGGGGAATCGGCGGCAGCGGCAAATCAGCCGGTGAAATTGTTTTTATCCCCAGATGTGGAGGTAAAGCCAAATTCTAAAATTGCCGTTTCGCAGGGAGGGGCTGTCATGGAATATGCGATGAGCGGCGTCCCTGCGGTTTACGACACACATCAGGAAGTCCTTTTGGAACGGTTCAGGGGGTGGGCGTAATGGCTGGCATGGGTGGTTTTGAATTTTCCGGCTTAAAAGATCTCCAAAAAAACATGGAAAAGCTTCAAGGGCAAGATCTGGAAGGGTTTGTGGAATCATGCGCAAAAGAGCTGGCGGCGAGGCTTTTGGCGAAAACGGTAAAAAGAACGCCGGTTGGGCAATACGCATCTGGTTCAGGGAAAAAAGGCGGCGCGTTAAGGCGGGGCTGGACTTCCCAAAAAGGCGGGGGTTCAGAGGGTTTAGAAACGGGCAGCGCGGCGCAATTTGCCGACACGCTGCAAGTGAGCCATTTTGGCAATATATATGTAATTGAGATTGTGAACCCGGTTGAATATGCATCTTATGTGGAATATGGGCATAGGACGGCGGATCATAAAGGCTGGGTGCGGGGACAGTTTATGCTGACTATATCTGAACGGGAAATCGAACAGGCGGCGCCTAAAATATTAGAGAAAAAAATAAAAAAATTTTTGGGGGATGCGTTCAAATGATACAACAAGTCTTAGAGGGGATCAGCAATGCTCTTTATTCAGAATTTGGGTTCCAAAACTACATAGAAAAGATTGCGCAGGATATGGAAGAACCCTGCTTTTTTATTTCCTGCCTCCAGCCGGAGTTCCGGCATTATGTGGGGGAACGGTATTTTATGGAATGCCAATTTGCAGTCCAGTATTTCCCAAAATCCATAGATCATGCCAATGAGGAATGTTATGGGACTGCGCAAAAAATGCTCTGGCTTTTGGAAACCATTCAAGCGGGGAATGAACCGCTGCGGGGAAGCAAAATGAAATATGAAATCAAAGAAGGCATACTGCATTTTTTTGTAAACTACGATTTCTTCCTGCATAAAGCAAAACGGCAGGATGCAATGGGTGGAATGCAGTCAAATGTAAACATAAAAAAATGAAAGGCAAGGTGGGAAAATGGCGGAAAAAGAAACTGTGAAGAAAAAAGACGGATGCATAAAGGCGGCTGGGCAGACATTCACAAAAGAACAGCTAAAGGCATCGAAAAAGTTCGCAAAAAGGAAAGATTTGATTGAAATCCTCATGGAAGACAACAAACAGTATTCCATTCCGGAAGTGGAGGAGAGGATAAAAACGTTTATGGAAGGAAAGGTGGGCTGAATATGGCATTAGGCGGAGGGACATTCTTAACGCAAAATAAAACGCTGCCGGGGACGTACATTAATTTCGTTTCCGTCGCTTCCGCTTCTGCGGCAATTTCTGACAGGGGGGTTGTGACAATGCCTCTGGAGTTGGACTGGGGAGTGGAGGATGAAGTCTTTACTGTGTCAAATGAAGCGTTCTTAAAAGATTCGCAAAGGATTTTTGGGTATCCTTACACGGATGACAGGCTAAAGGGGCTGCGCGATTTATTTCTAAATGCAAAAACGCTTTACGCATACCGTTTAAACGGGGGAGGAAAAAAAGCATCCAACAGTTACGCCACGGCGAAATACAGCGGCGTCCGCGGCAATGATTTAAAAATCAGCATTCAGGCAAATGTGGATGAGGAATCCGCGTTTGATGTGCTTACATACCTTGGAGAGGCAAAAGTGGATGCGCAGACAGTCCGGCAGCCGGGGGAATTAAAAGAGAACGGTTATGTTACATTCCAGAAAGACATGGCATTAGAGGCGGCTCTGGCGGTTCCGCTAACAGGCGGTGAAAACGGGACAGTGGACGGGGCGTCTTATCAGGCATATGCGGACAAAATAGAATCCTATACATATAACGCAATGGGGATTGTAACCACGGACGATAAAATTAAAAAGATGTTTGCGGCGTTTAACAGACGTCTGAGGGACGAAATAGGGATTAAGTTCCAGTTAGTGGCGTACGACTATAAAGAGGCTGACTATATGGGGGTTATCAGCGTTAAAAACAGGGCAGTGGACGGGGAGCGGAAAACAGGGGAAGGAATGGAATGGCCGAATGAAGCGGCGGCGGTTTACTGGGTGACAGGCGCGGAAGGCGGATGCGCAGTCAACGCAACCTGCCAAAACAGGGTTTACGATGGCGAATATACGCTCCATGCAGATTATACACAGGCGGAATTGACGGCCGCCATAAAGTCAGGCGAGTTTGTTTTCCATAAAGTGAACTCTGATATCCGCGTGTTGTCTGACATTAACACTATGGTGACGACGGAAGATGGCATGGGCGATGTTTTTAAGGACAACCAGACGATCCGCGTGATAGACCAGTTGGGGAATGACGATGCGGCGCTGTTCAACACAAAATATCTGGGGAAAGTCCCAAATGACGAAGCGGGCCGGACTGCGCTATGGTCTGATTTTGTGAAAATACGGCGGGAATTGGAGCGTATGCGCGCGATTGAAAATTTCAACGAGGCGGATGTGAAGGTCTCAATGGGGGACACGAAAAAAGCGGTTGTTGTGGAAAGCGCGGTGACGGTCGTAAACACGATGTCACAGCTTTACATAACGACTACGATTGCATAAGGAGGGGGAAACAGATATGGCTGAAGCAAATACAGAGAATGGTAAACCCGTTGTCATGCTGGCAAAAGACACGCTGTCCGCTTCCATGGCGGAATGCTTTATAACGATCGATGGCAAGCGGTATAATTTTATGCAGGCAATTAATTTGGAAGCGAAATTTGAGAAAACAAAGACGGAGGTCCCGATTTTAGGGAAAACAGGGAAAGGGAACAAAGCGAACGGCTGGAAAGGGACAGGATCGGCGACGTTCCATTATAACACGTCCATTTTCCGGAAGATGATGTTCCAATATAAAGAAAAGGGCGAGGACACTTATTTTGATATGCAGATTATCAACCAAGACCCGACAAGCGCCGCGGGGAAGCAGGAAGTTGTCTTATATGGATGCAACATAGACGGCGGGATTTTAGCGAAATTTGATGCGGACGGGGAGTACTTGGATGAAGACATGGATTTCACGTTTGAGGATTTCTCAATTACGAAAGAGTTTAAGGAGCTTTCAGGGTTTGCGCCAAAGTAGCAGGCAGACAAGCCGCTAAAATAAAAAACAGCTTCCATTTCCCCTTAATATCGTGTATAATCAAAGGCATGATGTTAAGGAGGAAAATGGAGCTATGAAAAAGGGACCGATTCCACAGGTGGATTTCCGGCAAAGTTTTCCTTTGTAAATGATGTGACAATGGCTAAAGTCAGGTAGAAGGGGGAATCTTTATGTTTTGGCGGATTGGCATGATATTTTCAGTGATTATGACAGCTGGAGGGGTCTTAGCGCTGATTGTGGAGAAAGGAACGGAACCACTATTTGTGTTACCGCTTTTTGTTTTATTTGATATTATTTCTTATAGAAAATATAGGGACATAAAAAGCGGAAAGGCGGATGAGAGAAAAGAAAAAGCGAAGGAAATAAAAGATCTGCGTCATAGAACTATATTGGGGAAGCATCAAGCGGGGCTTCCATTGCCACAGGATAGTCACTGCACAATTTTGATTGAAGATTCATGTTTTAAGATTACGGGCGGCGGGAATGAATTTAGGTTAGATAAAGGAAAAATAACTGAAATGTGCGTTAAAACAGACGTAGAAATACAAAGGCAGTATGTTTCAAGCTCTGGCGGAGCGGTTGCAGGGGCGATGGTATTTGGGGCATTAGGCGCCATTGTTGGCGGCCGGGTGAAAGAAAAGACGAATAAAACGTCTACATATTACCTTATTTTTACATACCGCTCTAATGATGAGATTAACTACGTCAGTTTTGAGATTGATTCAGTATATAAGGCAGGGAAGTGGTGTAGGGAAATACAGAACCGGATAGGGGGAAATTCCCAAAATCCAACGATTGAATTGTAAAGAAAAGCTCCTCCTTACGGAATGCAGGCGGGCGTGAGCGGAAAAGTATATAGTTTTAACATAACGGTAATCAAAGAGCTTGGAAACAGGCTCTTTTTTATACATATTTTTAAGAAAGGAACTTATATGCGGTTAATTGAATATAGGGGCGGATGCATGTCAGGGTATGTTCCTGAACGTCCCAAAAGCATTAGAAGGTGTGGCGGAATGCCATGCCTAATTTTAATTCCATAGGTAGGGTGGAAAAATTGAAATAACTCTTGACTTTTGTCGAACAAAAGTATATAATAGATTATAGTTAAGAGAGGCAAGATCTTAGCGGAAAGGAGAAAATAACATGGAGGTAAAACAGGATATGACAGTTGAAGAAAAAAGAGATGTGCTGTTAGAAGTTTTAGCAGATTTATACACAATCAAGGCGGCTAACAAAGAAGAAAATGCAGTGTTAGACCACAAAATCAAAGTAACTGAAAAACGTCTTGAAGTCTTAGGAGTTACAAACTTGGCAGACATTAGACCATAGCAGACAGAAGAAAGGGCGGGCTTGCCACCGCCCAATCTCCTATAGTCAATATATCACTGATAGGGAGTGATGTAAAGTAGAAAAAAAGAAAATGGGTAGACCGACGGAAAATCCAAGAGGGGAACGCTTGGGATTTAGAGTGTCAGAAGAAGAAAGTGAAATGATTAAATACTGTATGGAATATTCGGGCATGTCTAAAAGCGATATATTAAGACTTGGAATCCGTAAAGTCTATGAGGAAGTCAAAACAAGTAACCAAAAAGAATAGAGAGTTGCCACGCTACCAACGAAAACAACTCTCTACTAACACCAATCCATCAAAGGGAGATTGATATGTTTATTGTATCTTCTTTTGGTGCGGTTGTCAAACATTGAAAGGAGATTTTTTATTATGAGTAACATTGAAAAACTGTATGATAATTTATGCCTAATGAATGAACATGCAGATATGCGTGAAACGATAGAGGCTGGAGACCGGCTTGAAGGGGCGATGGGAAAAGAACTTTATGGTAAATACGAAGATGAAATCATTGACTGCACAGACGCCAATGAGAAGCAGGGTTTTATATTTGGCTTTCAGTACGCTGTATCGTTATTGGTTAATGGAGAGGCGGTGTCTGTTAATGAGTAAAAACTTAAGGATTATCGAAAATGAATTAGTGCCAGTATATGAAACAAGTAATGGCGAAAAGGTAGTTTATGGAACGGAATTGTATGCGGTATTGGAAGCAAAAAGCAAATTTGCAGACTGGATAAAAAACCGTTTAAAAGATTGTGATGCTTTGGAAAATGAAGATTTTCAGAGTTTTTCTAAAATTTTAGAAAAAGGTGGTAGACCGCAGACGGAGTACATCATCAAACTCGACACCGCCAAAGAAATGGCAATGCTCGAACGCAATGAGAAAGGCAAGCGGGTACGCAGATACTTTATTCAGATTGAAAAGAAATATAAAGAGAATGTTTTGGGCGGCGCATTAAAAGAAATGGCGGACAATCCCATGAAACTTTTAGAAATCCACTATGAGGCATTGAAGCAGAACAGGGCGGAAATAGCAGGTGTGAAGCAGGACGTGTCTGCCGTTGAACAGAGGGTGGGCAAACTGGAAAGCAACATGACTGTTACCCATGAGCAGATACAGGTGATTAAGAACCGCGTGAATAAGAAAATCACTGCTTTGCTGGGCGGATATGGAAGCAACGCCTACAAAGATAGGCATTTGAGGGGAAAAGCATACAGCCGCTTTAATAAAGATTATTGCGATTATTTCCGTATCAATGCAAGGGCAAACACGCTGGCGGCAAAATTTGAAGAAGCGCTGGGCTACATAGACATGTGGGAGCCGGACACCAATTTGAGGATACAGATAAATGACTGCAACGCGCAGATGAATATGGAGGTGGCATAACATGGCAAACCCTATCGTTAAAATAAACGACAGCTTAACTGAATTGGAACTGGCATGGGATAAGGCGGCTTTAATCTGTGTTGACGTAAAAGATGGATATTTTAGTGAGGCAGAGCCAAATGACTGGTTCTTAAAGGCTTATTACGATAGCTCAGGCATAAAAACGCAGATTCTTTTTGATTATCTGTACAATATGAAAAAATCCATTGAAGCGTTGCGCTGCCTGCTTGAGAAAGATTTTACAATGGAACAAGGAAAAACAGCATAGCGTTAATCAGGGAGCTTGGAGACGAGCTCTCTTTTTATATATAAAAATAAGAAAGAGAGGACAAAAACATGTCAAAATTTTCACAATTTATGAAAGCGAACAAGATAGCGAGGGAAAATGAAAAATACGCCCCGACTAAAAGTTTAACGGACAGTGAAGGGAAGCCTTTGGAATGGGAATTTAAGCATATCTCATCAAAAGAGAATGAGGAATTGCGGGAATCCTGCACTTATGAAGTTCAGGTGAAAGGGAAGCCAAACCTGTTCCGGCCGAAACTGAACAGTTCAAAATATCTTTCAATGATGATTGCGTCATCCACGGTTTACCCGGATTTATACAATGCTGAACTTCAGGATTCTTATGGCGTGAAAACGCCGGAGGAGCTGTTATTTGCCATGGTGGACGATCCGGGCGAGTATAATGCCATGGGCGAGTGGATACAACGGTTCCAAGGCTTTACAAAGACTTTGGATGAAAAGGTGGACGAAGCAAAAAACTAATTAAAGAAGGGGATGCGGAAGCGAATTATGCTTACTATTCCCTTTTGAAACTCCATATCCTCCCGTCCGTGTTTCTTGGAATGGACGAGCGGGAAAAAGCATTTGTGATCGCATGTATCCAGATGAAAATTGAGCAGGATAAAAAAGAAGAGAAGAAAGTAAAATCAGCTTCAAGGAAGAAAGGGCGGTGACAGTATGGGAGGCATACGGACAGCGATTGAGCTTCAGGACAACTTTAGCGGCGTGTTGTACAATGTCTGCGGCGCGGTCAATCTGGCAATCAGTTCGATGCTTGAGATGCAGGGCGTTATGGGTTCAGATATGGATTTGTCGTCGTTAGAAGGGGCGCGGGCGCAAATTGATTCTGCTTCCGCTGCGCTTGAGGCTATGAATGAAACAATCCGGAATATGTCTTCCCCACGGATTGAAGCGCCGAATCCACAAGCGGATCAGTGGCGGACGGATACGCTGCCAGTGTTTAATGGAAGCGGAATGGAAAGGTACAGGCAGGAAATCCAAAGCGCGAACGCAATGGCGCAGCGGTTAGGCGACACGCAGGATCGGCTGGCAAGGCAGGCGCTCCGCATGGATATTTTGCCGCCGGAAGCGTTCCACGACATGAACAGCCTTGCAACGCGCATGGACCATCTTAGGGGCAGGATTCAGGAGATTTCAGAAAATCCGGTCAATATGGGGACGGAGGAGGCAAACAGGGGCTTAGAACAGCTCCGTTCCCAGCTTGACAGGGCAATGAGGCAGCAGGAAGAATTAAATTCTGCAATGGAAAGCGGAGACCTCAGCGCCATTAACAGCGCATATTTGCGGCTGACCCAGACGATAAGCGACACGGAACGGCGCATACGGGATAATACAGATGAACAGGGGAGGTTTAACCGGCAAATCAGGGATGGGACTTCCAGCGCGGATAAGCTTATGTCCGCCGTCAAAGGAATAGCCGCCGCTTACCTGTCCATAAGGGGGATAGGGGAAACGCTTGCGTTTTCCGATGAGCTTGCCCAGACTGTTTCAAGGCTGGATTTAATGAACGATGGCTCGCAGACGACGCAACAGTTGTTTGACAGGATCTATGATTCCGCAAAAGAAACCCATTCGTCAGTAATGGCGACTGCGGATGCGATTGCAAAAATGGGAAATAATGCAGGGGAGCGTTTGCGAATAATGAGGAATTGATTGCTTTTATGGAGCAGATCAACAAACAATTCGTTATTGGCGGGGCGTCAGCGCAGGAACAGCAAAACGCGTTAGTACAGTTAAGCCAGGCAATGAGCGCGGGGGCGCTGCGTGGCGAGGAGTTAAATTCCATTCTGGATGCGGCTCCCGGGATTGCAAGGGCGATTGAACAGAGCATGGGATGGGCGGAAGGCTCCATAAAATCCTATGCGGAAAAGGGAATGGTGACGGCGGAAACAGTGAAAGCCTCCATGCTGAATATGGCAGATCAGACGGATACTGCGTTTGAAAGCATGTCCGTTACGTTTTCACAGGTTTTAACGGATATACAAGATGACGCCATAATTGCTTTCCAGCCTGTTTTGCAAAGCTTAAATGACATTGCAAACAGTGAAGCGTTTAATTCCTTAGTTGATACGGCGATCCAAGGGCTGACAACGCTTGCAAACAGCGAGGCTCTGCAAAGGTTTGTCAGCGAAATAGAGAATATGCTGGACACATTAAACCAAAGCGGTTTTTTTGGGGCTTTGTAAATGGGGCAGTCATTGCATTCCAATTTTTGATTTCCATTGCCACGGCAGCATTTGATTTGCTGGGAGGCATGGCAGGGTTTATTGCGGAGAACTGGTCTATAATCGCTCCGGTAATATATGGGGTGGCGGCGTTGGCGGCTTATTGCATTGCATTGGGGATTTACAATGGCATTCAGCTTATAAGCAATGGAATTAAGGCAGCGTCAGCTTTTGCCGAAAACGTCCACGCAGCTTCGCTTGCAATGGAAACAGGGCAGACATTTGCTGCAACAGTAGCGCAATATGGATTTAACGCGGCTTTAATGGCATGCCCTATTACATGGATTATTATAATGGTGATTGCGTTGATTGCTATTTTTTATGCTGTAATTGGAGCGATTAACAAATTTGCCGGGACTTCCATTTCTGCGACAGGCGTTATCTGTGGGGCGTTTATGGTTGCGCTTGCTGTTATAAGCAATATATTTGTAACTTTGTGGAATGTCGTGGTAGACGTATTTGTATTGATTTATAACCTGATAGTAGAAGTGGCAAATTTTATAGCGAATGCGTTTACAGATCCGGTTGGCTCTGTATGCCGTTTGTTTTTTGGGCTTGCAGACACTGTCCTTGGGGTTCTTGAAACATTGGCTTCCGCTGTTGACACTCTTTTTGGCTCAAATCTTGCAGGGGCAGTGTCAGGCTGGCGGGAAACATTATCCGGCTGGGTGGATGACACGTTTGGCAAAGGGGAAGAAGTATGGGAAAAAATAGATGGCTCAAGCCTTAAATTAGAAAGATATGATTATAAAGACGCTTATGATTCAGGCTATTCTTTTGGGAAAGGGATAGATGAAAGCGTTTCAAATTTATTTGATCCGTCTTCTTCATTTGGTGGAAATGAAATGAAGTCTGTCAGCGGCGCATATAAGCAGCCAGGCGGTGGGGCGGGAGTTGGAGGGGGCGCCGGCGGCAGCGCAGCCCCCGCCGCCCAGATAGCCGCAAACACTGGGCAGACAGCCGCAAACACAGCGGCCATTGCAGATTCCCTTGACGTTTCCAATGAACAGTTGAAATATTTAAGGGATGTGGCTGAACGGGATGCCGTAAACCGTTTTACAACAGCAAGCATAAAAGTGGAGATGACAAACAATAACAATGTGAGCTCAGGCATGGACTTGGATGGCATTGTGGACAGCTTGACAACCGCGGTTGGGGATGCAATGTCTAAAACGGCAACGGGGGTGCATTTTTAATGGCATATACATTTAGGATTGGGGGCGTTGCCCTGCCGGTAACGCCGGGGAAATTAACTGTAAAGATCAATAATGCAAACAAAAGCTGCGCATTAATGAATGAAGGAGAGATTAACATATTAAAAACGCCGGGGCTGACGGAGATTAAATTTGACGCCCTCCTTCCAAATCTCAAATACAGTTTTGCAGTATACGAAAATGGGTTCCAGAATGCAAAAGCATATCTGGAAAGGCTGGATCAGATGAAAAAAAATAAAGAAACGTTTCAGTTTGTGGTCTCAAGGAAACTGCCAAACGGGAAAGAGCTTTTTGAGACGAATATGACGTGTTCCTTAGAGGATTACTCCATCATAGAGGAAGCTGAGGAGACAGGGCTGGACGTCCTTGTTTCCATCTCCTTAAAACAGTACCGCGAATACGGCGCGAAAAAATGCAAAGTCAAAAAGGAGAGGAAGCTGAAGTTTAAGAAGTTGAGGAAAAAGAAGGGCATCCATATCCCGAAGATTAAGGATAATGTAGCGGTTTTGGCAAACCATTGTTATACGGTTAAGTTGGAAAAAGACATGACAGTGTATAATCTTGCGAAAAAAGTTTATGGCGACGGGGAATTGTACCCTACAATCGCAGAAGCGAATTGCAAATATAAGGACAGCAGATCTGACGGATTGGATGCCGCGGATAAGGACAGTATGTGGAAAAAATCTAAAAAACTAAAAAAAGGAAGAAAAGTGCAGATTCCGGAGTTCTATTATAAGTAAGGGGGATTCGGATATGGACATGGAATTGATCATCCAAAGCGGGAAAGATTTCCTCAGCCCGGCAGTTCTTGAAGGGATAGAATGGAGCGCGGAACGCAGCGGAGCCCCAGGGCAGCTTACGTTTAAAGTATTGGAAGACAATAAGCTGAAAATCTCAGAGGGAAACGCTGTCCGGTTCAAATATAAAGGGAAAAAAGTTTTTTACGGCTTTATATTCTCAAGGCAGACGGATGGCGGAGGGGAAGTTTCAGTGACCGCCTACGACCAGCTTAGATACTTTAAAAATAAAGAGACGTATGTCTTTGAAGACAAAACGTTGACACAGATCATAAGACGGATTGCATCCGATTTTGGCTTAAGGAAAGGCTCATTGGAAGACACAAAATATAAAATCCCCCACAGGGTGGAGGATAACCAGACCTTGTTTGACATTATCGCAAACGCGCAGGATCTTACCATGATGAACAGGGGGAAAATGTATGTCCTTTATGACGATTTTGGTAAATTAGCCTTAAAAAGCATATCTAAAATGAAAGTGGATATTGTCATAGACAAAGACACAGGGCAGAAATACGATTATTCAACCAGCATAGATTCTGAAACGTATAACCAAGTGAAGCTCTATTATGACAACAAAAAAACAGGGAAGCGTGAAGTGTATATTGCAAGGAGCGGCAAAAACATTAATGCGTGGGGATTGCTGCAGCATTACGAGAAATTAGAGGATGGCGAAAATGGGAAAGTAAAGGCGGACACATTATTAAAACTGTATAACGCAAGGAAAAAAACGCTCAGTGTCAAACAGGCGTTTGGGGATCGCCGGGTTCGTGCAGGGTCAATGGTAGTGGTTTCGCTTCGGCTTGAAAACAAAGAGCTTCTTCAGTATATGTTGGTGGAAAAATGCAAACATATCTATAAAGATGGGGAACATTGGATGGATTTGACATTGAGGGGAGGGGATTTCACTGTATGACGCAAAAGATTTACTGAAAATAATAAAACAGGCGGCAATGGAAGCGGTTGTGGCGTCAAATCCGGTCGCAGTCTGCACGGGGAAGGTGATGTCGGCATCCCCTTTAAAAATAAAGACGGGGCAGAAGCTTACACTGTCTGAAAAGCATGTTATAAAATGCAGGGAAACTGGGAATCTGGAAGAAGATGACAATGTTGTGCTGTTGCGCCAGCAAGGCGGGCAGAAATATATCATTGTGGGGGTGTTTTAATGTTGCCGGAAGTGGAAACGGATTTTACCGATGGATATGAAGTGGAGGAAGAACCGTCACTGACATGGAAACTGGATATAGAGAACGGGCGTATACGGGGACTGGCGGATGGTGAGGATGCGGTGCGCCAAGCGGTCTACTGCATATTGAATACAGAAAGGTATGAGACGCTTATTTATTCATGGGATTACGGGGTGGAATTTGTGGATTTGATTGGGAGCCCGTTAAACTATGCCATGACGGAACTGGCGCGGAGGGCAGAGGAAGCGCTTACACAGGATGATCGCATTATGGGGGTCAGTGATTTTGTGTTTGACACAGGGCAAAAAGGCCTTGTCCATATGTCTTTTATCATCCATACAGCGTATGGGGAAATGTTCGCGGAAAAAGAGGTGGAAATATAAATGTTTGAGGAAATGACGTTTGAAGCGGTTTTAGAGCGGATGTTAGACCGTATCGACGACGCTTATGACAAAAGGGAAAGCAGCCCCATTTATGCGGCGATTGCGCCTGCGGCATTGGAAATCGTAAATCTATACGCTGCTTTGGGTGACATGATGGATGAATCCTTTGCGGACACGGCATCCCGTGAATACCTGATTCGGCTTGCGGCATCCCGTGGCATGAAGCCGAAAGCAGCCACAAAAGCCATTGCGCTTGCGGAATTTACGCCGGATACGGTGGAACTGGCGGAGGATGCGGAATTTACGGCAGAAGAGGAGTTTTACAGGGTGGCTGGGAAAATCAGCCCCGGCAGGTACAAGCTGGAATGCAAAACGCCCGGGGAAATTGGAAATCTGTACACAGGGCAGATTATCCCGGTGGATTACATAAGCGGCTTGGAAACGGCAGAGATTACAGGGATTTTGTCTTATGGGGAAGATGAAGAAGGCACGGAAAGTTTCCGTAGCCGATATATGGCTTCGTTCGAAGCGGATGAATTTGGCGGGAATAAAAATGATTATATAAATAGGGCATTAATGCAGCGTGGAGTGGGCGCTGTGAAAGTGGAGCCTGTCTGGAATGGGGCTGGGACAGTGAGGCTTGTAATACTGGGCGCGGATTTCCGTAAGGCATCTGCTGAAACAGTGGAGGAAACGCAGCGTGTATTTGACCCTGATAGGAACGGGCTTGGAGATGGGCTTGCGCCTATCGGCCATGTAGTGACAGTGGAAACGGTGGAAGAAATCCCAGTGTCCGTCACAGCGGGCCTCACGTTTGATAATGGATATAGCTGGGGGGATTGCAAAGAAAAGGCGGAAGCTGCGGTAGAGGCGTATTTTTCTGAACTGCGAAGGGATTGGAGCGGGAAGGAATCTTTGTCTGCGCGTATTAGCGGCGTAAATACGGCGGTTTTGTCTGTTGAAGGCATTCTTGACATAGAAAATACAAGGCTAAACGGCATAGGCGGTAATTTGTCTTTTGGCAAGTATGAAATCCCAGCGTCTGGGGGTGTAGAATGTGGGTGAGGAAGAAAAAGTAAACTTGCTGGACTACCTGCCGGATTACCTGAAAGGATTCCTTGAAATAAGGGAAATCATGGGAACGGAGAGCAAGGAGCTGCAAAAACTGGGCGAAAGGCACAGACAGTGCGTGGACGACCGTTTTATGCTGACCTGTGGTACATACGGGCTGGCAAGGTTTGAAAACATGTTTGGGATAACGCCGTTAGAAAAGGAAACGCTGGAAACTAGGAGGCAAAGGGTTTTGTCCCGCTGGAACAATATGGTTCCCTATAATTATGCCTATCTTAAGAACAGGCTGGACATGGTTTGCGGCGTAGGAGGATACTGGCTCCATATGGATTTTCAGGGGCAAAGATTGGAACTAAAGATAGGGCTTGCGTCAAAAGGCAGCCTGGAAGTTGTGAAAGAATTGCTAGATTCAGCGGTTCCGTGCAATATAATGACAGACGTTGGATTATTGTACAACCAGCATAAAACATTGCGTAAATTTACGCATAGACAGTTGTCTGGATATACTTATAAACATTTAAGGGAGGAAGTGGTTTTATGACGGCAACGGATAACCTTGGGCTTGTGAAAGAGAGCGAAGATGATTTTTACGACATAGAAACGCTGAATGCCAACTTGGATAAAATAGATTCTGGGTTTTGTAGGGTTCCTTGGTTTGGGGTCTGCGGCAGCGACAAGGAGGCGGTGGAGAAGGAGGTGGACTTGGAAGGGTTCCGGCTGTTTGACGGCGCGCGGGCCGTTGTTTATTTTTCCTATGGGAACACGGTGGAAAACATCACTTTGGACGTGAATGGGACGGGCGCGGCGCCTGTGCATTACAATGGGAATCCAGTGCCGGCGGGTTACATTAAACAGGCTGGCGCGTATGAATTTGTGTATTACTGGAATTATTGGCGCGTGGTTGGGGACTTGGCGCAGGCACAGGTGGACAGGCTTGGGGAGCGGATTGGCGCCTTAAGTCCTTCGGATATTGGGGCGGCAAAGAGTAATATTTATGGGGAAAATTCTATCTACCTTGGAAGGGGCTTCAATGAGGGTGGGTATTGCAGCAGCACATGTGGGAATACCCCAAAAGCGGATGGGAACTTTTCATGCTCTTTTGGCGGGATAGGCAATGAAGCGTCAGGCGACAGTTCGGCAGTCCTTGGAGGGGAGAGGAACATAGCGAGTGGCGAGAAATCCACAGTCATTGGGGGAGAAACGAATGTGGCAAGCGGTGAATGTTCCCATGCGGAAGGGCTTAACACAAGAGCGGGCAACTACGCATCCCATGTATCCGGCAAATACAATAAAACAATGATAACGGGCGGAAACGGCGCAAATCAAATAGGGGATGCGTTTGTAATTGGGAACGGCACAAGCGGCTCTAACAGGTCAAACGCCCTCCGCGTGACCTATAATGGGGATATTTTAGGGACAAAAGCCTTCCAGTCCTCCGGGGCGGACTATGCGGAGTACATTAAGCCATGGGCAGACGGGAACCCAGACAGCGAAGATCGGGTAGGGTATTTCGTAACCGTTAAGCATGGCCTGCTCCATAAAGCCAATGGGGGCGATTATATTGCCGGAATCATATCCGGCGCCCCTTCCGTCGTCGGGAATGCCGATGAGGATTATTATTGGCGTTATGAGCGTGACGGGTTCAATAGGATTGTTATGGAAGGCGTCCCTGAGACAGCCCAGATGAAGGACGAAAACGGGAGCCCAATGTTTGATGGGGAAACGCATGAACCCATAATGGCAGAAACAGGGAAAATAATCCCAAACGCGCGCATGAAGCTGTCCGAGGGCTACGACCCGTCCTTGCAGGATTCCTACATACCGAGGAAAGACAGGAGGGAATGGGATTATGTCGGCATGTGCGGCGTGCTTCCGGTTCGGGACGACGGGACGTGCCTTCCAGACCATTACTGCAAATGCGGGCGGGATGGGGTTGCGACGTTTGCGGCAGAAAGGGGGTTTGACACATATATGGTGGTTGAGAGGGTCTCAGAAAACATTGTCAGCGTGGTTATGAAATAAACGCCGGGGAGGTAATGGAAAAATGGAAGGGGTTTTATTACAGACATACACGGTCGCGTTGCCAGTAGTGCTTACGTCTGTTTTGGGCTACATCGTTTGGCTGTTGAAGCAGCAGAAAAAGGACAGGGACGCGAACAGCCGGGGCACTATGCTTATGCTCCGGGCGAAGCTGATTGAGTACCATAAGGACTGGACGCAGCGGGAATATGTGACGAAGCATGGGCTTGAGAATTTCTTGGAGATGTACGATGCGTACCATGAGCTGGGAGGGAATGGCATGGTGACGCATTTGCTGGAAGAAGTTGAGGAATTGCAGATTAAAGGATAGGAGGATTGATTTTATGAAAAGAAGAGTGGAGAAAGGCACAATAATAAGGACTGCCATTTTGGCGTTTGCATTGGCAAACCAGACATTAATTGTCAGCGGTTTTCACCCGCTGCCATTTACAGAAGATGAATTTGGGCGGGCAGTGTCCATGCTGCTGACGGCGGGGGCTTCCGTCTGGGCTTGGTGGAAGAACAACAGTTTCACGCAGGCGGCGATAAAAGCGGATGAGCGGCTTAAGAAACCGTGGCAGTAGGGATTGGAAGCTTTAAAAAATGAAATAGGGGAATAACTCCGAATTAGGCTCTATCTGATTTATTTAGGGGATGGAGCTGTTTCTGTGGTTTCTCTTTATATAAACAATGTGGCGTATTGTAAAATGGTTTCCAATAGTTAAAAAGAGCTTGGGCACAGGCTCTTTTTAGGCAGATGGAAAGTAAGCGTAAAGTTAATTTAGAAGGTTTTTGCGTATTGACACACAATTACAGCGTAGTTATAATGTGATTATGGAAAATATAATTTTTGAATGGGATGAAAATAAAAACCGGATAAATAAGGCAAAACATGGAATTGATTTTGATGAGGCAAAAACAGTGTTTTATGATGGGAATGCAGTTTTGTTTGATGATCCGGAGCATTCCATGGAAGAAGACAGATTTTTAATTCTTGGGGTTTCTAAATATGAAAATTTGTGTATCGTAAGCCATTGTTACCGTGGCGGGGATAATGCAATCCGAATTATTTCAGCAAGAAAAGCGACTAAAAACGAGACAAAGACTTATAACAGATATGCAGGAGGTGGCGTTTATGAGGGCAGAATATGACATTGAAAATCTAAATCCGAGGAAAAACCCTTATTTTAAAGGATTAAAAGAACAGGTTACAATCAATATTGATAACGATACGGTTGATTTTTTTAAAAGGCAAAGCGAGGAATCGGGGATTCCTTATCAGACGCTTATCAATCTGTATTTGTCTGATTGCGCAAGGAACAAAAAACAATTGAAGGTGTCTTGGAAGTAGTTAGAGGCAGAGGCAAATCGTAAAAAGGGAGCTTGGAGACAGGCTCTCTTTTTATATTTTAAACAATATCATAAAAACAGGAGGAATGGATGAAGACATCAAAAAACGGCATTAATCTAATCAAAAAATTTGAAGGCTGCCGCCTGACTGCGTACAAATGCGCGGCAGGCGTCCCAATAATCGGGTACGGGCACACCGCAGGCGTAAAGATGGGGCAGGTCATTACGCAGGAACAGGCAGACAGATATTTAAAAGACGATTTAGTAAAGTATGAAAAGAACGTAGGAAAATACGACAGCAAGTACCGTTGGAAACAGAACGAATTTGACGCTCTGGTTTCTTTTGCGTTTAATATAGGTTCTATCGACCAGCTTACAGCAAACGGAACCAGAGACCGGAAGACGATTGCAGAAAGGATACTCCAATATAACAAAGCAGCCGGAAAAGTTCTTGAAGGACTGACAAAGCGGAGAAAAGCAGAGCAGGCATTATTCTTAAAACCTATTACCAAAAACCTAAAAGCGGCTGCCATAGAATCCCATCATGCGCAGTTGAATTAGCTTGCAGAAAATGTCCTTCTTCTGATAGTTGTTCAATATTAACAAGGCTGTACGAGTTCGTGACGCTTGCTATTATTTTATCATTTTCAAAAATAGCGGCAATAGAGTTAAAGGCGCACCCAGTCACGAAGCAAACAGTAATCAATACGGCATATAAAATATTCTTTGCTTTCATAGTATGTCTCCATCTAATAATGTTTGTCACTAAAATTATTATAAAGCATGTAACGTTTTTTGAAATAGGATTCACCCAAAAATTATTTATGGAGAATCTTTGGAAAATAGAGTTTGTCATATATTAAGTCTAATCTAGTGTAATCTTCCAAACAGGCAGTTTGAAAATATCAGCCCCAAAAAGAGTGAGTATTTGTTTGCATCGCTCGCTCTTTTTTATTCCATTTTATCATATAGAATCAGGTTTGCAATTTTCTTTTGAAATTTCGCAGGCTGTTTTATGCGCCAATGCAGACAACAGCATATCGCCAAGCGTTGTCAGGTCTGCGCCAAGTGTTTCTAGTGTTGTTTCATCAAGGCATTCAAACAGTTTACAGGCAAGTGAAGATAGGAAATACAGATTTGCGCACGGATTCATAGAGACTCCTTTTTTGATAAAATATGAAAAAGAAAAAGATTTGTGACCGTATTTCAATTACATTTTATTATAAATAAGGAAATATGGATACACACTCAAATATGTAAAGGCTATTCTTAGAATAAAATATGAAAAAGAAAAAGATTTGTGGCCGTATTCCGTTTACATTTTCTTACAAATATAGTAAATTACTATTCAGGACAAAATATATATGGAAAGAAGGAAAAAAGATGTTATCAAAAAAAATACAGGCAGCATTAGCGGGAAGTTCCGCGATCCGGGCAATGTTTATGGAGGGCAAGGAGCTGGCCGCAAAAGCTGGAGTGGAAAATGTGTTTGATTTCAGTCTTGGCAATCCGGCAACGCCTGCGCCGGAAGCCATAAAGCAGGCAATTAAAGATTTGGCAGACAAGGTGGATCCGCTTGCGCTGCATGGCTATATGCCGAATAGCGGTTTTGAAGATGTGCGCGCAAAAGTGGCGGAAAATTTAAACAGTCGTTTCGGGACGGATTTTACATGGGAGAATATTGTTATGACTGTGGGAGCGGCCGGTGGGATTAATATTGCATTTAAAACAATTTTAGACCCGCAAGATGAGGTGATTGTGTTTGCTCCTTATTTTGGGGAATATAAGAATTATGCGGCAAATTTTGATGCGTCCGTTGTAGAAGTTGCGCCGGATTTTGAGACGTTCCAGCCAGATTTGGCAGCTTTTGAAGCGGCGTTTTCGGAAAAAACGAAAGCTGTGCTTGTGAATACGCCGAATAATCCAACTGGGGTGATTTATTCCGATGATACGATGAAAGGAATTGCCCGCATTCTGTCGGAAAAAGAAAAGGAATACCAAAAGGAAATCTATTTGATTTCTGACGAGCCGTACCGTGAGTTGGTATATGATGGGGCGAAGGAGAATTTTTTGACGAAGTATTACCGGAATACGATTGTGGGTTACTCGTTTAGCAAGTCGCTGTCTTTGCCGGGGGAGCGGATTGGGTATTTGGCTGTGCCAAACGAAGCTGTGGATTCGAAGGAGCTTTTGGCTGGGATTGAAGTGGCAAACCGGACGCTTGGATTTGTCAATGCGCCTTCTTTAATTCAGAAAGCAGTGGCGGCTTGTATATATGAAAAAACAAATCTTGATTTTTATGACAAAAACCGGAAAGTTTTATATGAAGGTTTAACCCGTTTGGGATTTACCTGCGTGAAACCTCAGGGGGCATTTTATCTCTGGTTGAAATCTCCAGTGGAGCAAGAAGCGGATTTTGTGGCTGCGGCAAAAAAATATAATTTAATTTTGGTAAAGGGGAGCGCGTTTGGCTGTGGAGGTTATGTGCGTTTGGCTTATTGCATTCCACATGAAAAAATCACACGTTCACTGGATGCGTTTGCGAAACTGGCAAAAGAGTATCATCTGGGGGAATAATCGGATATGAAAGCATGGGAAAACAATATCCGTAAGGTCATTCCTTATGTCCCGGGGGAACAGCCGCAGCAGTCGTCTGTGATAAAACTAAACACAAATGAAAACCCATATCCTCCGTCACCGAGCGTAGAAAAGGCGCTATTGGGTTTGGATTTGGACTTACTGCGGCGGTATCCGGACCCGTCAGCTTCGGAACTGGTCTGTTCGATTGCGGAATTTTATGGCGTTACGAAAGAGCAGGTGTTTGCAGGCGTTGGGTCAGACGATGCGCTGGCAATGACATTTTTGACTTGTTTTCATTCAAATCAGCCCATTTTGTTTCCGGATATCACGTATTCTTTTTATGAAGTCTGGGCAGACTTGTTTCGGATTCCGTACCAAAAGCAGGCGTTAGACGGAGAGTTTTATATCCGCCCAGAGGATTATGCAAAGAAAAACGGGGGAGTGATTATTCCGAACCCCAATGCGCCTACAGGAATCTGCCAGCCGCTTGGACAGATTGAGGAAATTGTCAAAAATAATTCCGATGTCATTGTAGTGATTGACGAAGCATATATTGATTTTGGAGGAGATTCGGCATTGCCGCTTCTGAAAAAATATGAGAATCTTTTGATTGCGCAGACGTTTAGCAAATCGCGGTCGTTTGCCGGGATGCGGATTGGATTTCTACTTGGGAATCCGGATTTGATACGGTATATTCAGGATTGTAAGTATTCGTTTAATTCGTATACATTAAACCAAACAGCGATTACGCTTGGGGCGGCGGTTATGCGGGATAAAGAATATTTTGATCAGTGCAGGAACAGAATTATGGAGACGAGGGAATGGGTGAAGACGAAGTTTTTGGAGCTTGGGTTTTCTTTTCCGGATTCCATGGCGAATTTCCTGTTTGTGACGCATCCGCAGTTTGCGGCGGAAACATTATTTATGGCATTAAAGGAAGCGGGAATTTATGTCCGGCATTTTAAGAAGCCGGAGCGGATTTCCAACTATTTGCGAATTACGATTGGAACAAGAGAGGAAATGGAATGCCTCGTTTCCTTTTTGAACACATATATGTCAGAAAACAGGAGTGAATCATGTTAAAAAAGTACTTGTATATTTTCTTTATTTCGATGGTGCCATTAATAGAGCTTCGCGCGGCGATTCCGGTTTCGCAGGGCATGGGGCTGCCTTTTCTACAGTCTTATGCGGTTTGCATTCTTGGAAATATGCTGCCGGTGCCGATTATATATCTGTTTGCCAGAAAAGTGTTAGAATGGGGCGCGGATAAGCCGGGCATCGGAAAATTTTTTACATTTTGTTTGGAAAAAGGGGAAAAAGGCGGCAAAAAGCTTCAGGAAAAAGCGGGGAGAGGCCTGTTTCTTGCGCTGCTTTTGTTCGTCGGGATTCCGATTCCGGGAACGGGCGCATGGACGGGAACGCTTGCGGCAAGTATTTTAGATATGGATTTTAAATCGAGTGTGCTTGCGGTTATGCTTGGCGTGCTTTTGGCGGGAGTCATTATGGGCGCTGCAAGTGTAACGGCGATTGGGATTTTTACTTAGGGAAAATATGAAAACAGTGCGGGGCTTTGCGTCCCGCACTGTTTTTGCTTATTCTCCAGAAGCTTTTTTGGCAAATTCCGTGTTGATGAGTGTTTCATATGGCGGCCGCTCGGTGAGTGTGCCGGAGTCTTCTAAAATATCTAATAGAAGCGTGTACGCTTCTTCGCTGAATATTACATCGGTTTTCCATGTATCCTGTTCTTTGTAACGGTCGACAATCGCGGTCAGGGTATCTTTGTCGGTATCGGGAAATTGCGGCTTAATGCTTTTTGCAATTTCTTTGCTGGAGTGGCTGTTGACGTATTCCATTCCTTTTTGTAAGGCATCTGTAAAAGATTGGAGAACCTCTTTGTTTTCATTTATGTAGCTTTCTTTGGCGGAAAACGCTGTGTAGGGGACATAGCCGCTGTCCACGCCGACGGAAGCCACGACGTGTCCGGCGTTTTCTAGTTCTAAGGCTGTTGCGGAGGGTTCAAATTCCACTGTATTTGGTTTATTATTACACCATTAAACCAAAAAATCAAAACCGCATATTTTATGGGTTTTTGGGTCGATATAGATCTCTTTTATAAATTTTTTCCAGAAAGCGCGTTTGTGTTCCGCGTTTAATTTCTGGTATAATTGAATCCAGTCGCCGGAAAAATGTTCTTTTATGTTCATATAGGCTTCTAAAGAAACGACAGTCTGTCGTTCTGTCTCTTTTTTTAATTTTTTATCTAATCTTTCATATTGTTCGTCATAATACTGTTCTGTAATTCTTCCCTTTAGGAATAACAGGTTTAAGCGTTCCATTTCGGCTTTTGTTTTCCCGCTGTTATTTTTGGGCATTTGCTTCTGAAGGTTTTTTATTTCAAATATTTTGTTATTTAAGAAAGACACTGCATTTTCCATCATATATTCTTCGACAACAGATTCTGAAATACAGGCGCTGTTATGTTTGTATTGAAATTTTTTATAACAGCGGTAGCGTTTGTATAAACTGACGCTTCCATTTTTTAGCGTTTTCTTTTTTACGAACCCTGTCATTTTTGAGCCGCACACTGGGCATAAGATTAGTTGGCTGAATAAATAGGCTTCGTTTGTGTGGGGATAGGTTTTGCTGTCGGACACAGCTTTGATTTTTTTATACTGTTCTTCGGTGAGATATGGCTCACAGTAATTCTTAATGCCGTAAAGTTCACCGGTATATGTTTTGCAGTTTCCAAGAATACGGTTGATTTTGTAGGAGCTTGGGGCAAGGTCTTTGTATTTTTCTTGTATATAGTAAATGGTGTTCCGTTTGGAAAAATACATAAAATAATAAGAAATGACGTCTTCTACAATATGCTTTGTAGCAGGGTCTTTGACTAGTTTTTTGTCCTTTGTAATATATCCGTAAGCCGGGGCTCCCGAGACAAGTTCACGGTTTTTCTTTTTGTAGGAAAAAACAGATTTGATGCGTTCGGAATCACGGTCACATTCATTCTCATTGACAGAAAGCATGATATTGATTGCAAACCTGCCGTTGGAGGTGGAAGTGTCATAGTCTTCAAAGATTGTCTTCCAGTTGCAGTTATGGGCTTCAAGGATTGCCTGTGTGTTGTGGTAATCTTTGATGTTGCGGAACCATCGGTCTAATTTTGTAACAAGGATTAGGTCTATTTTATCATGCCTGACATCATCTAACAGCCGCAGCAGTTCTTTCCGGTTCTGCATTTTTTTTCTGGCTGTGATTCCCTCATCTGAATAATATCCGACGATTTGGTAGCCATGCTTATGTGCATATTCAGTCAAAGCGTCTCGTTGGGTGTCAAGGGAAATTCCATTTTCTACCTGACTGTCTGTGGAAACCCTGTCGTATAAGGCGCAGCGTATTGTTTTTGGCATAGATATGCTTCCTCCTTACCTTTGTTTGAAGATTGATAAAAAATAACAGCCTGTAAGTTGTGTTTGTTTTCACGCGCTTTACCTGAAAGCCTTCTAAAATGAAAACCCTCAGAATGCCGTCTGGGGGTTTTTTCATGCCACATATAATGCAGCCGTCTCTTTTAGCCTATGGGCATTATAACATATGCAAAAATGGTTTGCAATGTTTTCCGGGGAAATCATTCTGGGGGATTGATGGCGCTTATTCTGCGTATTTCGGGGATATATTCTTTGCGTTTGATAATGGAATGCTTTTTATTCAAATGAGTTAAAAGCGTCTTTTGATCCATGTGGCGGCTCTATAATTCACGAGGAATGTCTTGTTATACATGTTTGGGGCTGAATTTAATGCCGTCCCAAACAAATTTTTTCTAATTTTATCCGAACCCCTAATATATTCAATGCGAAAATTGCAAATAGAAAAATATTCGGTATTTTAAATCAAAAATGGAAACACTGTTATCAGAAAAAATACCGGAAGGCGGAATCATGGGATGGAAATTCTTATTTTAGAGATAAGGAAAAATGAGGGGATAACGCTGGAAACCCTTGCTAATGAAAGCGGGATCAGCAAATCCACGGTACAGCGGATTGAATCCGGGGCTGTGTCCCCAACGATGGAGAAGATGGAAAAACTGGCTAAGGCGCTGGGCGTGAAAATTTCGGATCTTTTTGAATCAGAATACAAATGACGAAAATTGTCGAAAAGTTTTTTCCCATATATGGGAAATCGGGAAATTAAGTATTCCATTTTCTGGGAAAATAGTATATATTTTTTATAAGTTAAATATGCTTTTGCTAGGCAATGCAATTTGTTTAAGGATTTGGGGTTTATTTAATCCCATAGCATTAATTAAAGGGGGCGCACGAATGAAAAAAATGAAAGAGGAAAAAAGAAAAATGAAAAAGAATTTGGAAGTGGGAGGGGCGGAATGGTACAGGGAAAAAATTTTTGAAATAGTGAGGCAGTTGGAAAACATAGATTATTTAGGGTTCATATATAATTTTATGGTTGCATTTAAAAGGAAATGGGGCATTTAATGCCCCTCTTTTTCGTGCCAATAGTTTATGTTATCATAGATGGCGCGCTGGTGTTCTTTGCTTAAAACCATTAATTTTAGCACGTTATCCAATAAGTCTTTATCAGATAATAGGTCTACAATCATGTCCGCGTTTGAAGCGGTTAAATTTTCTTCCCAGCCCATTAAAAAAGCAGGAGAGACATTAAGGATTTTGGCTATAGCTTCAATTTTATCAGATGGAATGTTCGTTATAATGTTCATTTCATACTTATACAGCGTTTGTTTTGATATTTTGATTTTTCCGGCTAAATCTGTCTGGGATATTCCTGCAAGTTCCCGTTCCCTTCTAATCCTGTCTCCGACTGTCATAGTATCCCTCCTTCCCGTTAGTAACTTAATTGTAACACAAAAAAGTTGCAAGTCAAGAAAGAAATAACTTGACAAGTTACACATGGGTGGTATAATAAAAGTATCTTAAAAAGTTACTGTAAAGAAAGGGGAGAACAAACATGGTAAATACAAGTGAGCTTAGAGGCGTAATTGCAAAAAATGGGAAAACACAGTCTGATGTGGCAAGGATGCTGAATATTACGCCAAAGACATTTTATACGCGGATGCAAAGGGGCGTGTTTGGAAGCGACGAAATACAAACTATGATTGAAGAACTTCACATTGATAATCCTATGGATATTTTTTTTATGAAAGTGATAACTTAAAAAGTTACTATCGGGAGCAAACAGTTACGGGAAGCGTAGGGAGGTGAGGGAAGATGGGAAAGAAAATACAGAAGGAACTGGATAAAACAATAAAAACAGTAAGTAAGAAAATCAGGGT
>OFFK01000552.1_pt1 | contig 32701 bp, 30 predicted proteins | sample 1521361 | NCBI WGS metagenome assembly OFFK01 (sample SAMEA3504096, study PRJEB24116) | mouse gut metagenome | biome: mouse gut; feature: mouse-associated habitat; material: faeces | place: Denmark | collected 2011 | reverse complement strand
ACCGGTTCAATCGCATGATTGCATTAGGCAGTATTCAGCGTTATGCAGTATAATATATTAAAATCCGTCATAGCGCTCCTGCTCGGAGCTCAGGAAGAAGTGCCGGCTGGCGGAACGTATCGCGGGCTGCGTGGACTTAGAGGGAAGAGAGGTGGAGAGGCCCGGGAACCGGATCGGCCGGTTTGAAGTCAGGACGCTTTTGTGCGGACGGAGCGCTCCCGTTCGTCAGGCATAGACCGGCGTGCCGGCCCGCCGCAAAGGGAGCGCCCTATTTCCCTGCCAATATTCTTAATAATATGCCCAAAGTAAGGATAGCTGCCCCATAAGGCTCATGACGAACAGCACAAGGGTAATGACCATGGCCACGATGCTCAGAACCTTGCCCGCCAATGCCTGTCCCGCCTTGCTGGAACCGGCTCCCATCCTCGCCCTGGAGAAACCCAGGCAGGCCAACAGGACACAGAAAATGGGAGACCAGCACATTACCATGGCGAGAATGCCGAAAATCAATGCCTGGGTGGCCTCTTTGGAATTGTCTACAATCTGTACGGGAACCACATGGGGCATGCCCGTCTGCGGCCCCATGCCGTCCTGGGGAGGCAGGGACTGCTGCAGCACGGTCATAAGCTGTAATAAGTTATTCTTGTAAGGCTTCTTCTGCAGGGTTCCCACAAAGCCTTCCAGTCCCCACTCGCCGCCGAAGGTTCCCTTCAGCCAGGCCTCCAGGTGGAACCTCCCGTTGACATAGGACCACTTCAGATACTTGTATCCCTCCATCATGGCGTCGCCCGCCCGGTACGCAGGTTCACCCTTCCAGTCTGACATAGTGAAACCGTTTTTCTGTAGATAATCGTTCATGATAAAAGCAACGAAATCTTCCGGTTGATTCAAATAGAAATCCTGAATGTATCTTGCCATTTCATCCCCTCCTCGCAGCCCTGCCTTCCTGTATCGGCTGCATGAATATTTTTATATATCATACCATATGCAGCGGGTGATTACAAGACGGGCAGGGGCTTTACTTTAGACACACTGTCGGGATTTTAACAAAATATTGCAACAACATGAGCTTTTATGATATACTGACAGTAATTGCCGCACATGGGAAGCAGGACGGATGTCCGGCTTTCTCCATGCTTTTGTGTGGCTTTTTGTGCGTCTCCGGAAAGGGGCGCCTGACGGGCGGCTCCGGCCGCTGCGGAGGCGCTCATGGAAACGGACAGGAGAGGGGAGGTGTGAAGATGGCCGGTGGATAGAACGGACGGGATTTGGGCCGGAGGGACGATTCCGGCTTGGTGTTGGAGTTTTTAAGCCAATGACGGCAGAAAGCCCGGGGCGATTCGTGGGAAGATGCACGGGGAACCTGTGGAACCCGATGCGGACAAGGGCAGAGGGGCCGGGGATGAAATCATAGAGAGACGGGGTGCGTGAAGATGGACGGGAATCATTCTAAAGCGATACGAAAAAGCAAACGGATCGGGCGCAAGGTGGGGAACCTGGTGGCGCTGATGCTGGGGGTGAGCATAACCGTGGTGGTGATGCTCTGTGTATGGATGTTCTACAGGCTTACCATGTCCATGATGGAGGATGTGTGCGTAAGCGGAACCAATGTGCTGGCCTATGAACTGGCAAATTACCAGGGGCCGGAGGACAAGACGGCGCTTTTGGACGCCCTCAGCGGGCAGATGGGCTGCGAATTCACCATATTCCATGGAGACGAGAGGGCCTACACCACGATTCAGCAGGACGGGCAGCGGGCGGTGGGCACCAGGCTTTCCGACGAGCTTTCCGAGATCGTGCTGGAACAGGGGCAGTCTTATGTAGGCCGGGCATCCATCCTGGGGGAGGACCATCTGTGCTCCTATGTCCCTACAAAGGACAGTGAGGGCAGGACAGACGGTTTGATATTTGCCGGCATTTCCATGGCGGATGTGAACAGACAGGTGACGTTCACGGTATATTTGTCCTGTATTATCGGAATCGCACTCATCATGGCGGGGATCCTGGTGGTGGGCGCTTATCTCAAGCAGACGGTCTCTAAGCCCCTGCACCGCCTGACCATACTGGCGGAATCGCTGGAACAGGGGAAACTGGGGCTCGGGACGGGCCAGGATGGGCAGGCCGGCGTCTATTCCAACGATGAGATCGGCGTACTGGCGAAGAGCTTCGACCAGACCATCGGCCGCCTGCGCAATTACATAGGGGAGATTTCCCATATGCTGGAAGCGATTGCGGAGGGGAATCTGACGGCTCAGATCAGCCAGGAGTATGTGGGGGATTTCGCCGCCATACGCTCCTCCCTCAACGATATCCTGGAGAAGCTTGACAAGACCATAAGCCAGATCGTGGTGAGCTCCGAGTGCGTATCCGGCGGGGCGGCCCAGATGTCCGCGGCGGCTCAGGGGCTGAGCCAGGGGGCCGTGGAACAGACCGGCGCCGTGGAAGGACTGGAGAGCACCATGGAGGAAGTGGCGGGCCGGATCAGGCAGACCGCGGACAATGCGGGCCAGGCCCAGGAGCAGGCAGATGAGGTGGGCAGGCAGCTGACAGAGAGCAATCAGAAGATGCAGGAAATGATGGCCGCTATGGAGAAAATCAACAGCAGCTCCAGCGAGATTGGAAAAATCATAAAGGCCATTGAGGATATCGCATTCCAGACCAATATCCTGGCCCTGAACGCCTCCGTGGAGGCAGCGCGGGCCGGAGAGGCGGGCAAGGGATTTGCCGTGGTGTCCGGGGAGGTCAGGAGCCTTGCGGGCAAGACGGCGGAAGCATCCAAATCCACCGCGGCCCTGATCGAACACTCGATTGCCGCGGTGGAAGAAGGGGCCCTGATTGCGGACGCCACGGCCCGGCAGCTGGAAGGCGCGGTTGCCCAGGCCCAGGAAATCGTAGGCACCATCAATGACATCGCCGACGATGCCAGGACCCAGGCGGAGGCCATGGAACAGATACAGAGCCAGATCGGCCAGATTGCCAGCGTGGCCCAGACCAATTCCGCCACCGCCCAGGAGAGCTCTGCCACCAGTGAGGAGCTCAGCGACCAGGCAGGCCTGCTGAGGCAGTTGGTGCAGACCTTCCGTCTGCGCAGAGAGCAGTGAGCGGGAGCCGGCGCGGGGGGATGAAACCGTAGGGAAACAGGTTACCTGTTCTCAGATAAAGGAGATAGCGATGGAACAAAACACGGTAAAGTGGAGGGAAGGCGGGAAGAGCGCTCCATGGAAGAAGGACATTTCAAGGAAATTCATGTATCTCAAGCCCGCAGACATCAAACCGGAAGGGTGGCTGAGGCGGCAGCTGGAGCTCCAGGCCCAGGGGCTGGCAGGGCATCTGGACCTGATCTGGCCGGACGTGCGGGACAGCAGATGGATCGGCGGCGACAGGGAGGGCTGGGAGCGGGTGCCCTACTGGCTGGACGGCTTCATCCCCCTGGCGTGGCTTTTGGAGGACCGGGGGCTGCAGAAACGGGCGGAGCGCTACATAGACGCGATTCTCTCCGGGCAGCAGGAGGACGGCTGGATCTGTCCCTGCGGCATGGAGGAGCGGGAGCATTACGATGTGTGGGCGGCGTTCCTGATCTGCAAGGTGCTGGTGGTGTACCAGGAGTGCAGCGGGGAGGAGGAAGGAGGGCATTCCGTCGAAGATGCTGTCTACAGGGCGCTGAAGCAGCTGCTGAACCATATCAGCGCCAGGACCCTCTTCGGCTGGGGCGCGGCCAGGTGGTTCGAGTGCCTGATTCCTCTGCTCTGGCTCCGGGAGAGGCGGCCCGAGCCCTGGATGGATGAGCTGGCCTATGTGCTGGAGGGCTGCGGCATCGACTATGAGAGGCTGTACGCCAGGCTCTCCTTCGACAGGCCCGGCGCGAAGCGCTACTGGACTTATCTGAACCATGTGGTGAACGTGGCCATGGCCCTGAAGTCCAGGGCGGAGATGAGCCTGCTCACCGGGGAGGACCCGGACGCCTTCGCCCTGGATTTCTACGAAAAGCTGCAGAAGAGGCACGGCATGGCCATAGGGCATTTCACAGGGGACGAATGCCTCTCCGGCACCAGCCCCCTGCAGGGCAGCGAGTGCTGCGGCGTGGTGGAGGCCATGTACTCCTACGAGGAGCTGCTGTCCATCGGCGGCAACCCCTTCTGGGGGGACCTCCTGGAGCAGACGGCCTTCAACGGTCTGGCGGCCACGGTGAGCGCGGACATGTGGAGCCATCAGTATGTGCAGATGACGAACCAGGTGGAGTGCACCAGGATGCCCCAGGGGAAGATGCCTTTCAATTCCAACAATGAGGAGGCCCATACCTTCGGCCTGGAGCCCCATTTCGGGTGCTGCACCGCCAACTTCGGCCAGGGCTGGCCCAAATTCGCCCTCTCCACGGTGATGCGGACGGAAAAAGGGCTGGCTGTGACGGTCCTTGCCCCCGTCAGGGTACAGACCCGGGTGGCCGGCAGGGAGGTGTGTTTGACGGTGGATACAGAGTATCCCTTCCGGGACAGCTTACGGATCCGCGTCATGCCGGAGGAACCTCTGGAATTCGAGCTCTCCGTGCGGATACCGGGGTTCGCCCGGGCGGCGCAGATTCGGGTGGGGCAGGAGACGCGGGACACCGTGCCCGGCAGCTTCTATATGATAAAGAGATGCTGGAAAAAGGAAGATGAGGTTGTGGTCGAATTTCGGTTCCAGGAGGAGTTCGCGGAGCGGCCCAGCGGCATGTGGGCCCTGCGCAGGGGGCCTCTGTTCTATGCCATGCCCATAGAGGCGGAGCATGAGCGGATAGAGTATGAGAGGGACGGGGTGGAGCGGAAGTTCCCCTACTGCGACTACGCCGTCAGGCCAAAGTCGGACTGGGCTTACGGCTTCGGGGCGGGGCCTGTGCGGGAGGTGCAGGCCGAGATGCCCGGGATGCCCTTCGACCGGGAGAAGCCCCCTGTGATGCTGGAGACGGAGATGGTGCCCCTGGACTGGAAGAAGGAGGACGGGATGTGCAGGGAGCGGCCGGAATCCGTGGAGCCCTTGGGGGTGCCGGTGAAGAAGCGCCTCTACCCATACGGCTGCACTACCCTGCGGATGGCGGAGATGCCCAGGGTTGAGGCGCCGAAGCGAGTGTAGTAAAAGAAACAGATTGAAACGCGTCCGATGAATCAGGAAGAAGTCTATGTGCCAGCGTCCGGAGAGCCTTTCCGGCGCTGGCACATCCGTGTATTTTCTGGCAAAATCCCCCCGCTTAATATTCTCTAAAGATTTGTTAAAGATATAGGAAAACGTATTGAGCCGGAATCAGAATTTTGATATATTCTTATATGGACTTAATAGGAAAGTGAGAACGGGGGTACTAAAGGTGCGAAAAATGTTGAATTCCCTGATTCCGTCATATGGACGGATTCCGCTGATCGTGGCTGTGGCCTGGAACATGACGGTGTACTTCGGGTCCAGAGTGTTCACCAGCGATTGGTTCCATCATGACATCGAGGGAGAGCTGGACGGTCTGATACCCTTTGTGCCCTGGACGGCGGCAATCTACCTGGGGTGCTATCTGTTCTGGATCGTGAACTACATCCTGATCGCCAGACAGGAGAAACGACATGTGTGTCAGTTCTTCGCGGCGGACTTCCTGTCCAGGGCCGTGTGCCTGGCCTTCTACCTGTTCTACCCTACCACCAACACCAGGCCCGCGGTGGCGCCGGAGGGTTTCTGGAACCAGGTGATGATCGGCCTGTACGCCACGGACGCGGCGGACAATCTGTTCCCGTCCATCCATTGTCTGGTGAGCTGGTTCTGCTACATCGGGCTGCGGGGGAAGGAGAGCATTCCGAAATGGTATAGAGGGCTGTCCTGCCTGATGGCGCTCCTGGTCTGCATCTCCACGCTGACCACCAAGCAGCATGTGATACCGGATGTGATAGGCGGCGTCCTCCTGGCGGAGATCTGCCTCTTCATCGGGAAGAGACAAAGGATATGGGGGACTTATGAGAGGATCTTGAACAGAATCAACAGAGCGCTTCATCTGGGAGGAAGAGATACGTGGGGGCATGGAAAAAAGGTATTCCAGTGAAAAAAAGCATTCCGGTGAAAAAAATAATATGGAATACCCTTTTTCTGGCCGCGGTCTTCGGGCTCACCATCTACGGCGTCTTCCACGGGGAGGATCTGGAAGCCATGACGGGTGCCATCCGGGAAGCGGACATGCGCTGGCTGATTCCCGGACTGGCGCTGGTACTGGTCTTCATCTGGGGAGAGTCCATCATCCTCTGGCATATGCTGGCCTCCTTCGGCATCCGACTGAGGAAGCGGATCTGTTTCCTGTTCTCCTCGGCGGGGTTCTTTTTCAGTTGCATCACGCCCTCTGCCAGTGGCGGCCAGCCCGCCCAGGTCTATTTCATGAAAAAGGAGAAGATACCCATCCCGGTGGCTGCGGTGATACTGATGGTGGTGACCATCACCTACAAGCTGGTGCTGGTGGTGATCGGGGCTGGCGTGGTGTGCTTCGGCCGGGGCTTCATGCACCGCTATCTGGAGGAGATCCTCCCGGTATTCTACCTGGGGCTGTCGCTGAACGTGTTCTGTGTGGCCTTCATGACGCTGCTGGTGTTCTGCCCGTCCCTGACGGAGTTCTTCCTGTGCAAAGGCCTGGCTTTGCTGGAGCGGCTGCGGTTCGTGAGGCATAAGGAAGAGCGGGGCAGGAAACTGGGGAAATCCATGGAGGTGTACGGGGAGACGGCGCTGTACCTGAAGCGGAACGTGGGCCTGATCTTCCGGGTGATTCTGATCACCTTTGTGCAGCGGATGGCCCTGTTCTTCGTGACATGGACAGTGTACCAGGCTTTCGGGATGTCCGGCACGCCCCTGTGGGATGTGGTGTTACTGCAGGCGGTGATATCCGTCTCCGTGGATATGCTGCCCCTTCCGGGAGGCATGGGGATCAGCGAGGCGCTGTTCATGACCATCTTCGCGCCGGTGTTCGGAACGGTGCTGCTGCCGGCCATGATCCTGTCCAGGGGGATGGGGTATTACGGGGAGCTTCTGGTCAGTGCGGTCTTCACCATCGTGGCCCAGTTGTACTACATGCTCCGGCGGGAGCGGCAGACTTGAGGATTCCGGCGGCAAAAGCTAATAGATTGGACAGATTCTGCCGATATATACTTTGTACTATTTTACCTTGGGGGCCATGCCGTCGGGCGGGCCTGAGCGTATGGATTACAGGAGGATATTTCGGGAGTCGGGGAGAAATGTGAGGAGGGTTTCCTGTGATAGGATTTTATGATTATACGGTGATACTGACATATATCAGCTTCATATCCGCGGTGGCGGGCATTTTCTGCGCCAGCTCCAGGCAGCTGCAGTGGGCGATTTTCTTCCTGGCCTTTTCCGGTCTCTGCGACATGTTCGACGGGAAGATTGCCAGGACCAAGAAGAACCGGACGGAGGACGAGGAGAGCTTCGGAATCCAGATAGATTCTCTGTGTGATATCGTCTGCTTCGGGGTGCTGCCCATCGTGATCTGCTACAAGCTTGGGATGGACCACATCTACGGCATGGCCATCCTGGCGCTGTACGGGCTGGCAGGGCTGATACGGCTGGGGTATTTCAATGTGATGGAGGCCAAGCGCCAGAGGGAAGAAGGGGGGGCGCGTAAGTATTATCAGGGGCTGCCCATCACCTCCATGGCGATTGCGCTGCCGCTGCTGTTCGTGGTATCACCGCTGTTCCCCACCCACGGGGCTTTCATCGCAGTGCTGCATATCGTGGTGGCGCTGGTGGGGTTCCTGTTCATTTTGAATTTCCGGCTCCGGAAGCCTAACGTGAAGCAGGTGCTGCTGATCGTGGCGGCGGTGGCGCTGGCGGTGGTGGTGATCCTCTTCGCATGGCATAGCTGGAGGAATCTGCTGAAGGGGCACATATGAGGTTACGGCAGGCATAGGGGCCTGGAAGGGGCTGCGGGCGCAGGGAAAGGAGCGTTTATGGGTTCGGTGGTAGTGGACAGGAAAGGTACGATCGTGGAGGCGGGCTCCCTGCAGGATGCCCTTCTGGAGGGGCTCTATGGCCATGTGCCCGGCAGGGCGCTGGTGAAGCTCCTGGTGTCCCCGGCGGTCTCGAGACTGGCAGGGGCCTTTTTGGATTCCGGGCTCTCAAGGGGGCTGATTCCCCGGTTCATCCGCAGCCATTCCATCGACATGGCGGATTACCGGAAGCAGGCATATGCCTCCTACAATGAGTTCTTTACCAGGAGGCTGGCCCCGGGGGCGCGGAGGTTGGACCCCTGCCCGGAGGCTCTGGTGAGCCCCTGTGACGGCAGGCTCACGGTCTATCCCGTAGACAATCAGTGTGAATTTACAATCAAACACACACGGTATACGGTATATAGCCTTCTGCGGGACTATCGGCTGGCCGCGAGGTATGCCGGGGGATATGTGTGGGTGTTCCGGCTGTGCGTGGAGGACTACCACCGGTATATCTATGTGGACAACGGCAGGGTATCAGAGCCCGTGCGGATTCCCGGGGTGCTGCACACGGTGAATCCGGTGGCCAACGACCGTTTCCCCATCTACAAGGAGAACACCAGGGAATACTGCACCATCCGTTCGGAGCATTTCGGCGAGATGCTCCAGATGGAGGTGGGCGCGCTGCTGGTGGGGGAGATCAGGAACCATGCCAGGGGCGAGCGGGTGCGCAGGGGCTGGGAGAAGGGGCGCTTCGCCTTCGGCGGCTCCACGGTGATCCTCATGACCGAAAAAGGCGCGGCCCTGCCGGAGGCGGATATCCTGGAGAACTCCCGCTATGGGCTGGAGACCAGGGTGCGCCTGGGGGAGCGGGTGGGGGGAAGGCCCCGGGGATGATCCGGACTTAGGAACCGCACCGTTCCAAAGCGGCCCCAATCAGACGGTCTGTATGATCGGCCATGAAGAGAGGGACATTCAGCACGTCCCCGTCCAGTCTCAGGTTGTCCAGAGAGAAGCGAATCCGCAATTTTACTTTATCGGAAAACAGTTCCTTGAACTTTTTCAGGCTTTTGCTGGTCGTATTGGCTTCGGATTTGACCTCCACAGGGAAGATATCATTGTTCCGCTGAATCAGGAAATCCACCTCATAGGGCGGATTGCTCTGGCTCCAGTATCTGGGGGCGGCTTCAAACTGGGCGATTAATGCCTGAAGGACGTAATTTTCTGTCAGGGCCCCTTTGAATTCGGTGAACAGCCGGTTCCCTTCGCCGAAAGCGGTGGGGGCCAGCATTGCCAGGCGGCGTAGCAGGCCTACGTCTGCGAGATAGATTTTGAAGGCGGACAGGTCGTCATAGGTGCAGGCGGGGAGCCCCGGGGCGCTGCTCCGGTAGACCTTGTGCACCAGCCTGGCGTCCACAAGCCACTGCAGCGCATCTTCGTATTCTCTGGCCCTGGCGCCTTCTTTCACGACTTTATAGAGAAATTTCTTGTTCTCCCTGGCGAGCTGGGAGGGGACAGACTTCCAGACCATGGAGATTTTCGGGAACTGGGTCACGTCGGGATGCTTTGCGAAATCCCGTTCGTATGCGCCGATGATGTCGGACAGGGATTCCTGCATGGCATCCACGTCGCGGGCCTGGGTCCACATCAGCACAGGCTCCGGCATGCCTCCGGTCACATAATACATTTTCAGCTTCTCGTACAAAGGGTTGAAAAAGGCATCCGGAAGGGGCTCCGGTGTACGGACGGTATCCAGGAATGCGGCCAGGTTCGCATCCCCGTTGGCCAGGAGGAATTCCGTGAAGGTCATGGGATCGATCTGCATGAAGTTCACCTTGCCCACGGGAAAGGAAGACGGCCTGGCCAACGCGATTCCAAGCAAAGAGCCGGCGCATGCAATGTGGTACTCGGGCGCATTTTCGCAGAAATATTTCAGGGAGTTGATGACCTTGGGGCAGTCCTGTATCTCATCGAAAATGACAAGGGTCTTTTCCGGAAGGATTTTCTGCCCGCTGGCCAGCATCAGGTTCTGGAGGATGCGATTCGCGTCCTTTGTGGTTTCAAAGAACTGTCATATTATATTCCCGCACCGCGGGAAAATCAATCTGAAAAATAGGTGTGAATATATGATTTTATTATCCGAATAGCATTATAAAAGATCCTTGTAAAATCCGCCCTCCCTTAGTATAATGAGATTTCTATTACTTGGCCATTGAAGACAGACAAACGAGGAAAGGTTGGAGGAAAGGTATGGAACATCAAAAAAGGAATTCATTTTCAGGCTCGGTGGGTTTTGTCCTGGCGGCGGCCGGAAGCGCCGTAGGGCTGGGGAATATCTGGAGGTTCCCCTATCTGGCGGCAAAGGACGGGGGAGGGCTGTTTCTGGTCATCTACCTTGTATTGGCGCTGACATTCGGGTTCACGCTTCTCGTCACGGAGGTGGCGATCGGCAGGAAGACCAAGCAGAGCCCGCTGACGGCCTACGCGAAGCTGCGGCCAAAGTGGGGATTCTTGGGCGTGGTGGCCTCCCTGGTGCCGGTGATTATCCTGCCCTATTACTGTGTGATCGGCGGGTGGGTGATCCGGTATTTCCTGGCCTATCTCACGGGGGAGGGTATGCAAGCGGCCCAGGACGGGTATTTTACGGATTTCATTACCAGCCAGTTCTCCCCCATCGTGATGCTGGCGATCTTCCTGGCCGTGGTATCCGTGATCATCATCCTCGGGGTGAACAAGGGGATTGAGAACTTCTCCAAGGTGCTGATGCCGATTCTGATTCTCCTGGTGCTGGGGATCGCTGTCTTTTCCCTGACGATTTCCCATACGGACGCGGACGGCGTCACCAGGACGGGGCTGCAGGGAATGCGGATCTATGTGGTGCCGGATTTGAGCGGCATCACCCTGCAGGGCTTCTTTACCGTGCTCCTGGATGCTATGGGGCAGCTCTTCTTCAGCTTAAGCGTGGCCATGGGAATCATGGTGACCTATGGCTCCTATGTGAAGGACGACGCGAACCTGGTCCGCTCCATCAACCAGATTGAGATCTTCGACACCCTGGTGGCATTCCTGGCCGGCGTTATGATTATCCCGGCTGTATTCACCTTCATGGGCAGGGAGGGGATGGAGGCCTCCGGGCCCAGCCTGATGTTTGTTTCGCTCCCCAGGGTCTTTGCGGCGATGGGCGGGATCGGCCATGTGATCGGATGCCTGTTCTTCGCCATGGTGCTGTTCGCGGCCCTGACCAGCGCGATCTCCGTCATGGAGGCGGTGGTCTCCAGCCTGATGGACAAGTTCCACTGGTCCAGGCTGAAGGCGTCTTTGGTGGAAATGGCGGTGGCCCTGGCCGCGGGGATCGTGGTATGCCTTGGCTACAACATATGGTACTTCGAGCTGAAGCTCCCCAACGGGGCCACGGCCCAGATTCTGGATGTCATGGACTATCTGAGCAACAACCTGTTCATGCCCCTGGTGGCCATCGGAACCTGTGTCCTGGTGGGATGGCTGCTGAAGCCCAAGGCTGTCATCGACGAGGTGGAGAAGACAGGGGACAAGTTTGGCAGACGCAGGCTGTATGTGGTGATGGTGAAGTTCGTGGCGCCAGTGCTGCTGTTGATTCTGTTTTTGAAATCGGTTGGGGTGTTGACGGTGATTTAAACGGAAGCAGGCGGGGACGGCCACGGTGCGCACAGGCTCTGCCCTGCGCAGACAAAAGTAGCAGAGAGCCTGCCGCACAGGCAGCACCTCGATGTCTGCGCATCCTATCCTGGAGCCTGCGCAGACAAAAGCTGCAGAAAGCCGGCTGTTCGGGGGGCTGACTTCTGCAGCTTTGCTGCGCATTAAGCTATATTCAAGACCGCCAGCATTTACAAATATGCCCTGGTAGGCGCATGTAAATGACGGTATTTCGATATGTTTTGCCCGTGTTTTTCGTTTTTGCGCAGTATAAGTCATAATAGTTCCCGCGCTTCTGCCAGGTGGAGCTTCAGCGCCGCGCCAGGAAGAGGGTAAGCTCCTCACCGGAAGAAAGAATCCGGAAGCCGCTGTCTTTTGGGACGGCGGTTCCGCCTGCCGCGCAGAGCGCATATTCCCGTTCCCCATAACGGTAACAGATTCGGTCCTCGCGGCAGCTTGGCTGTGCCGGACAGCCCTTTGCATCGAGGAACAGTTCCCGGATGCCTCTGATTCGGATGCCCTCTTCCGTGAAGATTACCTGTCTGTCCCCCCAGGACACGGTCAGACACCCATCCCCTGCCTTTGCCACGCAGAGGGGCATGCCCTGGAGATCCAGTACAAGCCCCTGGTTTCCCTCCCACAGGAGCGTGTCCACCACGGGCAGGTTCTCATAGGTGGCATCCCAGGTCTCGCAGGGCCTGTCCAGATACCTCTCCGGCGCGTCCTCATCGAAGCAGTACAGGCAGCGCAGGAAGACTTTCCCGTCGCAGCGGAAGAGATTGGCGACGTAATTCTTACAGTCGTAGTAGACGGACTGAATCCGGTCCGTGCCGTCCCAGTCGTCCAGGGCGCTGACGCTGGTGGCAGGCGTGCCGTCGGGATAAGTCTTCCGGAACCATTCTCCCGTCTCCCCCATTTTCCAGACGCACAGGTCGGGCCAGCTCTTCAGCTTCTCGAACTGCATCCGTAGGCCGGGCAGGAGGTCCGGGCCGAAGCTGTTCTCCTGCCCAAGCTGGGCATAGGAGAAGCCCAGGTCTTCATTCTGGAAATAGTTCCGGAAGAACCAGTCCACGGTTTCAGGGTTGGAACCGGATTCCCAGATGGGCTCCAGGGTGCAGCAGCCATGGTAGGGCAGGTATTTTTCGTTTGTCATGTACCGCTCTCCGTCATAATTATGAATCGGGTCAGGGCCCAACAGGCGGAACATGGGCACGTTGACCTGCTGCTCGGCCGATTGGGCCGGGGTGAACATGCTGCGCCTGGAGGGATAGTAGGCCTGGTTGAAATAACCGCCTACAAGTGTGTAGGCATCCGTGTTGGTCTGGTCCCGGCAGATGGCGAAGGCCTTGACCGGATAGTTGTCCGCCAGATAGTTCACGGTATAGCTGTCCAGCAGCCAGCTGGCAACGGTCTTCGGATATTCTCCGAATATTGCCCGGAAGTCTTCCATGGCAATGTCGATCAGCTTCTTTCTTTCCTCCACGGTGTAGGCCATGGAGAAGCCCGGTATCACATGCCAGTCCCAGGGCCAGCCTTCCCGCCCTCTCCAGGGTATGCCGGCCTTTTGGGTCAGGGGCTGCACGATCTCATACCATAATCCCAGCTCCATATGGCTGTCAGCCTCCCTGCGGAACAGCTCCTGATAGCCCGGATCGATCGCCGCGTCATATTGCAGCAGGAAGGTGCTGTCCAGGCCGTATTCCTTCACCAGCGCCACTTCCGCGGCAGTGGTCTCATATAGGATGCGCTCCGAGTCCTCCATCCTGGGGTCGCACTGTCTTACAAAGTTCATGATGTTTATGATCTTCATATGGATACCTCCGTTTCATGAATCCAGTCATTAAAGTTTATTATAGGGGATTGGGATAGAAAGGCAATGTAATATTTTTGCGGATTCATTTTCCCCTATCTGAAAAAAGTACAGGAAATCCAATAAAATTTCGGTTTTTGCCTACCCCTCTTTTCCGGACAGAATAAAAGTACAAGCGCAGGAGATGGAATTCCATGGCTACGCGGAGGCGGAATTCCTATAATAGGACTATGACGATGGGGCTAGCGAAGCGGTTCCTGTCTGAGGCGCACTGGAATTAAGAGGATAGGAGAGCGAGGGGGAATGACAATGCAAAAGGGTCTGTCAGCAGGCAAATCAGCCGGGCCATCCAAAAAAGTGAAGAAGGATTACAGGCTATTGATCTATCTATTGCCCTGTCTGGTATTGGTGATCGCATTCGGGTATGTGCCCATTGCCGGATGGATTCTGGCCTTTCTGGATTACATTCCGGGAATCCCCTTAAAGGAATCTCCTTTCGTGGGGCTGAAATACTTCGAGCTGATTTTATCTGACAGCGCTAATATGCTGCGGGTCATGAAGAATACGGTGACTTTCGCGCTGTTGGGCTACCTGGTGGCGCCGCTGTCCATGCTCTTCGCCATCGCGCTGAATGAGGTCAAGGGGAGCAGGCTGAAGCGGACGATCCAGACAATCACCACTTTCCCCAATTTCATCAGTTGGGTCATCGTGTACGCCCTGGCCTTCCAGTTCTTCTCCTATGACGGGATGGTCTCCAATGCGCTGATGGACTTCAATATAACGGACAAGCCCACCAGCATCCTGGCCAGCAAGAATGCGGTCTATGCGTTCCAGACCTGCATGGGTCTGTGGAAAGGACTTGGGTGGAGCGCAGTCATCTATCTGGCAGCCATCGCGGGCATCGACCAGGAGGAGTTCGAGGCGGCATCCATCGATGGGGCCAGCAGGATGCAGAAGATACGCTATATCACGATTCCGTCCCTGATGCCTACGTTCATCGTGCTGATGCTGATGCAGGTGGGCAGCTTCGTGGGAACGGGGCTTGACCAGTATCTTGTCTTCTACAATGGCATGGTGGCGGACAAGATCGAGACTTTGGATCTGTATGTGTACAGGGCTACGCTCCTGCGCAGCGACTATTCTTACGGCACGGCAATCGGGATGCTGAAATCCCTGATCTCCATCGGGCTGATGTTCGGGATGAACGGCCTGTCGAAGAAGATTCGCGGCAACAGCATCTTTTAGAGGAGGAAAGGCATATGGCCAGGATGAAAAAGAAGAGCTTCAGGGACCGTATCACATTGGGCGACATCATCAATGTCATCGTACTGCTGGCATTTACCTTTCTGTGTTTCTACCCGTTCTGGTACATCTTCATCGGGTCGGTCAGCAATCCGAACATATCGGTGCGCACGCTTACATTCCTGCCCAGGGATGTGACATGGTTCAACTACAGGGAGGTGCTGCGCTCCAAGGGTCTTATGGAGGCCATGACCGTATCCGTGGCCCGCACGGTGCTCGGAACCCTGCTGTCAGTGCTGCTGACATCCTTTATGGCATACCTGTTCACCCTGCGGAAGATGCCTGCCAGAAAGTTCTTCTACCGCCTTGTCATCATCACCATGTATTTGAGCGGCGGTCTGATTCCCACCTTTCTGGTGTTCAAGTCTTATGGGCTCCTGAACTCTTTCTGGGTGTATATCATACCGGGGGCGATATCTGTATATAATATGGTCCTGGTGAAGACTTTTATGGAAAATGGGGTGCCGGAGTCTCTGGGGGAATCCGCCAGCCTGGACGGGGCGGGGCCTATGACGATCTTCTTCAGGATCATGCTGCCGCTCTCCCTGCCGATCCTTGCCACAATCGCGCTGTTCGTGGCTGTGGGGCAGTGGAATTCCTGGTTCGACAATATGATCTACAATACCAGGAACAGCGACCTGGACACCCTGCAGTACCTGCTGTACAAGAAGCTGAACGAAGCCAACAAGATCGCGGAGGCAGCCCGCAGCGGCAGCACGACGATGGTGGGGGAGATGCTGACGAAACAGATGACGCTGACGCCGGACTCTATCCGGATGACGATCACGATGCTGGTGACGCTGCCGATCCTGTGCGTCTATCCTTTCCTGCAGAAATACTTCGTGAAAGGCATCATGGTAGGTGCGGTCAAGGGATAAATCGGGGAAGGTTCCTCCCCTTTTTATAAATGCATGGAGGAAAAGAGAGGAGAAGAAGTATGAAGAGAAAATGGATAAGTCTGTTGCTGACAATGACTATGATGGCAAGCATGCTTACCGGCTGCGGCGGGGACGCTCCTTCTTCGGGGGAATCCCAGAGCGCTGACACCGGAGGCAGCGGGGTGCAGGAATCCGGCGATTCCCAGGGCGGAGAGCAGGAAAGCGGGACTTCCGGCGAAGCGGATGGGGATCTTGTGCCAGTCACCTGGATGATCCTGGGAATGGATTATGAGGAGAGCGATACATGGCCCACGGAAACCTTCAAGGATCTGCAGGAGGCCCTCCGGGAATATGCGGGGGTGGAGCTTACCATGGAGGGATGCGACGCGCAGGAGCTGGATCTGCTGCTGGCCGGATCGGAGCTGCCGGATATCATCACGGTGAACAGGGATTACTGCAACACCCTCCTGACAGGCAAGAAGGTGATGAAGCTGGACGATTATCTGAACCTTGCCCCGAACCTGGAATCCCTGAGCGCCACCAGGATGGCTGCCATGCGCAAGTATTATTCCAATGGGGACGGCGGGCTGTACTTCTGGACGCCGTTCATCGGAAAGGAGCCGGTAGGCTCCGAGGAGTGGAATGGCTTCACCATCCGCTGGGACTGGTATAAGGAGCTGGGCTATCCGGAAGTGAAGGATGAGGATGAGTTCCTGGATGTGGTGAAGCAGATTGTGGACAACCATCCTACTACGGAGAACGGTGATAAAGTATACGGTGTAGCGACCTTCTCGGACGGGAGCCTCTGGGGATGGTGGGCATTCGGATGCTTCTATGGGTTCCACAACCTGTCGGATGCCTATTCCATCCGGATCGCGGACAATGCCAACGAGGTGGTCAACAACTTCACCACCATGGATTCCCCTGTGTGGCATGCCATCGAGTACTATTACAAGGCGAACCAGATGGGCATCTTCGACCCGGACTCCCTGACCATGAAGGGCGAGGATCTGAATGCGAAAGCCACCAACGGACAGCTGGTATCCCCTCTGTGCGGCTGGTACAAAGGTTCCCTCTATGATAATGCCAGAGCCGAGGATCCTGATACCCTGGCAGGCTATATGGTGCTCCCGGTGGAAGGACAGTATAACTGGGACGGCGCGCAGTTCAACATCGGCTGGCAGTTCTATACGGGCGTCAGCGCCGAGACCCCCTATGTGGAGCAGATCATGAAAGTCTTCGACTACATGAACAGCGAAGAGGGAGCCCGCATGGCATATATGGGCAAGGAAGGTCGCGTATGGGAAATGGTGGACGGGGCTCCCGCTATCAAAGAGGAATACATCGACCTGAAGCTGAATGGTGATTCCAAGGAGATAGCCCAGAAGACGAACTCCATGGCTGCCCATATGATCGGCCTGTCCCACAGCGCGGTGCTGTCCGACGGAGGGACGGCGAATCTCTGGAATTCTCCGGAGATCTGGAAGCGTACCTTAAGCCCGCTGCAGCAGGATTTCTGTGAACATTACGGAGTGGAAGTTCCTTCACAGGCAGCGCAGAAGCTGGTGGAAGAGGGCAAGGCATTCGACAAGAGCGCCGGAACCATGGCCCAGGATGTCATCGCGCTGATGCCCGGTATCCCGGCAGACATCAGCAGAATTGATACCAGATGCACGGATATCATGATCAAAGCCATCCCGAATCTGGTGCTGGCTGAGGACCAGGCGGCATTCGACCGGATAAAGGAGGAAACGCTGGCCGAGCTGGAGGCAGCGGATATCCAGACTTCCATCGACTGGTGGAGCGCTCAGGAAAAGGACATCAAGGAATATCTCCAGACCGTGGAGTAAAAAGGTTATACGGAAAGCTGGCTGTCGCAGAGCATACGGATTCGGACAGTCGTGCCCTCACCGGCTCGGGACCATATATAAAGTCCCGAGCCTTTTCCGTATTGGAGCAGGATGCGGCGGTTCACATTGGACAGCCCGATGCCTCCCGCCCGGGATTCTGAGGCGGGCGGCTCTCCCACGCCCTGCTGCAGGCACCGGTTCAGGCATTCGAGCTCATCCTCCCCTATGCCCTGCCCATTGTCCTCCACATAGATATCCAGCCAGGATTCATCCTGACTGGCCCGGATGTGGATGGAGCCGGATTTCCCCGCATCGATCGAGGACTGCAGGCCATGGAGGAAGGAATTCTCCACCAGAGGCTGGAGGATGAATCGGAGGATGGGCCGGGGCAGGAGCGGATCGGGGATATCAAAGGTGCACTGGGTCTTGAGGCCAAAGCGGTAATCCATGATATCAATGAAGTTCCGGACAAAGGTCTGTTCCGTGTCCAGGCTCCAGAAGATGCCCGGCTGGGAGAACACGGGACGGATGATATTGCCCAGGGCGAACAGGGCCTGGCAGACATTTTCCGCCCGGGCCATGGCTGCCATCCAGCGGATGGTGGTGAGGCTGTTGTACAGGAAATGGGGGTTGATCTGGGACTGCAGGGTCTCCATTTCCAGCAGACGTTTTTCCTCGGCATAGTTTTTGTTGGCAGTCACCAGGCTCTGGATATGCTCCATCATATGGTTGAATTGCCCTGCAAGGATATTCAGCTCGTCATATTTCTGGGGGGAGAGGCGCTGGCTAAGGTTCCCCTCATTGATGGGCTTCATCTGGGCCGTGATCTCCTGGAAAGGATTCAGGAGCCTGCGCCCTGTCAGGGAGGAGAGGAGCACCGCCAGGAAAATCGCCACCAGGAAGATGGCGCTCACGGTCAGGAGCAGGGGGAGCGAATCCCGCAAAAAGACAGAAAAAGGAATCCTTTCGGTGAGATACCAGTCTGTGCCGGCGAGACGGCCGGTAATCGCCACATCCTGAAAAAGCCAGGAATCCTCGGATGTGCCGGCAGTTTCCGGGACAGAGAGAAGGGGATCGCCCTTCGCGTCGCAGAGGGTGACATAGGCGCCTTCATCCGCATGTTGGGAGGAGAGGAAATTGAAATACTCCGTGGGAATGTTGACGGAAAACACGGAGAAGCGGTGGCTGCTCTTATAATCGGCAATGGGCTGCAGGATAGAGACCACAGTGGAACCAGCCTCTTTCTGCCTGTAACGGGTGAGGAACAGCTCCATTTCCTGATATTGCCCTCCCCATGTGACGCCGGAGGTGGAGGTGATGGATTCCCAATTTTCCGACTGCTGGACAGGCAGGGGGGCATCCTCTGTACGTCCCTGGATCTGCATGTTTTTGCTGACGCAGAGCACAGGGCCGTCTCCGTGGAATACCGTTATGGAATTGATGTAATTACAGGAGGATATGATGATGGACAGCTGGTTCATGACAGACCGCTGCAGCAGGATATCATCTACGTCATAGGAACGCGAGGTGGTGAGATAGCTCCTCATGTCCTTATCCTGCAGGAGCTGAGAGCGCATGTCCGACAGGCTGCCTATGAGATTGTCCATCTGATAGGTCATGTAGGCCAGACGGTCCTCTGCCTCCCGGATGGTCTGTCTGCGGGAAATCGCCAGGAGTATGAAAAAGCCTGATAGCAGGGCTATCATCAGCACTGCCAGATGGATCCACAGGACAGAGACTGTGAAAGAGCGCAGCAGGCTTTTACGGGTTCGGGGGAGCAGAAGGGGGGTTCTTGTCTTCATAGCTTTCTCCAATCCTTTGGTGACACATCTGTCACTTTCTTGAACACCTTTGAGAAATACCCTTCATCGGAGAACCCTGTCCTGCAGGCGATGTCCCAGATTTTATATTCGCCCTGCTCCAGCAGATATTTCGCCTCCTCTATCCGCATATTGGTCAGATACTTCCGGAAGGGAATCTGGATTTCCGCGTGGAAAAGGGAGGAGAAATAGGCCTCGCTGAGCCCCACCTTCTCTGCCACGGAGCGCAGCGACAGGTCAGGGTCGGACAGGTTCTCCCGAATGATTTCCAGCGCGGCCCTGATCTCCGGGCGGTAGTTTGGCAGGAAGGCTATCCCGTCCGTCTGGTCTGAGGCCTGGCGCTTTTGGGCCGACAGAAGCTGGCGGCAACAGGCGGGAAGCCTTGCAAAGTCCCCTGCTCTGTCCGCCAGCAGCGAAAGCCGGATGTTCAGGTAGTCCTGAAGCTCCCCCCGCAGCCTCTCCAGCAGGGCATGGAGGTCTGGGGTATTCCCGGAGCGGGAGATTTCGGGAAAGAAGAACAGGAAGAACCTGCGCTCATCCAGCATAAGGGGCAGGCAGCGGAAACCCGGCGTATATTGATGGCCTGCCAGATCCACCAGGTTCTGGCAGATATGCTCGGAGAGACCGCCGGAGGCCTGGCTGTCGGCCTTGTAGACCTCGGCAATCGTCCCCAGCACTACGGGGAGGGCACTGGAGACGGACAGGTTCAGTTCCTCCAGCGCGCCCTGGGTCTGCCTGCAGAGGGACTCATCTGCCAGATAGGCCTGCATGAGCTGGGAGAAGCGGTTCCCCACAGGAGCCCGGGCAGGTTCGAGCTGCCTGGCCTGCTTGTCCAGCGCCTCCCTGGCCTTCTGGAGGCTGGCCTGTATCTCGGCCTCCGTCATGGTGGCCTTCAGCAGATAGTCCCGCACTCCCAGGGACATCATCTTCTGGAGGGTCTTGAACTCCTCCAGGCAGGTGATGACGATGATATAGGGCTCCAGCCCTGCGTCCCGCACGGATTCAATCAGCTGCTGTCCGCCCATGCCGGGCATCAGGAGGTCGGTGATCAGGACGTCAGGACAGCTTTTTTGGATAGCCCGGAGGGCCTCCGCGCCATTGCCGGCATCACAGACCACCTGCATATTGTATTTTTCCCAGGAGACGCTGTTCTTGATGCCCAGACGCACGAAAAACTCGTCTTCCGCTATGATGACCTGATACATGACCTACCTCTTATCTGAAAACGGGCTGCAATTGTAATGTGTTTTATCTATTATAAACAAATCGGCGGAAAAAAGCAACCGAAGCACTTGCCATTTCCGGGGGGACGGATGATAGAATGGAGGTACAGACAGGAGGTGCTTGCGGTGGCGGGGAACATGGAAGAGGGGCATTCCTTTGCTGCTGGCATATAAATACTCCTTTTCGATAAGAATTTCCATATCTTGATTCTTACCCAAAAGGAGCCATCTTTTACCTAAGACACAAACTATTTTACACTGCCCCTGCCCCAATTTCATCGCTTTTCCAACAACTTCACAACGGTAGAAAAAACAGCACCGGCGAATGCGTCCACGTCAAACTGGAAGTCCTCTTTCAGGGCATATCCCAGCCGGTTAATCTGGTTTCGCAGCGCCTCCCTGTCTCCGTGCCCGCCGCCACAGCGCAGCGCTGGAATCGCTTCCTCCAGTTTCGTTATATGTACAAATCGCATTTTGATTCCCTCCTCGTTTTTCAGGACATAGCGCCCCATGCTTCTTCGCCTTGAAGTTCTGGGCTGCATAAAATATGCGTTCCGTTTGCAATGGGTCAGATTCTATGCGTGCACCAGCATAAAACCGCGTCCCATGACTTGCCAGGATCTATGACTTGCTGTGTTCCATGACTTGCTGTGTTCCATGACCCACCGGTTCCTATGACTCAACGGTTCCTGTGGCTCACCAGTTCCATGATTTGCCATGCGCGATGGCTTGCCGGTTTCCGCGACCTGACGAATGCCGCAAAATTATATATTTTTATAAGTATATCGGCTCTGGCGCGGTGGCCATGATAGCGGCTGTCACACGTCTGAAATTTTTTTACTGCCGTGTATCTTTTTCACCATTTACAGGATGGCCTTTTTCATCTATCATAGTACATAGATTATCAGAGAGCCCCCGGCAAGGAGGAGGAAAGGACAATGCAGCAACTATATCAGGCCAAAGGACTGCTGAGCAGGGAATTCATCGGGCAGATTACCTATACCTTCTGTCTGCCCTATGCCCTGGAAGAACTGAACATCTGCCTTACTTTTGAAAAACAGCACTACGATTCCCCGGACCAGGTGCCGGTGGAGGAGCTGATGGATTACTGCCGCAGCCACTATGACACCAGGGACTATGAAGGCCTGGGCAGGGAAGAACTGGCTGGACTTTTTTTCAAAGAGACGAAGACGGAAATCCATATATCCGCCATGCTCAACGACTGTTTCATCGGCTGTATCCACAAACAACTGACCTGCCGCCACATGCATTTCGGCACGGATGCCCTTTCCGAAGGCTGCCTGATGCCCGAGATGCCCATGAAAGGCGTGCTGAAGGTGACGGTTCTGGCATTTCAGATTCTCATGGACGATACCCCGTACACCGTGACAGTGACCGGAAAGAAAGCGGGTGAAAAAGAGGAAACGGACAAAGGAGGAGAACTGTCATGACGTTCTTAAGACTGGAGCTTCACAACCACACCACAGAGTCCGACGCTTCCATCACCTGTGCGGAACTGCTGGATTACATGGCGGAGAACAAAGTGGATGGATTCGCGCTCACCGACCACAATACCATCTCCGGACACAGGAAAATGGCGGCCCTGCTGAAGGACTGCCCAGCCCCCGTCCAGTGCATCTACGGCATGGAATATACCACTTACTACGGCCATATCCTGTGCCTGAACCTGTCGGAATATGTGCCCTGGGACTCCATCGATTCCGGGAATCCGGAGCTGATCTTCAGGCAGATCCGCGGAACGGGCGCTCTGGCGGGCATTGCCCATCCTTTCTCTTTCGGCTATCCCTTTGCCACGGGATGCCGTTTTGAGATGCATATGACGGACTACAGCGCAGTGGATTTCATAGAGATCTTCAACAATCCGGAGCCGCTCCGCGCCGTCAATCTGCCGGCCCTGGCGCTCTGGGAAAGCCTTGTCCTGGAAGGCGTCTCCATCGCCGCCACCTCCGGCATGGATCTCCACAATAGAGCGCCTTTCGAAGGCCGGTATGCCACCTTCATCCAGGACATGGGCATTCCTGTCTCCGAAGCGCTGACAGAGGCGATCCGCTCAGGCCAGACCTGGGTCTCCAAAGGCCCTCTGCTGACAGCCCGTACCCTTCCCGGGGAGCGGAGAACCGTCTTCGAAATCCAGGATGGGAAAAAGGCCGGATGCCCTGTGGATCCCGGGAAACAATACCTGATGACGCTCCGTCTGCCGGGCGGGAAGCTTACGGAATCTATCGTCCCCGGCCGTCCCATAAGCATCTCCTGGGACAGCCTCGCCGCCTTTGCCCAGGGGCCGGAACCCTGTCCCGTGATTCCGAAGCTCTATGAAGAGAACCTGGAACTGGAATCGCTGCTCTGCGTCTCGCCTGTCCTGTACCTTTCTGTGGCTGCCGGGTAGATTGGCAATCTTACCGCAAAGGATGACCGAGCCAAAACTCCAGAGCGTTAAAGCATGGCGAAACGAAAACATGACATCCCTATGCTGTTCTATGTATCAGCACAGGAAAAGGAAATGATACAGAAAAAGATGGATGAATACGGCACGGGGGAACTTAAGCGCCTACCTCTGCAAGATTGCCATTGATGGGTATGTGGTGAACCTGGAGCTGCCGGAGCTGAAGGAGCTGGTCTCCCTCCTGCGCCGCTCCAGCAACAACCTGAACCAGCTGGCAAAGCGGGTGCATGAGACGGGCCGCATCTATGGTGCTGACCTTGCGGAACTGCAAGAGCGGCAGGAGCAGCTCTGGGACATGGCACAGAAGATTTTGGCATCGCTGGCAGCAATCCGGTGACCTTCAAAAATACTTTATCGGCTGGAAACAGATTTTTCTCCTATAAAGCTATTCCAATAAGAAACCGTTAGTGTATAATTGAAGCAGAGACAAATCATGGATTTAAGGGAGTTGACTTATGGGCTACATGGAGCGAGATGACAGAATCGAATTTTACGGAAAAATATCTTATCCCGATGAAACCTATGTTATAGTGAACGGCATAAGGTATAGAATAACCCCCAAGACCACTCTACGATTCAAAAGCTTTACGAATCTAAAAGAATACGCAGAATCTATCGAGTATTTCGCTTATCTGGTTCTGGTCAAAAAGAATATACCAAATGATGGATGGTTTGAAAAATAGCCTCTCCCAAAATACCACCGTGATAAATAGGAGCATCACCATACCCTTGCGCGTGGTGATGCTCCTATTCCCTGTCCATATTGCTTTCACCATCGTCCGGCGTATACTCCATGATGTCCTCCACCTGGCAGTCCAGTATCCGGCACAGGTTGTCGAGGATTACTGGAAAAAAGCTGGGAGGCAGCTACACCTGTGAGGAGATCTTACAGACGCTGAAAGAGGATGGATTTTGCAGACGTCGAAGATCAGGGGTACATGCCGCTCTACAGACGTTCAAAGCTGACGGATGCCCTGCATGAGGCCTGTGGGATCCGCACTGACTATCAGTTCATTACCAGACAAAAGATGAGGGGAATCCAAAAAAGAAGTAAAGGCAGGGAATAAATTACTATGTTTCATCTCTAAAGCTTAAATCGCTGTAGCCCGCATAAACACTGGGGTTACAGCGATTCTTTGTCTACACAACTGTTAAAAACAGGATTTTAACATCTTTTTGTGAAAAAGTCAACCCCTGTTTTTTCTTTTTTATTCGCAGTTGGCTGGACCGTTACTTTTCACACCCACGCCAGATTTGGGCATAATGATGAAATTAAAAAAATTTAAATCCACAATAAATTCGTGGAAAATAAGGAATTGTGGATATGTCATTTTATATTTCATTCTGCGTGAATATATTTTTTACAAAATTCCCGTATCTGCCAATGCTGTACAGTTTTCTGTGCTTTTTCGAAAAAAGCAGCCAGTTCATGGCTGTTTTTTCCTTGTCATTTTTACCAATACGCTGAGTTATTCACATTTGATCTTTCTCGATAAAAGCACTATACTTTTTGTAAAAAGAAGGTGGCATATGGAACGGCAGGAATTATACGAAAAAGCATTGGAAGAACAGGAAGGGCGCATCAGGGAAATGGAGCGGATAATATCACTCCTGGAGGAGGAAAACAGCCTGCAGCGGCAGCTTATTGAAGGGTTGAAGGAAGAAAACAGCGTGCTGGAAAAGCAGGCACAGAAATACCTGGAAACAATGCGTAAGATGTTAGAGGATATTCATCAGTAAAGACGGGGGAACTCATGCGGATAAATTTTGAATCATTTTCAGCGCTGCAATATAGGAATAAAGCGCTGTCCAGGCAGGTTGAGGAATTTAAGTCTGGGGAAAAGTATATAAAGATGGAAGCGGATTATAAAAAGCTGCTGCGCTTTCACAGCCAGGAAATGAAACGCATGAAGCAGGAACTGGCTAAAGCGCACAGTGAAACCGTAACAGTCCGCAGATACTGGGGTGAAGTTATGGATGACCTGGATAAAGAACACCAGGCAGAAGTGTCACGCCTCGTGGCAAAAATAAAAAGTCTGGAAAAAGAAAACCTGGAGCCTGCCAGGCAGAGGGATGCGGCAAAGGATAAGATCAAGGAACGCACACAGCAGTATTACGATGCGGCAGCGCAGCTGGAGGAAGAACGGGAGAAAAACAAAAAACTGACTGCGCAGTTAAACAAAGATTTTGAAAATTCTTCCATCCCGTCCTCAAAACAGAAAGCGGGAAAGAAAAGGATTCCCAACAGCCGTGAAAAAACAGGGAAGAAACCCGGCGGACAGCCGGGCCATAAAGGCCATGCCCGTAAACAGCATACGCCAGATGTTACATATGAAATACCCGCCCCTGCAGAATATACAGATAACCCGGACTATTACGAAACCGGGAAGACCATCCGCAAACAGAAGGTCAGCGTCATACTGAATGCGCAGATAATAGAATATACAGCAAAGGAATACCGGAACCGGAAAACCGGTGCGCGCGTACATGCCCCTTTCCCGGAAGGATATGTGAATGAAGTGAATTATGGCGGGACAGTCAAGGCGCCGGCATTCCTTCTGGGGAATGAGTGCGGGGTTTCGCATGGAAAAATACGCAGACTGCTGTCAGAACTGACGAATGGAGAGATTGAAATTTCAGACGGCATGATCAACGGCCTGTGTGCGGAATTTTCTTCCAAAACAGAGCAGGAAAAAGATGAGATCATCCAAAAACTGATGACATCCCCTGTTATGAACGTGGATTTTACAAATGCGTCAGTAAACGGGAAAAGCGCACAGGTCCTGGTACCGGCATCGCCATGCTCTGATGCTGCATTATATATAGGGAGGGAGAAAAAAGGACATAAAGGTGTGGAAGGAACACCTCTGGAAAACTATGCAGGAACGATCATTCATGACCATGACACGACTTTCTACAAATACGGGACAGGACATCAGGAATGTACACAGCATGATATCCGCTATCTGATCGGGAGCATACAGAATGAGCCGGAACTGGAATGGAATAAACAAATGCTGGAGCTGTTCCGGAAAATGCTCCATTACCGCAACAGTCTGCCTGAAAACGAAGACCTTTCCCCCTGCACTGTTTCGGAATTTGAAGAAGAATACGGCAGGATACTGGAAACAGCAGAAAAAGAGTATGCAGATGAGCCGCCGGGCGATTATTACAGGGAGGGGCATAACCTGTTCCTGCGGCTTAGAAAATATAAGGAGAACGAGCTGCTGTTCCTGCATGATAAACGCGTTCCCGCCAGCAACTCCCTGTGTGAAAGGCTGGCCAGGGTATATAAAAGAAAGCAGAAACAGGCGGTTACCCTGCGCAGCCAGGAAAACCTCTGCTATATCTGTGACAGCTTAAGCATTGTATACCTGCTGCGTTCAAATGAAGAAAATGTATATCAGAAGATTGCAGAAATATATGGCCGTGAACGCCCGTCAAAATCAGAAAACAAAACCGATGCTACAGCTTGACATTGCAGCATCGGCGTATTGTTATGCATAAATCTGGCGTGGGTGTGAAAAGTAACAATTCTTCACTTGACAATGTGGCAAAGAATTGATGAGCCAAGATGAGATTGCGGTCATGGACGGAGGGAAGTGCATCATGCAGCTTAGAGGGGTTAGACCATTCTTCTCCAATAAGTTTGACATTACAAAGCACAAGCAGTACCGCCTTCTGTCTGATTTTGATGACAAGAACGCCTTAGACATCGAAAAATATGTAAAGAACCTGTGTAAAGCAAGAGTCAGGGACAATGACACCGTTGATGAGGTGGAGGATGCGGGCGTGATTGAAGCATAGCTTCAAAAACAATACAACTGAATATGGAACCTGTAAACAAGCAGCAGAACTTTTGGACAAAAAGTCCAGAAGTTAAAAAACGGAGTTTTGTATGTGCTTTGGAATGGGCAAAACAAGACACCCGGCACAGCCTATCGCCAAACAGAATGTACCGGATGCCCGCAGGGTTCACCCAAAGGATTTCCCTGCCCTTATTTTAACATACAGGGCAGGGAATTTACATATCAAAGCTCTTTCTTTATCAAAAAATCAAATTTCAGGAAAGAAAGAGGTAATCAAAATGGCATTTTTTACAACAGCAGTAACAGGATTAAAGACAGTCGTAACAGCAATCGGCGCAGGCGTGGGTGTATGGGGCGTCATCAATCTGCTTGAGGGATATGGAAATGATAATCCGGGCGCAAATGCTCATGTACGGTAAAGAAGCAAGCAACCAAAAACAAGAGATAGACCGCCAGCACCACACTATTCCGAACCAAAGAAAACAAAGACCAAAAGACAAGCACCGTGGAAATGTGTATAACTTGCTATTCCGTCATGGAAAAGTCCGTTCACAGAACATGGAAAAGCTAAAGTGCAGCTTTCCCACATTCTGCAAACAGACTTTCCCACAACTCCATAAGATAGCAAGTTATGCACATTACGCACAGTGCCGACTACTACGGAATCCCCCATCCTTTATATCCCTCTTTCAGAATGACAAAATATAATTTCGCGCCTAAAATGGAGTAGTTCACACCCTGCGATTAGCAATAAAGCGTAAATGACGATATAATAAAAGGCAATGGATTTGTTTTTTATATTTTTACGCTATGAAAGGAAGTCGGAATCGTATGAGGATTGCAGTTTGTGATGATGACCGGACGATTAGGGAAGAACTTTTCCGGCTGATACAAAAGCAGGTGCCGGAAGCGGATATAATGGAGTATCAGTCTGGGGAAGAATTGATAAATGCCAGAGGAAACTTTGATATTTATTTCCTTGATATTGAAATGGGGGAAGTGTCTGGCATGGATATAGCAAGGCGTATCAGAGAACAGGAGGAAAACGGCAGACAAAGGAGCATTATTATTTTTGTGACGGGGTATCGGGAATACATGGAAGCGGCGTTTGATGTAAATGCGTTCCATTATCTGATAAAGCCCATTGACACGGAAAAATTTTCAGAGGTTTTCAGACGGGCATGGAAAGAGGCGGCTGTTTTCTATGAACAGGAAAAGAAATACATCATAGTGAAAAGTTCTGGCACACAGCAGAAAATACTGTTGAAAAATATTTATTACATAGAGAGCGGCAACAAAAAAGTCATTTTTCACACAACGGACGGTACGTTAGAAGTTTACGGGAAAATGGAGGAATTGGAAAAGGGGTTGGGGAACACTTTTTATCGCTGTCATAGGTGCTATCTTGTAAACATGGAAAAAATCTCTGCTTACAGTGCGGATAACATACAGGTCATAAATGGGGATAACTTACTGCTTGCAAGGAAGAAATATTCTGATTTTATCAAAACGTATATGAGGTATGTAAAAAACGGAGGGATTGTTAATGTATGATATATTGCTTCCAGTAACTATTTACTTGATTGACAGCGTATTAAGCGGTATGTATATGCAGGGGTTTTTGAAAAGAAAATATGAAAAAAGAACAGTTTCAGCAGCATGGGGCACAGTATATTTTTTTATCCAGATTGTTGTGTTTGAAGTATTGGACGGCATACTGCCAGTTGGGGAGCTTGCGGGGATAACCTTAAATATTTTTGCCGTGCTGTTTCTTCAATTCATTTTCTTTGAGAAAGATGTGCAGAAACAATTATTTACTGCTTTTAGCTTTGTGGCGGGGAAAGAGAACGTAAAATATATTGCCAGTGTGTTTCATATTGCAGTAAATGGGATATGCAACAAAGTTTTAGATTATCTGGTTGCGGAGGAAATCATAAATTCATTGGAAAAATCGTTTATGTGGATAAAAGTTTTTTCGTTCATTATTGTGGTTTTATGCGGTCTGCTTTACGCTTTTCTATTGTCCGTATTTTTGCTTATGATAAACAGGAAGTTTGTCAAGAAAAATTATGTGTTGCAGACACATGAAAATGTTTTTTTGATGTTGCCATGCGTTGCTGCCATGTGCATTTCAGTAACGATAAAGATGATGATTCTATCAGTTGAAAACGGAATGACTATGATTATTTATGACACAATCCCGGCGACAAAATTCTGGATACCGCTGATCTGCGTCCTGCTTCTTTCCACTATCGTGGCAAGCGTCATATTATTTCAAAAGCTGGTGGAGTATAACGAGGAAACCGGGAAACGTGCCATACTGGAAAACCAAGTACGGCAAATGCAGAAAGAGATTGTTGAAATTCAGGACATATATACGGATATGAGAGGGCTTCGGCATGATATGAGAAGCCATTTAGCCAACATTTCCTTGCTTGTTAAAAATACAGCCGGTTCTATGAATGAAGAATTGGAAAGTTATATCGGGAAAATGGAGGAAACCGTAAAAAAACTGGATTTTGCCTATCAGACGGGAAATCCCATTACAGATATTATTATCCACCAGAAATGGCAGGAAGCGGAGAAAAAACAGATACAGTTTAAGGTTGATTTTGCCTATCCGCCAAAGCTGCGGATAGATGTTTATGATATTGCGGTTATCTTGAACAATGCACTGGAAAACGCCATAGAAGCGTGCTGTAAGGCAGAGGGGAAAAAACAGATTAAATTACGCTCCTATGTGAAAGGAAGTTTATTCTTTTTGGAGATTGAAAATGATTTCGTGGAAGAAATCGCCATAGAAAAAGAAAGTGGGCTGCCAGCCAGCAGCAAAGGGGGCGGGAAGCTGCACGGGATTGGAATATCCAATATCCAAAGATGTGCAAAGAAATATATGGGTGATATTGATATTGTGATTTCCGATACAGGGGGCAGAAAGAAATTCAGCCTTACGGTAATGATGAATGGGAAGTCAGCGGCGGGAGTTTGATACCCGAAGAAATTTCACGCCCAAAATGGAGCAGTTCACGCCAAATCTATGAAAAATCTACGGGTATTGGCGATATACCAAATGGAAGCTATTTTCAATATCTGAAAGGAAAGGTGGTCTATATGTCAATGGAGATTACGAACAATTACAGCAATTATGCGGCAAATGGCACAAATACTGCCAAAAATAATGGGAACATGAAAGAAAGTAATGTGACCACAAGCACAGTGGAGCTGAAAACTTCGACACCCGGCGTGACGAGAACGGAGCAGATTAAGACCGGGTATAGCAACGTAAATGATTATTCCAAATATTTACAGAGCAAATACAGCTATATGAATACAGGGACAACCTCTATGCAGGGCATTCCGACGACGGTATCCGTATCGGGGGCATTTCTGAAAAAGTGCATGAATGACCCGGAAAAGGCTAAATATTTGGAGGAAAACCTAGCGGCGTTGCCGGATTGTGTATCTTATGCAAAATCTCATGCGCTGGGAACCGTGACAAGCATATCTTACGAAATTGACGCTAATGGGAATATTACAGGCATTATGTCTGGAACAAATGACCCGGACGGAAAGATAGCCAGAGAAAATGCGGAAAGGAAAGCACAGGAGAAAAAAGCAGCCGAGGAAAAAGCAGCCAAAAGACGGGCTGAAAAAAGAGCAGAGGAAGAAAAGGCGGCTGAAAGACGGGCAGAGAAAAAAACAGCCGGAGAAGCAAGAAAAGAAACGGGCGAATATACGATAAATGCCACAGGTACGGATATAAAAGCCGTTACGCAGAAAGTCATAGCTGCTACTCTGGGTACATCTGCGCCGACAGGAGCAAGTTTTGATATAAAGGCGTAATGAAATTTTCACCAAATAGAATAGAAAAATATATTTACAAGGGTGACAGTTTAAAGCGCTGCCACCCTCTGTAATTAAAAAGGAACCATTAACTATGCACCGCCCCATGTGGGAGAAAGGGGGAACCACCTATGCCTTGCACAGAAGCATATAAGGAACACATCATGTATACGTTCAATGGCTTTTGCAAGACCGTCATACGCTTTACGGCAATCAACGCATGGCGTGACAGGAGCAGACGGCGGCAAAAAGAAATATCCCTTGAATACCTCACAGAAGAAAAGTTTTACCCTTTAGGCACAACAGACGAATATTTTGAAGCACCCTATGAAGAATACCCCATTACGATATGCGGTCAGACAGTTATCCTCACCAATGGGGAGCTTGCCGCCGCCCTGTTATCTCTGCCGGAGAAGAACCGGGAAATCATTTTCCTTTACTTTTTCGGGCATTACACACAGCAGGAAATCGGGGAAATGTATGGACGCTGCCGGAGTACGACCGGGTATCAAATCCGCAGGACTTTACGGCTCCTGCAAAGGAAAATGGAGGTGCTTTCGCATGGAAGATCCGAATCTTTTGCCCTATGAAACGATTGTCCGGGCGACCAGCGGAGAGCCGGAAGCCGTGGACGAGGTTTTGCGGCATTACAGCAAGCGAATCCGAATCGCAGCTATTGAAAACGGGCATATCGACAGGGATACGGAGGACAGCATAAAATCCCGGCTTGTTGCCGCCCTGTTTAAGTTCCGTTTTGACGAACAGGAAGTATAAGGAATCGCTTTCATTTTTGGGAAAACGGATATATAATAAACCAACGACAAATCGGAATATGGCGCAATAAAGGTTAGCGTAAACTTTCAATCTGCCGATATATTTCATAAGCAGAAAAACAAAATAACAGAGGAGGTCTTTTATGAACGTGACATTAAACACTGATAATCGCCGAATTTCTTCTATGAGAACCATTCACTTTGCAACGGCAGAAGATAAAAACGCAGCGGTAAGTCATACTTCTAATAGGGATCAAGTAACAATATCTCAAGAGGGGCGCGATAGATTGGAAGTTTTGGTTGATAAAGTTGAAAATCAACTTAGTGCTATGACAAAAGAAGATTTCATGGGTATGCTCAAACAATGGAAAAGTGAAAACCAACCTAAGTTGGAGGTTGACCCTTATCAGAAAGTTGACCCCGACGGTTCCATTGCCCGTAAGGTTTATTTTGAATCCTATTTAGGACAGTTGAAAGATATGGAGAATACTATCAAATCTTACTATGCTGACGCTTACGAAGAAGCTGTTTCTGCTCCGATTGACAGTTTGGCTTTTATTTCTGGAAAATATTTATGTGATTGGTCTGACTATTATGAGCCAAATATTCCGAAGCAGGAACGACAGTGGACACATCATCAGCTTTGGGCAATGCTAACAGATACTAATGTGGCGTTAAATGATCCCTATGCATTAGCTTCCTCTGGTGGAACAAAAACAGTAGATGAAATGGATAAAATTGCTAAACAAGCCGTAAAAGATAAGTTAGATTCGCTTGTCAAAGAGCGCGAAACGTCAATAGTAAACTAATTCCAGTTTGTAGAATTATAGTCAGCTAAAAACTGAATAACCGCCGCTACATAGAACGGCACACCAAGACAGGAAATCAAAAAAGGTTTCCTGTTTTTTTGCGCCCATTTTTGGCATTTTGAAAAAACGCCAGTATTATGCCGTGCAAAGGGGGATAGAAAAAAATTTCTGAAAATTCCCGCCTATTCCGGCTTGTGCGGTTTTGTAAGTAATAGAGAGAAATTTCCGCAAATCACTGTCATTTTTGCTTTGCGTGGTGTTGTAGGTAGTAGGGGGGAAATACCGCCGCAAAGTTGGCAGAAGCCCCGCCCTCTCCGTCGGGGGTATCAGAAAATCCTATGAGATATTTTCGCCGGAACGCAACAAACCAGCCGCCAATAGCCGGATAGTAAGCGAACAGACCACAGAGCGCAGTTTCTAAGAGCAAGATTCTACCACAGTACCAAATTTCGCCTACCGGCTCATTTTGTCCTATGGGAATCTTGTTGGGGTTGCCACCCCAAGCCCGCCTTTT
>OFFK01000548.1_pt1 | contig 32899 bp, 26 predicted proteins | sample 1521361 | NCBI WGS metagenome assembly OFFK01 (sample SAMEA3504096, study PRJEB24116) | mouse gut metagenome | biome: mouse gut; feature: mouse-associated habitat; material: faeces | place: Denmark | collected 2011 | reverse complement strand
CATTAGTTTGTTGCGCAGCAAGCTGCGGGGAATTAAACCCTCTTTGGGATTAAATATATACGGAGAATCTACCGCTCTGTCGCTTACGGTACAGATGCGCCCTGCTGTGGCCAGCTTCACTGTTGAGTGGCCCCTCTTCACGTTTCCTGCGGCAAAGACCTCCATCACGGTATCCGTCGTGCCAATCAGGACTTTTGTCCCTTCCGAAAGCCCATACTCCCGCGCCGCCCTGGCAGTAACGGTTCCCGCCATTTCGGCAGGCTCCCGGATTTCAGGCAGCCATTCCATGGGAATCTCTCCAATCCGACAGAGCGTTTCAGACCAGCATTTTTTCTCCTCATCATAGAACATGGATCCCATGGCATCAATGGAATCTGTCTCCATAATACCTGTGAGCAAAAAGCGGAGATAATCCTTGGCGAACAAAATATGGCGGATTTTCGACCATATCTCCGGCTCATGACGGTGAAGCCCATCAACTGCGGCAACGTCCAGACCGTGGTCACTTCATTTTTACACAATTTTCTGATAAGAGCAGCATATTCTGCCTTAAGGTACTCTGTCTCCCCGGCGCATCTCTGGTCAGTCCACAGAATCGCTCTGCGCAGCAGCTTTCCGTCCTCATCCAGCAGAACCGCCGTGTGAGTCGCCGCATCGATGGCCAGGGCCTCAATCTCTTTCGGAGGAATCCCTGTCTCCTGATAGATTTTCTGCAAAGCGGCTCCAAAGGCCTTTCCCCAGTCTCCGACATCCTGCTCAGCCCAGCCCGGTCTGTCATAATAGGTCGGATATTCACAGCCGCTGTCAGCTACTGTCCTTCCCTCTCTGGAAAGCAGCGTCACTTTCACAGAACCGCTACCGATATCAATGCCTAATACATAGTTTCCCATTCCGAATCCTCCTGGCAGGATTTTCTTGATACACTAAAGTATAAACCAGATTTCCCTTTTGGCTAATGCACAATTATGCCTATCCTATGCACAAAACAGCTGTTTTCCTCTGTTTTTCCTTAACGTAAAAAGAAAAAGGACTGGAAACCCAGTCCTTTTTCTACTGCCACCACTATTCAATATTTATTCCTGAAAAATCGATTTCGAAATCTTCATATATTCCGGTTTTTAAGCTATCAGCGAATGTATATTCCGCAACCGTGTCATGTCCAAAATCATATACCATGATACGATTTTTTTCAGGATCAACAATCCAATACTCCCTGACTCCTGCAGTACGATACTTGAATAATTTTTTATTATAATCCATTGAACGGCTTGATGGCGAAACAATTTCGATAATCCAATCAGGCGCGCCCTTGCAGCCTTGGTCTGTGAGTTTATTTTTATCACAAATTACAGAAATATCAGGCTCAAGATAAATTCTATCGTCCCCACTCAAAAATACCGCAAATGGCGAAGGGTATACTTCGCAATCTCCGTTTTTATCTTGAATGTAATTAAAAATGCTGTTTGATAACACCATAACAAGTCTTTGATGAATTCTGTCAGGTGCTGCCATCATATATAATTCGCCATCAATCAGTTCCGCCCTTTGTCCGTCTGGTAAATTGTAAATATCATCTATTGAATAAAGCTCAAGCTGTCTTGCCGCATCCATTTTATCACGCTCCGTTTTATCAGGATATCAAATATTACATGAACTACCTGGTGGTACTGCCCAGCCCGCCGTTGCGCACGCCTACAGCCTCATCGTCCACCGTGATTCCGTACTCGATGAAGATTCCCTGGGCGAAGCCCATGCCCTGGGGCACCTCCACCGTCCTGCCCTCATTGGTGTCATTGGTCATTTTGATGAAGATATGCCCCTCATTGTCGGAGTTGAAATAATCGCTGTCGATGATTCCCACCGTGTTGTTCATCTGCAGGCGGTATTTGAAGCCCAGGCCGCTCCTGGGGTAAATCTTCAACACCCAATCTTCGTCTATTTTCGCACGGATTCCCGTAGGAATCTTAATCGTCTCCCCGGGCCCCAGGCGAAAGGTAAACGGCGCAAAGAAATCGTATCCAGCGCTGCCTTTCGTGGCCCGCCCGGGAAGCGGCAGCTTCTCGTATATTTCCCTGATATCCCCATCGGAGTACTGAGGGAAATCTTCTCTTACGGCTCCCTGGAAATTCTCGAAACTCACCTTGAAAAACTGCGCAACTCTCTTCATGTTTCCTCCCCGGCCAATCGCCTGTCCCTGGCGGTTCTCCCGCCTCTTTCCACAACACTGCATCGCCAAAACGGCAAAATCCCATATAAATACGGCTCCGGCTCCCCGCAATGCAGGGAAGCCATATCCTGGCACGGAAATCAAGCACTGATTACACGGGAATTCATGCACCGGCGTACTCGTTCCGATATCCGAAGCTCAGCACCCCGGAAGCGAATCTATGCAGATTCCATGACCGGCGCTCAGTCACAGCACCCGCACACATCCCTCGGCTTCTGGGCTATCGTATATTCCTGCGCGTAATTTCCGCAATGCAGCACGGGAACCAGCGGATTCTCCTGAGCAAGCGTCCGCTTCACGTCAATCACCCTCTGGTTGGCGCTGCCCTTCCACAAAAGCTTCACGTCCTTCTCCGCCTCATGGAACTCCCCGTCCACCACCACGTCTATATATTTCATGGCAGGATAATGCAGAATATCCTCCCACCTATCCCCGGTGTAGAGCCAGATGGTCTTATCCGGATACCGCTCCCTGATTTCAGCCATCAGGCATCTCACGTCCATCCTGTTGGCAGGGTGCAGCGGATCTCCCCCGGAAAAGGTGATGCCTGAGATATAGTCTTTCTCCAACTGCTCAAAAATCTCCTGCCTGGCCGCCTCGTCGAAGAGCAGCCCTCCGTCCGGGTCCCAGGTAAGGGGATTCTGGCAGCCCCTGCAGCAATGGCTGCAGCCCGCCAGCCAGAGCACCACCCGAAGCCCGTCGCCATTGAGCATGTCATCAGTCGTTATATTGTGATACCTCATTGTTTCTTTCTCCCGCCTGTCTTAAATCTCATGCCGCGTACAGGGCCTTCCCTCCGGCGGACCTCCCGGACCTGCACGGCTCCATTCCTTGGATTCTCATGCCTGCCATGCCCGCGCTACCGGAAATTTTTCCTGTCTCACATGCTTTCCCTGTCTCACATGCTCTTCCGCTCCGCGATCTCCGCCATCTTGGCCTCGTTGAGCCTGGTGTCCCCGTGCACCCGGGAATAGGACAGATAGCCGTTCATGCGGTCTATCTTGGTCAGGTTCCGGCTGCCGCACTTGGGACAGACGTCCATCTCCAGCTCCTGGTGCCCGCAGTCGTCGCAGTAGGCCAGAGACAGGTTCACGCCCTCATAGAAGCCCAGATCCATGGCCCGGCGAATCAGCGTCCTGATCGCTTCGATGTTATAATCTATGGGATATTTCACATACTGAATCTTCCCGCCGTTGCTCAGATCCCAGAACCGGTCCTCCAGATCCTGCTTCCTGATGGGGGTAATGTCCTCGGTCACATGGCAGTGGAAGCTGTTGCTCACATACTCCCTGTCGGAGACGCCCTCCACGATGCCGTATTTGTTGCGGAACTGCTTCACCTGTAGGCCGCACAGGTTCTCCGCCGGCGTGCCGTAGATGGCGTACAGGTTGCCGTCCGCCTCCTTGAATTCATTAATCCGCTTGTTGATATATTCCAGCACCTCGATGGCGAATTCCCCGTCCTCCACCAGAGACTTGCCGTTGTACAGTTCCTGGAGCTCATTCAGGGCCGTGATGCCGAAGCTGGCGGTGGCGGATTTCAGCAGCGGCTTGATCTTGTCCGAGAGCTTCAAATGACCGCCCAGGAAGCCGCCCTCGCAGTAGGCCAGCGGGTTGGTGGAGGCCCGCATCTCCCCCAGATAGGCATAGGTGCGGATGTGGAGCTGTCGGATCAGGTTCAGATAATAGTCCAGCACCTCATAGAAATCCCGGCTCTCCTTCCGGGACTTGGCCAGAATCATGGGCAGGTGCAGGGACACGGCCCCGATATTGAACCGCCCTACGAATACGGGCTTGTCCCCATCATCCGCCGGATGCATGCCGCCCCTCTCGTACCAGGGGGATAAGAACGCCCGGCATCCCATGGGAGACACGATACGTCCGTACTGCTTGTACATGCTGGCCACATAGCCCTTCCCCGTCAGGCTCAGCCAGTCGGGATACATGGTCTTGGCGGAGCACTGCACCCCTGCCTCGAACACATCCTCCAGAGGCTTTCCCGGGCCGTGGAGGTTCTCGTCATAGAGGAATACGATTTTCGGGAACAGCACCGGCTTCTTATGCTCCTTCTTGCCCTGGCCGCCCCGGCGCACCTCCAGCATGGTCAGGGTGGCAAGCTTGGCGAACCGCCCGGTGCCGGTGCCTGCCGTCACGGTGATGAAAGGATAATCTCCTCTGCTGCTTCCCACTGTGTTGAACTTGTACTCCCAGCCCTGGAAGCCCTGCTCGAACTCTCTGACCACATCCTCGTAGGCCTCCTTCTCGGCCTTTCCCGCTTCTATCCCAAGGCGCGTATATTTCTCAATGTAACGCCGATAAGACTTCTCCGCGTAAGGCTCCAGAATCAAATCCACGCTGGGCACCGTAAAGCCGCCGTACTGCTGGCTGGCGGCGCTGAGCACGATGTCCCCGATGACATCGAAAGCCACGTCCAGGGACTTGGGCTCATTGTACCACACATTGCCCATCTCGAAGCCGCCGCTCAGCACGTTCTGCACGTCAAACAGACAGCAGTTCATGGTGTCCCTCCTGGCGGACATGTCGTGGACATAGATATAGCCGTCCCTGCAGGCCTGGATTTCCTCCGTGGTCATGAAGAACTTCTGGTACAGCTCCTTGTTCAGCTGGTTGAACACAAGGCTGCGCTTGGTGGCCACCAGCGCGGAGTCCGTGTTGGCGTTCTCCTTGTCGCCGATGTACATGATGGACTGGCTTTTCTTATACACATCGTCCAGCATCCGCACAAAGTCCTGCTTGTAGTTGCGGTAGTCCCGATAGCTCTTGGCCACCACGGGCTTCACCTGCTCCAGGGCGCTCTCCACGATATTGTGCATGACCGGAATAGGCACTTCATCCATGTCCAGCTCATCCACCTTTTCAATCACGTACTGGCAGATCAGGCCTTCTTCCTTCTCCGTGAACTTGGCCAATGCCCTGTAGGCGCTCTTCGCCACCGCGTTGATCACTTTCTGTACGTTGAAGTTCTCCTTGCTGCCGTCCTTCTTGATGACATATACTTCTTTCGCCGGTCTGTATGCCTCGCCGTAGTTGACTTCTTCCTTCGCTGCCTGCTCGTTCTCCATATGAACGCTCTCCTTCATTGCCCCTAGCCCCCGTTTCCTTGTCCTTGCTGAATCACTGCCCTCCTTCCATGGAAAGAGAGCCATCCATAAGACACCCACTAAATACAAAATATAGTGTTTCTCTTTTTCAAATTCCAATATATAGTGTCGTGTACATACTAGTATATGAAAAAAGGCCGGGCTTGTCAATGTAAAATTTGGAAAAATCCGCCCTGTATGACAGGGCGGATTTTATTACATCTATATAGTATAATCTCTCCCTTATCCCGTATGGCCCGATGGGCAGTCCACTCATACCCCTCCTTCGGAACCGGGAATGCATCGGAAAGCTTCAGTCCCTCCCTGTCCGGATCGCCTCATAAATCGCCTCATGCAGCCCCGTATACAGCTCGTCATAGCGTACATGCGTCCGCTCCAGCCTGACAGCCGTGGTATGCAGGTACAGCGGAACCTCCCTGCCCTCGCCGGAAAAGCTCTCCCCGTTCCTGGCCCTGATTGCCTCGGCGATTCCCTCCGCGTAGGACTCCTCTCTGCTGTCCGTGAGGATGCAGAATTCATCCCCGCCGATGCGGAATACCAGGTTCCCCTCTCCCGCCGCCGCGCTCATGCGCTCCATGGCCTCAATGATGGCCAGATCTCCTGCCCTGTGGGAAATCTCATTGATGCGCATCATCTCTTTCACATCGCAGCAGATGAAAAAGCAGTCCTTCCTCTCCTGAAACAAATCATACAGCTCACTGATATCCACATGCCTGTTGCTCATCATACATTGACCTCCATTCTCTGCCGGTATCCGAAGCCTCGGATACAGCTCATACTTCATCTTCCGAAATTCCGATGGTCTACAGTTCCATACCTGCCTGAACGCGCGCGCAAAGGATTCGTGTGTGCTGTACCCGTACTCCAGGGCAATGTCCAGGATGGTCCTGTCCGGGCTGCCCGCTAGGAGCCTCGCCGCCTGCATCATCCTCCTGCGGATGACATAGTCGTGGACGGATATCCGGTTCACACAGCGAAAGGTCTTTTCCAGGGTGGATTTGGAGCAGAAGCATACGGCCGCCACATCCTCCGTCCGGATGTCATCCCGCAGATGCCCTTCAATATATTCCAGCGCTGTCAGCAGCAGCTCCACACGACGCATCCAAATCACGCCCCTTTCGATATCGTGGTTCCATTATAGCAGGGATTCGGGGGAAAGACTTGACTTTTTGAGTCGATTCGGGCCTGAAATGAAAAAGGTGCAAAGCCTGACCCGGTAAAGACTTTGCACCCTTTTTCGTATCTGCTATTCAGTTGCGGGACTTACTCTTTGATGTAATCAAGCTCAGTCAGATTGATTCCTGAGGCTGTCAAGATGACCTTCAATTCTATATAACGGCGCTTCATCTTCTTGTACGCCGGAGACTCTTTGTCGGAATCTACCATGTAATCCTGCAATCGCGAAAACTCTTCCACCGATATCTTAAGCATTTCTTTTTCAGACATGCAGCCACCCCGCTTTCTAAAGTATTGCCTCTGTGTCTCTTTGCTTCTTCCATGGAATGCCTTTCTTCCATTATAACAGCCCTGCATCCAGGTGTAAAGCTTTATTTCGGTTCCCGGCCCCCCGGAACCCCCTTCACCTCTCATTCATATACAGCCCCACCCGATTGTCAATCAGCCCTGTCACCGTCTCCAGCGACTTCTGCCCGTGGAAATAAGCGGCCGTCTCCTCCCGGATGATATTCATGACCTCCTCGTCCTGCCAGGCGGGCCTGGCAAGGCCGATCAGCCTCCTGAGTTCCTCCACCTCCTCCGGAAGCGGTACATAGTAGTGCTTCTCATAGAGGCTGCCATCTGGCATCATAAATGCTTCTGTTTTTGTGGGTCTCCGAACCGGGTTCCCCTTGCTGTCCTTTTCGGTCTCTCCCGACTGCCAATCCACCTTGTAGGGATCCTCCATGGATTCTGCCAGCAGCTCCTCCAGCTTTTCCTTTTTCGTCGGAAATCCTTCCGCAAATGTCAGGATTCCTTCCGCCTCGCTGTCCTGAAGCGCCTCCAGGAAGTCCCATGCCCCTTCTTTTTGAGGGGACTTCGCAAAAATGGCGTATGCGCCCCCGGCGCCGTCCAGCCTGTGCCCGGAGCTGCCGTCCATGGTGGGGTAACCGATGAACGTCACGTCCTTCCAGCCGAATCCCTCATACACATAGCTGATTTCGTCCGGACTGACCAGATTTACCGGATATAACAGGACTTTTCCATTGTTGTAGCGGTCATTGATCTGGTCATGATCCTCTCCCTCCCTTTCCTCCAGGGGAAAGCGGTTGGAAAATTCCAGAATCCTGCCAAATTCCTCGGAAGCAAAGCTACAGGTACCTGCCTCCCAGTCCATAAAATAAGACAGGTTCATCTTCAGGCAGAAGTCAAGCACATCCGCTTTGGTGGCAGATGCCAGCAGCTTGTTCTCCGGCCTGCTCTCCGCCAGTTCCATCATCTCCTCCAGCGACCATGCCGTCTTCCCACCCACCAGGTCAGAGTATACCGCCACGGTCCTTATGCAGAAGGTATTCGGCAGGGAGAGGAGCTTTCCGTCAACCGTATAAGCCTCCAGCACCGCATCCACGAAATCTTCCTTTTCCAGCTCACTCTCCTCCAGAAAGCGCGTCAGATCCTCCAGCACTCCTTTGGAGGCGAAGCTGCCCAGGCTGCCATACTGCAGATTGACGATGTCCGGACAGTTGCCGGATACGATGTCCAGGTTCAGATTGGCGCTGGCTTCCTTGATTGTCTGCCCTGAACCTAACATATTATCCCAGTACTGCTTTATCTTAATCCGATAAGGACCTCCCTGGCGGTTGTAAGCCAAAGCCGCTTTCCGCAGACTGTCATTTCGCGACACCACGCCCAGGGTAACGGTTTCCCGCCGGGGCGCTCCCCGCCCGTCTGTCTCCCGGATCAGGGCTATCCTCACCCCCGGATCTTCCCAGAACAGCACAGCCGTGCTGCCATCCTCAAGCCTTGTAAATCCCAGCAGACGCTCCGTGTCCAGGTCGCAGTCCTGCCACTCTACCACGTCAGTCAGGGTATCCAGGCTCGCTGCCCCCCAAAGCATACCTCTTAAAACCCCCATCCGCCAGCCCCGCCCTCGCCGTTACAGAGATGGCCGTTCAAAGCCATATACAGAGAACCCGGCAAGCTCCGCCGGCAGTCCCCAGGGCTGTTTTTCACGCAGGGATAGCCGTACTTCGGACGCAATGCAGCTACATGGGACGGAAATCGTTCCCAGCAGGGTCTCTCTCTCCGCCACAGGGAGAGCCGTCCATGCTCCCTTTTCGAATACCTCAACCGAATAGGACAGAGGAAAATCCCCGGCCACCTGGGGCATGGAGAACTCGATCCGGCTGATATAGCTCTCCCGGCCCAGGTCTATGGTCAGCGAGACAGGCCACTGTACCTTTGCCGCTTTCCACACTGTGTCCAGCCTGCCGTCCGTCAGGTTGGCGTAAGGGTATGCCGGGTCTGCCTCTACGCTGCCGGTCACCTGCAGACCCAGCGCCAGGTTCACGGGCTCGGAAACCGCCTGATAGGCCTCGTCTCTCTCCATGGCCGTCTGGGAGTATTCCCGGAAAACCCTTTCCGCCAGCATTTTCAGGCTATCCCCGGAAGCGGCGTGCTCCGGCGCATCCTCCCTCGTCTTCCGGTTGGCCCACGCCCATTCCATGGGAAAATACGCGAAGGGCTCCGGCTCCCTGCCTGTCTTCAGGCTGTCCGTATACCGCCGGACGAAGTGCTCCCACCGTTTCAGGCAATAGCTCTCCATGACCCCGGCCCATTGGCGGTTAGAATAATCCAGCAGACAGTCCTCGCTGTTCTGATAATCCCCCCATGTGGTGATCAGCGCCCTGGCGTTGAACTCAAAGAGATCCTTTTCCTGTTCGTCCGCCCCTGCCAGCACATTCCTGGAAGCCTGAATCCAATTCTCCAGGGTAAAATCAGGGCAAAAGCCCAGTATCCTGTCCTCCAGCCGAATCAGGTCCAGGAACTTTCCGGAAAGCTTCTCAAACAACTCCAGATTCCTGCCATAATATGCCGCCATCATCTGCCGGTGTAGGCTGTTGGCTGCGTTGGAGAGGATCTGCTTCGCCACATCCACCAGGTCGTACCGGAATGTTTCCGAATCCTGATAATCGTCGTAGGCCGCAATCAATTCCGGCAGGGCCTGTTCCAGGGCCTTCTGGTCATATTCAAAGGCGCTGTGCCCCCAGGTGGAGGCGGAGCGGAAGGTCTCCGAGGGCCTTGCGTTTATGACGGATTCCCCTGCCCCCTGGGCGTACATGTCCTTTTTCCAGTACGCCGTGTGCAGCAGGATGTCCCAGGCCCGCTCCAGATGGCTGTCGCTCCCGCCGTAACGGGATTTCGCATACTCCCGCACATACTGTCCGCAGTCAACGGGCCCGTCCTCCCAGGCCATATCGAAGAGCAGGTCGTACATGACGGGGCCGCTGTCGAAGGCCTCCGGCGCGGCGCCGATCCCCTTCATATAGGAGCTGCCCTGCCAGGCGGCGGGGATGTCCCTGGCCAGAGTGACTACATCGCCGTCTACGCCCATGCGGCCGCCGAAATTGTGCACCATGCTCCAGATCCAGGGGACTTTGTGGCGCTCCATCATTGCGTGATAGGGCCTGCGGTCCGCCTGGAGGTCCAGTACCAGGGCCTGCTCTGGCCTGCAGAGGCCGCTGAGCTTTGCATCCGTGATCTGTCCCTGCCACTGCATCAGGAGCCAGACAGCCTGCGGGTCGTGTTCCAGCATCTTGCGCTGGACCCGGTGGTAGACGGCGGTAGGATCCATATCCCCCATCTTCCCGCCCTCGTGGAAGGGATCCACGGCGTAATAATGGGTGATGGGGCCGAAGACCTCCTCCTGCTTGGCATAAAAGGTATCCGCGGCCGGGCCAAAGCAGTCCTTTCCCTCGGAGCCGCATACCCGCAGCATGGCAGGACGGGAGAATCCGCACCAGAGCCCCTGCTCGATCACGGAGGCCTCCGGATGCTTTGCCCCGAAATCCCCGGGCACCATCCCGGCGAAGCCCATCAGCACGGGCCGGATTCCGAAAGCCTGCATCCGGTCGTGCATCCTTCTGGCCAGCTCCACCCGCTGTTCGAACCATTTCTCCGGCAGCGGGCCGCCGAATCCGGACATATTCTGCATGAAGAACCAGGGGAGATACGCCGGCCCCGGAATGTACGCCCCAATCTCCTCCTCCGAATAGCCGTACTCCCTCAGGAACCTTCTCTGCACCTCCTCCTGGCCCACGATATCCAGCATCAGGTTCACCCCGTTCAGGGCGAACCAGTCCAAAAGCGCCTCGTATTCCTTCCAGCCCCAGAATGCCATGGTATAGCTGTAGGTGCAGAAGTTCAGCGCATAGCGGATGTCATAATTGGTGCTCCGCCTAATCCTGCCTGTCAGGGCAGGCAGCCGCTGGGGCATCTTTATATTGCTGACAAAAAGCGGGTTGAAATTCACCAGCGCGTATTTTTTCAGGTAATGATTCAGGCCGGAGGCCATGGAAATGCCGTTCGGCCCGCAGATGACTATCCTGTTGTCCTCTTGCTGAAGCTCAAAAGCGTCATTGCCGTTCGCGCTGTGGATGTCCTCCTGCCGAAAGACGAAAGAGTCCCTCCACCGCTCCCCGATTACCCGGCCCACTAAGTCCGACAGCGCCCGCAGCATCTTCCCCTGTCCGTATGCCGGATTGTCCTGAACCCTCCGGTATTCCTCATACCATGGCGTCTCCCGAAATGCTTTTATCATACCTCTCTGCCTGCCTTTCTCGCCTGCTTCTTTCTGTGGCCAATCCCCTGCCCAGAGGCATCGCATCCCCTCAGTCCACAGTCCCCATGGACGCAAGGATGCCCTCCAGCCATTCCCTGTACCGCTCCCTGACGATGTCCGGGCTCACTATCTCCACATCCCGCCCGATTCCCGCAAGCCACCCGAAGAACTGGCCGCTGACCATCACTTTAGCCCTGACCCGGAACCTTTCATCCGGCATCTGCCGGATATCCGCCTCTCTGCCGAAGCGGTCCAGCACCACGCCCACCAGCCGGTTAGGGAGCTGCAATGTCACCACGGCCTCCTCCCCGCCGTACATGCCGAAAATCTGATTGGTGTACAGGGCCAGATCCACCTTCTCGAACTGCTCCAGCCCCTCCCTGGCCTCCCTGCACACCTCCACCTTGCCCATCTTGTCTACCCGGAAGTGCTTCATGCAGGCGTCCCTGCCGTCATAGGCCGCCAGGTAATAGTTCTCGTCCTGCCAGATCAGCGCCCAGGGGCTTACCGTCCTCTCGCTGTTGGCCCGGGGGACCAGCTCCTTTTTCAGGTTCCATTCCAGATACCGGAAGGAAATCTGGCGGTTCTCCTGGATGGCCCGGTGGATATTGTCGATGCTGTAATAAATGCTCTCGTTCTCCGTCTTGATCCGCCCGGCCACGTAGACCTGGCGCTGCAGCTTCCCGGCATCGTGCTTCCCGGCCATCTGCTCCAGCTTCCCGATCAGGCTGCGGGACTTCTTGGTGGTGAGGAAACGGGAGGACTGCACCGCGTCCACCAGGAGCTTCAGCTCCGCCAGCTCGAACTCCCTGCCCGCCATGTAATAGCCGCCGCCCAGACGGCTGTGGACCTGGACGATATCGTAGCCGAAGTCGCACAGCTTTTCGATATCATCGTAGACGCTCTTGCGCTCGGAGTGGATGCCGTTGGCCTCCAGATGGGCGATGATGTCCGCCGTGCTGGCGGGATGATGCTCGTCCGTGTTCTCTGACAAAAATTTAACAATGTACAGCAGCTTCAGCTTCTGCCCCGACGCTCTGGCCATATCTTTCCATGTCCTTTCTGTCGTCTATTTTTCGTCTATTTTCTGTCATCTACTCTCTGTCGTCTCTAAAGCAGGGCGCTTGGCCATGGCGGCTTTCACGCCCTGCCATGCAGGCTACATACAAATTCTGCCGTAGTGAGCAGTCACTGCGGCAGGCCCAAAATGTCATATATCTTATGTAAGTCGCTGATTTCGTAGTCCGGCCTGCAGCCCGCCCCCAGGACTTCGTCCATGGTCCCTGCGCCTCTCCGATACCAGCAGGTGGGAATCCCGGCCTGTACCCCGCCCTTGATGTCGCTGGTCAGGCTGTCCCCTACAATCAGGATCCGGGACTTGTCCTTCTCTTCCACATGGGACAGGCAATGGTCGAAAAACTGCCTCTGCGGTTTGGGGCTTCCGATCTCCTCGGAGATGAAGACGCCGTCCATGACCTCCGACAGCCCCGAAAGCTTCAGCTTGCTCCTCTGGGTGGAGGTGACCCCGTTGGTGATGACGTACTGCCTCACTCTTCCCCGCAGACTCCTGCAGATGGCCAGGGAATCGTCCAGGAAAGAGAAGGTGCTCCCCAGACCGGCCTGGTATCCGGCCCGGAAGCCCTCCACGTCCACGCCCTCTATTCCCAGCTTTTCGAACAGCAAAAGAAAGCGTCCCGTCAGCAACTGTTCCTTCGTCACTTCCCCCAGCTCGAGGCGCTTCCAGTAGTCATCATTGATCTGTGTATACAGCGCAAGCTCCGCCTCCGTCATTTCCCTGCCGATAGAGCGGAAGCATTCCGAAAGGGCATGCCTTTGGGAATACGCAAAATCCAGGAGCGTATCGTCCACATCCCAGAAAATCGTGGTGAACCTATTCATTGCCCCCCTTAATGGAAGCTACAGCCGCTTCCTGCGCCGCCTTCTTCTTCGCCATGGTAATCCCAATGGCAGTGGCTACTCCCGCAACTACCACGATGACAAGCATCACCATAAAATAAGACATGAATGAATTCAGAAAACTAACTAGCATGATTCCATACTTCCTTTCTAAAGCACTATCCCTCGTTTTATATAGAGCCTTCCACCAGAACAGTATACCAGATATTGTGTCTCTGCGTCAAGATGGATTTCATTCTTGGGCAGGGTTGTTTCACGAAACATCACTAACCGTGCCAACGGCGCCGCATCAGGAATTCCCGCAGCACGTCTTCCCTGATGCAGCGTTCTATAGCCTTGTCAATCGCTTTTCCCAAATCCTTCTCCGAATCCTTCCCCAGGTACTCCCGCATATGACCTACAAAGAGCATATATTGCCCTAAGACCGGGCATTCCGACAACAGCTTCCGGTTCTTCCCCGGATTGATGTTGTAGACAGTACAGGTCGGCTCCAACTCCGGCTTTTTTACCCCGGTTTCTCCATCAGCATCAAGGAGCCCTCTTGAACCTGGGCATCGCCCAACCTCAGTTCCCCTCACTCTCATTTCTCCCCCATATACAGACTGGCCCTGTTCTCAATCACTCCAATCACCTCATCCAAAGTCTTCTGCCCGTTGAAATAGGCGGCAGCCTCCTCCCGGATGATGGCCGTGACCTCCTCGTCCGGCCAGGCAGGTCTGGCGAGACTGATCAGTGTCCTGACCTCATCCACCTCCTCCGGCAGAGGCGCATAGCTGTTCCTTCCATAGATGCTTCCGTCCGGCATCAGATAAGATACTCCCCCTGTGAATCTGCGGACTGGATTTCCCTGAGTATCTGTCACGGTCTTCCCCGACTGAGGGTCTGTCTGATAAGGGTCTTCCATGGATTCTGCAAGCAGAGCCTCCAGCTTATCCTTTTTCGCCGGGAACCCCTCTGCATATACCATCACCGCCTCCCCCTCACTGTCCAGAAGCGCCTCCAGGAAGCTCCAGGCCCCCTCCTTGTGGGACGATTGGGAAAAAATGGCATATACGCCTCCTGCCGCGTCCATCCGATGGCCCTGGCTGCCGTCCATGGTAGGATAACCGATAAAGGTCACATCCTTCCATCCGAAACTTTCATAAATGTAGCTGACCTTATCCGGACTGGCAATTTCCACCGGATACAGCAACGCCTTCCCGCTACTGTACAGCGCAATGCGCTCACTTGCCTCCAGCTCCAGCGTATCCTCCAGAGGGAACCGGTTGGAGAATTCCAGTATCCCGCGGAATTCTTCCGAGTCAAAGCTGTTGCTGCCCTTCTCCCAGTCCATGAAGCAGGGCAGGTTCATTTCCAGACAGAACTCCAACACCTTCTGCTTGGTGGCATACTCAAGCAGCATGCTGTCCGGATGGCTCTCCACCAGCTCCATCATCTCGTCCAGCGTCCATGCCGTCTTCGCGCCCACCAGGTCAGATTGCACCGCCACCGTCTTTATGCTGAAGGTACTGGGCAGAGCGAGAAGCCTGCCGTCCACTGTGTAAGCTCCTAGCACAGCATCCACGAAGTCCTCTTTTTTCAGACTGCTTTTTTCCAGGAAAACGCTTAAATTCTCCAATACTCCTTTGGCGGCGAAGCTCTCCAGACTGCCGTATTTCAGGTTGACGATATCCGGGCAGCTGCCGGATACGATATCCAGGTTCAGGCTGGCAATCCCCTCTTGCAGAGTCCCTTCCGTGCCTGCCGTATCGTCCCAGTATTCTCTGACTTTTACGCGGTAGGGGCCGCCCTGCCGATTGAATTTCAGGGCCGCTTTCCGTAGGCTTTCATTGCGCTGCACCACTCCCAGGGTGACGACCTCCTGCCTGGGCTTCCCTTTGCCGTCCGTCTCTCGAATCAGAGCCGCCCTCACCCTGGAATCCTCATAGAATAGCACTACCGCTGTTTCGTCTTCCTGCTTCGTGAACCCAATCAGCCTTTCCGTATCCAAATCGCAGTCCTGCCATTCCACAAGGTCAGTCACCGTATCCTCCTCCAGATGATAGAGCGTCATCTTATCCCGGCCCGCCATGAGGAATTTCGTCTCGCTCATCGGTGCCATCCCAATACTCGGAGGCACTTTTCCCACCGGACGGGCATGGAAGTCCATGAAGTCGATTCTGTACATATCCCTAGCCATGACGCAGTACACACTGCCGTCCACACCGCAGGCAATGGCGCTTATGCTGTCCATGGCTGTCTCCGTCTCCAAGCAGACATCTCCCCGGCTTTCCCCTTCCGCATCCAGCAGATAGATATGGTTTTTCGCCGCAACATACAGGTTCCCATCCTTATCCTGAGCCAGGCCTGCAATCATTTCATTCATGCGGATGCCCGGATTCTCATACTTCTTCTGTACCACCTGGCACATAAAGAGCCTCTTCCCGGTTCCATCGAACTTCGCCAGAAAAATCTCCTCTTCTTCCCAGCCGGATTTCCTGTATGCCAGGAAATAGTTCCCCTCGGAATCGGGCAATATCTGGAAACTGTCAAGGCACTCATCTCCCAGTTCAATCGGAAGCCTGCGCGCTTCTTCCTCTTCTCCCAGCCTTCTGTAGTATACGTCATACTGGTATCGGACTCCATAGCTGTCCTTCCCGGATTGCACTTCTTCCATGCAGGTGGTGACATAATACAGCTCATCCCCGCAGAGGGAAAAGTCAATGTCCTCACCGTTGAATTCATCCGGTTCTGCAATGTCCAAATCGATAAATTCCGCGACATACATAGGCCCCTCGGTGCTGCGCGCACACCCTGTCAGGGCAAAGAGCAGAGCAAGCAGCATGCCTGCCAGCGACAGCAACCTGCATCTGAAATCGTTCCTGCTTTCCCTCATATCGCACTCTCCTCCCTTTGGCCATCCGGTATCCGCCTCTATTTCATCCTGTCATCTTCGTAGGTCACCCTTCGGAGGACATTTCATCCATATACAATCCGACCCGATTGTCAATCAGCCCTACTACCTCATCCAAGGTCTTCTGCCCATGGAAATAGGAGGCTGCCTCCTCCTTGATGATGGACATGGCCACCGCGTCCTGCCAGGCCGGCCTGGCGAGGCTTATCAGCCGCCTGATTTCCTCCACCTCCTCGGGAATGGGTACATAACTGGACTTCTCATACCAGACACCGTCTCTCACGCTTGCTGTCCCGCTTACAGGACGCCGGACAAGGTTCTCTTTCTTCTCTGGCGTCGGATTTGTCAGATAAGGGTCTTTCATGGATTCCTCGAACAGCGCCTCCAGCTTATCCTTTTTCGCCGGGAACCCTTCCGCAAATGCCATCAGAGCCTCTCCCTCGCTGTCCTGGAGAGCCTCCAGAAAGCTCCAGGCCCCCTCCTTATGGGGGGACTTGGCGAAGATGGCATACGCGCCTCCCGACCCATCCAGCCCATGCCCCGGGCTGCCGTTTATAGTGGGATAGCCGATGAACGTCAAATCCGCCCAGTCATAGATCTCATAGATATAGCTGATCTTATCCGGGCTGGAAAGCTTCAATGGGCATAGCAGGACTTTCCCGCTGCTGTACTGTACGTCTATCTCGTCCAAGTCGTCCGTCCACACAGCCTTCAGCGGCCATCGATTGGAGAATTCCAGGATTTTGCGGAACTCCTCCGAGTCGAAGCAGCAGGTGCCCTTCCCCCAGTCCATGAAACAAGACAGATTCATCTTCATGCAGAACTCCAGCGCATCCTGTTTCGTCACATGGCTGAACAACGCACTGTCCGGATGGCTATCCGCCAGCTCTATCATCTCGTCCAGGGTCCATGCCGTCTTCGCCCCCACCAGGTCAGAGCGCACCGCCACGGTATTTATGCAGAAGGTGTTCGGCAGGGAGAGAAGCTTTCCGTCCACCGTGTAGGCCTTCAGCACCGCGTCTACGAAATCCTCCTTTTCCAGTCCGCTCCCCTCCAGGAAATGGGTCAAATCCTCCAGCGCTCCCTTGGAGGCGAAGCTGTCCAGGTTGCCGTACTGCAGGTTCACGATATCCGGACAGCTGCCGGATACGATGTCCAGGTTCAGGCTGGCTATGGCCTCATCCAGCGTCATGCCCGAATCCGGCGTGTAGTCCCAGTATTCCTTTACCTTTACCCGGCAGGGGCCACCCTGGCGGTTGAACGCCAAGGCCGATTTGCGCAGGTTCTCATTGCGCATCACCACGCCCAGGGTGACCCCCTCCCTCTGGGGCTTCCCCCGCCCATCCGTCTCCTGGATCAGGGCCATCCTCAGCTCGGAACCTTCGTAGAACAACACGCCTGCCCTGCCGTCCTCAAACCTCGTGAGCCCCACCAGATGCTCCGTGTCCAAGTCACAGTCCTGCCACTCCACCAAATCCGTCGTCATATCCTCCTCCAGCTGGTACAGAACCAGCTTTTTCCATGCCGCCACGAGGAATTCCGACCCGCTCACCGGCACCATACCGAAATTCTCAGCCACGCGGCCTACCTCTCTGGCAGTGCTGGCTTCGAAGTCGATCCTATACATCTTCCTGTCCGCAGTGCAATACACCTTTCCGTCCATACCGCAGACTATACTGTTTATGGAAGAGTGTATGCTCTCCGGCTCCAGGGAGGCAGTTCCACAGATCCTGCCATCCCCGTCCAGCAGATAGATGTCGTTCTTGACTGCAACGTACAGGTTTCCAGCCCCATCCTGCACCATGCCCACTAGATACTCATTTATCTCAATGTCGGACTCATCATGTTCCCTCACCGCTATCTGGCGATTGAAAAGCCTCTTCCCATCCCCATCATATTTCTCCACGTATATCTTTTTTGTATAGATTCATTGGCACAAAACTCTATTCAACTCCTTTATAACAAGAACTATGCACTTTTACATCTGATTTACCTAGCACCCCATCAATCTGTTTCGAACCGTCTAACGGGCATCCACTCGTACATCGATATGCCTTATAGACAGTTTTTACTCCATACCTCCAAGTACAGTCTGCCTGAATTGGACAGGAATATGAAGGACCACTTACTTCCTTTCTCCTCCGTTTCTTCACAATAATGGATAAACTTATTTGTACCACAAGTTCATGATAATCATAATCAAAATGCAGCTTTTTGTCAAATGAGTCCTACGCAATACATATTTTTATGCAAATACAGAGAAAATACCTTGACATGACTTTAAATCAATTGTATATCTATACGTCAATTGATTACATTTTGCCAGACACCCGACTCCGCGAAATGCTCTGCCTGGGCGGTAGCCCTCTCTATGACATCCCTGTCATATCCCATCAGTTCCAGCAGCTTGATGGCGTTGCGGGTGGTGGCCTTCCCCTCCTTCAGCCTGTAGTTGAACACCACGTCCCCCTCCGCCACGTCCTCCTCGAAGTGGTAATTGTCGAAATCGTCCTGGAGGAGCTCCGTGAGCTCGATGTCATGGGTGGCGGCAAAGCAGAGGATGCCCGTGCGCCCCAGGGATTTCAGTATCTGGGTGGATGCCGCGATGCGCTCTATGGTATTGGTGCCCCGCAGCACCTCGTCCACGAAGCAGAGAATGGGGACATCCCCTGCGGCGGCATCCAGGATACGTTTCAGCGCCTTTATCTCTACGATATAATAGCTCTCCCCGGATTCCATATCGTCCCGAAGGGCCATGGAGGAATATACATGGTAAAAGGGCGCGCGGTAGCTGTCCGCCGCGCAGGTGTGGATGGTCTGGGCCAGGATCGCGTTGAGGGCCACCATCTTGAGAAAAGTGGACTTGCCTGAGGCATTGGAGCCGGTGAGCAGCACGCCTTTCCGGGCGGCGATTCCGTTCTTCACAGGCGCTTTGAGCATGGGATGGTAGCCCTCTTCCAGGCTTAAGCCTCCCTCCGCCGGGAAATCCGGCGTGCACCATCCCCTGTTCCCATCTGCGCCCTCCTCCCCCAGGGACTCCCGGAAGATCCAGATGGCGATGACGGTCTCCACATACCCCACCGTCTCGATCATGGCATCCACATCCCCGATATGCCCCCGCACGGTGTTCAGCATGCTGTCGAACTTGATCAGGTCCGCGTGGAATACCATGCGCACGTAGTCCAGCACCAGCGCCAGAATGTCCCCGGAGGAATTCCCCCGGAAGGGCGATATGACCCAGTAGGAATTCCGTGCCATGCCCTGCATCTGCTTCCTGGCCTGCCGCATCCGCGCCCACTCCTCCCGGCACACCGGCAGATCCAGCTTCCCCAGCTCCTCACAGCAGCGCATCAGCCGCATGATATAGGAAAAGCTGGCGATATAAGGGTCAATCTCCCCCTTTTCCTTAAAATAGGACAGGATATTGTAGATGATCAGCCCCACGATTCCCATAATCGCCAGGGAGAAGTTCACCCACAACAGCCCGATCAGCGGAAGGAACAGCAGATCCATGAGAAGGTGCTTCCGGCTGGAGCGCTCCCCCAGGAGATCCAGATTGTCCAGATAGTCATAGAGGGAGAACTTCCCGGTATGTCCCAGGCGGTTTGCGGCAAGCTGCACCCGCACCCTCGTCTCCGGATGCTCCCCGAAGAACCGAACCGCCTCCTCCAGACGGGCCAGCTCCCCCTCCTCCTGCTTCAGGGTGCGCAACGTATAGTACAGATACTCCTCCCCTGACGCGGAGAGGGTATAGTTCATCCTCTTGAATAATTCGTCCATCCCAAGGTCATTCCATGTGATGTCGTCCAACTGCCCTTTTCTTTGATGTCTGTCGAAAAAACTCCCCATCCTCGCGAACCGTTCCAGGGCATATTCCTTCTCGGAGAGCTTGCCGTAATCATGATATAAAGTATCGATGAATCTCTTTTCTTCCCTTTTCGTCCGCACGCTCTCCGACACGAAGATGACCAGCACGAACGCAGCCATAGCCAATATAAAAAACAGATATTCCATATTTATTTTCGCCCTTCTTATCTTTACCCGACTCTGTCCGCTGCTTTCCGCCTACAGGCCGGGTCACCTGGAAGAACAGCATTCCAACGGCAGGTTCCAGCCGCCGCGGGTATATACTGCATAACGCTGAATGCTGCCTAATGTAATCATGTGAATGAACCTGTCAGCGTTATGCAGTCCGGTTTCACGGCAAGTGAAATCGTTAAGCAGTATAAATTCAACGACGAGCAGCCCGAAGGCTGCCCGCCGTACTGCAAAGCATTACAACACTGTCTTACAGGAAAATATATTTCAGAATAAACAGCACTGTAAGGACATACATCAGAACGCTTACCTTCCCTTTCGCCTTGCCTGCGCAGAGATGCAGAATCGTCCAGGAAATCACGCCCATCGCGATTCCCTCGGATATGCTGTACATCAAAGGCATGGAGAGGATGCACAGGAACGCGGGAATGGCTTCCAGCATGTTCTCCCAGTCAATCTTTGCCACGGATGCTATCATATAAAATCCGACTATGATAAGCGCGGGAGCGGTGGCGAAAGAAGGAATCGTGAGGAACAGCGGCGAGAAGATCACGGAAAGCAGGAACAGCAGACCGGTCACCACCGCCGTCAGGCCTGTCCTTCCGCCCTCGGTCACACCGGAGGCGCTCTCCACAAAAGTGGTGGTGGTGGAAGTTCCAAGAACCGCGCCTGCGCTTGTGGCAATGGCATCTGCCAGGAGCGCTCCCTTGATCCTGGGAAGCTTGCCGTCCTTGTCCAGCATATTCGCCTTGGAGGAAACGCCAATAAGGGTTCCCAATGTATCAAAGATATCCACAAACAGGAACGCAAAGATGACCACAAAGAATTCCGTAATGCTCTTCAGCGCCCCGAAGTCAGCCTTGAAGACCTGGCCGAAGGTATTCCCCAGAGCCGAAAAGTCAAAGGAAACCAAGGCCGTGGGAATCACGGAATACATTCCCAGCTCGGGATTTGGCTTATATATTCCTATCAGTTCGCACAGAATCCCCAAAACCCACGTAATCAGGATACCGAACAGAATACCGCCCTTCACCTTTTTGATCAGAAGATAGCCGGTAATCAGGACTCCGATCAGGGCCAGGAGCGCCCCCATGCCTACAGAACTGAAATCCGTCTTGAAATTCTGATAGGAAACCAGCGTGGAATCATTGTTCACCACAATCTTGGCGTTCTGAAGGCCAATGAAGGCAATGAACAGACCGATGCCGGCGCTCACCGCGGACTTCAGCGTCATGGGAATGGCATTGAAGATGGCTTCCCTGACATTTGTCACGGAAAGCACGATGAAGATCAATCCCTCCGCGAACACTGCCATCAATGCGATCTGCCAGGAATACCCGTAATTCAGTACCACGGTATAGGCAAAATACGCGTTGAGCCCCATTCCGGGGGCCAGTGCAAACGGATAGTTGGCTAAAAGGGCCATCAATACGGTTCCCAGGAATGATGCCAGCGCCGTTGCAAGAAGAACTGCATTCGCATCCATTCCCGATGCGGAAAGGATGTTCGGATTCACGGCCAGGATGTACGCCATGGTCATAAAGGTGGTGATACCGGCCATGACCTCGACTTTCACGCTCGTGCCGTTTTCCTTGAGCTTAAATAGTTTCTCTAACATGTTTTCTCCCTCCTATGTAGATTTGAATTAGAGAATGATGATAGAACCGCACTGCGGCTCATATATTTGCGAAGCGCATGCATAGGCATACAATACGCTTTACAAACTAAGGATTCACTGGATGGAGCTCCCTCCGAATCCATGGGGAAGCAGCTCCTCCAGCGTATACATCCTGTAATCCGTGGCGCTTTTCGCCACGATGATCCGGAAATCCTCTCCCGCGAACTCCTTCATGACCTGCCTGCAGATGCCGCAGGGATAGGCGTAGTCCACAGGCTCCTGCCCTTCCATGCCCCCGGCGATGGCGATGGCCCGAAAGCGCCGCCTGCCCTCGCTGACCGCCTTGAAGATGGCAGTCCGCTCCGCGCAGTTGGTGGCGCCGTAGGAGGCGTTCTCGATGTTGCCGCCCTGATAGATGTCGCCCTCCGCCGTCAGCAGCGCCGCGCCTACCGTATAATGGGAGTAGGGCGTATAGGCCCTGTCCCTTGCCTCCAATGCCGCGCCCACCAGGCCTGCAATGTCAAATTCCGTTTCCATATCCACATCTCCTGTCCCAAATCCTGCGCGGCTTCCTGTATCCGCCTCCCCAGGCCGCACATCCCGCCCGTTCTCCGGTCATCCGCACCCTGTTCCTGTGCCGCGTTCCTTTTTCCGCTATTTTCCTCTGTCCTCCTGCCCGCCGGAGCCTATGCCGTCAGAAAAGCAGCCATGCCCTTCACGGCTTCCGTCACCAGCCTCTTGAATGCCGGCGCGGCCATGTCCGCCGCCTCCTGCACCTCCTTATGGCTGAGCGGATTCTCCGACATACCGGCGGCCAGGTTGCTGATGCAGGATACGCCGCATATCTTCATGCCCATGTGGTTGGCGGCGATGGCCTCCACCACCGTGCTCATCCCCACCGCGTCGCAGCCCAGCATCCGCAGCATCCGAATCTCCGCAGGGGATTCATAAGACGGCCCTGTCATCTGGGCGTACACGCCCTCCTGCAGATAGATATGGTTCTCCTTCGCTTTTCCGGCAATCAGCTTCTGCAGCTCTCTGTCATATACCTTGCTCATGTCCGGGAAGCGGGGACCCAGCTCGTCTATATTCGGACCGATCAGAGGGTTGGGCGCGAATGCGGAGATATGATCTCTGATCAGCATCAAATCCCCCGCATGGAAAGAAGTGTTCACGCCCCCCGCAGCGTTCGTCAGGAACAGGATTTCCGCCCCCATCAGCTTCAGCAGCCTGACGGGCAGCACCACATCGCTGACAGGATAGCCCTCATAATAATGCACCCGTCCCTTCATGCAGGCCACGGGAACCTGGTCGATATATCCGAAGATGAACTTTCCTGCATGCCCCGGCACCGTAGATACCGGGAATCCCTCTATCCCGCTGTAGGGAAGCTCATATTCCACCCGGATGTCCTCCGCGTAGTCCCCCAGCCCCGATCCCAGCACCACAGCTACCTTCGGGACAAAGGCCGTCCGCTTCCTGACATCCTCATAGCACCGCATCAGCTTCTCGTATACCTGCCCCATGGCTGTCCTCCTTTTTCACTGTCCGTATGAGTATTTCCGTTTTTTTAGAAAAAATTAATAAAATCATTATACTAAAGAATGCACAAAAAAGCAATTAGTTTCTGATTTATATATTTTTTAGCATTTATAGCCATATATTAAGTTCTTTCCGGCAATGCAGAAAACGGCAGAGTCTGCATTTCTCTGCCGTTCCCTGCCGTTCCCTGGTCCTATCCCTATTTCTCATCCGCAGTCGAATCTGCCGCTGCAATTCTTAATCACATAAAATCTCGCATACCTTCTCAAGATGCTCCCTGATCGCCAGATGCTGGGGGCATTTCTTCTCGCAGATGCCGCACTTTTTGCAGTCCGCAAAGGTCTTGCCCTCCTTCTCAAGGTAATTCTTCATCATGTTCCTGGCATGGTCTTTCAGGCCGTATACATTATAGTAGGTATACATCTCGAAGATGCGCGGGATGTCGATCCCCACCGGGCAGGGCTGGCAGTATTTGCAGCCTGTGCAGTACAGCTCCGAGAACTTCTTGATCTCCTCCATGGCGACGCCCAGCTGCTCCCACTCCTGCGCCGAGAATGCCGTATCATCCGAGGCCACCTTTACATTCTTCTGCACCATGTCCAGGTTCTGCATGCCGGAGAGGGCGCAGTTCAGGTTCGGGTTGCCCAGGCAGAACTTGAAAGCCAGCTCGTAGGTAGCGATGGAGGCCTTGCCGGTGAGCTTCGCGTAGAGGTCTGTGGGAGCCGCCAGCCTGCCGCCACCCACAGGTCCCATGGCCACGGTGCCAAGGCCCTTTTCATTCACATATTTGATCATCTCCTCATTGGAGCGGTCAAGGAGATTGTACTGACAGAGCATGGACTCCATCTTCACGCCCCGTTCCTCAGAGGTGTCCACGATGTGCCTGATGACTTCCGGCGCGTCATGGAACGAGAAGGAAATGTGGCGGATAAGCCCTTCTTCCTTGGCCTTTGCGGCAGCCTCCAGGAGGCCTTCGTTTACGACTACATTGTCGTAGGAATTGCGGTTCAGGGCCCAGAAATGGTAAAAGTCCACATGGTCCGTGCCCAGGCGGGAAAGGCTCTTCTCCAGGCGCTTTCTGTAGCCGTTGGCTCCTATGCCTGCGTCTATGGGGCATTTGGTGGAGATGAGAATCCTGTCCCGGAAGCCCTTTACCGCATGTCCCAGGGCCGCTTCGCTGTTCTCGTTGCAGTAACCGGGAGCGGTGTCGAAATAGTTCACGCCGTTCTCATAGGCGTATGTAATCATCTCATCCACTTTGTCCTGATCCACGAAGTTCTTCTCGCCTTCCTGATATTCCGGAAAGCGCATACATCCAAATCCCAGCGCCGAAATCTTCTCTCCTGTTTTGCCGAATTCACGATAATTCATGTCTTCATCCTTTCTTGGTAAACGGTCTTCCGCTTTTTAATTTATTATAGTAAACTATCTCCCAAAATACAATCATACTTTGGACTTCAGGCAATATATCAGAATCTGCGCTGCAAGAAAGGACTCTCTTCCAGATAAATGACGGGGCAGAGCCGAAGCCCTGCCCTGAAATGCTGTCCCAGTACACCGGCGCATGAATTCCCGGGGAATCAGTGCTTGATGTCCGCGCCAGGACAAGGCGGAGGAAGGGGGCGATGCTGGGCATCGTCCACTGACACCAACGCTGTACTGGGGTGGACAGCCAGCGCTGATTGCTCAAGGATTCATGCAGTGGGGTACTAGATAATGATGCACACCATACCCCCGTTGCTGTCATTGACGATTTTCTGCATGGTATCCTGCAGTTTCAGCTGGCTCTCCTCCCCGATGACGGCCACTTTAGCCGTAATTCCATCATTTACCAATTGCTCTACCGTCTTCCCGAAGATATTGGTGTTCCAGATGCCGCTCTCCCTGTCCTCCTGATTGATGAAGCCAATCAAATCGTTGGCCTGCTCCTCTGTCCCTACGATGGGGGCGATCTCCGTCTCGATATTGGCCCGGATCATATGGATGGAAGGGCTGGAAGCCTTTATCTTCACGCCGAACTTGTTGCCATGCTTTATCAGCTCCGGCTTCTCCAGCGTGATTTCGTCCTTGTCCGGAGTCACCACCCCGTAGCCCTTGATCCGCACCATGTTCACCGCGTCCAGCACCTTGGCGTATTCGTGCTTCATGGCCGCGAAGCTTTTCAGCTTGCTGATCAGCTGGTACTCGTCCGCGATCGTCTCCCCCACCATCTCTGTCAGCATCTCATAATAGTAGGATTCCTCCGCGTCCAATGTCACGCGGATGACGCCGTCCGACAGACATATGGCATCCGTCTTGCAGCGCTTTATGTATTCGCTGGTCAGCTCAATGGGCTTGCGTCTCACGTCCCGGATGGTGCTGTAGTCCTTCATCATGGCCCCTACCTGGCCTATGATGTCCTGCTTCATGCGGTTGTCCCAGGGGAGCATCTCCACCCACTTGGGCATATAGAATTCGATGGAGGAGATGGGGAATTCATACAGGACGTTCTCCAGCAGCATGTGTATGTCTTCCTTTTTCAGCTGCTCGCAGTTCACGGTCACCGCCGCCACTCCGTATTTCTCGCCAATCTCTTCCGCTACCCGCCTGGCATCCTCCGAATAGGGCTTTTGGCTGTTCACCAGCACCAGGAAGGGCTTGCGCAGCCTTTTCAGGGCCAGGATGGTCTTCTCCTCCGCCTCCAGATAGTTCCCTCTGGGAATCTCACCAAAGCTGCCGTCGGTGGTAATCACCAGGCCTATGGTGGAGTGGTCGTTCATGACCTTATCCGTGCCGATCTCCGCAGCCTGGGTGAAGGGAATCTCGTAGTCGAACCAGGGCGTCTTCACCATGCGCTCCATGTCCTCCTCCATATGCCCGGCCGCGCCCTCCACCATGTATCCCACGCAGTCTATCAGCCGCACGGAGACCGGAATCTCCCCGCTCAAGACTACACTGGCGGCTTCATTGGGGATGAACTTGGGCTCCGTGGTAGTGATAGTCTTGCCCCCTGCGCTCTGGGGCAACTCATCTTGGGCCCTGAGCTTTGCGTGCTCATCCTCCATGTAGGGCAGCACCATCTCCTCCATGAAGCGTTTGATGAAAGTAGATTTCCCGGTGCGCACCGGCCCCAGCACTCCTATGTATATCTCTCCCCCTGTGCGGTTTTTTATGTCATTGTACAGGTCGTAGGTGTTTATGGAATCATTTTGCATAGAAAAACCTCCTGTATATACTGTTAGATGTATATGTAGGAGGTTTTGAAATTATGATTCCGTCATCAATCAAGGCGCGGTCACGGCCTCCACGGTTCCCATGAATATGGGCAGCCGCTCCCGGCAGTCGATGATCATGTATAGGAATGGCCTGTCCAGATGCACGACCTTCACGTCCTCCATGGCGCCCTCGGCCCTCATCTCCACTGCCGTGGCGGCTCCGGCCCTGGTGCCGTTCTCGTCCACGGCCATATAGGTCTTGTGCAGCACGCGGCTGATGTACAGGTTCCCTTGGGAAGAGCTGCCGATTCCCGAGAAATCCGCCCTGGCCATGTCAAAGGCGTCCGCCATGCCCATCTCCCGGAGCATGTCGCGTATGTCAGCGCCGTATTCGCTGCGGAATCTGGGAATGGCCGCACTCACCTGTACGCTGACAGGATTCCACAGGATCTCCAACAGCCTCGCTCCTGTGAGGGTGGCGGCATACTCCGCCAGGGTCATGCCCTCCTCCGGCAGAAGTGCCGCAAAGGCGTATTTTCCGTCCGCATAATATTTCATCAGGCCCTGGGCATGTTCGTCCTCTAGGTACAGGCTCTCCTCGGAGTACATCATCTGCACCTTCTGGGCGGTTCCGTCTGCCATGGTGAACTCCCTCTCCCGCACCTGGTCCTCGCGATAGCGCTCCTGCCACCGGGCATCGAAGGCCAGAGCATTAACCAGATACATCACCGCGTCCTCGGGAATCTCATCCAGAATCTCTTCAATCATGCCGTCCGTATTGTTCTTTACCCAGGCATTGATTTCCTGTCTCGTAGAATCGTCAAAATCCGCGCGGCACACCGTACAGTCGAACATTTCCCCACTCCTCTCCAGGAAGTCCGTCTCCACGGTAAAGCTTTCGTCCGCCGTGAACCAGATACCGTTTGCCATGCTCAGTTTATATTCATCCCCTGCCGGAAGCGCCCTCTGGTAATCCGCCAGATACGAGGACAGCTCCGGCACCGATATCCCGAAGGCCTCCTCCATCTGCCGCAGGGTCTCTCCCCGGGCGCCTCCCGCCGTCATGGTCAACGCCTGGAGCACAGACAAAGGGGAAAGGAGCACGTTTCCGTCGCTCAGGCTTTCGTCACGCGCGGATTCCGGCTGGAAGGCCTCCTTCCCTGAAGCGGAAGCGGCAGCTTCCTCCATGCCAAGCTGCAGGAGACGCAGGCCGAAATCCGTGATGGCGCAGACGGCTTCCGCTTCGACAGCGCCGTCGTTTTTTGCGCTGTTTTCTCCGCCGTCCTTCTCCCTGTCCTCTCCGCTGCCTGTGGATGCTGCACTCCCTCCAGCCGTTCCGGCATCGCCGTTAGCTGCCGCGGGAGGAGCCGTAGCGCTGTCTGTCGCTTCCGACGGCATTTCCGCATCTGTGCCGCCTCTGTCCGCCCCCTGAACCGCGCTGCCATCCTGCGTCCTGTCCGCGTCCCCCCTGCCGCAGCCGGTTGCGGAGACGGCCATGGCGGCCGCCAGCAGAAAAGCCGCGGCTTTCGTCGCCTTTACATACTGTCTTCTCATAATATCCCTCCTTGTCATTATCCGATGTCGGCTGAAAATCCCTACAGCTGCCATTCTGATGATATAGACGAGAAAGGGATGAAAAGGTTCCACCAAAAAACATTACTCCCACAGCCAAGAATAGTCATATTCCGTATATAACTTCCTGATTCGGCTGTAATATGCCTCATAGTCATCAGCCCTCAGTTCATATTCGCCCTCCTTTATCCATCTCAAGATATCCGAATTGACCCATTCTCCATAGTGCAGGGCATCCGTATAATTATCCAGGTCCTCAGCCAGCCCCAGGTTGTCGCCAAAAGCAAAGATGCGGATATTGTCTGCCTGAAGCAGCAGCTCCACCGCCATTTCCTCTGCGTCCAGCTGCGCGCCCAGCTGTTTCGTGCGCACCAGCGCATCCCAATAACAGATGCTGTACGGCGGAAAAAACAGATAAAAGGTAACCTGTGGATTATCAAGCGCTGTCCGGAGCACATTCCTTTGAACATTTTCCCGAATATTCTTCCGGTCCGCTTCCGAAAGCCTGATTTCTTCCTTAAAATCTCCCAGCTCGGCGCAGGACGCAAGTACCATTTCCCTGCCAAATACCTTATATCGGCTCCAGCTTCCGTATTCATCCCGGCTGGGCGTCACATTTCCCGCACGGGTATAGTTCAATACAGCCAGCGTCTTAGGCACTACTTCTTTATTCAGGAGATACCGCACATCGTTAAAGGGATTGTCGTCGAAGAGATATTCCGGATATCCGTCATATGCGTTATATTCAGCCGGCACGTTCAGCATGCTGCTGTCGAGGCTGCGCACCACATACCGCACATGGTCGTTATAGGTAAGCGCACGGCGCACATTCTCGTCAACCTCCCTGTAGCTTGCCCCGGAAAAGGCGATTTTGACAGCTTCCGCTCCCCACAGCGCGTCAAATTCCGAGGGTTTGAAATTCTGCGTCATACTGGTCCCCGTTATCAGTGCATCGTAGGAAAAATGACGGGCTATGCCATCATTCTGATACCGTTCATCCAGAAGCGGATACTCCAGCCCCGCCAGCGGCCCATGATAATGCAGAAACGGGTCTATGACCACCGTGGCCGCCGCCACAGAGAACAGCATCCCCAATGTCCCTCCCAGAACCAGCGCATTCCATTTAGAAGCTTTCATCCCCACATCACACCCCCTCACCCGCCTCCGGCGGATATCAAACCATGTTTCACAGCTGTTTACCACCTCCTGTCAGAAGTTGAAGTACAGAAAAACCGACAGGCCTGACAAAGACATCACCGACCATACCAGCAGTGCGATACAGCCCAACCCCTTTGCCAGCGTGGGCTGAAATTCACGCTCATGGCAGTTCCTGCCGAAAAAGGCTATCCCGGCAGCTATCCCCAGGACAATCCACATATGGAGACTCGGCATACGAGACGCAATCGCTCCCAGCGCTCCCACATGGTCTTCCAGATAGGTAAATTCGATCACATGAAAGCACTCTGTCATTTCTGCCGGGATTCCCCCGTTTTTCCCCAGCAATATATTCGACAGCAGCGTGCCGTAATCCCCCGGCGAATCTGCCCTGAAAAGCATAAACGCCATATCCACGAACAAAAACGTGCATGCCCCTCTGAGCAGCTTCGGCAGCCGGTCCCACAGCCCGCCGAATATCCGATACAGAACCTGGGCGATTCCATGGATGCATCCCCATAAGATGAATGTCCAGTTCGCCCCATGCCAGATACCGCTCACCAGATACACCGTAAGCACATTCATCCATGTCCGAAGCTTTCCTTTTCGATTCCCGCCCAGCGGAAAATAGATATATTTCCTCAGAAAACGGGTCAGGGACATATGCCAACGCTTCCAGAAATCGGCAATGGAGAGGGCCTGGTAGGGAGAATTGAAATTGACCGGCAGGTCAATCCGAAACATGCAGGCAATGCCGCATGCCATATCACAGTATCCGCTGAAGTCATAATAGAGCTGAAAGACATACAGAAGCGACAGCACGAATGTCGCGGCGGCGGACAGGGCGTCCGGATTGCCAAATCCCCAGTCTGCCGCCCTGCCAAGCGTATCCGCCAGCAAAACCTTTTTGGCCAGACCCACGGAAAAAAGATATAGCCCCCTGGCAAGCCCCTCCTGGCTAAAACGTTTCCGTTCCGAATCCTGGAACTGATGCATCATTTCCTCATGGGTCACAATGGGCCCGGCCACAAGCTGAGGGAAAAAGGCCACGAACAGCATATAGTCCAACAACCCATACCCTGCCGTCTCTCCCCTGTAGGAATCCACCAGATAGGAAATCTGTTGAAATGTGAAGAAGCTGATGCCCAGCGGCATCAATATATCCTGCAGATCAAAAGAGGTACGCAGGATCACATTGATATTCTCCAGCAGAAAGTTGAAATACTTAAAATAGAATATCGCTCCCGCATTTCCGATAATACCAAGCCATAATACCGCTCTACGCCAGACAGGGCTCCCCTTTTTCAGAAGAGCCCTACTGATTCCGTAATTAGCCAAGATGCTGGACAGAATCACTGCCAGATATCCGACATGGAAATAGGCGTAAAACCATAGCGACATGGCGATTAATGCTGCTTTCGCCGCTTTTTCCTGACGGAAATGGTTCAGGCCGAAATACAGGGCCAACGTCACCGGCAGGAAGAACAAAATAAAGATATAGGAGTTGAACAGCATGCTACCTGTCCCCCTTCAGCTGAATCTCGCCCATCAACCCATCGTCACTCTTTTGTAATTCTTCTTCCCTCTCCTGACTACAATTCCGTCTCCCGCAAGCTGCTCCGGTCTGTACTGGGTCTTGATGTCGCTGATCTTCTCATCGTCCACCGTGACGCCTCCCTGCTCCACCGCGCGTCTGGCCTCGGAGCGGGACGCGGTCAGCCCGGACTTCACCAGGATGCCCAGGATATCGATGGTGCCGTCCTGGAAATCGCTCTCCGTCAGTTCGCTGGTAGGCATGTCCGCCCCGCTGGCTCCGCCGGAGAACAGCGCCCTGGCGCTCTCCTGGGCTTTCCGGGCCTCCTCCTCGCCATGCACCAGCTTGGTCAGTTCGAAGGCCAGGATCTCCTTGGCCTGGTTCAGCTGGCTGCCCTCCCACTTGTCCATCTCGTCAATCTGCTCGATGGGCAGGAAGGTCAGCATCCGCAGGCATTTCAGCACATCTGCGTCCGCCACGTTCCTCCAGTACTGGTAGAATTCAAAGGGCGAGGTCTTGTCAGGGTCGAGCCATACCGCGCCCTTCTGGGTCTTGCCCATCTTCTTTCCTTCGGAATTCAGAAGCAAAGTAATCGTCATGGCGTATGCATCCTTGCCAAGCTTGCGCCTAATCAGCTCCGTGCCCCCCAGCATGTTGCTCCACTGGTCGTCTCCGCCGAACTGCATGTTGCAGCCGTAATTCTCGTACAGCTTCAGGAAGTCGTAGCTCTGCATAATCATGTAGTTGAACTCCAGGAAGCTCAGCCCCTTCTCCATGCGCTGCTTGTAGCACTCTGCCCGCAGCATGTTGTTCACAGAGAAGCAGGCCCCCACCTCCCGCAGAAGCTCCACGTAGTTCAGGCCCAGCAGCCAGTCCGCGTTGTTCACCATCTGGGCCTTGCCCTCGCCAAACTCAATAAACCGCTCCATCTGCTTTTTGAAGCAGGCAGCGTTGTGGTCAATGTCCTCCTTGGTGAGCATCTTTCTCATGTCCGTGCGGCCGGAAGGGTCTCCGATCATGGTGGTGCCGCCGCCGATGAGGGCAATGGGCCGGTTGCCCGCCATTTGCAGACGCTTCATCAGCGTCAGCGCCATGAAGTGGCCGGCAGTCAGGCTGTCGGCAGTGCAGTCAAAGCCGATGTAGAAGGTGGCCTTGCCTGCGTTGATCATCTCTCGTATCTCGTCTTCGTCGGTGACCTGGGCGATCAGTCCCCGGGCCACCAGCTCCTCGTATAACTGCATTTTTTCAACTCCTTTGTTTTTCTCTTCTTTTCTTTTGAAAAAGAAAAGAAGCAAAAGAAAACTTTCGGAAAAAACTTCGTTTTTTCTCTATACCCCTAAACAAAGAATTGCGTCCTCATGGGTAACAGCTACTACCCAGTCCATAGTTCCGTCAAACAGATATGCGTCGATATCCTCCCAGGGCTCCAGCTGCGCTACATAGTCCAGCACCGCGCCAAAGCTGGCGGCATACAGCATACGGATTCGCTCCGAATAGAAAAACAGCTTTTTATCTCTGGAGATTCCCAGCTGCGCGATCTCCTCCGTGGGAAGACAACGGGGCTTGTACTGTGGGAGAAGGGAGTTCCACATCAGCCCCACCTGTCTCAGCCGTTTTCGGTCCACATAGCGGTCCCGGAACCGTTCCATGAGCCACGGAGCATTTAAAACGCGGCCATAGGCGGTAAAATCATACATGCCATCACACCTGAATCGGATTTCCTGCCAGGTAGGCGGCGGCGGTCATTCTCTTCTTGCCGGGGGGCTGGAGCTCCAGGATGCGCAGGACGTGGTTAAACTCCCCGCAGGCCACGTCGATGCCCTGTTTCCCGGCGGCGATAACCGTGCCGGGGGTGGCGTCGGTGTGCTTCTCCACCACCTGGGCCCCCCACAGCTTCATGGGCTCGCCGGTGATTGCCGTGGTAGAAGCCCCTGGCCAGGGGTACAGGCCCCGAATCTGGTTGAAAACCTCCTGTGCGCTCCGGGTCCAGTCCACCGGCGACATCGCCTTGGACAGCATGGGGGCCTGGGTGGCCTGGGTGTGGTCCTGGGGGGTGTAGATGGCGGTTCCGGCCTCGATTTGGGCCACGGCCTCCAAAATCATTTTCCCACCCAGTTCCGCCAAGCGGCCGTAGAGCATCTCCGCCGTTTCTTCGGGATGGATGGGCGTGGACTGCTGGAGGATCACGTCCCCTGCATCCAGCTCGGAGGCCATGTGCATGATGGTGACGCCGGTCTCCGCCTCCCCGTTGAGGATAGCCCAGTTGATGGGGGCAGCCCCCCGATACTTGGGCAGCAGCGACGAGTGAACGT
>OFFK01000547.1_pt1 | contig 32903 bp, 22 predicted proteins | sample 1521361 | NCBI WGS metagenome assembly OFFK01 (sample SAMEA3504096, study PRJEB24116) | mouse gut metagenome | biome: mouse gut; feature: mouse-associated habitat; material: faeces | place: Denmark | collected 2011 | reverse complement strand
TGAAAGTTTACACAACTGACAAGATTCGTAATGTGGTGCTGCTGGGACACGGCGGTAGCGGTAAGACCAGCCTGGCTGAAGCTTTTGCGTATCTGTCCGGAATTACATCCAGAATGGGCAAGGTTCCCGACGGCAATACCGTAAGCGATTACGGTAAAGAGGAGCAGAAGCGCAAGTTTTCAATCAATGCATCCATTATTCCCATCGAGTGGGAGGGACATAAAATCAATGTCATAGACACGCCCGGTTATTTCGATTTCGTGGGCGAAGCGGAGGAGGCTGTCAGTGCGGCCGGTGCGGCTATTATTGTTGTGAACGGCAAGTCCGGCATCGAAGTCGGCACTCAGAAGGCATGGGAACTCTGCGAGAAGTACAAGTTGCCCAGATTTATCTATGTCTCCAATATGGACGTGGACAATGCGTCCTTCCGCCAGGTAGTGGAAGATATGACAAACCTCTACGGCAAGAAGATGGCGCCCTTCAATTTGCCTATCCGTGAGGACGAGAAGTTTGTGGGCTATGTCAATGTGGTTTCCGAGACCGGACATCGCTGGCAGGGCAAGGAAGTGGTGGATTGCGAGATACCTGAGTACAATAAAAAGAACCTGGAAATCTGCCGTGATACTTTGATGGAAGCGGTGGCGGAGACCAGCGAGGAGATGATGGAGCGCTATTTCGGGGGAGAGACATTCTCCGATGCGGAGATCAGGGCGGCCCTGCGGACCAACGTATGTGACGGCACTATCGTTCCCATGACCATGGGTTCCAATGTGCTGTGTCAGGGTGTTTATACGCTGCTGGACGATATTGTGAAATATATGCCCAGTCCCGAGAATCGCAAGATTAAGGGCATTAACATGAAGACAAATGATATCTATGATGCGGATTATGATTTCTCGAAGGCGAAATCAGCCTGCATCTGGAAGACCATCGTTGACCCCTTCATCGGCAAATATTCGTTGCTTAAGGTGAATTCCGGCGTGCTGAAGACCGATGACCTGCTGTATAATGTGGATACGGAAGTGGAAGAGAAGATCGGCAAGCTCTATGTCCTGCAGGGCAACAAGCCCATGGAAGTGCCTGAGCTCCATGCGGGAGATATCGGCGCGCTGGCAAAGCTTTCCGACGCGAAGACCGGCAACAGCCTTTCCACAAAGGCGACACCCATTAAGTACGGCAAGGTAGAAGTGTCTACTCCTTATACCTGCATGCGCTATAAACCCAAGAATAAAGGAGATGTGGATAAGATTTCCCAGGCTCTTCAGAAGATGACCAACGAGGACCTGACGCTGAAGGTGGTGAATGACTCCGAAAACAGGCAGACTCTGCTCTACGGTATGGGTGACCAGCATCTGGATATCGTGGTGAGCCGCCTGTTGAACGAGTACAAGGTAGATGTGGAACTGGATCGTCCCAAGGTTGCGTATAAGGAGACAATCCGGAAGCAGTCCGATGTGGAATACAAATACAAAAAGCAGTCCGGCGGACATGGACAATACGGCCATGTCAAGATGCGTTTCAGCCCTTCCGAGGACCTGGAGCAGGCGTTCGTATTCTCTCAGGAGGTTGTGGGCGGCACCGTGCCGAAGAACTATTTCCCCGCGGTGGAAAAGGGGCTTCAGGAATCCGTGATAAAGGGTCCCATGGCTGCCTATCCGGTAGTGGGCGTGAAAGCCGTGCTGTATGACGGCTCCTATCATCCGGTAGACTCCTCCGAGCAGGCATTTAAGATGGCTACCATTCAGGCGTTTAAGAAAGGCTTTATGGAGGCTCACCCTGTGCTGTTAGAGCCTATTGCATCCCTGAAGGTTACCGTTCCGGATGCTTACACCGGAGACGTTATGGGTGATCTGAACAAGAGAAGGGGCCGTGTGCTGGGGATGAATCCCATAGCCGGCGGCAAGCAGGTAATCGAGGCGGAGATTCCCCAGAGTTCTCTGCATGGTTACTGCACGGACCTTCGCTCCATGACAGGGGGCAGGGGCGTCTATGCTTATGAATTTATCCGCTATGAGCAGGCGCCTTCGGATGTACAGGAGAAGGAGATTGCGGCAAGGGCTGCCAGCGTTGCGGAGAATAACGGTGAAGACTAAGCATATTAAATCCAGGTTCCTTCTGCTTATCCTTGTCTGCCTTGGCATGTTGTGTCTGACAGCATGTCAGGGCAGGACTTTGGCCGATTCCTACTGGAGTTCGGCCAAAAAGGAAAAGGACCTGGCGGAATACATTGAAAAGAACTGGGCTGCCCTGGATGTGGAAGGCTTGCGCGGAGAGGCGGATTCCGCGGAAACCCTGGGACAGCAGTTTAAGGCAATTACCCTGTTGTGCGGAGCGGAACACGGGGCTAACATTGAACCTGACGAGTCCGAGGATGGGTCCAGGGCAAGGGAGTTTCTGGCAAAAGTGTTGACGGAGGAGAATTTCTGGGAGGCATTTGAAGAGGCGTTCTATCCCTATGACTGTTTTACGTTTCTGTTTGAAGCGGCAGGACAGATGGACAGGGAAGTACTGATGAAGCTTTTGAAGGAGGTTCCTGCGGACGCAAAGTATGCCGACGAATTCAGGGATGCCGTTGATACATGGATAGAGGACAATCCCGTAAGCTTAACCGATATGGGAGACGAACTGATTTCAATGGGATATTTCGACGACTGGTCCGAGCAGGACTGGACGCAGACATATCTTTACAGTTATGTGGAAGCGGATCCGGTAAAAGCGGCTACCATTGAGGAGGCGCTTGCCTATGTCAGCTGTCTCCGGGAATCCGTGCTGCCGGCGATGGAGGGCAAGTTTGGAGCGGATGCATTTAAGGGTACGGCGGATATAACCGGAGCGGAGTGCTACGCCACGCAGCTGGCTGTGGTTGCCGGGGAGGAACTGTCCCTGAAGGCGCAGACTGCGGAAGGAGTGCCGGAGAATATCGAGACGGAGGGCAAAAAAGTCATTGCTTTCTACAGGAATCCGGCTTCGGCAGAGTGGGAAGGATCCCCGGCCCCGCTGCGGATCCTTGGAGATTTCATGCTGAACCTTCCCGCCGAAAGCTATCCGGCATCGTTGGACGAGGCGGATTATTATCTGGTATTGACGCCGTCCTATGAGTACGGAAGCTTTTACAGCGATCGTACCACAGGAGAGGACACCGGCATTCAGGAGGTCTGGTCCAGCACATCCATTGACCTGTATGAGGCTGGGACAGGAAATTATCTCCGGCATCTGGGGAATATAATGGAGGAGGCATCTTCTTCCATTGTCTCCCATTATGGGGAGGAAGCACTGGAATACCCAGTACTGACATCCTCGGACATTCTGTATTATATCTACAGCAATGTAAACAGCCCGGAGGCTTATGTCTCGCTGGTGGACCAGACAGGGGGCAGAACGGAATTCGAGAGAGAGGAAGCTGTCATTCTGGGAAGCTGGGAAGTGACATACCATTCCAGCCAGATATCGAAATCCTTTGAGTCGGGGCTGTCAAAATATGAGGCGAGCGAGGGCTGCCAGCTTGTGAGGGCGTCATTTACAATCAAAAATGTGGGGCTGCAGAAAGAATCCTTTATGAGTTATAGCCTGCCGGGAACCAGGGTGAACATCCAGGTGGGGATTGCCGATGCCGGGTTTGAAAATTATTTTGAACCCGCCGAAATTTGGGCCTATAGTGCCAGCCTGAACAACACGAGCCTGGAACCCGGAGAGACGGAGGACGGAGAACTGATATTTGAAGTGCCGGACAGCCTGATTGAATCGCCTGACGGATTGTATATTGTCCTTCTGAACGGCTATCAGATGGTTGCATATCCGCTGGGAGATTGAGATAGTAAGTTTTACGGCAATTCCTGAGGATGGTGCGGTATACGGTTGATTTTATTGTTTTGATCGCGCGGAATAGAACTCCCTACGGTTTTGCTGTGGGGAGTTTTATTACAGATAGAGGGATTTTAATTATATTCTTGATGAATTTTAACTTGACAGTGACCCAAAAAACAATTACAATAGGAATCAGTTCTATATCCTATACAGGTTATCAACGAAGAAGAGGAATAGTAAGGAAATTGGACTTGCAGAGAGCCGCCGGAGGGTGCGAGGCGGCAGGAAGATTTCCCCAACTGGCCTCCGAGTTTCCCGCCCCAAGCGCGCTGCGTGGGTAAGGCGTGACGGATTATCCCGTTATCGATAGAAAAGTGCGCAAGTCCCAAGAAAGCTCAGACGGAAGTTTCCCGGCGGGAAACGGGCCGGGAGCCGGCTTTTGGATCTGCGAATTAGAGTGGTACCACGGAATCAAGCCCTTTCGTCTCTAAATGACGGAAGGGCTTTTTTGATAGGACGGCCCGCAGGCCGCAGAACTTATGCTTGCGGTCACGGAAACTTGCTGCGGGGGCAGACTTGCCGCCCACAGAGTCTGTGGACATTGAGGCAGGTTTCATCGCCCGTGAGCATGGAATCAGGAGGAAGACGATATGGCAATACCTTACAACCACCATGAGGTGGAACAGAAGTGGCAGGCGGTCTGGGACGAGGAAAAGGCGTTCCAGACCTCGGACGATTATTCCAGGCCCAAATACTACGCGCTGGTGGAATTCCCCTACCCCTCGGGACAGGGCCTTCACGTAGGCCATCCCCGGCCTTACACCGCGCTGGACATCGTGGCCCGCAAGCGCAGGATGCAGGGCTATAACGTACTGTATCCCATGGGCTGGGACGCTTTCGGCCTGCCCACGGAGAATTACGCGATCAAGAACCACATCCATCCCCGGATAGTGACGAAGAACAATGTGGAGCGCTTCAAGGGGCAGCTCCACGCCCTGGGCTACTCCTTCGACTGGGAGAGGGAGGTGAACACCACCGACCCCGATTACTACAAATGGACCCAGTGGATCTTTCTGAAGCTCTTCAAGGCAGGCCTTGCCTACAAGAGCGAGATGCCCATCAACTGGTGCACCTCCTGTAAGGTGGGCCTGGCTAACGAGGAGGTGGTGAACGGCGTCTGCGAGCGCTGCGGCGCGGAGGTGGTCCGCAAGGTGAAGAGCCAGTGGATGCTGAAGATTACGGAGTACGCCGACAAGCTGATTGAGGGACTGGACACAGTTGACTACATCGAGAGAGTCAAGGTGTCCCAGAAGAACTGGATCGGCAAGTCCCAGGGCGCGGAAGTGGACTTCTCCCTTACCGGAAAAGAAGAAAAGCTGCGCATCTATACCACCAGGCCGGACACCCTCTTCGGCGCCACCTATATGGTAGTGTCCCCGGAGCATCCTCTCATCGAGAAATATAAGGACGAAATCAAAAACTATGACGCCCTGGTGGCCTACAGGGAGCAGGCGGCGAAGAAATCCGATTTCGAGCGCACGGAGCTGGCCAAGGACAAGACCGGCGTGCAGATTGACGGCTTGACGGCCACCAACCCCGTCAACGGCAAGGAGATTCCTATCTGGATTTCCGATTATGTGTTGATGACCTATGGTACAGGCGCCATCATGGCGGTGCCCGCCCATGACGAGAGGGACTGGGACTTCGCCAAGAAGTTCGGCCTGCCCATCATCGAGGTGGTGGCGGGCAGCCCTGTCAGCGTCCAGGAGGCGGTCTACACGGATGTGGAGAGCGGTACGCTGGTGAACTCCCAGTTCCTGGACGGCCTGTCCGTGGCTGACGCCAAGAAGAAGATCACCGAATTCCTGGAGGAAAAGGGCCTGGGCCACAGCAAGACCAACTTTAAACTCCGTGACTGGGTATTCTCCAGGCAGCGTTACTGGGGCGAGCCCATCCCCATCGTGAAATGCGAGAAGTGCGGCTTCGTGCCCCTGGATGAGAGCGAGCTGCCGCTGATGCTCCCGGAGGTGGAGTCCTACGAGCCCACGGACAACGGAGAGTCCCCGCTGGCGGCCATGGAGGACTGGGTGAACACCACCTGCCCTCGCTGCGGAGGCCCGGCGAAGCGGGAGACGGACACCATGCCCCAGTGGGCAGGCTCCTCCTGGTATTTCCTGCGCTACACGGATCCCAAGAACGACAAGGCCCTGGCCAGCAAGGAGGCATTGGAATACTGGATGCCTGTGGACTGGTACAATGGCGGCATGGAGCATACCACCCTGCACCTTCTGTATTCCAGGTTCTGGCACAGGTTCCTCTATGACGAGGGATTCGTCCCCTGCCAGGAGCCTTACCAGAAGAGGACCAGCCACGGCATGATCCTGGGCTCCAACGGCGAGAAGATGTCCAAGTCCAGAGGGAACGTGGTGAATCCGGACGACATCGTCAGAGATTACGGCGCGGACACCCTGCGCACCTATGAGATGTTCATCGGTGCCTTCGACCTGAGCGCCGCCTGGAGCGAGGACGGGGTGAAGGGCTGCAGAAGGTTCCTGGAGCGGGTGTGGAAGCTGCAGGATATGCTGACAGAAGAGGAAGGCTACAGCGCGGACCTGGAGACGAAGCTGCACCAGACCATCAAGAAAGTGTCCGGGGACTTCGAGAGCCTGAAGTACAATACGGCCATCGCAGCCATGATGGCCCTGATCAATGAATTTTATAAGAAGAACTCCGTCACAAAGGGAGAGTACAGGACTTTGCTGACCCTGCTGAACCCGGTGGCTCCTCATATCACGGAGGAGCTGTGGCAGATGGCAGGCTATGAAGGCAGAGTATATCAGACCACATGGCCGTCTTATGATGAGGCCAAAACTGTGGAGAGCACCGTGGAAGTGGGCGTGCAGGTGAACGGCAAGATACGCGTGACTATCTCCGTGCCCAAGGATCAGGAGAAGGATGCGGTGATTGCCGCGGCCAAGGAAGCGCTGGGAGACAAGCTGACGGGGAATATCGTGAAGGAGATTTACGTGCCCGGCAGAATCGTGAATATCGTTGTAAAACCGTAAGCAAGATATCGGAATAAAGATAATTCCCGGGACGGCTGCGCAAAGCCGGGTTAAAGTTGAGAAAAGAGCAAAGAAAGAGGCTGCCGGATACGGCGGTCTCTTTCTGGGTAAGCGATGTCTCTTTTCCTGTTCGCCGCCTTACGGCTTCGCGGGCCTGTCTCCGGCGCGGCTCTTCTCCAGTATCTTGTCAATCTGCGTCAGTTCTTCCTTGCTGCTGTGCTTGCGGATGGCAGCGATGGCCGCGTTCATCTCCTGGGGGGTGAAAGTCAGGTTCTCCTCTTTGGCTTTCTTCATCATAGGCATCAAATAGGCCATCATTTCCTTCTGGCTTTTGCCGTGGCCCTTGGCGAAGAGCTGCTCTACGAACTGCAGCTTCTGCTCCGGTATGTCCTTCACCAGGGGGTCCGCCATCCAGGCGGGCCTTGTTTCATTTTCCATAAAAGCTCCTTTCGTTTCCCATGCCGTCTATTCCTGTTTGTCGCCGCCGCCGAACATTTCGAAGATGGAGGACAGCCCGGCGTCCGACATGCCGGAGAACATATCCATGGGATTGTCGCCGCCCATTCCTTCGGGGAAAAGTTCCTGCAGCATCTGAATCATCTCCATCATTTCCTGCATCTTCTTGAAATTGGCTATCATGTTCCTGATGTTCTCGATTTTGGATCGCTCTTTCGGGCCGCTGAAAGGGAGCATCTCGTCCAGCAGGTCCATGGTTTCCGCATTGTCGCCCTGGAAAAAATCCGCGGACAGCTGTCTGCCGTCCCCCATCAGCCGCATGCCAGGATGGCTGCGCAGAAAGGAGAGCGTATACTGCAGCTCCAACAGCTTTATGTAGACAGCGAAGCCGCTCTGCTGCCTGGGGGCCAGGCGAGGCAGAAGTATCTTCAGCAGCTGGATTCGGTTGGTGGTGAAAAGGGAATCGAATGCGGTAATAGTTTTTGTAGTTTGCTCCTCCATGGCGCACGCTCCTTTCCGGACAAGAATAGTATATTCTATGTAGACAGGGCGGCGTTTATGTGTGGGAGGAGGCCCATGAAGTGGATGAGGCTCCTCAGGGGAGCCTCAAGGGGCAGGCCCCCAGGGAAAGTCTCATAGGGGCCCGCGTCCGGATGGAAGCTCCATCCAGTTCAGCGCTTAGTTGCAGCCACATCCGCAGCTGTTGCAGCTATTGCAGCTATTGCAGCCGCATCCGCAGCTGTTGCCGCCGAACAGGCTGCTGCCGCCGCCGCAGAAGCAGGAAAGCAGAAGGATCCAGATGATCCACTCGCATCCGCCGCCATTGCCGCCGAACAGGCTATTGCCATTGCCGCAGCCACAGCCGCAGTTGTTGCCGCCGTTGCCGTTGCAGCAGCACAGCAGCAGAAGGATCCAGATCCAGCTGCCGCATCCGCCTCCGTTGCTCTGGGTGTTCGCACATCCGCAGGAATCGTTGCAGCCACAGTTCGTAGCAGTTAAATCGCTCATGTTTTTTGCCTCCAAAGGTTTATTTATGGTTTATAATATGCGTGGTGGCATGTCAATGTTTCCAGAATAGCAGAGTTATTTCTGAGTAAGGATCAGGGCAGTGCGGATGGGATTTATCGCCATATCTCAGAAAAGGTCTTGAAATTATTCTGAGATATAGTAAAATTGAAGAAAAGATAACGCAGAAATATATATATTCGGTGATTGAATCTTGCGTACAAACCAGATACACGGCATGACCTGCCGTGTAACATGGTTGGCAGAAATGAAATGCCGTTTATATAGTAAGGAAAGGTCATGGCACAGAAGATTTTTGTAGTGGAGGACCGGCAGTTCCGCACGGAGAGCGATTATGCTTGTGCGAAGCGGGACAAAGAAATGATAGACAGACTCCGCGGGGAAACGGACTTTCAGGACAGACAGGCGCTGGAGACGCTGCTGAAAGCGCTCCGGGGAGACAGATATCACTTCTTGACGCTTTTGGGGCAGGATTTCCGGGATGAGGTGGAGACGGCTTTGAAGAAGGCGGTGACTGCCGCCGAGAGGAAGCCTGATGCCGGAAAAGCGCACAGCCGGTTTGGAAAGAAAGAACGAATGGGGAAGCGGAATCAGGCCGGCCAAAAGAGCCAGGGCAGGCAGGAAAGCCGGAGGGGTCTGAACGCCCAGGGCGGGCTTCGGGCAAAACAGGACAGCGCACAGATGGACAGAATCGTGGCGGAGGAGTTGCGAAAGCGTGAGAAGCGCAGGAAACTCATCCTGCTGTCGTGCAGTGTGGTGGCCGTGGTCTGCCTGGGGTATTTCAGCATCTATTCTTATTATGATTACCGCACCCGGAGCGCTTATGAAGAGCTGAGCGAGCTGAAGGAGAGACCGGCGATCGGGGCGGCTGCTTCGCCCGCGGCGACTCAGGCTCCGGAACCCCTCTATACGCTGGACGAAGAAGGCGAACCCAAAGAGGTGCTGGAGGAATATAAGAACCTGCTCCTGAAGAACAAGAAGCTGATCGGATGGGTGAAAATCGAGGATACGAACATAGACTATCCCGTGATGCAGACAGTGGACAATGAATATTATCTGGATCACAACATGAATCAGCAATACGACAAGAACGGCACCATTTTCATGGACAAGGACTGCGACGTGCTCAAGCCCAGCACCAACTTTATCCTGTACGGGCATCATATGCAGAGCGGGAGGATGTTCGGGCAGCTGGATAAGTACAAGGACGAGTCCTTTTATGAAAAGCATCCTTATATCAGTTTCGACACGATTTATGAGAAGGGAACCTACCAGGTTATGTACGTATTCCGCTCCAAGGTCTATAAGGAGACGGAAATCGTGTTCAAATATTATCAGTTCATAGACGCCAACGGGGAACAGGAGTTTCGTTCTTATATGGAAGAAATGGCTGCGCTGTCTCTCTATGATACAGGGGTGAGCGCCGAGTACGGCGATCAGCTTCTGACGCTCTCCACCTGCGACTATCAGGAGACGGACGGGCGGTTCGTCGTGGTGGCGAAGAAAATCGTGGAAGAAGAGCAGTAGCGGCAAAACATGCCTTAATGGAACAGTTTCTTCCTGGCCAGCAGGTAGCTCCCCGCCGCAAACAGGCAGAGGAAGAGCCGGGAGAGCCTTCTTCGGCTATATAAGCTCCAGATGTCTGCTGCCAGCCCCTGGGAAAGAATCAGATAGGGGTCATTGCCTCCTGTCTGGATATAGGCTCTGTCCCTGATGGAAACCAGCGAAAGAGTGGTTTCATTTGTGTAGGAAAGGTTCTCCGGCGCGAAAAAGGTGCATGGATTGTATTCTTTCCGGATGACGCCGCCGCTGCTGACGGAGATATTTTTGATGCAGAGCAGTTGTTCCAGCTGCTTGGGCAGATCCAGCCGCAGACCTGTAAGGTGATTGTACAGGGCACTGTCCAGGCGGAATTCCACCATATTTTTATCATGGTCTATTATAGAGCTGATACATTGCTCCGGAGTAAAGCTGCCCTGGACATCGGTGCCGTAGTATAAACGGCAGGAATCGCCTGCTATTTCATCGAAATAGATGCGTAAATATAAGTCGGATGCGGGAAAAGGCATCCATACGAAAACGGCTGCCAGAAGGACGGCGAAGCCCCATAGGATTTTCTTTTTCATAAAAATCTCCTTAAGTGTTGTTTGAAAAGGAAAGACCTGTCAGTCTTATCATAATAGAAATTCGGATAATAGGCAAGGCTTTTTTCAGGGCAGAAGAATCAGCTTTGTGGAAAGATGGGAGAGAGTGTGCGGTGGAACGGAATAAAAGAGACGATTTATTGGTGATATTTCTGGGCATTATCTTGGCTTATTTGATGTATCTGATTGTGCTGAGCGAGTTGTCCAGAACCCTGTCGGATTACAATGGGCATACCTATATCTATCTGCCCTTGTTCAAACGGGATAGCTGGATAGAAGGATGGAAGGCAGTGCCCTACTGTATGTGGCATCTGAGCGTTCTGGGGCTGAATCGGCTGCTGCACATTCCGCTGGAGACTTCAGCGGCATATGTGAGCAGCTTGTCCCAGCTGTTCGCATATTTTGTAATCTATTGGATGCTCAGGAGATTCACAGAGGCGAAAGGGGTGGCGCTGGGGGCGGGAAGGGCCGCAGGAATCGCTTTCGGACTGTCGGTGGCGCAGGCGCTGTACTTTGACTGGCTGGACACAGGAGACCGCTTTGTGGGTACATTTTCCATAAATCCCGTCCACAATCCCACCCATATGTGCATGCGGCCTTTTGCGCTGATTTGCTTCTGTCTGGTCTGTGACATCTGGGGAAAGCAGAAAGACGAAGGATATAAGGGAATCTTTTTTCAGGTGGAGCGGGGGCTGAAGAGATACTATATCTATCTGGCGGCCGCTCTGTTCCTGTCTTCCATGGCGAAGCCCGTCTTTGCGGAAATGTTCATACCGGCAGTGGGGCTTGTGATGCTGGTGGAGTGGTTCGTGCGCATCCGGCGGAAAGACGGAAGCGGAAGCGCATATTTTCAGCACTGTCTGACTACATTGTTATGTGCGGTTCCCTCGTTGGTCTATATCCTTTTGCAATTCCTGGCTTATTTCTTCTGGGGAGGAAGCTATGAGGCAGATGGCTCCTTTATGGTGACAAAGTGGATGGAGGTATGGCGCCTGTATACGGAAAATGTGACCCTGTCCATCGTTCTGGGCATGGCCTTTCCGCTGTTTCTGGTATTGATAGACGGAGGCTTTTTTGTGAGGGAAGACATGGGGCGGCTGGCGCTGACGGGATATGCGGTAGGACTCCTGGAGGCGGCGTCTTTGGGAGAAGGCGGAGAAAAACTGAGTCATGGGGACTTCCTATGGCCCATGATGTGCGGCATGCTGCTGATGTGGATGACTGCCATGATGCGGCTCCTGGTGCTGGAGCGTACCCAGACGGACTCGAAGGGGAAGCGGGCGCTGGTAAATGTGGCCTGGGCGCTGTTCTGCATCCATGTGCTGTGCGGATTATTATATTTTAAAGAACTGATCGGCATTTGACCGCACTGTTTTCCGGGAAAAAGATTGAAAAAATTCTGGGATTATGTTAAGATATGTGAAAGCAGATTTTTCTAGGTATATAGGTTCTTTATTCTAAGCTGTTTGTCTTGTGAAATCGGAAAATTCATGCTTTGATTCCAACAAATTATACTGGCGGTGACAGGAACTTGCCAGGTAACTCGACTCACGGGCGGGCGGCGCCAGGACTGGAGGCAGATTACATCGCCTGTGAGCGTGTCAGGTTCCGAAAGGAAGGGGCGTGAGTTTCCGGTAAGCCCCCGCCGGGAAATCGGAGGAGGTGAGAGGATGGCAGAAAAGGACATCCTGGAGAAGGTGCTGATGTCCTATGCGGACGTGTTCGCGGACTGTGTGAACACGCTGGCGTACAGAGGGGTGCGGAGGCTGTCAGAGGAGAACTTGCAGCCTGCGCCCACGGAGAGCTTCTACCAGGGGAAAGAGAGGATGCGCAACCAGTTCTGCGATAAGAGCTTTTACCGGATGGAAGACGGGGCGATAGGGGCACAGTACATCATCGGGAACGAGACGAAGCTGGAGCGGTGGCAGGTGGTGCGCAAGGCCTCCTATCAGGGAGGGGCCTACAGAGACCAGCTGGGCACCGGGAAGCCGCTGTACCCGGTCATCGGCATGGTGCTGGACTGGACGGGCAAGAAGAGCCGGATTCCCCTGAGCCTCCGGGGGCTCCTGGAAAAGGAGGGCGCATCCCAGGAGGAGCTGGAACTGGCGGACGATGTGCAGCTGGCGGTCTATCATATGAGGAATCTTTCGAAAGAGGTAAGGGAGCGGTTCATCAGCGATATGGGTTTTGTGGCAGACTACCTGAACTCAGGCAGCTTCGAGGGCCGCGGCAGCCAGCCCATCGTCCATGTGAAGGAACTGTGCGAGATGATGGAAGACCTGACAGGGGACAAGAGGTTCACGGAAAAGATTGATGTGCTGCTGAAAAGAAGGGAGAAAGGGGAGGAGGTACGTATGTGCGAGTATATTGACATGTTAGAGGCCAGAGGAGAGCGGAGAGGAATAATAATAGGTAGGAAAGAGGGGGAGAAGCGAGGAGAAAAGCGAGGAGAGAAGCGAGGCGAGGAACGAGGGGAGAAGCGGCTGGCAGATTTGATACACCTTCTGATGAAGGAGAAGAAGTATGACGAGATAGATGCGGCGTCCACTAACCGTCAGAGACGTCAGGAACTGTACCGTTTGTACAATATCCCGTAGTCAAATGCGCCTTGCAAAAAGACCAAACCTTATATTTGGAAAATAGGCTGGGAGCCCTCCGGCCTTTTTTCCGTGGAAAGACAGTAAATACGGGATAGGTAGTGAAATGGAAACAATTTCTGTCAGGAAAGATTACTATATCTGGCAAAAGGGCTTGAAATTATTTCAAGATATAGTAAAATAATAGGGAGGGCTTCTGACTCCAAATATAAAAATTGCGTATGAAAGAATAAAAAGCTAATCGGATGGGTCAAAAATGACGATACATATATAGAATGCCTTTGTATGCGGCCGGGAAAGACATGGGCTGTAACAGAGACAGGGCGGATATCGTATAAATAGGATTAGTAGATAAATGCAGATGGAAGCATGGCTCTCAGCGGCAGGGATGCCGGTTCTGCTCCATGGCGGCACGGAAAGGCCAGGGAACAGAGAGGCAGGCTTTCGGCGCTTTCAGTCTGTGTGAGGCAGAAGATTGGATTTTTGCAGAAATGGCAAAGAATCGCGGAGGAGTAACGAGATGAGTAGAGCTGTAAAGAAAAAAAGCAGAAGGTTATGGAGAAATATTCGCAAGACATTGGGAACCATGTTCCTGGTGTCTGCCCTTGTGGTCGCTGCGATTCCGGTGGATTATCTGCAGGCGGAAGGGGAAGGCACAGATGCAACTGCAGATGAGACCCCAACAGAGCGGCCGAATACAACCAGAGATAAAATGAAGGTATCTATTGCAACAGCTTCTCTGAATGAAACGGCCACCGGTAATTGGGGTGCCACCAGCATTCCGGATGTATTGACAAATCCTGGTTTTCTGAATGGACAGAATACACCTAAAATCTATAAAAGTGAAAATCTGAACTTTAGTTTTGTGGTTCATAATATACATAATGATGCGCAGTATGCGGTCATTGTGGGATATGACAATCAGAATCAATTGAATAATGTAGGAAACCAGCTGACAATTCCGGCTACATTGGATGCTTATGCTCCTTATGATGGGTATTCCTGTGCGCTTGGAGGAAGGAATGGTGAATTCCTGTTCTATAAGACGGAAATGGTGCGGGAAGAAGCGCGGGATGCAGATGGTAAGTTCCTTGGGTATAAATTAGATGCAGATAAGGGTATCGAACCTAGCAATATTACCCAAGAGAAGTATTATTATTTGGATGAATATCACCCTTGTTATTTCAGGACTCGTGACACATGGAAGGATTTGGAATATGTAGCAAATCGAACAGATGGAAGAACAAGTGCTGCTTCTCTGTTTTTTATAGAAGGGCTTACTCCGGAAAAATTGGAATCCGTTAAAGGTGATTTAAGTCTGCTTACGGAGTATGACTTTAATGAACAGGGTATACCTACAGCAAATGCAAAGAATAAGTGGGTAGCTGCAAACGAAGTTTCAGTAGAACGTATCAAGAATATTCCCGTCTACTACATTGGCAACCAATATGTTGACGCGGACAATAAAATTCAAAATGTAGTTTCAAAGCAAAAAGATGATCAAGGTGTAGATCAAATTGTTGGCAAGGGAATCTTCTCTACCGCAACAGTCTCTTCCCTTGTTGTCGAACCCAACCTTGTGGGTATAGGAAATTATGCGTTTGCCGGAACCCATATTTCAACAGTGGAATTGAGCGATTCCGTTGTGGAAATCGGTAATCATGCATTCAGCGGGTGCGACAGCCTTAGTTCCTTTACGATAGGCGCCAACGCGCTGAACGTAGTAATCGGTGACCATGCTTTTTATAATTGTTCCGGTCTGACGGAGTTTGATGCATGCAATGTCCTGAAAATCGGTGATTCAGCATTTGAAGCATGCAGGAATCTGGCAAAGGTCAATTTGCTCAGGCCAGGTGCTGTAGATGACTCGGAATCCGGGGGCGAAGCGGAACCGACAATCAGCGGCAGCCTGAGTTCCATAGGCTATTATGCGTTTGCATATTGCGTGGCATTAGGTGAGCTGATTCTGCCTAATACCTATGGCGAGAGCGATATTCGGGTCAGCACATTTGAAGGATGTACCAGCCTGAAGCATATCTATGCCACAGGCGAGACCACCCGCGTGAACTTCGTGGATAATGATAATTACTATTCTTTCAGAGATTTCCGGCAAGGTGTCGACAGCACCTTTTATTTTGAAGGCCCGAAGGGCAGTGCGCTTGAAAATACGGCCATAACGAATTACTTTGTATTCAAATATTCGGATGAGGAAATCTATGAGAAGAAGATTCCGGATGAGTCTTCTACGTTAAGTGCGGACGGTTTCTATGCGCTGAACGCCATTTTTGAGGTGACACGTATAGACGAAGGCAATACAGGAAAAGTAACGAATGTCATCATAGACAGCGGCCTGAAGAACTTGAACATTCCAGGACAGGTAGGTCCTCTGGCAGTAGCAGAGATAGCGGAGGGCGGCTTCCGGAATAATACTGTCCTGACCAATGTGACCATCCCGGCGTCACTGACGAAAATCGGGACGGAGGCTTTCCAGGGCTGCTATAATCTGAAGAATGTGCTTTTTGTTGACCCTTCCAACCTGACGATTGAAGCCAATGCATTCAAGACGCAGGAAGGGAGTCCTTCCACGGCAACGCCTGTGCTGAACTTCATTGGACCCATTTCCACGGAGACCGTACAGTGCGGATCCTTCGAGTATGCCATGGATCCGGCGAACAATATTAATGCAGGCTCCCAGCCGGCGGACGTATATATCACATATTACAGCGGATGGCCCACGAACCTGAAGGTGCAGTACGATCCTGTCACGGATAGGAACACGTTGCTAGAGTATCCTACACTGACGAATTTGTTGAAGGGGATTATTGCTCCCCAAAAGGATGCGGACGGCCACATTACCTCATGTAAGGTGCAGAATAATCATTATAATGCGGATACTTATTATTACATGACAGATGAGTATCAAGCTGCAGCAATCAATGCTGCTAAGAAATGTTTAGGCATATGGGATTCTGGCGTTGATATGATTAGTGACAACGATACCAAGGAGCCGTCTACTTATGAGCAACAGATTATAGATGCCACGTTGAACATCAACCTTCCGGCAGGAATCGAGGCCGTGAAGGCAGGTTTGTTCAGGGATTCGGAGGCGGAAGAGAAAAAAACCATAGAAAGCAAGCAGAATGAAGGAAAACCGGTAACAATCCCCGTAAAAACTGTTACTACATACGGTTTGAGGGATGTACCGGAAAATGCTTTTGAAAAAGCTGAGTACCTCTCTTCAGTAGCTTTGCTGGGCAACATCGAGTCTATCGGAAAATATGCCTTTAAAGACTGTGCGAACCTGATGGCGGTCAGTGTTGCGCCCAATGCTACAACGATGGGAGTCGCTCCTTTCATAGGATGTGATAAGCTGACGAATGTGGACTTCCAGGGAGGCCCTAATTTCACCTGTGACAAATCCATCATCTATTCACTGAACGAAGACGGAACGAAGAAAGCACTGATTGAATATCTCAACAGCAGAGGAAGCTCTACGGTAGAGAGTTCAGAGACAGCCGGAATTACAGAAATCTATCCGGAAGCGTTCCGGAATACGGATGTATATACCGTGGACTTGGGCAATGCGCAATTCGCCACTCTGCCTAAGGGCGTGTTCCAGGATACGGAATCGGGCACGCCGGGATTGCAGACAGTTATTCTGCCGGTGACATGTGCTACGATTGAAGAGGATGCGTTCACTGACAGTAAGATAAGAAATCTGACAGTACCTAACATGAGATGCATCCTGGACGAGGATATGTTCAAGAATACAAGCGGCAATGCCAATGAGTACACTGACCTGGGTTCATTGATCATCCAGAGTCCGGACGGAAGCCTGAGCCAGGCTTTCGCCCAGAAGATAGGAGATGACAACTGGAGGGAAATCGCCGGATATTATATTGTTAACTTTTGGGGATATGATGAAGAGACCGGCGAAGATGACGGAAAACTGATAAAGGGATACGATTATGTGCAGCCTGGCACCGCAGTCCAGAAGCCTGACGATTCGGAAGTGCCGGAATGGCCCGATCATACTTTCAGAGGATGGGACTCGGAGGATTACCAATATGTGACACGTAATCTGGATATCAAAGCGATATATGCGGACGGATACAGGGTAGTGTTCTACGATGAGGACTGGACGACTGTCCTTTTTGAGACAGAGGCCAAGCCCGGCACAGCAGTGAACCCGCCTGTGTATAACAATGACGAGGAAGAGCGGCGCATCACTACCTGGAGGAACAAGGCTACAGGTGAATTGCTGTCGGCCAGCGAGTTGCGGAAACTGATTGTGACGGAGGATTTGGAGTTTATAGCAGGTTATGGCAATGTACCGGGTGACCCTGATGACCCGAATAATCCGGACGATCCGAGCAACCCGAGCAATCCTGACGACCCGAGTAATCCGAGTAATCCGAGTAACCCCGGTAATCCCGGCGGGCCGGCAGAAGGCCAGCATACGCTGGAGGTATTGAACGGCTCTGGTTCAGGATATTACGCGAAGGACGAACAGATCATCATCACGGCAAATGCCCCCGCTGACGGCATGGAATTCAGCGAGTGGGACGTAAGTCCGGCAGATACGGTCATCACAGATAAAACCCGCTCAGTCACCATCATCACCATGCCGGATAAGGATGTGGCGGTAGTGGCCGTATATAAGCCGAAGGGCACGGGCAGCGATAACTCCGGTTACCATAGCCTGTTGGTGCACAACGGAAGCGGCTCCGGAAGCTATGTGCCAGGGGCGCAGATTATCATCACGGCCAATGAACCTGGCAGAGGGCAGACGTTCAGCGGCTGGACGGTGAGCCCGGCAGATACAGTGGTCACGGACAAGACGCTTGCCTCAGCCATCATCACCATGCCAAATCACGATGTGGCAGTCATCGCGAATTTTAAAGGAGGAACCACATCCACTACAGTGGGCGGCAGCACAGGATCGGGTAATACTACTTCCGGTACCGGCACAGGTACTAACACCAGACCTGGCGGTTCCAGTTCCACGGGAGGCACCACGGTGGTCATAGACAAGAATGGCCTGTCCAATACAGGAGTGGTTTCCGCTACCGTAAACGGTTCTTCGGATAATTTCACCATAAAGGTGACAGAGAGCAGCGCAGCTGCTGAGGCAGCCCTGAAGGCATTGCAGGCAGAGTACGGCAGCCTGGACAATATCAAGTATTTCCCCATGGACATCTCTCTGTATGATTCCACAGGAAATACGAAGATTACGGACACCACCGGCCTGTCAGTGAACATTACGCTGCCGCTGCCGGATTCCCTGATTCAGTACGCAGGCAACAATAAGGTGGCAGGCGTCGTGAATGACCGGCTGGATAAGCTGAATCCCAGGTTCTCCACTATCAATGGAGTGGCCTGCATCACCTTCACGGCAGAGCATTTTTCGCCTTACCTGATTTATGTGGATGTGACGAATCTGTCTGACGGTACGATTTCGGACAGCACTCCTAAGACAGGGGACGGCATCCATCCCAAGTGGTTCTTGTCCATCGGCCTGGCCTGCCTGTCCTTCGTCATGTTCATGGTGAAAGACAACAAGGGAGACTCCAAAAAGAAGCAGAAGGTGGCTGTGCGGGCGAGGAATTAAGGCTCTGTAGAGAACAAGAGGTAATATATGAAAAGGAAAAAGCGTATTTCAGGTGTCCTGCTGACATTGGCGGCACTGGTAATCATGCAGCTTCCTATGGCGGAAGCAGATGCGTCAACATCTGCTTCCGATTTTCAAATTGAGGGAAGCACGCTGAAAAGATACCGAGGGACGGACAAGAACGTGTCCGTTCCGGATACTGTGCAGATCATCGGCAATGGTGCCTTTGAGGATGATGCGAATATCGAGCTGGTAGTGATGCCGAATTCGGTCAGGCAGATTGAATCCTATGCTTTCTGGGGCTGTGACAATTTGGATACGGTAGTCCTGGGAAAAGGGCTCAGTGAAATTGGAGATTATGCCTTCACGAAATGTACAGGGCTGCAGCAGATATCCGTCCCCTCCTCTGTGACTTCCATAGGGATTGAGGCTTTTAAGGATTGCGCCAATCTGACGGATGTGACGATTCCGCCGGAGACGGTGAACATCCATGAGACGGCATTTGACGGCTGCGTCAAGCTTACCATCCACTATGAGGAGGGGAGCGCCGCTGAAGAATATGCGGCGGCTTTCTATGAGCGCCAGAAGGAGATGCCAGGGTACCAGAAGCCATCCAACAGTTTTTGGGCGAGCATCGTACAGGAGATTATGGCGACACAGACGCCGGAGCCGGAAGAGCCGTCACCTTCTGAGGAGCCTGCCGAGCCGGAGCCATTGCCAGCGGAGCCCGTGGGTGCCTTGCTGGGATTGACCCAGATAGTGGGGAACCAGGCGGTAGTGTTCATGGACAATACCAGACCCCAGGTATTCGGTGCGGGAGCAGGGGCTGGTTCCGCTCAGGGGACGGATTCGGCGTCCTCCGGGGAAGCGGGCACGGATTCCACCGAAGGCAGCGGCGCCCAGGACGGCGGCATTCCGAAGTACAGGATAGTGGACGGCCATACAGTGGCGGATCAGGCGCATTATCGAAATGCGAACCTGGGGGACCTGACGCTGGCGGATGGGATTGTGGAGATAGGCCAGTTCGCTTTCAGCAGAAGCTCCCTGACAGGCATCGCTCTTCCCCAGGGCCTGGAGCAGATTGATTATGGAGCATTCTATCATTGTACCCAGTTAGGGGACGTGACGCTGCCGGACAGTGTCATGTGTGTGGAGCCGAAGGCTTTTGAACACAGCCTGTGGGTGGACGGTTTCCTGGCGGACGGAAACCCTGAGGATGGAGAGGGCAGCGCAGAAACGGGAGACTTCCTGGTGTCTGGCGGTGTCCTGGTGGCCTATCGAGGGAATTCGAAAGAGGTAGCGGTTCCTGAGGGCGTGCGCGTCATAGCCGCGGAGGCGTTCCAGGGGCATGAGGAGATAGAAAGCGTGTCTTTCCCGGACAGCTTGCTGGTGGTTGGAGAGGGGGCTTTTGAAGGCTGCACGAACCTGAGCCAGATCTCTTTTGGAAAAAATGTCCAGGAAGTCAAAGACAGGGCTTTCCTTGGAAATACCATGCAGGAGATATCGGTGCCTGTTTCGCTGGAGAAGGTAGGGCTGAAAGCCTTTGGGAATGCTGTAATCGCCTATGAGGGCAGGGAAGCGGAATACACTTATGAGACTTCGGCCACCAGGCTTGCCAATGAGGCTTACCGTGTCTATGACGGCACGGATAGCGGGGAGCCGGGCGTCACAGTGGAGGGACTGGATGGGGCGTCCGCCACGCTGGAGGAAGCCGCCAGGAGCTATGTCCTGTCTGTGGAGACGCCGGAGGATGTCAGCGGGATGGAAAGCGCTTTTCAGCGTTCCTTCCGGAGCGGCCTTCCAGAGGATATGGTCATCTATGGATTGACATTGACGGATGCCAGCGGGATTCCCCTGACGAAGCTTGGAAGCCAGGCTCTCGATGTGGAACTTCCCATACCGGAATCCCTGCGCGGACGCAAGCTTCAGTTTGTGGCTCTGGACAGAAACGGTCAGTTGGAACCGCTGACAGCAGAGCAGATAACGCTGGACGGAAGAGAGTTTCTGCGCTTCCGGCTTGGCTATGTGTCTACCATTGGGATATGGGGAATTGAGAGCGAAAACATAATACCGAATGGGAATGCTCGTGTTTCAGAGTCGACAGTCATACCGACAGAGACACCGGCTCCAATGCCTACCGCCACGCCAACAAAATAAAAAGGGAGAATTATGCGACTTCCAGCGAAGCGCTGGAGTTATTAGAGACACTTGGAGCCGGCTGAGATAAAAAATTCAGTATACAGAGGCCAGGCTGCTGATTTGCTGAAAGAATTGGCACATTCAGATGGGTTTGTTCAGGCCACCAGGGGGAAGATAGATTCTTCGAGAATGCTTGACTGTGAATTTGTCAACCGTTTCATTGCGTTCCGCTTATTGGGGGTGGAGCGGTATGGGGGAAATCTGGAGGATTTTTTAAACGATGCCATGATCAGGCTGCAAAAAGAAGATGATGATACGCTGGAAAGATGCCGCAAAGACTTTTTGAAGGCAATGACATATGCCCGTCGAATTTTCGGAGATACGGCGTTCAGGAAGCTGAATGCAAATGGCAGATATGGGGGAATAAATAAGCCGCTTTATGATGCGGTGTCGGTTAATCTGGCCAAACTAAGCGAACAGGACTGCCTGATATTATTGGAGAGAAAAGAGCAGTTGCTCCATAGCTATACGGCGTTATTAAGGGATGCGGAATTCCTGGATAACATTACGAATGGAACGGCAAAAATCCGGAATGTTCAGGATAGACATTCTAAAATCTATAAAATCTTTCAAGAGGTATTAGCGGATGATTAATTATATGCAGATAGAAAACTTTAAGTCTCTTAAGAAAATATCCCTGCCATTGCAAAATCTGAATCTGTTTTTTGGCATGAATGGGATGGGGAAGTCATCTGTGATACAGGCGCTGCTGCTGCGTCAGAGTTTACATATAGATAGTGCAATACAAATATGAAAAAAGGGGCTGTCGGGAAATGGTGCCATTTCCCGGCAGCCCCTTCTCTGATGCCAGATGCTACCGCGTCCCAAAAGTGCGGAGCTGGAACCGCTGGACGGATCGCTTGAGCTCGGCAGCCTGGTCGTTCAGCTTCTGAGCGGAGGCTGCTGATTTCTCAGCCGTTGCGGCATTGCTCTGGACGACATCGGAAATCTGCTCCATGCCCTGGGTCAACTGCTTCAGGGATGTGGACTGCTCCACGGCGGACTCCGCTATCCGCTCCACCAGCTCTGTGGATTTTTTTGAACTGGAAATCACTTCTACCAGCGCCTGAGTGGTGTCAGAGGATAGGCTGGAGCCATAGCTGACCAGCTGCATGGAAGTTTCGATGAGCTTGGCGATGTCCTGGGCGGATCTGGCGCTTTTATTGGCCAGGCTCTGCACTTCATCTGCCACCACCGAGAAGCCTTTCCCGGCTTCTCCCGCCCGGGCCGCTTCTACGGACGCGTTCAGCGCCAGAATCTTTGTCTGGAAGGCGATGTCGCTGATTGTCTTGATGATGCCGCCAATCTGATGGGAGGAGGCGGAGATGTCCGCTATGGCCGCCGTCAGCTCTGTCATTTTCTGGTCGCAGGCCTGGAGCTGCCTGGTGGCGTCCTCGGAAGACTGTCTGGCATCCGCGGCATCGTTGGAGGTCTGATCCACCTGTCTGGAAATTTCATGGACACTGGAGGACAGCTGCTGGACTGCCGCAGCCTGCTCTACATTGCCATTGGACAGGGTCTGGGCATCTGCGGCCATGCGCTCCGATTCCGCGGATACCTGTTCGGCCGTCAGGTTGATCTTGAGCAGGGCATTGTTCAGAGCGTCCAGAATCTGGCGCATGGCGTCCTGGATGGGAAGGAATTCCCCTCGATAGTCGTTCCCTACAGTCAGGTTCATGTTGCCCTGGGCCATCTGAGCCAGGATGTAGTCGATGTCCATGATGTATTTTTTGAGCTCGCGCTTTGTCTCGTGGATGGATGCCACCAGCATTCCGATTTCGGAAGTGTCGGACTTCAAAGAGAACTCCGCAGACAGGTTGCCCATGGAGATTTCTTTCATCTGGTCTTTCACGGTAAGAACCGGGCGCATGACGATGATTCTGGTGACGATCATGTTCAGCAGCTGTATGATGCCCACCATGGCCAGGGCGAAGAACATGCTGAAGCGGATGGAGTCCTCCTCCTGTTCCAGGGTATGTAGCTGTTCCAGCGTCCGGCTGTCCAGGCTGTCGAGGAATTGCTCTTTCAGTTCATTGATCTTGGCGATGGAACTGCTGTAGTCATCACCGTACACATAGGCGATGGCGTCTTCCATGTGTCCGTCCTGGACTTCCCTCATGGCTCCTTCTTCCAGAGGGACCAGCTTGTTGGACAGGGCGAACATATCGTCGATCATGCCCTGCTCCTCGTCAGTGATGCCGATTTCCTGCAGGGCCGCCACTCCCAGGTCCCGGTTCTTCCATTCGTTGATTTCTTTCCAGTAGTTGTCATAGTGCTCTTTGCTGCCCGTGGCGGAGAAGGCGCGCACTTCGTTGGTCAGGTAGGCGGAGCCGTTCATGAAGCGGTTGGCGTTATAAGTCAGGGCGAACCGCTCTTCGTTGGCTATATCGAGCTGTCGGCTGATTTTGCTGTAGGCCAGCAGGGAATATACCATGAAAAACAGTGTAAGGATGGAGATTCCGTTCAGAATCAGGGTCAGTGTGGATTGCTTCATTGCTCGTTTCATATCAGAGTTCCTCCTGAAAGCTTAATATGTTCAGTCTACACAAAATTTGGGAATAATTCAAGCCATATTTGCAAAAAAATGTGATTTAGTCAAAAAAATTGCCAAAAGCCTCTCACGTACGGACAGCGCAGCGCCGGCATACAATGTATTAAGGACAGAAGAAGGTTTTGGGACGATGCAGCGTGTGAGGAAAATGGTGGCGGGGGAGGCGCCGGAGGGGACAGACGGCCGGGGTGTGACGGTGGCCGTGCTGGATACGGGGGAATGTGTTATAGTATTGCCAGATTAGCAAAGCCCAGGAAATAAAAGGGTTTTCGTTGATTTAGTCCTACGAAAAAATGCCGGATATGAGGTCATTTTGGCGTGAGGACGGGCCCGCTCCGAAGACAAAAACAAAAATCGGCATTACTTTGACACTCTGCCCAGAGGATATTCCGGATAAGCTGTTGGAAGACTGTGCGCTTTTTCACTTTGGGCATCCCACGCTGATGCGCCATATGTACGAGGAAGAGGGGGCGGGGGGAGGAATCGCTGCGGGGACACATCAGGCCCTTGGGAGGACGGATGTATGGAACTGGGCGCGAAAGCTCTGCTGATGAAATGCGGAAGGGCAGGCCTGCAATGCACAGTTCTTCTGATGAGAGATCGGTCAGCGCTTCCCGGCAGAAGCGCTGATTTTCCGGTTCCAGATCAGGCTGAAGACAATGCCGGCCGCCAGGGACAGGAAAAGGGTGGCGGCGCCGGTGAAGATGATGCCGTAGAGGCCGAAGGTCCTACTCAGGAGAAAGAGCAGCGGAAGATAGAACAGTCCCTTGTCCATCAGGGCCACCAGGCTGGCATAGGAGGCCTTTCCCGTTGACTGCAGAAAGGTCTGGCAGAGCTGGTAGAGACCGTAAAAGGGCCCGATGATGATGGAGGCAAATACGAAGACCTGCCCGTAGGTGATGACTTCCTCATTGTCGATGAAGGCGGAGATGATGACGTTTCTGCTCAGATAGCACAGAATGGTGAGAACGCTGCCCAGGCATACCGTAAAGACCGCCGTGCTGCGGATGATCTGTTTCATGCGCTTTAGATTGCCTGCCCCGAAATTATAGGAGATAGCAGGCTGTAGGCCCATGCAGATGCCCATGGCCAGCATAGTGATGACCATGCCGATTTTGCCGGATACCCCCTGGGCGGCCAGCGCCACGGAACCGTAGCCGATGACCATGCGGTTGGCGATAATATGGGACAGGCTCATCAGAAGGGTGCTGCAGGCCATGGGAAGGCCCAGGGATACCACGGTCCAGGAGACTTCCGGGCGCAGGGAGAACTGCTTTGGGGACAGGGAGAGGAGGGGCTGCTTCCTCGTTATATAGTACAGCAGATAAAGGCAGCTGACGCAGTTGCCGAGCACGGTGGCCCAGGCGGCCCCGGTCACGTCCCAGGAAAAAACCAGTATGAACAGGGCGTCCAGGGCGATATTGGAGATGGTGCCGGCGCAGTTGGCGATCATGGATTCCCTGGCGGCGCCGTCGGCTCGGATCACATTGGCGAACACATTGTTGAACATGATAAAGGGGGCGCCCAGGGCGATGACGCGCAGGTAGCGCACCGCGTCTGCCATGGTGTCCGCGTCCGCTCCCAACAGGCCGCAGATGGGGGCGAGAAGGAGATTGACCGACAACAGAAACGCCATGCCCAGGGCAAGGGCCGCAAAGCAGCAGAAGGAGGAATAGCGTTTCACGGTCTCCGTATCCTTTTTCCCGAGAGCCAGGGAGATGGCGGTACAGCCGCCGCTGCCGAGCAGGGTTCCCAGCCCTGAGAGGATGGAGAACATGGGGGAGCACAGGGAGATGGCGGCAATCTTGGACGGGTCGTTGGTCTGGCCGATGAAGAAGGTATCCGCCATATTGTAGACCACCATCACCAGCATGATGACCACTGCGGGCAGGCTTAAGTTCAGCAATAATCTGGGATAAGAAGCTTTTTCCAGTATTTCCTGATTTCGATTCATAAGAGTTCTTCCTTTCGCTTTTTCTTTTATGCTCAAGACCGGCAGAATCCGCGGATCCGTTTAAGGCAGGCATTATGGCTGACGGTCTATCATTTTGGATTACCGCAGATTTTCTTCCCGCGCGCAATGGGCCAAGTCAACGCAGTTGGCTTTGTGCCGGGCCTGCAAAGCCAATCTTTGATTGATGTGCTGTATAAATCAACACTTGTCGAATGAATGTATTTTTATTATAATGAATGGGAAAGCGGATAGCAACCGTCAATTTATATACATGTGTAGAAATAATAAAAGAAATCCGTAAATTCCCGGGGACGGGCGATGGAATGGAAGCATTCCGGAATTGCGGCAACGGAGGAGGGGTCAATGGAAGGATTCCGGAATTGGGGCAACGGAGGAGAGGGCAATGGAAGGATTCCGGAATTGGGGCAACGGAGGAGGGGTCAATGGAAGGATTCCGGAATTGGGGCAACGGAGGAGGGGTCAATGGAAGCATTGCGGAATTTCGGCAGTGGAGGATGGTTTAATGGAAGCATTCCGGAATTGGGGCAACAGAGGGAGATTCAGTAGAAGCATTCCGGAATTGGGGCAACGGAGGGAGATTCAAGGGGAGCTTTTGGGAGAGGCGGCCATAAGACGGAGAGAGGAGCGGAATATGAACACAAAGGGAAATCAGCGAGCAGTGGAGACGGAGAACAGGATAAAGTATGTTTTCCTGAATCTGTTGAAGGAGAAGGATATCAGCCGCATCTCGGTGAGCGAGATCTGCAAACGGGCGGAAATTCACAGGACGACCTTTTATGTGCATTATAAGGATGTGACGGATCTGATGGAGCATCTGGTAACGGAAATGTACCGGCAGATGGTCGGCCTGTTTGTGGAAGAGGGAAAGGGAATGCGTCCGGGGGGATTCCGCCATCTGTTTGAACTGATTCAGAAGCACAGGGCTTTTTTCTGCACATATATGGACGCCCTGGGCAAAATGGATCTGACGTATGACAGGCTGCCGGTGGAGCTGAAGGACAATATCGACAGGATTATGCCGGTCATGGGGTATGCTTCCAGAGAGGAGCTGCTCTATCACCAGACCTTTTTCACGGAGGGGCTGTCGGCGGTCATCCGCAGATGGATCAGAAGGGGCTGCCAGGAGAGCCCGGAGGAGATGGAGCGGATCGTTGTGGCGGAATACAGGCCGAACAGGAAGCTTTTTCAGTAAGGGCTGAATCGGCCAGGCGGCGGGAAGCCTTATGCCGCACAGCCGGGGAAATCGGATTTGTGATAGTTTCTGTCGGATTTCTTATTTTCCGGAGGGGACAAAACGGATAGAATAAAGACAGAAGAACGGAAACTGAGATCTCAGGCTGGCGAGGAGGTAAATGTCATGAGTGGCAAAAAAGTGATCTATGATGCGAAAAAGGATGCTTATTATGGAAAGCCCTACATTGATGCGGACGAGATGAGGCAGCGCGGCATGCCGGACGGGAGCAGGAAGCCCTTCCGCTATGTACATGGGGGATTTGAGGGCACCAGGGCGAAATTCGTGTTCTGTTTTCCTGTGAAGGAGGATTTCAGGGGGCGGTTCTATCAGTATCTGTGTCCGTTCCCGGGGCCGGACGAGGAGGTTGCCTCCCTGGGAAGGAGCGGCGAGGACGACACCATCGCCTTCTGCCTGCAGAACGGCGCTTACTTTATCGAGACCAATATGGAGTCCGCCGCAGCCTTCGGAGGCCATCCGGAACCTCATAAAATCTGGAAATCCAGCGCGGCGGCAGCGGAGTATTCCCGCCAGGTGGCCCGGGAGTATTACGGCTGCGGCAGGCCCTACGGCTATGTCTTCGGCGGCAGCGGGGGAGGCTACAAGACCATTGCCTGCATCGAGAATACCAACGCCTGGGACGGGGCCTGCCCTTTCGTCATCGGGTCGCCGTATTCCCTGCCTAATACCATCACGCTCCACGTACAGGGGATGCGGACGCTGCGCCATGCGGTGGGGAAGATCGTGGACGCCCTGGATGCTGGCGGCAGCGGGGATATGTATGAGGGCCTGACGGAGGATGAGGCGAAGATGCTGAGGGAGATCACCCTCATGGGCTTCCCGCCCAGGGCCTGGTTCATGGAGGCGGCGGGACGCTGGGACGATGGTTCCCTGCCTGTGCTGATGCCCGGAATCAGGCAGAAAGATCCTCAGTATTTCAGGGATTTCTGGGAGAAGCCCGGCTATCTGGGCACGGAGCCGGGCAGCAACGCCCTCCGGGACAGGCTGCAGTTTAGGAGCCGTGTGGTGAGCGTCCATCTGCCGGGAGGGAAGGCGGAGGAGACCGGAGAATATTCCAACGGCGTGGATACCGCCTGGAAGAAATCCCTGGTGGACGGGGGCGGCGCCTGGATTGAGCTGGAGGAGGTCCCCCAGGGGGAGAATCTGTATCTGAAGGGGGTCAACATCGGCTTCGAGACCGGCGGGGCGGCAGGAAAGAATATGCTTTTGGGGGATATCAGGGGCAACTGCATCACCATCGGCATGTGCTATGGCATGGATGACATGGAATCGGTACTGAAGTCCATCCGTCCCGGGGATGTGGTGACATTGGACAATTCCGATTACATAGCGGTCCAGTCCTATTACCGCCACCAGGTTCCGCCGGATGCAGCCTTCCACGCGTGGGATCAGTTCCGTAAGGCGGACGGCACCCCTGCCATCCCTCAGAGGGACGACATCATGGGGCCCGGCTTCTGCGGCACGGGTACGGTCCAGGAGGGAACCATCCAGGGCAAGGTAATCCTGACCCAGTCCCTGATGGACGAGTCCACCTGCCCCTGGTGCGGCGACTGGTACAGGAACCAGGTGCGCAGGGCCAAGGGAAACGAGGATGATTTCCGGATCTACTATTACGACAGGTGCCTCCACGGGGATGTGTCCGCTCTGGACACGGATATGATCGTAAACTATCTGGGCGGGCTGAAGCAGGCCCTGCTGGATATCAGCGACTGGGTGGAGCGGGGCATAGAGCCCAGGCAGTCCTCTGTGTATGAAATGGAGGGCGGCTGCGTCCATATCGCGGAGACGGCGAAGGAGAGGAAAGGACTACAACCTGTAATCTCCTTGGCCGCCAACGGCGGGGCATGCGCCCATGTGAAGGTGGGAGAAGCCGTGACCCTGGAAGCCACGGCCCAGGTGCCCCAGGGCGCAGGGATAGTGACGGAAATCGAATTCTCCTTCTCCGACCCCATGTTCGGCACCTACGCGAAGAAGATGGAAAGCGGGGACAGCATGGCCTTTCTGGCGCAGGGACGTTCCGAGAGGGTGGAAGGGGCGTTGGAGACCTACGTCACGGAGGAGGGCCTGCAGGCGGGCAGGGCCGTGGTGCAGACTTCCTATGACAGGCCCGGCACCTACTTTGCGACGGCTTCCGTAAAGAGCCAGAGGAACGGGGACAGGGGAGATGTCTTCACCCAGGTGCGCAATCTGGCCAGGGCCAGGGTGATCGTGGAGGAATAACAAACTTAAGCATGAAAGTCTGAGACAGCAGGCTTATTGTCCCCCTGCAGGGATTATGGCATGAAGGCGGCAGCTGCGGGAATGCCGCAATAACAGAAAAGGCGGAGTTTATGAAGGTGTCAGTGGAGGGCATACCGCAGGGTGGTCCCCCGGATGCAGGAATAGGAGAGGAAGTCGATCCGCAGCAGGTGGAAGAATGCTGTGAGGATGGTGTGTACAGGGGTGTCGTAGTGCGGAGACAGCACTGGAATAGGGGGAAATTTTATAACAGTCTCGGAACGAAGGTGCCCGGAATGAAAATTCAGCTGCGCACTTTGCAGATGAAATTTCATTCCCCTATAAGGGCACCGTAGTGCAGAGACGGCACTGGAATAGGAGGAAATGAGATATGAGACAGTATGAAATGTTTGAACTGAGTTTTCAGGGAGCGCAGCCGGAAGGGTCTTTTGCGGACATTGATCTGGAGGGGGTATTTTGCTGCGGAGGCGAGGAGAAGGTGGTGAAGGGCTTTTACGCCGGGGACGGCGTCTACAAGGTGCGGTTCCTGCCGGAGAAGGCGGGGAGCTATTCCTGGAAGGTGACTGGCGTCGCAGAACAGGAAGGGGAGGCCCTGTGCGAGAGCGCGGATGAGTCCTGCCATGGCATGGTGGGGGCGGAGGGCATGCATTTTGCCTATGAGGACGGCACGCTGTTCTATCCCTTCGGCACCACGGTCTATGCGCTGATGCATCAGGAGGATCGGCTGGTGGCGCAGACCATGGAGAGCCTGAAGGCAGCTCCCTTTAATAAGGTGCGCTTCTGCGTGTTCCCCAAGCATTATGATTTTAACCACAACGAGCCCCCCTGCTTTGCCTTTGAAAAGAGGGAGGATGGCAGCTGGGATGTGGACCGCCCCTGTTTTGCCTTCTGGGAGAGGCTGGAGGGGATATTGGCGCGGCTGGGGAGGATGGGGATTCAGGCGGATCTAATCCTGTTCCATCCCTACGACCGGTGGGGCTTTGCTGCCATGCCCCAGAAGGACAACCTGGTCTATCTGGATTATCTGCTCCGCCGTCTGGCGGCGTTCCCCAATGTGTGGTGGAGCCTGGCCAACGAGTATGACCTGTGCGGGGCCAAGTCCATGGAGGATTGGGAAGAGATTGAGGAGTTTGTGGCGGCGAAGGACCCTTACCGCCATCTGCTGTCCAACCACAACTGCTTCAAAAACTGGGATTTTACCAGGCCTAACGTGACCCACGCCTGTATCCAGTCCAAGGTGCTGAACAAGGTTGCCAGGTGGCGCAGGCAGTATCAGAAGCCTGTGGTGATCGACGAGTGCTGCTATGAAGGGAATATCCAGCATATCTGGGGGAGCATTTCCGGCCGGGAGATGACGAACCGGTTCTGGCGCGTGGTCACCATGGGCGGCTACTGCACCCACGGAGAGACTTTCCTGGACCCGGGGCAGGATGTTCTGTGGTGGAGCAGGGGCGGCAGGCTGAAAGGGGAGAGCCCGGCGCGTATCGGGTTCCTGAAAGGAATCGTGGAGGAGCTTCCGGGGCCTATCGAGCCTGTTGAAAGCTGGATCATGAAAATGACACATGTGTCAGATGAGGAGAAGGAACAGCTTCTGCAGCAGGGCGAGCCCTTTGTGAAGGCGATGCTGCGGATGGGGGATGAGCTGGTGGATTTTTGCAACAGCGAGTTCGTATACCAGGGGCACTGCGGCCAGGAGGCTTATCTGACCTTCTATGACCTGCGCACCTGTGCGGAGGATGTGCTGGAGCTTCCGGAGGCCCATAAGTACAGGGTGGAGCTGATCGATACCTGGGACATGACCAGGACGGTGCTGTTGGAGAACGCCAGCGGGAAGACGAAGCTGACGCTTCCCGGCAAGGAAGGGACGGCGGTTCTGGCGCGGAAAGTGGATTAGCAGCAGATTCCCCCGCCCCGGCCAAACTGCCTGGGAGATGTGCCGGTTATTTTCTTGAAAACGGTAATAAAGTAGTTATAGTCATGGAAACCGCACAGAGAAGCCACTTCGCTGAGACTGAATTCGGGGGAATGCAGGAGCAGCGATTTGGCTTTTTCTATGCGCCTCAGGCGTATGACTTCGGCAATGCCCATGCCGTAGCTTTCTTTTGCGATTTCATAGAGTCTGGTCTTTCCAATCTGAAAATGGGCGCAGATATCTTTTGCATCCAGATCCTCTGAGAAATGCTCCTGGATATAGTTGTCGATCTGTACAGGCAGGTCTTCATGCCGCAGGGTGGCAAGCCGCTCCATGCAGAGATAAGATGCGATTGTCTGCATTAAGTTGGCGGCGGACAGGATATAGCTTTCTTCCATTAATGGCTGTTTCAGGCTTGCCATTTTCAGCTCAGACAGTTTCACCTGATAACCGGCGCATTTTCCCTCGATTATCTTCCAGCCTTCTTCATAGCTGGCATAGGCAAAAACATGCCCGAAAAAAAGATAGCCAATCACCAGGTTGCCCAGATAGATGGGCATGATGGCTTCCTTTAATCCCGCATGGCATTGGTAAATATAGATTCCGTGCCGCTTTGCCGCAGTCTGGCAGGCTTCATTGTCGCAGCGGGCGCACATGGCGCGGGCGGAAGGATCTGTCCGGATCAGCTGGCAGAAAGGGGCGATTTCTTTCGGGAACGCGGCGATCTCCTGGAAATTTTCGTCAAAAACCGTGAGGCGGATCCTGGTGACGGTGTAGAAGTCACGGAGCATGGAGGTCAGTTTTTCGATATTGAAGGATGAAATCATGTGGAAGCTCCTGCTCATTATAAACATTCATTTACGGGTGTCAGGCTCCTGTTCTATTAATGCCGGATTTGCATATTGAATTTACGAATCCATCTTACCATTTTCTCATTACCTTTAATCATGTACCTAGCATATCACATGAAAAAGTAAAAAGCAATATTGGGATGGATGACAGCAATGACCGCAAACCCAGCCGAAGGCTGAGTTTAGGATTAGCGTATACCGAGGTAATCGGCTATAACAAACCTTGAGGGAGCTTCAGAACGAGAAATTTAATGTGAATTTTATTGTAAAGACAGGCGGTTTTTTGTATAGTACCTGAATCCGTGAAGTTGACCTCAAATTAAAACCGGATGGAATTATCCGGTAAAAACATAGGCGGCATGCCTCATTTTTGTGTAGTAATGCCTATTGTTCTATAAAAATGGCATCAATTCACAAGCCCCGTTCCTATAGGGGCGAGAATGACAGATATCCTGTTGTCATCCGGGTCAGAGGGCAAAATATTCAAAGGCATAATACACATGCCGGAAGACATCGCGCCAGACATTGCTTTTTCCTAAGCCTATGATCAGTTTCCGGGCATGTTCCGTCACATGGCATGCCATATTGATCAGGTTATTGATGACCGTCCTGTGCCTGCGGCGCTTCACAGCATGTCTCAAATGGGGGTTCCTTTTCCCAAGCGATTCCTGCCCTATCATGCGCAGTATATTGTAGGACAGTATGGCAAGCTCCAGCACCAGCTCATTGGTCTCGAACTTACCAGATGGGAGCCGCTCAAGATCCATGTCCGTCTTCAGCTCGCTGTGGAACTGTTCGCTCTCCCCGTGGGCATGGTAATGCTCGATGACTTCCCGGTCAGTGAAGCCGGTATTGGTCCACCACACATTGGCCTCGATGTCAGGGATAAGAAGGAACTGCCCCTTTTTGTCAATGGTGCGCTCGATGATCTCGTACCCCATGCGGATCGTGGCATGCTTCGTGGTACCGTCCTGCGCCTGGTATGTGATTTCCTTCCAGTCGCTTCCGATATAAACATCCTTGCCGTCCCTGGGGTGGGTGACGTCAAGGGAATTGTCTTTTGCCATCCTGAGCCAGTCCTCTTTGCTTTCTTTACGGAGGTTGCGCTTAATGATGAAATGGCACCCACGCTCCAGGAGGATGCCGATGTTCTCGGCGGAATCATTTCCGGAATCAAGCCGGAAGAGCAGGGGTTCATCCGTCAGCTGGCGGCAGAGGCCGA
>OFFK01000545.1_pt1 | contig 32932 bp, 35 predicted proteins | sample 1521361 | NCBI WGS metagenome assembly OFFK01 (sample SAMEA3504096, study PRJEB24116) | mouse gut metagenome | biome: mouse gut; feature: mouse-associated habitat; material: faeces | place: Denmark | collected 2011 | reverse complement strand
ATATATCTTTGTATACCTTTTTATCTCTTTCTGTAGCTTTAGCTTTTCTTTCATACCAATAAAGCATATTTTTTTCTAAATCTATTTTTTTTACATCTACACTTTCGTCATTATTAACCCATTTTATGTAATCATCATCACATTTTGGTATTTTGTTCTCAATTTTGTTATACTTAATCAAACAATTAACTATACTACAAAAATACAAAAAATCTGTGTATTTAGTTGGTAATCCATGAGCCAAATCAAATCCGTTTCCAATAACTAATATATTCATACAAAATCTCCCGTATATTTTATATTCTTTAATATTTTATAACAAGAAACAACATTATTCTACATCAAAAAATCGACAATAATTGACATATCTCTAATTACTAAATATTCATTTATAAATCAATTGCGTTAAATAACTTCAAAACGAATATATTGATTATTTGTTAATTTTCTAATAATCTTTTGGCTATCAAACTAATTTCCCAATCATCACCGAACACAAAAAATTCTCCATCCCATCCCTTCAAACATCCCACAATCCCCTATAAACCCAACAAATTCAACCCCTCCACGCTCAAATCCCACTCCGCCTATTCCACCCCATCAAACCATCCAAAATCCCTTATAAATCAAAATAAACCTCGAATTGTTAGCAATCTAACAATATTTATCCTGCTGCACTCCCATTTTACCAACCATCCAATCCCAAAATATCCCACAAAACAAAGCATTTTCAAACCTTTTCCATACAACTAACCATCCTATTCCGAACTACTTCCAACACTATCAAAAAATACTCCTATTTTTCTCTACATCCGTTTCATATTACCGCATTTTATATTCAATTTCCTATAAGTTTACTATGATATATAACAAAACTTTACTTTTTAACAGATTTTATCGAACGCATAGCCGAATAATTTCATATCATTTTACTAGGATATATAAGCAACAAAAAAGCCATAACCTTTCAGCTATGACTATTTTACAACTACTACGCGACTTGAATAGTCCATACTCATATGGTACAATACCATCGTATAATTGAAACGGAAGCAGGATGCGATTTTCTGATGATTGCCCTCTAGTTTTTTACGAAAGAGGGTGATGCCCTATGACAATGACGCTTTCTGAAGTACTCACACTTTTGCTTGTGATTTTTGCGGCATTGAACTACATAGACGGACATAAAAAGAAATAGCATCCCTACCGCCTAAAGTGTGGATGCTATTTCAAAATAAGTAATCTCACTGAGGGCAAATCGGATATTGTATCCGGTTCACTTCCTGATTTGATTATACACTAGGGCTGCTTGTTTTTCAAGTAGCTCTTTTTAAATTTTCTATACACCAAGCTACCACCTGTACATACTCAAATCAATCTCTTTCAATAGCATATTCTTTCAGTATGTACTCCTGCACAAAAAATCTTTATCTGGTACTCTTTCGCATTACAGTTGAATACGCCATTTAACCTAAAATTTTGTGTGTCCATTTATCTAATACCCCTCTTCCTGTTCTTTTGCCGCTTACTTAATCATCCCTATTTCCATTAGTAAAGCTGCACAGTCCTTGAATCCCTGTCTGTATGTAAGCTTATTATAACATGCGTTCTGTGCTAAATAGGCAGCTACAAGTCTGTTTACCGCCTTTATTTCCTCTTTACTAAGATTGCATGTTTTCAATTCTTCTGCAAGGCTGTCTACCTCGTTTATTGTTTTTTCGTATTCCGGATTCTGCAATATAATACTGTCAAGTCTTTCACTTGCAAGCTCTTCTGTAATTAATTCAAAAACATTTCTTTCCATATACTTGTACCTCCTTCGTTTATTCTTATATAGTTTGTTTCTCTGTTTTGTACCATTCTCTTCCTTATTATAAAATATCTTTTCTGGCAGAAGTTTCTTTTAAAATAGACTGATATTTATAAAATGTGCTGACCGCTATTCCCTGAAGCTTTGCAAATTGTACAACTGTGATGCTTCCATAACTCCCGGATTGGAATTTTAGGTATTCTTTTATAAATTCCTTCGGTACTCCTGTTGATGGCCTTCCCAGCTTCTTTCCATTTTTCTTTGCCACTTCCAAGCCCTGCATAACCCGGTTATGTATTTTTTCTTTTTCCTGTTGGGCAATATGGGCTTTTAATGTTACAAAAATATCAATAATCATTTTAGACAGGCTGTCATCATTCATCTTTTCCCAATCGTTCAGGAATGGAACATCCAATGCCACAACACGGATTCCTTTTGACTGCAAATCTTTCATTTCCAGGATAACATCATCCGCATTCCTTCCAAGCCGATCTACATCAGAAATAACCAGCGTATCCCCATTCCTAAATTGCATTTTCATATTATGGTAGTTTGGTCTGTGATCCGCTTTTGTGCCGCCTGTAATCACATCAGCAATAAATTCATCAATCTTAAATCCATTATGAACGGCGTATTCCATAATGGCCTGCTTCTGTCTGTCTGTTTTTTTGGTTTTATGGTTCGTTGATATCCTCATATAAGCAAAAATTTTATTTTCCATCCCAATCCCTCCACAAAATCCATAACTATTTTCGTATAGGCTTTTTTGTCCTGTTCCTGCATGAATTGGTATCCCAATCTTATTACACGAAATCAAATGTTTTCATGTATGCAATAAAACCATCTATCCATCGCAAACCGTATCCAGCATTTGCTTCAACAACTGATCACCGCTTAGAATATAAAATTGCCTATCATCAACAACTAATGGTTCATTCCGTTCGTGCGCATTAAGGATCATTCTCTGGCAGATATTGATTCCCATAGTTAAACCGATATGAAATTCGTTAATTTTTAATAATTCATCCAACGTTATCAAAAATTATCATCCTCCAATCATTTTTTATTACAATGTATATTTCTCTGTTTGGCTCATAAAAAACAAGTACAGAAAGATTGCTCCAACTGTACTCATTTTTATTTGATTGCCTTCTACTGCCCAAATACAGATTCCATTAATATTTACCGCAGCATATCTGCCCATACATCTTGTTCTCGCTTTTTCCTCTGTTTCTTCGCCCGTCTGTTACCAACTGAAAATATTCATTCAGATTAAACATATACGACCTGCTCTGCAAACAAATACATTCTTTATTTTTCCGAATAGTTGTCTGTGCAATTGCAACTGTATTCGTCAATGAAAGATTATTCTTTATGATACCTTCCAGCGTCTTCCGCAAATCGTCATATGCCGTATCTATGTAATGTTTTGTCCCAATGCCGTCTTCATTGACATAATAGATGATTCTATATGTAAACCTGTCTTCCAGCATATTATTAATCGCGCAATGACGGTTTATATCCTGTAAAATACTTGAAATTGTAAACATAACCATACCCCTTTCCACTAAGCCAGCCCAAACAGGCAAGCCGCCTTATGTAACAATCCCCGCGAATTTTCCCGCTGCCGTATCTCCCTATTCTTCCTTCTTTTCATCCTGTCCATATAGTCAAGCTGCGCATCGATCTGTATATATTCTTCCATCTGTAATGGTGTAAGCGCATCATACGGCGTTTTAAGTGTCCGGTCAATCACCTGCATATCATCCGATAAATTAACAATCCTAAACTCAAATACATTCTGTCCCATAATTTCCCATCCTTTCCAATTTTCCCCTGCATCCGGGAAGACTGCTTGTCTATACAGCCCTCCCGATTCTTCCTCTAAATCTATGCGGCTTCACATGTCACATCCAAATTATCCAAATACTGTTGTAAATCTGCCGTCATACGTTCAAAATTCTCCGTCTGGTCAGCAATATAATCATCATTACGGCTGCAATAATCTGCAAACCAATCGTCCAAATCAAGATCATTCTCAAATGCATATGAGATAACTGCAAGCATTGAAATCCTGTTCCCTTCCTCCAACAGTTTCCCGCCATAGCTTGATTTCCCCGCAAGACAATCCAAAATTTCCACATACTGTGAAACGTCTTCCAATGTAACATATGGGCTTACCATTTCCCGTACAAATTCCAATACGTTTCCTAAGCCCATTTCTGAACCGCTTTCCGGATCTTCCTTTGTTTTAGGAATATCCAAATATTCACACATGAGCGTTTCCAGCAAATCCAGTTTTTCCACGATTACAGGCTTGTCTTTTAAGGAGCGTCCCTTTTCATAAAAAACTTTTCCGTCAATTTCCTTGTCGCATAATCCCTCTTTAAAGGCATGAAGGAAATACGCAAATTTTACATCCTCAAGCCCTAACCCCGTGAACTTATAGAATAAGCTAAACAGCAAGAACGAATCACGGCTGGTAAACAGGTTGTACGTATCATCTGTAACAATATTTTCCAGACGTTCAATACAATTTTCCAGAATGTCAAATTCTTTTGCTGAAGCATTTTCATTGATATACGCCCCGATCTGTCCTGATTTTTTCCAACTATCTATATGGAACATACACATAACGGATTCCATAACAACACGCTCGACTGTCCCGTTTTTCCGCTCGGCCTTTGTATAAGGGGCTTCAATGAAGAACTTCCGCTTTAAAATCTCCCGGATACGCCGTGCGTAGGTGTCACAAAATGTAAATGTTTTTTGTGATACTGTCATGCCCTTATTGAAATTAAACCTGCGCACAAGCCTTGAAATCTGCTGCATTGAATAATTTTCATGGATAACACACTCAGTCTGGTATTCGTCGAATTTCTTTTTCAGTTCTTCCGGCAACTTATCATATGTTTTCCTCCGAAGGTCAAACGTCCTTGTCTCCCAACAAATATCGCCGCATCCGTCAATTTTCACTTCCCCATCCGCATCCCGGACTTTTGCGCGGTATTCAATGATTGGATCCTCAATGTTTGGGCTAATTTTCAAATTCCCATAACGGAACATCATTAAAGTTGAAGTCCGCTGAAGCCCATCAACAATCCACGACTGCGAATTTTCCTCCTGTCCGAGAATAAGCGCTGGCATAAATTCGTTATTTAAAACGGAACAAACAAGCTCGCTTGACATTACATTATTCCATGCACCGGAAAGACGCTGGACATCCGCATCTGAACGAATATCCATATCCTGAACCTTCTGCAAATACATACTTAACGTGAATGTCTGCCTTCTTACTTTACCCATAATATCTATCCTCCATTAAAATAATATTCTGATTTTTTCATAAGAACGGATGCCATCTACAGCGTCCGAATATTCCTTTTGCGTCATATGTAACAATCTCTGTATCTCACATGCCTGATAACAGTACGAAAGCAACCTCAAAACTTCCTTCTGGCGTTTGGAAAGCAGTTTCAGGTACTTTTCCAGCTTATACGCCATTGCGTCCGCTTTTTCAAATATTTCAGATTCCAGGTCGTAGGTATCTGCAATCCGTTCCGCAAGGGTACATCCATCTTCATCCCCTATAGGCGCATCCAATGATACTGCTATCCTGTCCGCTTTCCGTTTTTCCCGGTTGCGCCTTGTGATTTCTGACTTGATTTTATTCACTAAGCACACATACAAAAACCCGTCAAACGGCTGTGCGCCGTCATACTTCCCTATTGCATCAACAAACACCTCATTGGCAAGGGAATAAAAGTCATCCCTGTCTTTCTGATACAGACCGCCGAATTTCTCCAGTATCCGGTCAACTGTCCTGTGAAGCTTCCTTGCATTGCCTGCATAATAGGAATTTAGTATCTGGTCATGCATTGCTGTTTCCCTCCATAATCATTGTTTAATAGGTTCCTTCTTAATATCTGACAGAATCTTATTTATGGCTTTTTACTTTGTCTTCCAGTCATTTGACAGAACTGCCGGAAAAATTGGTTTTAGGCTGCTAAACCATAGATTTTCCGATTGATTTTACCTGTCCTTCACTTGTCTTCTCAATGGCAAATTCCACTACTTGTTTATGCATTTTTACTACCTCCAAAAATAATTGGTTGATTTGTTGCCACCTGGCCGCCGGAAATGACGGCCAACGCTTAGGGCTTAAGAGCCTGTTTAGAGCCGCCCTAACGGCTTTTATTGGTTAAATCCTGTTTTCATGGAAACTAAAATAACCGTTTCCCAAAATGATATTGTCCATTAATTCAATGCCGATCATTCTTCCCGATTCTTTTACACGCCTGTATGTTTCCATGTCTTCTTTTGACGGCGTTGTGTCCTGTGACGGATGGTTATGCGCCAGAATAATCCCCGTTGCGCCGCACAATAATGCTTTTATAAAGATATCTCGCGGATTGCAGATAGAGCAATTCACCGTCCCATGTGATACTTCAAACACACCTAAAATCCTGCATTTCGTATTTAATGCCACCATGTACAAATGCTCCTCTGCCTGCTTATTCAGACGGAAAATTGTGTTTAGCATAGCAGCTATTGCGTCGGCACTTGTTACGCTTTCAAGCGGATAGTTGTATCCATTCTCTTTTACAAGGACGTTATGTAAGTTTTCATTTAATTCCGTGCGGTATTTTGTAATTCTCATTGACTGTATCCCCTTTCTTTTGACTACCTCCCACCGTTTCCAGTGGGAACGCTCACAGCTTAAAGCCCTGTTTATAGTGGCCGTGACCACTTTTATCTAACTGATTCTGAGTACCGGATAAACGCTAACCTTGCTCACTTTCTTGTAATCCTCTGTACTAAGCAGCTTTTTCACTTCCGTCTTGTCAACGCTTTCGCGTTCCTGTACGGATAACGTTGCTTTGAATATTGTCCCAGTAAACTTGCGGATCGGGTTTCTCTTCTTGTCAACAGCTTCACACGCTTCTGTTTCATTTAAAAACTCGATTGCCTTTGCGTTCAGTGCGGAAATGTTATCTTCCGCCTGCTCCTTGATCCGCTTCCATTCCTTGATTTGCTCCATGGTTTCATTCATTTCTGCAATTGTCGTACACATAACTATCTCTCCTTTACTTTTTGAACTAATTTCTTTATAGTGTGATTTATTTTTGTTTAATAACAATATACACTATTTGGTGTGATTCGTCAATAACTTTTTACACTTTTTTGTGTGATATATTTTTAAAATTTGACTTTTCCTATTCTGTCGTGTATAATCAAATAAAAAACTATAGAAATGAGGTTTTAGAAAATGACTGAAAACATAAAAATTGTTATGTTAAAACGTAAGATGAATATAAAAGAATTAGCTGCCCGTTTAGGAACTACCGGAAACAATATGACCAATAAGTTTAAACGTGATAATTTTTCAGAAAACGAATTGAATGAAATTGCCAACGCTTTAAACTGTAAACTGGACATTGCATTGATAGATAATGAAACCGGACAGCGTATAGTGTAAAAATATTGACTTTTCAATGTACAAATTAAAAAGGTGCAAAGCCTTAATAATTCAATAAAGACTTTACACCTTTTAATTTGTTAGTTTATTTGATTGTGATTTTATAAATCTAAGTCAGTTGTGACAATACCAAAAGATTCAAGTTTTGCTTTCAATATCTTTAATTGATATTCAAGTTCCTTTTGTGCGTCATCTGATTTTTTGATACGTTGTAAACTCGTGTAGTTATCAATCAAATTATTAATCATTTCTTTATCACTTGGCATATTCTCACCACCTTTTCACTGCCCAATTATGATATGGTGTTTTGTTACTACTTATATTATAATAGATAGAACAAAAGGTGTAAAGCCTTTATTCAATTATCAAGGTGCATCCCGATGCCCTGTTCTGGGCATTTCGTCTTAATTTTCAAAGACTCGTCAGGGGATTTATTCAGCAGCTTGTACCAATGTATAATCCTTTAACAATTCATTTAAGTCTTTCTTTCTCCACCTATGTAGGAACTTATCTCCTGTGAAGTTTTTTACCCCGTTTGGACATTTCATAAACTGCCTAACGGAATTATGATAATGGCCGTCGTTGTGGATTTCTAAGTATTTGTTTTTGTTCCATTTGTTCTGGTAGATTGTTGTTTTCATATTGTGATACCGCCTTTCGTTTTGTTTGGGTTTGTTTTGTGCTTTGTTTGATTTGTTGAGATTATTATATACCCTAAAAATAGTTCTGTCCATTGACAATATCACTATATTTAGGGTTTATATTTTGTGTAATATGTACAATCTTTAGGGTATATTGATTCAAAAAAATAAGACACAAAAATGTGTCCTATCTCGTTTATAAATAATTATTTAATCATTTTCAATTTTTCGGTACTTTCTTTCGGATGTGTCAGAATAACCATCTATATCCTCAATTCTTTCTAATATATCCCCCGGTTGGCAATCTAATAATTTACACAATTTATCTACAACTTTTATATCTATTGATTCTCCATTTATGCCATTGTTTTTAAAAATTTTTGATATAGTAGCAGAACCTAAAATTCTTTCTTGTTTCAATTTATACTGGCTTATATTATTTTCTCTTAATTTTTTTACTAACTTTTCATAACTTATCATTCTATCACCACCTTTTTAGTATAATAACATATTTTCTTACCTAAATCAAGCGTACCCTAAATATAGTAACATTGTACAATTATATGCCCTAAAGATTGGTGATTATGCGCATAGACATCACTATATTTAGGGTATATAATAACCATAACAATTCAAGTACAAAAGCACATTGACAATTCAATAGACTTTACACTCCGGATGTGATATACTTCTATCTAACAGTAACAATCAGAACAACACTAAAAAGGAAGTGTATAAAATATGGAAACAAACGAATTATTACAGGCAATCAGTGACATGATGGATCAGAAACTGGAAGATTTGAAAAAAGATTTACAAAAGCAAATCAAGCGTACAGAAAGAAACTTGAAATCAGAAATTATTGACAGCGAAAATCTTATTTTAGATGAAGTGTCAAGAGTTCACCACATATTAAATGAACACATAGAGGATAAAACAAAACACATAGCATAATCACATTCACACAACTACATAACCATATCACATACCAGAGTGTAAAGCGTATTGAATTGTCAATGCCTTTGCACTTTTTTATTTAGGAGGTTATGGCTATGATGTATTTTAAGAATGTAGAATCATTACAGGAACTACGGAAGCAGTACAAAGAGCTGTTAAAGATTCATCACCCGGACAACGGCGGCAATGTAGCACAGATGCAGGAAATCAATGTGGAGTACGACAAACTGTTTAAACAGTTGAAGGACAGGCACGACAGCACAGCAACGGACAGCGACAAGACAAGCTATGACAACATGAAATATGACTTCACTGAAGATGCCCTGTTGCGTGAAATGCTTAATAAGATAATAGGGTTTAGCGGAATCACGATCGAGGTTTGCGGCTCATGGATTTGGGCATTTGATTCATTCAAATACCGCAAAGAATTAAAAGAAATGGGATTCAAATTTGCATCTAAAAAGAAAGCCTGGTACTGGCACTCTGAATCCTTCCGCAAGAAAAACCACAAAGTGTTAAGCATGGACGATATACGGAACTATTACGGCAGTACAGAAGTACAGACAGGACATAGGGTATTACTTCAACAGGCATAAGTACAGGCGTAAAAAATGGGTGTAACCAAATAGAACGGCTACACCCTAATATATAAATCAAGTAGATTTACAAGTAATTATAACAAATAATATTAATCAAAAAGGAAGGTAATTATGATGAAAAGAACAATCAAAACAATCGGAACTATTGCAACTATAGGAATCATGCTTGTATGTGCTTACCTGTTGGGCACTACAAATTCGGAAACGGTTACGGAAATTCAGACGGTTAAAAAGACTATTGAAGTCGTGCCAGATGGTTACATAAATACTAATTCAGAAGAGTTCAAAGAGAATTACGTTGATATGCGGAAAGTTGTGTATTGGGAAGTTGTGGACGGATTGCAGCTGTATTATGAAGATGGAAGCGGTTACTATTGGGAATAGGAAAGACGTGCAAAATAATAAAAGCTATGGGTTTGAACGGCTCATAGCTTTTCTTTTTTAATCATTACGTGTATAAGGCGTTTATTTGGTCAAATTCGACGTTTTCTATCTTTGGTGGTAGGAAGTATGGTTTAATGCAAAATCGCCTGTATGGGGAAAATATTGCGTTGTAGGACGTGTTGTAAATGGTTCTGATGGGATGTTTGCGGGTTATTTCTGCTGTGATGACGATTGTATTTTGTGTGGTAGGGGCAGCAGGATAAAGGGTGTTCGGGTAGGTTTACATTTTATTTTTCGGACTTTAGTGTGGGAAAGCGGCTATCTGTTCCATTCACACAATATGTCTAAAATCAAACCTCAAACGAACTACACCTGACAAGGGTAGGGGGTAGGTATCAATTTCCACATATAAATTCCTATATACAGAGTATACCCCTTATAAAAATACGCCCTTTTATCGCCAGTAATCTAATATACATGTTAGAATTTCAGTAGTAATATAATTACCCTACCAATTTATCACCTGTTTCTGTTCCGTCCAAAATTCTGATATATATCATTAATTACAGGACAAAAATAGATATCCCACGAAAGATACCATATAAAAAGGGGGTAGGGGGGTACTTTACAAATTCAGGATATATTTTTCTATATATAGGATGTACCCTCTCTAAAAATCCAATGTACATCTTAAATTTTCAGCAGCAACATATTTACCTTACCAACGTACCGAATATTTTGATTTTATCCTAAAATTAAGTATAAATCTTTACAGAATAGCATGATTTCATTTTTTTGTCATGATTTAGATTAAGCATTCTATTGGGATTTTGCGTAGCAATACACATTTTACAAGAGGGCTTTAAATATAATATGAGGGATATAAAACTTGTGATTATAAAAGGTAGTGACTACATAATCACTACCTTTTCGTTGTAAAATTTATTTACTATAAATAATATAATAATCATTTTTTAGTCATCATCGTCATCATCGTCGTCATCATCATCATCATCATCAAAAAGTCCTTTTGACACATCAACTGTCTCTTCGAACTGGTAACGACCAGGAATATGGCCAGAATCACTTTCTCGCTGCGTCCTTTCTGATGTGTCAATATCCCATCCATTGCCATAATCATATCCGTAGGTAAAACCACGAGAATCACTGTTAAATTTACCTGTATTATCTCTGTTCATAAAACAATCCTCCTTTTATGGTTATGATTTTTTAATTATATCACAGCAATAAAATATTATCAACTAAAAACTCATAAATGAATTGTTTCATTTACTAAATAATTACTGTATTTTCATATTTGAGTGTCCTTCTTCAAAATATATTGTATGATTATAATACTCTTTCAGCCATTTATATTTTTCTGCAATTTTAGCTATATAGTTCTTTTGAAGCTCTGCTTCAATTACTGGTTTTATCTTAGTAATATTATTTGAGTCAGCATAAAATCTGGATACTAGCCAATCTACCATAATTATTTCTGTATTAGAATATTTACTAAATGCATCCATGCGATTAAAATACGTGCCATATAGTTCTTCTGCAAAATCTTTAATTGCATATGGGTATTTATAACCCGGAAAATAATCATCTATTTCTTTTGATTTCATATCTTGAAATATTTTTTCAATTATAGGTTTATCTACTGCTATACAAGGATTAATAGCTTCACCTTCCAGTTTGACAGCACTAATTAATGCAGGCCCAAAACAAATATTTCCATCATGGAACACTTTACCATAACTCATACCACCTCTTAGAAAAATTCCATTTAATGCAAATTCAAATTGCAAACGACAAATATCATTTAAAATTTGATGCATTTGCTTATACCAAACCAGAAATCTTTCTTCTTTTTTCGGCATATAAGATATGATAATGCTATCGGAAAATAAACTCATATTAACTACTATATTTTCTTCTAAAAGGTGTTTATCATATATCATTCCTTGTTTTGGTATTGGAAATTTAAAATGAGAATTCCAATGCGGTTTAATATATCTATTTTGTATTTCGTAAAATAACTGTGCTATTAGTTTGACTTTATCAAAAGCAGAATTATCAAAAGTGCTTATATTTATAAGATTTTTACACCCCAAAATATCTAAAAAGAAAACAAAACGATCATTATACGCAAATTCAATTGCAGGATTAATTTCATTCATAGGAACTCCTATCGTCTTTGCTAATTTGAGCTACAAATATTATAACACAAAATTCCAGAAAATGAAAGGATGGTGGCAACATGCCAAGAAAACATTTAGTTCCAACCAGTAAGTCTTTTTAACATATGAGTTTAAAATAATCTGACATATTTTTCATTATATCAAACTACAATAATAGAATTGTCAAATATTGTCGATAATCATATAAATCCGTAAAAAAATAGGCATACCAGACCAAACATCCAGTATGCCTATCATATTACCAAATAACCACAATAAATTTATTTACTAAGACGATCTATAAGGCTCACTCGATTATCCCGTTCCCGATTATCTCTCTGCATAGCCTTTTCAAGATATTTGTTCCATCTATTGCAGTTCTCCTCCATCTGTTTTGCCGCAATCTCTTCTCTTGCCTGCTTATTATTCTCTCGCAATTGATTATCTTTCATTTCCTGTACCAAACAATCGTTATGTCGTCTACTTGTAGTGTTCCTCAGCTTTTCCGCTAACTTTACAATATCATTTACTACATCTGTCATTCTTAAAATCCTCCTTCAAAATGAATCCTAAAATTTAATACGGCCTCACTTCAAACCGCAACAGCGCATCATACACCTTCCTTGGGATATAGTTCTTATACTTTACCGCTATTACCATAATATCCGCTTTCTTGACAATCTTATATTCTTCAAATGCTTCTTCTGGCGTACTCCACTCTTCTAGTTTTGCAGGCTCATCGTGCCCAAATGGGATAATTTTCCCATAATACATATTGGTTTCCTCATTATACCGTACTCCGAGAGGAAGATTTGCAGCAGTCGTATAATCGGGATTATTATGCTTTTTACAGTTAGCAATCATTGCATTTATCGTCACTGGAACAATACAGCAGTTCTCCGGTGAATATTCTTTGCTCCCATTGCCAAATAAATCCTTATCCACCACCATTATTTCATCTTTTACTGGATAATAATTTTCTAAATACCAGTCAATAAACAATTCCGGATTTTCAAGCCATTCTTTACATATGGTTGCCCCATCGTAACAATCATGGTAATTTGTATACTTATCCCTTTTATAACATCTATTGTATATGCCCTGATAAACCGCATATGCCTTACTTCTGGCTTTGTTTGGATATTCATAATATTCCTGGTTTATTTCAATATCATCAATGGTTTTCCTACCATATATTAAATCATCATAGTCTTTGTTTGATACATAGACCAGATTCTTATAATAATAATTTGACTTGTCACCATCCAGAAACCATATCTTTGTATAATGATTCGGGTTTTTCAGAAATATCTTCCCCATCAGATTCTTTGTGTAATGGTCTTGCATATATGCGCTTCCATCAATATCAAAGAAATTCATCGTATAATGATTTGCTGCGCTATGTACATAATATTTAAAGGGATTCCGCAAATTATTTACTACCCTTCCATAGTTAGAAATCCAGTAATTATATGTACCTTCAATCTGTACAAAGGTTTCAAAAACATTAATCAGTTTCACATTGATAGGATTGTCATTTTCTTCTATATCCTCGACAAACTGAACATTATTATTTTCATCAAGTACTTTCATTTTTGTAGGCATTTTAGACTTCAACTGCCTGTTTTTTTCACACCGCTTGCATATTTTGCTGTATATTTTTGTTTTATTCTTATTAACGGACGATACTTCAAAATGACATAGTGGCAGTATTTTTTCACACTCATTACAATACCTGTATTTTGATGTATCTAACCCTGTTAAATTTTTTCTGTTCATTTTATTTTTAATATTCCTTTCGATATGATATTAGATACGTTCCCCATTTTGGGAACGCTAAAAAGAGCATCCTGAAATGGACACCCTGATATAAGACAATATTCAGTTGTATGCAATTTCAGATGTCAAAAGTATTGACATCTAAATTATTAAACATCTCCCCAAAATTGGGGATATCTCAATTTTGTGAAATCGTGATATAGCCACACCCAATCGGGGGACGTTGATTTTCCTCCACTTGTGGGGGAAATAGAATTATTTTCTAAACCGATTATATCGGCTTAGGATTCGTTCAAATTGGAAATCGCTTGCGAATTTGGTTAGCCCACATGGACTAATTCATAATAAATTGCAGTTGTCCATCGTGGACAACCTTTTTCTTGATTCTGCGAAAAACTCATCCCCTAACAGGCGTTGGGTTTAAACCCATTTAATTATATGTGGCCTGGCTTAATCCCTTATAACTCAAGGGTTTTAAACATTTTTTATCATAAAAATGACCCAGTAGGATTAAACCTATTCGCAACTCATACTTACAATTATTACAATTTGCTATTTTTTCAGAAGCAAACCTTTTAAAACGTTCGCTTATCAGATTTCCTAAAGTGCATATCAAGCATTTCAGGATATCCAGAATTAAGACACAGAAATTTTACCTTGTCCTCTGATAGAAAATATTTACCATCAGCCAGCACAAATTTAGGTTCGCTACAGTGGAACAGGAATTTTTCGACCACTTATGAGCGAATAGATTAAATCTATCACATTGTTTTTAGACTGATCTGTCCAAAACCTGTAAATACTCCCAGTTCCCCACAAGGAACCACCGTCTCACGGGTATACGGTGAAATACCGCCCACCTATAATAATTCAAATCAGCAGCAGTTGTGTCAAAGCGTCACATCCGTTGTCCATGGCGGACACACTTTCCACTTTTACGGAATCGGTTCTAATTTTCTACACTTTAATTCAATCGCCAATTTTGTCGGTTTATTTTCAAACTCGCATTTAGCAACTTTTGGATTTTCTTACTTTCAAGGGCGTAAATATTCTTTACATCCTTTTATTTATTCACAATGAAGGTAACTAACAGTGACCCACCGCATAAATGGACAGATTTGTCCAATCAAGCAATACCGTATTCTTCAAAAGATTCGCTTCTACTGCGTACCCTCTAAATGATGGATACCGTTACCTTGAAACAGAGCACCCGAAAATTATAGGGTATCTACACCATAGCCACCCTTTAAAATATGTAACGTTTTGTTACCGACTGGAAATATGTGTCCACGATGGACACAATACAGATTCATTTCTAAAGGTATGTCGTGTTTTACGACCCACCAATAAATAAGTGTAAAATCGCACTTATCTTGAATATGCGGTGGCGTTTTGACACCCCATTTTGGCTCCGTCAATTTTGTCAAAGCCGTACTTTTTGGTACATGTTAAGCATCGTCAAATTTGACGCACCTTTCATATTTTTAAGAGGGGTACAGAACATACCCCACCTGCATAGTCTCACAAGCAACATTCCTAACGCAAAGCATATATTTTCAAAATACAGCCTATATGACAATCTTATCATCCTCAAAGTCTATAAACTCCAAATCATTCCCAGTAACGCAAAATATCCCATGTTCAATTTTACAACCATGAGATTCATTATCTGCTATATCAGAATTATTCGGAGGTATCACTTTGCAAAGTTCATTATGACCTATGCAAACTGTATTTGCCAGGTCTGATTGAACCTCGCAATCTGCATTTTCCAAGGGTAGGTTCATTTGAACCTCACCCTCTATAGGAATATCCAATATTTCTTCAACACTGAAATCAATAGGCTCTCCCCAATTATCATCATCTTTCAAGAAATCAAACTGCTCAAAGATACTTTCATCCTTAATCTGAGATTCCAGATTTTCAACCCATCTTCTATCGCTGTCTGTCATATATTCCTGTGCGTGTTTTGCATCAATTTCCTCTTGCAAAGTTTTGTTCTTATTGACAATATATTTCCGTACTTTTCTAATCGTTTCTTCATCGTATGTATCACCATATCCATCACAGATACGATTATAAATCTGTGCCAAGCGTCTATTATTGTCTGCCTGCTCTTTATTCTTTTGGGTACGCACAATAATGTGCTGTGAACCATACCAGTTCTCATAATTTGACGCATATTCCTCACAAGCATCTTTATCAGCATATCTACTGTAACAGTTTTTAATCTGTCTTAATTTATCTCCAACGCGCTCTTTATCATTGCTCTTGTAAACATAAATCATCTTCATTTCAGATAAAATATCATTATATCTGATACAAATCCTTGATGAAATATCCGCTTGCAATGCAATATATTCCATAGACATAGCCCCAATCTTTCCCTGCAATTTCTTCATGCTTTTAGACCAGTTAAAAGTGCTTACAATTGCAACAAAATATTTCAACATAGAAATTTTCTTCTTCATGACCTCTTCACAAGCCAGAATTTTATATATTTCTTCTGAAAATATTGTTACAAACTGCTCCTTCTCTGTATCAAGATACAAATTTGAAAAATCAAGAAGATACTCATTTGATGTTTTTGTGCTGAAATTTTGTAATACTCTAATTACATTGGCAAGCTGCAATTCATAGATTCCTCTCTGCAAGGAATCAAGAAAAACTTTCTCATATTTCTCTTGCGAACCTATAAGGGCATATGCCATTCTATTTACAGATATACAATCCACTACTGACGTTTTATTATATAATGGAATACTTTGATCCATTATTGCTCTTAATGCTATGTATGTTAATACACCATCTTGTGTCAATTTACATCCAGTAACTAAATCTTTCTTCAAAAACAGTTTATCCACTTTTTGTGCTCCTTTTTTTGTGTATTTTTTATTAAATTTTCTAGGGTGACAACTACCCCTAAAAAATGACTATAGTTGTCTAAAACATGGTGACAACAGGACAGATAGAATGACCATAGTTGGCACACTTATAAGTAAGAGATAATTAAATAAGTAAGAGAAATAGATAATGTTACTCGTTTGACAACGAGTTACCCTCTCACAACTGCTTGTTGTTATACTCTTTTATTTTATCTTCTATATGGTTTTCATTTCTAAAAACAAATACACTTCTTTTACTATCTTTGTCTGTCCTATCTGGTTTAATATCTACAATAGTGAATCCATCCTTTAATAAACTCCTTGCTAATTTTGCTGTAAAAATTATAATTGTACTTCTATCTATCACATTGTTCGTCATATAAATAATCCTCCACAAATAAAATATTCTTAACCTAAGTTTCACTTCAGACAAATAGATGCCCTTTTTTCTATTTTTTTCGAGGACAAAAGGGCAATCATTTGCCGATTTCGATACTGCTACTAAAGGAGATCCATTTACTACAAGAGATCCATTTGTACCCCTAACGGGGTGACACTCTGGTTTTCTGCCTGTAGTTATTTTCTCCTTGTATACATTTCTGTTTTAAATTTATTTCTATATCGCTTACTCTTTTAAATCATGCTTGCAATGTCTCTTCCACATATCTGCTCCTTCCCATGTAGTTACTGATTCAATTCCATTAAATATAAATCTACTTTTTATTTTTCATTTTCACTTCAATGTAACTTCCCATTTGGGACGGCACATAATTACATTTCTACATGTAAATAATATTTCTGTTAATATATTTCACTTCTAAATCATCCACTCATATATTCTCTTTTTGATTTACTGGCAGATAAAATATAAATAATATTTCACACCCGAAAATTTTAGGGGGTAACAAACTTCAATACCCCTATATACTTCTTCCACTTCTGATTCAATAAGGTATGGTGAACTTCACCGCCCCTTATATATTTCTCAATCTGATTGCAGAAAACCTAACAAAAATTCCATATTTGCATTTTCTAACTTGTTTAGCCCACAAATCAAAATGTTGACTTTTTGCATGGTAAACAAGACTAAACTTTTCATTCAGCCCTTTTGCTTACATTCACTAATGGAACTTAAAAGTTTTAAGACCCTTAGTGATTTATTCTGTATTCAGTTTTTATCATTATTTATAGGAATTATTGTGTTGAACTACACAGTGAATCGGTTGACAGTATTATAAACCCTTGAGTTTCAGTTTTTTACAAAATATTTTGATTGCCCTGTAATTGGAATTATTTTAATACGGCCACATTTTCGGCTATACTACTTTTTCTAAGTGGAACAGTTTAACTTAGACGAATTTTCGCTTTAGTATTTTTAACCACTACCAAATAGTTGTCGTTAAACTTTTATGCGCTTTTGCACATCTCCTTCGTAATCCTTGCTATTACACTTCCACAGCTTTCATCTTCATTAATGCGAATAAATTTACAATGTATCTGTTTTTCTATGTATTTCTGCCTTATCCTGTCACACTCTTGCTTATATTTATGTTCTTTTTCATCAATTTCTATGGCAATGTTATATTTAGGAATAAATAAATCAATCCTGTAATTATCAACTTGATATTGCTCGATATAATCAATATCCATTACATTTAAGAAATCTTCTATTTCATTTAGGTATTTATATTCAAACCTTGCAGAACGGACATTATATTTGAATCTGTTCTTTAAAATATCAACACCCATATCATCCATTTCATATTGTTTTAAACATCTGCCATCTTTTGAAATATAGGAACTTTCGATAAAATATTTGGATAATTCAGGATTTTTCTTTGTGATTTCACTAATTGTTCTTAATACACTATCATGCCGTTTTTTATATACTATTGCTATTTCTCTGCTGTTTGTCAAAATATCTTTATCACCTCAAATCTATTATTTCTCCAACTAAAAAGAAGATTGCATGAAAACAATCCTCATAAACATCACTATATAAATTCTCATTACTTTTTCTAAGTAGCCACCAAATAATCAACTGCTTTCTTTATCCTCGACATTTCATCATTATACTTTCTGTATGCTACATTCTTTGCTTCCTCTAAAGAATCATATGTATCAGGCTGTAATTTTCTAAGACTTCCTTTGCCAAAGGAATATAAAATATATTTATTTTCTTTTGGTTCATGATTGATTTTAAATTCCATACTAATTATTCCGCATAAATTCATCCTGCAATTACTACAAACAACCGTTCCATCTGACACAATATCTTTCCATGCTAATTCTTTAAACTGCATATGTTTTCTCCTTAAAAAATTGAATCTGACCAATATTCCGGCTCTGGTACACTTACTTCAATAAACGTTCCGTCTTTATCCGTTAATGTTACGTTTGTGTTCATTTGAATTATATCTTCTGCCTTGTGTTTCACTTTTCTTTTATTCCGTAAAATATTAAAAATCCTCATAAAATGCTTTCTTACATTTGATTCTCTTAATGGGCAATCAGTTTCCATATTTATTTCACTTGTATGTTTCATAGTTTTGGAGCAGTAATCATCTAAATCAAAATATCTGCTTACATCTTTCCTGTAAATACAATGGTTACAATTTTCTGGTTTCCTGTCCACATAGATATCCATTACATATACTCCTGTTATTCATTCTCAATATTTTCTGTCAATGTCTCGCTTGGGTAAAACTTCACTTTTTTACGGTCTGGTATAATACATGGCTCCCCTGTTTTCGGGTTCTTTGCTTCCCTTCCTTTGACTTCCTTCAATTTAAAATGACCGATTCCGTAGAAGTTCACCTTCTTACCCTCTTCCAAATAATCCAGGAGCGTATCCCAGAATAATTCCACCATTTTCATTGCATCCTTTTTATAAAATCCGCCTTCCTCTGCTATTTTATAGGCAAACTCCTTCTTGTTTACTGTTTCCATACTGTTATTCTCCTTCCTATCCTCTTACTGGTATACCCTGACTTCTCAAATATTGAATTGACAGATTTAATAAGCAGCCATTGTTGATTGTGTTATCTAACGTATCATCCCAAACACGGGGCTTATGGCTTACCGATAAACCTCCGTGTAATCCTGTATTCGCCCATTCTGCTACCTGATACCCGGTTGCATTTACATAATCATCCATAGAATTGTAATCAATATATACGCTTGCTTTTACGCCGCCTTTATAGGGACGAGCATCTACTTTTACCGCTGAACGGAGGAACGCTTCTGTCCTCCTGTAGCTATTTGGTGTCCATCCTGTGTAATAATCGTTCAGGAAATGATTCAAGGTTTCGTATACCCTTTCTGCTAACTGGTCTACCATTTTTGTCATGACTGGCTGCAATGCTTTTTGCAGGTCATTCATGTTGCTTATTCTTCTTGCCATGCTTTGTACTCCTTTCTTTTTGATGTGCTATGAAATCGGTGTTTTAAGTTATGTTGTTTTGTGGTGTGATAATGAACTAATAGTGAGTGTAAGATACGTCTGTAATGCGTTGTATGGCTCGTAGAAGCGTTTTAGGGTTGCAAGTGTAATATTTTACGTAGGTTTATTGGAAGATGGGTATAACCCAATTTCAGGCATTATAATAAGCCCACAACCGACTGGAAATCGACTAAAAAACCAATCAGTTATGGACTTATGGTAATGTCCGTGGATTTAATTATGCATATTTACACCATCTTTAATGATTTTCATACACCATTTTTTACGCCATTTTTATAAAAAAACACACCACTTTGCGATAATTTACGATAGTTTTCCGTTCTTTAAAAACCTCTGTAATCCTCATAAATCCAGCATTTCCGCCCCTATTTCTCCTCACAAACCTGGAACATATAAAACTTCAGGTAATAACTCTCGTCCGCATCCAAAAGCACCGGATGATCCGGCGACTGCGTACGGCATTCCACCTGGCGGAGCCTTTTATGCGCATTTTTCGCCGCCTGCTTTACGGTTTTTGTAAACAGGGCGTCGTCCATAAAATGCGAGCAGGAACAGGTAGCAAGATAACCGCCCGGCTTTACTAATTTCATAGCCCGAAGATTGATCTCCCTATATCCTTTCACCGCATTTTTCAGGGAATTTTTAGACTTTGCAAAAGCAGGGGGATCTAAAATTACGACGTCAAATTTCTTTCCTTCTTTTTCATATGCAGGCAGCAGTTCAAATACATCCCTGCATAAAAACCGTACCGTATCCTCAAGCCCGTTTCGTTTTGCATTTTCCTGCGCCTGGCGTATGGCAAGCTCCGACGCGTCCACGCCGGTTACATGCTTTGCCCCGGCTATTCCCGCGTTTAAGGCAAAGGAACCCGTATGGGTAAAACAGTCCAAAACGTCCGCGTTTTTGCATAATTTCTGGATCGCCAAACGGTTATATTTCTGATCCAGGAAAAACCCGGTCTTTTGCCCGTCTTTTACGTCAACTACATAGTTTACGCCATTTTCTGTAATTTCCACATTTGTGTCAAACGCCTGCCCTAAAAACCCTTTGGCGCGTTCCATGCCCTCCTGCACACGCACCTTTGCGTCGCTGCGTTCATATACGCCCCGGACGCAAATACCGTCCTCTGCCAGCGTGTCTTTTAACAATTCTATAATTTCATATTTCATCCGATCGATCCCCAACGCCAGGGACTGCGCCACCAATACGTCGGAAAACTTGTCCACCACCAGTCCGGGCAGAAAATCGGCTTCCCCGAAAATAACGCGGCAGCATGCGGTATCCACTGTTTTTTTGCGGTACTCCCACGCGTCCCGGACGCGCATGCGAAGAAATTCCCGATCGATCTGCTGTCCGTTTTTCCTGGTCAGCATACGTACGCGGATTTTCGAATTTTTGTTAATAAACCCTTTGCCCATCGGATAGCCGTCAAAATCACAGACATCCACAATCCCTCCGTTTTCAAAATCTCCCGAAACGGAAGCGATCTCATTGTCAAATATCCACATACCGCCGGATTTTAAGACCCTGCCTTCCCCTTTTTTCAATGTTGCAACTGCCATAAAAACTCCTTTCGTCCGGATAGCCTCCGCCCGCCTTATTCCGCCATAAGCGGCATTTCCCACTGATCCGCTTCTTCTTTACACTGTTTTTCCATATTCTGATAATACTGCTTTTCTTCTTCATCCTGCGCCTGCTCTTTTAGGCTGCGGTAACACTCTTCTAAAGCCAACAGAGAAAGTTTTCCTCCCCTGCGCACGTCAATAGCCGGCTGCGTATGGTACGCCGCTGTGTCAAACCACAAAACGGCCTCTTTGAAATCTCCCCGTTCTTTAAAATAACACCCAACCTCATAACACAGTTCCGCACAAACGGCGTCCGGCATCAGCCGGAACGCAAGCGCAAAAAACCGATCCGTATCGCCTGCGGCGCGATGTTTATGGCAAAGCACGCAGACGGCTTCTTTTTGCATGTCAACCGAAGCGTCCGGCTGGTTTAAAATGCACTCAAAAATATCCGCCGCATCTGCAAAATCATCTTCCTGTCCGCTGACAAATAATTCCTTTGCATACATGGAACAAAGCTTTGCGGAAAGGCGTCCTTCGCGCTCAAATACGCGCCGGAACAATTTAAAATCCCGTTTGGCATGCAGATTTCTCGGAAGATGCATAATTTCAATTTCACTGTCGTAAACTACCGGATCCAGGCGTACCGTTTCATGCACCGCGTCAATCCAGACAAATTCCCGCAGCCTTTTATAAAGTTTCGGGCGGTATTCTCTCCGGTAATTGGCAGTCGTATTGTAATTCTGCGGCGTCACATAATGCATCTGCACAATTTCAATCTCCGGCAAAAGCGCCTGTTTTAGCTCCGCAAACTTCCTGTGGTTAAAATAATCTACCACTTCATCCGCATCCGCCGAATAAATATATTCCATTGTGGCCTTTGAAAATGCAAAATTCCTGGCTGCCGCAAAATCCTCCTGCCATACATAATCATAAATTTTATCCGTAAATTCCCCGGCAACTTCTTTGGTACGGTCTGCCGATCCGGTATCCACAATTATAATCTCGTCCATCAAATCCGCTATGGAAACCAGGCATCTGCGCAAAACGTCCGCTTCGTCTTTTACTATCATACACAGGCTTATTGTAACCAATCCCTGTCAGCCCCTTTCTCTGTTCTACAGAAGACGTTTGATTTTTCAAGCGCTCTCCCGGATTTATTATATCATATTTTAAAATAAGACGCCATTCCAAATCCCTTCCGGAAAAAATTTTCCTCTTTACCTTCCGCGCCATCTATGTTATGATATTGCAGAAAAGACGAAGAAGAGGAATAGTACCTGCCCGTTTATTTTTCAGAGAGCTGTTGGCCGCTGCGAAACAGCAGATAAAGGACAGAGAACTCGCCTTGGAGTCGCTGCGTGAAACCTGTTTCATACGAAGGGAGTAGCCCAAGCCGGAAGCCCGCCGTTATCCGGGAGCGGTATAAGGACGGTTTTGTCCCGTACCGGCTGAGTGCATGAGCAATCATGAATTAGAGTGGTACCGCGTAAGTATGTCTTACGTCTCTAAATATTCCATAGAGGCGCAGGACTTTTTTTTGTCCAAAAACGCGCCCAAAACCCAAAACCAGAAAGAGAGGATGTAACATGAAAGGATTTGAAAAGTACCGTAAAATGTATTTTATGCCGCCGCAGGACTGCTTTGACTGGGTAAAAAAAGACGCCGTTACAAAAGCGCCGGTCTGGTGCAGCGTCGATCTGCGCGACGGCAACCAGGCTTTGATTGAACCTATGAATCTGGAAGAAAAAGTGAAATTTTATCAGATGCTTGTCGCTATCGGCTTTAAGCATATTGAAGTCGGTTTCCCCGCAGCGAGCGAAACGGAATATCAGTTTTTACGCGCCATCATTGAACGGGATATGATCCCGGACGATGTGACGGTACAGGTACTGACCCAGGCCAGGGAGCATATTATCAAGCGTACTTTTGAAGCGATTGACGGCGCGCCGAACGTAATTGTGCATGTGTACAATTCGACTTCGGTAGCGCAGCGCGAACAGGTTTTCAAAAAATCCAAAGAAGAAATCAAGCAAATCGCCATAGACGGCGCGAAACTGGTTTACGATTTATCCAAAAACGAAAAAGGCAATATTTCCTTTGAATATTCTCCGGAAAGCTTTACCGGGACGGAAATGGATTACGCGCTTGAGGTCTGCAACGCCGTGCTCGACGTCTGGAAACCGACGCCGCAGCGCAAGGCGATTATCAACCTGCCTTCCACGGTACAGTATTCGATGCCGCATGTATTTGCCAGCCAGATTGAATATTTTGATAAAAACTTAAATTACCGCGACAGCGTGCTGATTTCCCTTCACCCGCACAATGACAGGGGCAGCGGTATCAGCGATGCGGAATTGGGATTGCTCGCAGGCGCAGACCGCATTGAAGGGACGCTGTTCGGCAACGGCGAACGGACCGGAAACGTCGATATCGTAACGCTTTGCATGAATATGTATTCCTTAGGCGTTGATCCGGGGCTTGATTTTCACAATATGAAAGAGATCCGCAAAACCTATGAGGAACTGACCAATATGGAAATTTCCATGCGACAGCCCTATGCCGGAGACCTGGTGTTTACCGCTTTTTCCGGTTCCCATCAGGATGCGATTTCCAAATGCATGGCGTGCCACGCTTCCGGCAAAGATCCTCACTGGACCGTACCGTACCTGCCGATTGACCCAAAAGATCTGGGACGTACCTACGATTCCGACGTAATCCGGATCAACAGCCAGTCCGGCAAAGGCGGCGTAAGCTATGTGCTAAAACAGGCTTACGGTATCCTGCTTCCGGACCGGATGAAGGAAGAATTTGGCTACCTGGTCAAAGATGTGTCCGACAGGGAACACAGCGAATTAACCGCAGAACGGATTTACGGTATATTCAAAGAAACCTATCACGACGTTTCGAGCGGTTTCCATGTATCGGAATGCCATTTCCGCCAGCAGAACGGTATGGAAGCCACTGTTTCCATTACAACCCCGGAAGGGACAGATGTTGTAACGGCAAACGGAAACGGGCGTCTGGACGCGGTCAGCATTGCCATTAAGAAGCATTTCAATATTACGTACGAACTGACAGAATATGCAGAGCACGCCCTTTCCCGCGGCTCTTCTTCCAAAGCCCTTGCCTATGTGGGAATTACGGCGCATGGCAAACTGATCTGGGGCGTCGGAACAGATGAAGATATTATCAAAGCTTCCATAAACGCGCTTACGGCGGCGATTAACCGCGCAGGTATCAAAACCCTGGAGCGTCCCCTCTCCTAAAAAATAAAAAACAGGCTGCGGCAAAGTCCTTTCTCTGCCGCAGCCTGCTTTTTGCTCCTGTCTTTTGAAAGCTTCCCGTTTTAAATTCCCTCCGGCTCTTTATCCTGAAGCATCGCCGGAATCTGCGAGAGCATGTTGTCTATATCCTCAAACATAGCGCTTTTCGTCGTGCCAAGCTTGCTGGCGCGTTCTATATGTTTTACAACCTCCTGATACTGCAGTTTAATCTCATCAAAAAACTGGCAAATCTCCTGCAGCTCCTTTCTGGAATCTTCAATTACGCCCGAAATTTCCGTCTGCACCGACGCCGCCCCTTCTGCCGTCGTAATAATATTCTGAAACGAATCATCCGTGCTTTTTACCGTTTCGATATTGGTCCCAAGCGCTTCTTTGGAATCCAAAATACTGCCGTTTAGCTGCTTTGTGCCATGCTGTACGTCACGTATGCCGCTGTCTACTTCGTTTGCCAGACCCTTAATCTCTTCTGCAAGTTCCCGCACTTTTGTCGCAACTACTGCAAATCCTTTGCCCTGCTCCCCCGCCCGGGACGCCTCGATAGACGCGTTAATAGCCAGAATATTCGTCTCGTCTGCAATAGATACAATCTTAACCATACACCGCTGGATGCCCGAAACCGCGGCCTGAAGCTGCTCAAATGTCTGCGTCATCGTGCTGTACGACTGTTCTACTTTCATGGAAGTGTCCTTTAACTCTTCCACTTTTCCTTTCGTCTCCGATACCGTCTGCGTGATTGCTTCCCGTACCTGGGCAAACTGCCCCGCCGCTTCGTTGATATTGGAAAACGAATCCCCAAATTCCTGCAGCTGCTCATGGAAATGATCTGCTTTTTTCAATACGCCGGAAAAAGAACTGCCCACCATATTAAGTTCAAACAGGGATTCCACTTCTTTTCCAATCAGATCTTTTTTGTAATCATTCAAGCAGTCTGTCACATGCAGAACCGGATACAGGCTCTTTTCCGTATGTAATACTTCTCCCTGTTTCTTTCTGTTTCTCCCTGGAAACACCATCGCCCTTGTTCCCTCCTTTATTCAAATACCACACATGTCATAGACTGGTTGACAAAGCGGTTGTTGTAATGTTCCCCGTACCCGACCAGCCCGGCATGGCTTCCCAAGGACGCCATGTCCTGCAAATACTGCTGCATATAACCGTGTTCGCTGAACAGTTTATAGCGAAACAGGCAGTTGACGGAAAACACGGCGGAACGCTTCGGAAATTCCTGGCAAATCATCTTTATCGTTTGGCGGGTGATTGCCTTATAGTCGCCCAATTCCAATAAAATCAATACGTCGGAATCGTTCACCTGCCTGAAACATGCCAGGGAATTGCCGTTGACCTCTTTGATTGAAATAATGCAGATATCATCCCCGTTGAGTTTACCGAACGGATTTTTAAATGTCTGTGTTAAAATCTGCTGATCCGTTACATGCAGGATACTCTGGTAAACCTGTTTGGCCGGACGGCCGTTTAATTTCCCAATAACGTAATTGGCCTTATCCGTATCCGACGCAATAAACCGGTAATTTTTATACGGATGGTAAATATTCTCTTTATATGTCTTTACCCTGCCGTTTTGGTTTCGGATCATCCCGTATGCTACCGCATCCTCATAAATTTTTCCATTTGCAGAGACTTTTCCGGCGTCCCCCGTCCCGCCAACCAGCGAAATTCCGGCGCGCTTTAATACCGTATTAATCGTCGTCAGCACACATGCGTCGTTCCCGGCGCAAAAATCAATACACACCGTATCCTGCATGGAACCGTTTACCTCGCGAACGTCTTCTTCAAGCCGGTGAATGTATTTCATCGGCATACTGGATACCTGCTCAAGTACATTTGCCGCAGCAGATACACCGTCAAGGAATGCAATGACGCATACCCCCTGTTCTACAATCCTGGTGTCATATCCCATCCCAATGCATCCGATACTCGGTACTTCGGGATAAAGCTTCTCCAGCTGCTTTACATGCGCTTCAAACTGACCGTTGTTTGATAAAAGCATCAGAAACTGAGGACGATTTAATCCCGAAACTGCTTCCTCCAGATTCCCGTGCTGGCTCATTCCAAAAAACTGCCTCATGCTGCTGCCTCCCTTCCATTATGTATAAATTTTCCTGATAGCATTCAGATTAAATTATACGTTAGAAACTGGGGCTTCGTCAATCATTTTTTCTGATTTTGCCGACAGGAAATAACAGTTTAGCCTTCCGGATTCCCTGCTACTCTGCAATATTGGCTGCGAACTGCGCAGTAGCAGGCTGAACTCTTACGACAGAAAAACTACAGGCTACATAGTGAAAGAAGGGAACGCTTTTAAAAGCGCTCCCTTCGCATTTATTATTTTGTAATTTGGAACGATCTGGTAATCGGGGCTGCCTGATAATTGCCGCCCAGTGTAACTACCGTCACTACATAGCGTCCCGGCTCCGTCGGCGGAGTCGTTGTGCTGGAATAAACTTTCCACTTGCTTGTAAACCCGGAATACAGGTAATGCACATTATCCTGTACAATCGATACGTCTCCATCGTAAGACAATGTCGCGCCAAAGTCAAAGTTTTTGGCGTCCGCAGCGCTGATCTTGCTTCCAAGCCCCTGGTTCCAGGTCAGCTTTACGCCGGATAAACGCATCCTGACTAACAATGCCCCAATGCCTACGCCTGTGTTGTAATTCTTATTGTCCGTAATAACCGTTGCACTGTAAAGCCCTGCACGGTTCGGCGCTCCAAACCCGATACGCACGCTGTCTGTAATAGACGGAAGCGCATTTAATACTTTTAAGATCTGGCCAAACGCGCCGGTATCCACGCCTACTTTGTCTAAAAGTTCCAGCAGTTCCGTGCTGTCAAACATCTTGCGCAGTTCCCCTAACGTAACGCCGTCCTGCAGCATTTTGCTGAAGCTTTTGCCCGTAATCTTCTCGGCAATCGGATCGATAATCCCCATCAGCTTGTTATTGCTGAATTTCTCCGGAAGATCCAGATAAAGTCCTAAGTTTACATTGCTGGTTGCGCCGGCATAAATGGTATAGAAATCAAATTTGTCGGCCGGGTTTGTCGTAATAAAATTCTCCGGCAGCGTCTGATCCGCATAGATATTCGCCGATTTCACGCTTACCTTTACATTTGCCTTCTTAACGGTAACCGCTGCTTCGGCTCCGTCAGACGGGCGGTATTCGGCATTTCCCTTATAAGAAATCTGCACCTGATGCTTCCCTGCGCCCATTGCCGTATAAGGAATCCCAAGGTATTTGCCGCCCTCGATTGGCATCCAGCGCTTTGTGCTGTCGTTTAAGCTGCCTGCAATATTGTCAATGCTTCCGCCTATGCCTTCAAGCCCCGGGATTTTGTCCAGCAATCCGCCTAACTTTCCGGCGTCAAAGCTGTTGTCCAAAACGTCGATCTGCGCTTTGTAGAGGATTTCAAAATCATCCATGCTAAGCGTCTCTTTTGCCGGCAATTCGGAATTTTCCCAGTCGATTACATTGTCAAAAATCGCCTGTTTCATAACGGCCGTATCCATATTGTAGGTAAAGGAAGCGCCTTCCTTCACTGCTACTGCGCTTGCAATCCGGTTGTCGCTAACCGTTACTTCTACCGTAACGGAATTGCCGCGGTATGCTACCGTATCGCTGCAGGAAATACGGATTTTCCATGTCCCGTCTTTAAATTTTACAAGGCCGGTCAAATCCTTTTCATCCAGCGGCTTATAGCTGTTTGTAAGGCCTGTTAAATCGGTGTTATACTCTACCCGGATGTCTTCATAAGCCACTTCCTGGCTGACCGAAGCCACTACCGTATCATAAATCGCACGGGCGGTAGCCGCATAATCATAACCCTGATCCGCCGTAAATACAATGCCTGTCTCATACGGAGCTTCGTTTAAGATAAACTGTACCTGCTCCCGATCCTTTACCTCTACGTCCGCTTCAATTACCGTCGGCGCATATACCTGGCTGCCCGGCCATGAAATACGGATCTTCTGCACGCCTGCCGGAATGCCCGGGTATTCCAGACCGGATATTTTGCCGCCCTGGATCGGCGCCCAGCTTTTGCCTAACCCTCCTACGCTGCCGGATTTTGCCGTCGCATAGTACTCAATAGTCGCATTATCAGCGGAAATTACTTCCGACTCCGCTACAACGGCATTGAAAATCGCATCCTCCATAGCGTCGTAATCTACGGTCAGATCTTCTCTGATCGGTAATTTGGCGCTGCCAATCGGATCGTTTTTCACATATGGCGCTTCTTCGCGATCCGTGACGGTTATCGTAGTTTCGGCATAAAATCCGGCGTGTGTGCTGTCGCCGTCCCATACGAAACGGATTTTCTGATTTTCTCCAGCGGACATGCCCGGGTACTCCAGGCCGGATATTTTACCGCCCTGGATCGGCGCCCAGTTTTTGCCCATACTGCCTACGCTGCCCGTTGTGGCGGTAGCATAATATTCAACCGCTACGTCCGCAAGCGTCAGCCCCGGCGTCGTCTCCGCAACAACCGCTTCAAACACCTTTGCCTCAAGCTGCGCATAATCAATCGTACTGTCCTCCGTGTAAGGCAGGCTCACCGAAACACCCTCGTTGAGCACAATAGAGGAATCCAGCTTGTCTTTCTTTTCCAGGGTAACTTCCTGAGCTGTGCCGGCAAGACGGATCTGATAATTTCCGTTTCCGTTGTCTACCAGCGCGGGATGTGTGTAATTCGTTAACACTTTTTTGGAAACAAATCCATTCACAGAACCCCAGGCGCTGTTCTTTAACAGCCCGTTTTTCCCTTCACAGTAATACTCCCACTCCAGTCCCAGCAATTCTTCCTCTGAAAACTGATCGCTGTTGCTAATCAGCGCCTGTGCCAGAATCAGCTTTACGGCATTCTCGTCGCTGCCTGCCGGAATCAGCGCCGCGCCGCTTTGCAATGCAGGCGAAACCGCTTCTGCCTGTAAAACCTGTTCCTGCGCCGGAAGCGCTTCCGATTCTTCAGCAGCGTCCGTTAAAGCCTCGTCCTGCGCTTCGGTTTGAACGGTTAATTCCTGGCTCTCCGGCCAGGCGTCCTCCCCTCCCGGCATCAGTCCCGCAGCAGACACGTTCATTGGCTGCACGAGCATTGCTGCCGTCAGCATTATGCACAACAGCCGTGCATTCTTTTTGTTTTTCATTACTTTCCTCCTGTTATATTTTTTGTATCCATATAAAGAAATACACATCAATATTACCATAAACTTGTAATTTTTACAACATTTGGAAAAAACAAAACGAAACTGTCGCAAAAAGGATACGTCTCAAATATAACTGGTTCAGAACATTTGATCAATGCTCGGCCCGGTGCATGGAAAACGAATCCATTGCGTATTGATCCAGATTTCCTACAATAGTGCGTCCGTCCGCATCCCCAATCAAAGCGTCCCTGTCCTTCCTGGCCAAAATCTGATCCTTAAACGCGCTTGGTCCGCCGACGCACCCGCCGACACACGCCATCCCTTCAATAAAATCTTCCGGAAGCTTACCTGCCTTTAGGAGCAGCAGCGCTTTCTTGCAGTCCGCCGCACCGTTTGCCTTGCAAACCTTCGGATCGCAGTCATAGTCTTTTTCTTTCATATATTCCAGTACCGCCGCTGTTACGCCGCCGGAATTGCCGAACCGTTTCCCAAAAGTAGAGGATTCCTGATAATCGTTGTCTGACGGCTGAAGTTCTACGCCCATTGCTTTCATAATCGCACGGATCTCACTGTAAGTCAAAACAAAATCCACGTTTCCTTCGATCTTATGCTCGTTTGCCTCGGATTTCTTAGCGATGCAAGGCCCGATAAATACGGTAACGGCATCCGGCTCTTTGGCCTTAATCATACGGGAAACCCCGCACATTGGAGAAACCGCAGTGGAAATCAACTCTTCCAGTTCCGGATAATGCTTGCGAATCATATTCACAAATCCCGGGCAGCATGAAGTCGTCTTCTTCTTGCCCTCTTTATAAGCTTCATACCATTCGTCGCCTTCTGCCTGCGTCGTCATATCGCCGCCAAGCCCCGCTTCTACAAGATTTTTAAATCCCATCAGTTTCACGGCGTTGCGCCAGCTGCGCATCGTAATGTCCGTACCAAACTGCCCTTCGGTTGCCGGAGCCAAAATTGCGTAAACCGGCTTGCCGGACTTTAACTCCTCAATTACATCCACGATAAAAGTCTTAGAACCGATTGCCCCAAACGGGCATTTATGTATGCAAAGGCCGCAGCGAATACATTTTTTCTCATCAATTACCGAAATCCCGTGTTCGTCATTTGTAATCGCGTTTACCGGACAGCTGAATTTACATGGCCGTTTCAAATCTGCAATCGCATGATACGGGCAGGCTTTTGCGCATTTACCGCATTCCTTGCATTTAGACGGGTCAATATGGGAACGATGGCTCCCAATGGAAATCGCATTAAAATTGCATGCATTGATACATGCCTTTCCAATACAGTTCTGGCAGTTGTCTGTTACAACATAACGGGAAATCGGGCAGTCCTCGCACGCAGAATGGATTACCTGTATGATATTGCCGTCGTCTACTGCGCCTGGCGCTTTGCCTTCCGCAAGGCGGATTCTCTGACGGATAATTTCCCGTTCTTTGTAAATACAGCAACGAAACTGCGGGTTTGGCCCCGGAATCAGCTTATTGGGGATATGATCCCGTTTTTCTTCCAGATTTCCCTCCAGGGCGGCTTTAGCCACTTCGTATAAAACCTCATGTTTAATTTTGATTACATTCTCATCAGCATACATACCGTTCTCTCCTTTTTTATATAGTGGTTCTATTTTATAACATCTTTAAAATATTCTCAATAGCATACGACAGGATTCTGCATTTTTTTATCTATGTTTGCTTGCGGATGTATTCCACGCTTAGCGGAAGATTTGCATCAAATAAAGAAGACGCAGCGGGCTGCGTTGACCGAATGAATATCACAAGCGAAATGCCGTACGACGTTTCTTTTGTACTATCGCAGCAGCCCCGTTTGGAGCGGATAAAACCATGACCGCCGTACTTTCCGGCGAAGCGGACATTGGTTTTATGGGACCGGAAACGACTGTTTATGCTTTTAACGAAGGAGCGTCGGACGTAGTAAAAAATTTCGCCCAGCTGACCCAGCGCGCCGGGAATTTCCTGATCGCAAGGGAGCAGGCGGAAGATTTTAAATGGACGGATTTAAAGGGAGCGAATGTGCTCGGAGGACGCGCGGGCGGTATGCCGGAAATGGTATTTGAGTTTGTATTAAAGAAAAACAATATCGATCCCGCCAAAGATCTGAACATTGACCAGAGCATTGATTTTGGATCCACGGCTGCGGCTTTTTCAGGCGGAAGCGGGGATTATACGGTCGAGTTTGAACCTTCAGCGACCGCGCTTGAATCCGAAGGCGCAGGTTACGTCGTAGCGTCCGTAGGCGTCGATTCCGGTTACGTGCCATACACCGCCTTTTCCGCCAAAGAAAGCTACCTCATCGCCCACCCCGAAATCATCCAGGCGTTCACCGACGCGCTCCAGAAAGGCATGCAGTTCGTAACCGATCACAGCAGCGAGGAAATCGCCGACGCCATCGCCCCGCAGTTTTCGGAGACCGACAAGAAAACCATTGCCGCCATTGTATCCCGCTACAAAGAGCAGGACACCTGGAAAAACGACGTAATCTTTACCGAAGACGCCTACACGCTGCTTCTTGATATCTTAGACGACGCCGGGCAGCTTGACGCGCGGCCAGAATACGAAAACCTGGTCAATACGAAATTTGCCGCGCAGTCTGCCGGAGAAACAACCGGAAAATCAAAGGAAGCAAAATAGACTTAAGAGGAGGCTGTCGCTTTAGTACTACAGCGAACTTTTGATGGCCTGTGCCCTCTTTTTCTGATATAATAAAAGAA
>OFFK01000544.1_pt1 | contig 32976 bp, 27 predicted proteins | sample 1521361 | NCBI WGS metagenome assembly OFFK01 (sample SAMEA3504096, study PRJEB24116) | mouse gut metagenome | biome: mouse gut; feature: mouse-associated habitat; material: faeces | place: Denmark | collected 2011 | reverse complement strand
TGAATACTGCCTAATGTAATCATGCGATTGAACCAGTCAGCGTTATGCAGTCTGGCTTCACGGCAAGTGAAATCGTTAAGCAGTATAAGTTCAAGTAAGGCGAGGCGGCCGTCCAGTCCTCTGCGAGAGTGGCTGGATGGCCGTTTTTGACAAAATAATGAATCAGGAGCATGGAAAGTATTATGACAAGTCAGACATTGAGAGAAGCGCGCAAATATGAAGAGACTTTTGAAAAGATGATAGCAGAAGAGGAAAGGCCTGCGTTCCACCTGTCCCCCCGCACCGGATGGATGAACGATCCCAACGGCTTCTCCTGGTATCAGGGAAAATACCATCTGTTCTATCAGTACAACCCCTATAACTCTTACTGGGGCCCCATGCACTGGGGCCATGCGGTGAGCGAGGATCTGCTGCACTGGGAATACCTGCCGGCGGCGCTGGCGCCGGATGAAATCTATGACAGGGACGGCTGCTTTTCCGGCGGCGCGGTCACCCTTCCTGACGGCAGGCAGCTTCTGATGTATACGGGAGTGGTCAATGAGCGTCAGCCCAACGGGGGGCATACGGAGGTCCAGACCCAGTGCCTGGCCGTGGGGGACGGGACAGACTATGAGAAATACGAGAACAACCCGGTTCTGGACGAAAAGGATCTGCCGGAGGGCTCCAGCAGGAACGATTTCAGGGATCCCAAGATATGGCAGGATGAGGACGGAACTTATTGCTGCGTGATCGGCAACAGGGCCGCGGACGAAAGCGGACAGGTTCTGCTCTATACCAGCCAGGACGGATTCCGTTGGGAGTTTAAGAGCATATTGGCATCCAACCATAACCGCATCGGCAAGATGTGGGAATGCCCCGATTTCTTCCGGTTGGACGGAAAATGGGTGATTCTCACCAGCCCCCAGGACATGCTGTCCCAGGGCTTCGAGTACCACAATGGCAACGGCACGCTCTGCCTGATCGGCGATTATGATAAGGAGACAGGGAAATTCATTGAGGAGAGCGATCAGTCTATTGATTACGGAATTGACTTCTATGCTACCCAGACCCTGCTGACGCCGGACGGGCGGCGGGTGATGATCGGATGGATGCAGAACTGGGATACCTGCAATCACAGGAGAAAACATGAGGAAGCCTGGTTCGGACAGGTGAGCCTGCCCAGAGAGCTTTCCATACAGAACGGCAGGCTCTGCCAGAAGCCCATCCGGGAGCTGGAGGCCATGAGGTGCAACAGAGTCGCTTTTGAGAACCTTACATTCTCGGGGAACATCTATCCGGAGGGCCTCAGGGGGCGCAGGGTGGACATGGAGATCGTGGTACGCCCGGTGGAGGGCTGCGACATGTACCGGAAATTCGCGGTGCGCTTTGCCCAGAACGACCAGTACCAGACCTCCTTCAGCTACAGGCCCGGCGAATCCGTGCTCAAGGTGGACAGGAAATTCTCCGGTTCCCGCAGGGCCATCATCCACCAGAGGCGCAGCAAGGTACTATGTAAGGACGGCGTGCTGAAGCTGCGGATCATCCTGGACCGCTTCAGCGTGGAGGCCTTTATCAACGACGGAGAACAGGTCATGACCGCCGTCCTGTATACAGACCAGGAGGCTGACGGCATCTACTTCTCCGCGGACGGGACCGTGAGCATAGACGTGGTGAAGTACGATCTTCTATAGAATTGATATCTGGAGCTTTTGCACAGCGGACAGGCAGGCGCTGAGGGTGGGACATTCCCCCACAGCGCCTGAATCATTTGACAGGAAAGCCTGATGGCTGTTCCCTATAAATCCAACTCCTGGAAATCAATCTGGAAATCATCATAGATATTGACCGCAATCCTGTCCTGAAATGTGCAAGCCTTCGCTCGGAAAGAACCCTTTTCCAGATGGTAGACTGCGACTTCCTTCACCATCGGATCCACAATCCAATATTCCCTGGCCCCTGCATCCGCATATAGATTCAGCTTTCGGATATAATCATGACCGGGATTGCTTGGGGAAATGATTTCTATAATCCAGTCCGGCGCACCGCTGCAGCCTTTGTCCGTGAGCTTATCCCTGTCACATATCACGCTAATGTCCGGTGCCACCACCGTATCCCTGTCCTCGAACAGCTTCACGGCAAAAGGAGCGGGATAGACCCTGCAGGAGCCGCCTTTTGACTTGATATAAGTTCCGATTGCAATATGAAGTTCACTTAATATCGTCTGATGTATCCTGCTACATCCCTGTGCTTTTTCGAAAGGAGGAGGAAAAATACTGGGAAGTCATAGATATAATCGAACACCTCATAGGCCGTCAGCATCTGCTGCAGCACGTTTCCTCCGGCGGTCTCTTTCGGCTTGGTCTGTATTATAATACGCATGAAAACACCCCGCGGCGGCACCGAGTGAACAGTAATGTGGAGCACACATAGCAACCGGCCATTGATTCAGAGTTATTGACTTTTCAGGCGGATTCATTATAATAGGTCTTATCGGATGACTGTGTTCGCGAAGCGTCGCATATTGTGGATACAGAGGCTTAAGATGAGGGCGAAAAGGGATGGGGAAAGTAAGACAACTGGGTAGGCTGGTAAACCGGAACCGCAGGGCATTGGCGGAATTTGAAATCGTCTTCAAGCTGCTGACGTTCCTGGTGGCAGTGCCCCTGTTCTCGGGATGCTTTCGCCTGATTATGAAGATTACGGGATACAGATACCTGACGGTGGAAAACGTGCTGTCCTTCGCCGTCCATCCGGTGACGGTGCTGTCCGTGGCCGCCCTGCTTCTGCTCATGACGGCCTACACCATGTTCGACATCGCCACGGTGATCATCCTGCTGGACCAGTCCTGGCAGAACCGTAAGGCCTGCCTGCCGGAGGTGCTCCGCGTCTCTGCCCGTAAGTGCATGGGGATGCTCCGCCCACGCAGCCTTTCTCTTGCGTTCCTGATTTTATTCCTCATACCCTTTCTGAACCTGGGCCTGGCATCGGGCGTGATCTCTACCATCCAGGTGCCCGGCTTCATTCAGGATTATATCGGGCAGAACCGGTTTCTGCCCGTGCTCTGTGCCGCGGCAGTGGCCCTGCTGGCAGTGCTGTTGTCATACTGGCTCTACTCGCTGCATTTTCTGGTGCTGGAGAATCTCCCCTTCAGGGAAGCCAGGAAGCGCAGCCGCCGCCTGGGAGCGGGAAGGCATGTGAGGGACATGCTTTCCTTAGTGGCCATGCAGGCGGTGATATCCCTGTGCTTCTTAGGCTGCGTCCTGATAGGGATACTGCTGATCATGGCGGTGGACGGCATGCTGGAGCGCTTCGCCCTGCTGGGCAGCCTGGTGTCCACCATTATATGGATGTTCATCGCCCTGTGCGCTGCGGTGTTCATGTCCCTGTCCATGCCCTTTGGCTATGCCGGCATCAGCGTCCTCTTCTACGCCCATAAGCAGGAGAGGGGCGAGGAAATCCGCAGCCTGGAGCTGGGGGCGGGAGAGGGGAAAGCCGGGGAGAGGTCCCGCATCCGGGCCGCCTGCATCGGGATAGGCCTGGCCGCCGTGGTCCTGGGGACTATATTCACCTACGGGCTGCATCTGGGAAAATACAACCTGAACATCGAGTACGCCCGCACCACGGAAGTCACCGCCCACAGAGGAGCGTCCGCGGACTATCCGGAAAATACCATGAGCGCCTTTGAGGGCGCAGAGGAGCTGGGGGCGGACTGGATCGAGCTGGATGTGCAGCAGACGAAGGACGGGGAGATCATCGTCATGCATGATACCAGCTTCAAGCGTACTACGGGCCTGAATAAAAATACCTGGGAGCTTACCTGGGAGGAGGTGGCGGGCCTGGACGCCGGGAGCTTCTTCGGGCCGGATCATGCCGGGGAGGGAATCCCCAGGCTGGGCCAGGTGGTGGAGTTCGCCAGGGACCACCTGATCAAGCTGAACATCGAGCTGAAGCCCACCGGCCATGAGACGGATTTCGAGAAAAGCGTGGTGGACATCGTGGCGGAGCATGACTTCCTGGAGCAGTGTGTGATCACCTCCCAGGTCTACAGCGTGCTGGAACGGGTGAAAGACTACAATGCGGAAGTTACCACGGTCTATGTCATGAGCCTGGCCTATGGGAACATCACGGATCTGGAGGCGGCGGACCATTTCAGCGTGGAGGCGGCCAATGTGACGGAGAACCTGGTGGACAGGGTACATGGACAGGGAAAGCAGCTCTACGCCTGGACCGTGAACACCCAGGCCGGCATCCGCAGGATGGTGGAGCTTGGCGTGGACAATGTGATCACGGACAATGTGGCCCTGGCGAAGGAGATCATCTATGCGGAGAAGACCAGCGATTTGATCAGCGAATATATCAAGCTGCTGGAGAAGATTTTCTGACAGGGCGGATGATTTTTCGGCGAGGAAGGCAGGAGGCATGCCGAGGATATTCAATAAAAAGTTTGAAATTAGTCAGCATTTAGGAGGCAGAGGGAGGGAAGGACATGGAGACTTTGCGGTTCGGGGTAGTGGGAATCGGAAATATGGGAAGCGCCCACGCGGTGCAGCTTTTTGAGGGTAGGGTAAAGGGCGCAAAGCTGGCGGCGGTGTGCGACTGCCGCCGGGAGCGCCTGGAGTGGGCCGGGGAGCGCCTGGGGAGAGTTCCGCGGTATGAGGACTACGAGACGCTCTTAGACAGCGGGGAGGTGGATGCCGTACTGATCGCCACGCCCCATAAGCTGCATCCGGTAATCGCCGGGGAAGCTTTCCGCAGAAGGCTCCACGTCCTGACCGAGAAGCCCGCGGGCATAGACACCGCCAGCGTGGCCGCCATGAACCGGCAGGCGGAGGAGAGCGGGGCCGTGTTCGGCATCATGTACAACCAGCGGACGAACCGCCTCTTCAGACAGATCCACGACCTGGTGCAGGAGGGGGCGCTGGGGGAGATCAAGCGCTTCGTCTGGATTGTCAACAACTGGTACCGCACCCAGGCCTACTATGATTCCGGCGACTGGCGGGCCACCTGGAACGGGGAGGGAGGCGGCGTGCTGCTGAACCAGTGCCCCCACAACCTGGACATCTGGCAGTGGATCATGGGGATGCCGGTGAGGCTGCGGGCGTTCTGCAGGGAGGGGCATTACCATAGAATCCAGGTGGAGGACGACGCCACCATCTATGCCGAGTATGAAAACGGCGCCAGCGCGGTGTTCATCACATCCACCGGGGAGTATCCCGGTACCAACCGGATGGAGATCAGCGGTACCCTGGGCAAGGCCGTGGCGGAGAACGGCTGCCTGAAGCTGTACCTGCTGGAACGGGACGAGCGGGAGATCTGTTATGCTTCCAGGGAGGGCATGCCCCAGGAGAAGGTGAACTGTTGTACCATGGAAGAGGAGGAGCCCGGCGGGGGACATCTGGAGATTCTGCAGAACTTCACGGATGCCGTGCTCCAGGGAGCGGAGCTGATCGCGCCGGGCCAGGAGGGGATATGGGGGCTGACAATCGGCAATGCCGCCTATCTGTCCGCATGGAAGGACGACTGGGTGGAGCTGCCCTTCGATGACCGGGAATTCCGTCTGCTCCTGGGCAGGAAGCAGGAGTCGGAGGAGGCCATGGAGCGGGAAGTGAGGCACGAGGAGCTGTCCGGGGAATACTCGGAGCGGTGGAGCGTCAGGTGGTAACGGCGGCCATGGCAAAATAGGCCTTGCAAACCGCGGATTCCTAAGGTATCATGAATAGTATGGAAAGGAACAGGCCCCAAAAGAAAAGAGAAGGAGAACACCATCAATGAAGCAGGATTTAATCGTCATTCTTGACCTGGGCAGCACCCAGAACACGGTCCTTGCCAGGGACATCCGCGCCCTGGGCGTATACAGCGAGATCCATCCCCACGACATCACCGTGGAGGAGCTGCAGACCCTGCCCAATGTAAAGGGCATCATTTTGAACGGCGGCGAGAACCGCATCGTGGACGGACAGGCAGTGGAGGTGCGCCCGGAGATTTATGAGCTGGGCTATCCCATGATTTCCGTGGATTATCCCCAGTCCGGATGCGAAGTGCGCCTGGAGGCCCTGCCGGAGCGGGAGGCCCTGGAGAAGTTCCTGTTCCGGGACTGCAAGGCGGAAGCGAACTGGAACATGAAGAATTTCATCGAGGATCAGGTAGAGCTGATTCGGCAGCAGGTGGGCGACAGGAAGGTGCTGCTGGCCCTGTCCGGCGGCGTGGACTCCTCCGTCGTGGCCGCCATGCTGATCAGGGCCATCGGGGAGCAGCTTACCTGTGTCCATGTGAACCACGGCCTGATGCGCAAGGACGAGTCGGAGAGCGTGGTGAAGGTGTTCCGGGACGAGCTCCATGCCAACCTGATCTACGTGGATGCCGTGGAGCGCTTCCTGGGGAAACTGGCCGGCGTGGCGGATCCGGAGCAGAAGCGGAAGATTATCGGCGGGGAATTCATCCGCGTCTTTGAGGAAGAGGCCAGGAAGCTGGACGGAATCGATTTCCTGGGACAGGGGACCATCTATCCCGACATCATCGAGAGCGGCACGAAGACGGCGAAGATGGTAAAGTCCCACCACAATGTGGGAGGTCTGCCGGAGGATCTGGAGTTCGAGCTGGTGGAGCCCCTGAAGCAGTTGTTCAAGGATGAAGTGCGAGCCTGCGGCGTGGAGCTGGGGCTGCCCCATGACATGGTGTACCGTCAGCCCTTCCCGGGGCCGGGCCTGGGCGTGAGATGCCTGGGGGCCATCACCAGGGACAGGCTGGAGGCCGTGCGGGAGTCCGACGCGATTTTGCGGGAGGAGTTCGCCAGGGCCGGTCTGGATAAGAAGGTGTGGCAGTACTTTACGGTGGTGCCGGATTTCAAGTCCGTGGGCATGAAGAATAATGCGAGGGTATTCGAGTACATGGTGATCATCCGGGCTATTAACACGGTGGATGCCATGACGGCCTCCGTGGAGAAGGTGGACTGGGAGGTGCTGGAGCGGATCACGAACCGGATTCTGGCTGAGGTGGAGAATGTGAATCGGGTTTGTTATGACATGAGTCCGAAACCGCCTTCGACCATAGAATTCGAGTGATGAAATGGGATTGTATAGTCCTTCGCCGTAAGGTGGGGGACTTTTCCTTTAATGAGGACAAGGATGGGGGGCCGAAAAAAGAGTGTATATCTTAATGCACATGGAAGAAAAAATGCCTGCGGTCTTTGCAAGGTTGCTTGCCCGTTTGGGACATGATAGCAACCGTGAAGGTTACCTATGAAGTATCGGGGGAATTATGAAATCAGATAAAAAAAGCGGCATATTTCGATTAGAACAGGAAGTGGTAACGCAATGCGGCATATCGAGAGAACGCTTTCGTAAAGTCAGAGGAAATCAGTGGGAAAATATATATCAGAAGATTGCAGAAAAATATGCGGATAAGACCAAAATATGGAAAAATGGTCTGCATTGGGCAAATACCAGTGGCTATAGTCCCAAAAGCATGAAAGAGCTTCTCGGATGCTATGCGGTTGATTCTTCGACCTGGTTTTATCTGCTGCCTCAAATCATAAAAGAAGAAAATAAAATGGTCTATCTTCTCATTGACAAGGGTGGCAGGGACTGGCATGGAGGAGAAGAATTCTGGATATTTGAAAGCTATATGCCCGAATTGATAAAAGCCCTTGATCTGCTGAACCATACTGCCTTTTTAGACAATGGCTGGTCAGATTATTATATTGTTTCCAAAAAATATCAATGGCTGATTGGATTTAATCACCACGATATAATTTCATGTATCGGAGAGGGATTGAAGCTTGACTGCTTCGGGAACCAGGACACAACAGGAATGAACTGATGGGGGCGTTTTTGCCCCCCCTTCATTCCAGGACAGAATTATCCGCCAGGATATGCGGCCGATGCCGCATGCTGTCCGCCTCGGTGAGCGCCCGTATCACTCTGCAGGGTACGCCGGCGGCAAAGCTGTCCGCGGGAATATCCCGTGTGACCACGCTGCCGGCGCCGATGACACAATTGTCCCCGATCGTCACCCCGGGGCAGACCGTCACCGAAGCGCCGAACCAGCAGTCATTTCCGATATGTACGGGCCTGGCATAGCATAGAAGCTTTTTCTCCCCGTCTGCAGTCAGCATTTCCCGGCGCTCGTTGGGGAGCATGGGATGGACGGGCGTCACGATTGTCACATTGGGGCCGAAATTGCAATTGTCCCCGATGGTGACTTCGGCATCGTCCTGGATGGTCAGGTTGAAATTTGCGAAGAAATTTTTGTTTTACGCCCTCAATCCCGGCTGCGCAACAGGAAATCATAAAACAGGACATAGAACATTGCGATTCATATCTCCTGAAATTATCATGTTGCATCTGCTCCAGGACTCGTCCTTATATGAGAATACATCTTTATCGATTTTTCTTTCAACAAAGCCGACTTTTTCATAACAGTGTCTCGCCGATGCGTTTTCATGGAAAACATTCAGTTGAACCGCTTTTGCGCCGGTTATCTGGAAGGCATATTGCAGAGCCAGATTCAGCATTTCTTTTCCGTAACCTTTTCCACGTTTTGTTTTATCTATAATTACGAATTTCAGAAAACCGGTATTATCTTCTGTATTGACAGAATAACAGAAGAAGCCCACTGCCTGTCCGTTATTTTCGGTTGCTACATAAGCGCTGTCTGTCCAGTCCATTGCATTTTTCGCTAATAATTCATGGAATGATTTTGGTGTCATGGGATAGGGCAAAAGATTTGCGCACCAAAAGGCGTGCGTTCTTTCGTCATCAATCCATTTTGATAAATATTCATAATCTTTGTCCGGTATATACGGCCGGATTCTCATTAATGGAAAGTCCAATACTACTGCTGACCTCCAATCATCTTTCGATTGAAATGTACAGCTCATATTCTAACAAACTTCAGATAATACTGCAACAAAAACTTATCAGGAAATATCAGTCTTTCTGTGGAAAATTGGATATAAAAGTGGTATAATCAGACATATCTCCGCAGCGTATCGAAGGATTGAGGGAAGGATTAGCGCCTTTTTTGACGGCGGTTGGGCGTGGCGCGTCAATCCGCTTTCGGTTGACGATCCCAGATTGCGGAATGGCGACAAAACAATGTCATTTGCGCTATCCACATATTTGAACTCCGGTTTCGATTATGTCTTTTTTCGTCGGTGGTTGTGGTGGATAAAACAATCCGTGAGGCGATATTAAAAGATATAACGGCAAAAGATTACTCTGTCATTGGCATTACCCTGACCTGCTCGGAGGAAACCTTGCGTGAACGCCATAAAAAGCGTGGAGATGCAAATGAATGCTCTTTCTTCTGGCTGCATCTGAAACCATATGAAAGCGATTATGTTATCAATACAGACAACAAAAGCGTTCGGCAAATCGTTGATGAAATGAAAGTGATTATAGACAGTGAGGGAAAGGAATAGCGGAAACGAAATAAGTGGCTGGAGGAAGCGGGATTTGTGATTGAGCGGGAGTGCGGCGATTATCAGGGACATTCGATAAGCGAGACAACGAATCGGGCCATCATTTGGGCAAGAATGGCCGGATAATCCCAATAGGATGTAAATAGCTGTGTGCGGTGTGGCAGGGGGTCCTGGGGGATTGTCTGCCACAACATCCTATACGAAAAACAGAATGATTTGAGAGGGCAGAAATGGACGGTTGCCTCCGTTACCAAACAGTTCACAGCGTACGCGGTTATGATTTTACATGACAAAGGGCTGTTGCAAATACAACTATCGCCAAGGCATTCCAAAGTCCGGCAGACTACTTTTTCCTGCGCAGTTTTAACGTGATATTTTTTGCTGCGGCAGCTTCCTGGAATAATTTGGCGGCATAGGCGGCCTTCTCCTTTAAGGAAAGATGCAGGGTATTTTCATCCAGAACCTTTATGATATTTTCCAGGTCTTCTAATTCCAATAAATTGACTGCAACACAAAAAAACGTCTTCTTACGCCCGTCATTATAAGCATTCAGGAGATGATTCAACAGGACTTTCTTTCTCTGTTGTTCTGCGGAATAACAGTCCGTTCCCAGCTCCTTGAACTTCTCCATATCCTGCTTTTGATGCCGGTGCGTGATAAAAGAATCGAATTCATCTATGTGCTCATATCTTTCGCAGGGATAGCTTTCACACTGAAAACAGTACGCTATATTTCCATGCTGAAAACTGCACTTTGCTATGGAACAGGATTGGTTTCCCTCCCCTCCGCCACAGCCGGGGCAGTAGTGGTCCAGGTTCATAGGGCATAAGCTGCAGTTCAATCCACATAGGGAAAAGGATAGATTTTCTCTCTTGAAATTTTTCATGGGACATCCCCTTTATGGCAAGCGTCAGGGTGTAGCTGACTCCTTTTTAGTGCCGAATCTTCTGTTTCTTGTGATTTTCATGAGTGCCTGGTTCGATTCTATCATATTAGGGGGCGCCCCTTTCCCTCGAAGCTATCCCGATAATCCGAAGGCAGCATCCCCTTGCGCTTCTTAAAAGCCCGCCGGAAGGTATGGCTGCTGTTGTACCCGCAGATCTGGGCGGTAGCTTCGATGGAATCGCCCCGCTCCAGGGCCTGGCAGGCCCGCTCCAGCCGCAGCGTCTCCAGCATCACCGAAAAGGTGCACCCGAACTGTTCGCGGAAGACCCGGTACAGATAAGACTCTGCGTAATCAAAATGCAGAGCCACGTCATACAGGGTGAAGCCGCTGTCGGAGAGATTCTCTTCTACATAATCCAGAATGCTCTGCTTGAGCCGGGATTCTTCATCGGCTTTCTCGCTGCTGGCCCGCTGGCAGGCGGCGGTAAGGCGTTCTATTACCTTTTCCGAAATATCTTCTGCCCTGTCCCCGCCGTGATGGCCCAGGAGGAATTTGCTCTCCTGTGCCAGCGCGTCGTCATGGAGGCTTTCGCTGATGCGCAGCATGGTGAGATACATCTGCTGGTTCATAAGCTGCAGTTCCGAATCCTGCAGCGGGCCCTTTTTCCTCTTATAAATATCTGAGATCAGCGCTGATATAAGCCTGGTCTGGCCCGTGGCCACTAGATTGATCAGCCGCGACTCTGTCTCGATAGGGAATACGGCGGTGTGCGTCCTCCTGGCCTGGCTGGCATCATAGAAGGTGACGCTTCCTGATTTTACTACTGGTTCGTCGTCCAATAGGGATACCGCACGGTCAAAAAGCTCCGAAAGCTCGTCAAGGTCCTCGCAGAAACCGCCGCATAGATAGGACAGGGGGAAGTGGAGCCTCTCCCCCAACAGTCTGTGCACCCGGGCAATGGTCTCCTCCAGCTTCCGGCGGCACGCCGAAGCGTCGCTCTCCTGGAAGATGAGCAGGAATGCCGATACCTGCTGATTATACTGGGCCCCATAGGCCCGGAAGGCCTCAGTCTGCGAAAAAGTGGACAGTATCAGGACAGTGGCGCTCTCCAGCTCATGCATGGACTGGGAGTCAAGCCATTCGCCATAGCCTGTATTGTTGACCAGCAGCACGGAATAGCTCTGCCCCGCAAGGTTGAAGGAGAGGTATTCCGACAGGCTTTCCGTCTGGCTCCGGGATATGGTCCCCCGCAGGAGCTGCAGCAGGAAATCCGACCGGATCACCAGCGTCTGGCGCTCCAGCTTTTCACTGAGCTCGCCGTAGCTGCTGACCATCTTTGAAATCGTCCCTTTCAGGAAATTATAATCCTTTGAAACGTCCTTGTCCTCGCCGGAACGGCCGTCCAGCAGCCGGAACAGATCCAGGATGGGCTCGGAATTCTTATAGGAAAAGCGCCAGGACAGGATAAGCCCCAGAACCAGGTCCACCACCAGTATGACGGCTATCACGGTCCGCAGGCTGCGGAGGCGGAAATAGATCTCCCCCTTGGGGATATAGGCCACGCAGCGGCGCCCGCTGGCAGGGCTTTGGGAATCGAAGCGGAGATAATCCTTCTCCGGAAAGTCCAGCTCCTACAGCGAGGCAGCGGGCTGCGTATCGCCTCCGCATACCTGGAACAGGATCCTGCCGTCATCATCGGCGATGCAGGCGATGCCGGTGGAGCCCAGGTTCATCTTCATGAGCTTCTCGGCGAACTCTGAGGTATCCACCACGGCCACCACGCTGTCGGAAGGGTTGGAGCGGTAGCCGGCCAGAATGGGCTTGAAGAACAGGATCGCGTTGTAGGAGCGGTCATATATCTCCACCTCTGTGGCAGGGCAGATGTACTCCGCGCCGATATGCTGCGCCAGGAAATCGGAGAATTTCAGATCCCTGTCCGGGAAAAGGAGCACTCCGTCATAATGCTCCAGGCGGGAATAGGGCGCCTTGCGGGAGACCAGGCAATCGCTGTTTCCGGCATAGATCAGCATATCCAGAATCCCGGAGGAGGAATAGACCTCCTCATAGACGGACAGGCTCTGATAGGCAGCTTTCGCCCGGGTGAGCAGGCTGGAGCCCTTATAGGTATACGGCACCAGGAATTCCTGGGTGGTATGGCTGAAGGCCATGGAGTTCATGGTATGGTCGGTCAGGTCGAAGACCTCCTCGGACGAGCGCATGCATTCATCCAGCAGATATTGGTTGTAGGTCTGGATTTCCTCCTTGATGATGGCGGAGGAAGAGCCGTAGGTCAAAAGCAATGCCAGCAGGGGCAATATGAGCATGGCGCAGTAGGATGCGAACATGATTTTGAATATGCTGTTTTTGGAACGCTCTCTACGGTTCATGACGATCCTCCCCCCATTTCCCCTGATTTCTCCCACGATGGACCTGCAATGAAAAATATGTACTGTCCATAGTGTATCAAATATCATTCGAAAATTGCAAGGCTAACGCGGAATTTGTACCATGCGAAAAATATGTACCATAGGCGGCATGTCCACAGATTCCGGGGCCTGAAAGGGACATTTTTCGACAAACGTCAATCTGCCGGAATGAACCTTGAAAAACGGGCGAGCTTTGTGCAATACTAAGGTCAAAGGAATCCGGAGACGGAAAAATGTACAATATAAGGAGGGATATATGGGAACGGAAGTCAGAAACACGAACCGTCCCGACAAAGGGACAAAGGCCCAAACGCCTTTCAACAGAAAGTTCCATAGAATGTGGCAGGACAGACAGCTCTATATCATGATGGCGATACCGCTGGTATTCCTTATCCTGTTCAGCTATTGGCCCATGTACGGGGTGCTGATCTCCTTTCAGAAGTTCAGCCCCACCCGGGGCATCTTCGGCAGCAGGTGGATAGGCTGGGCTAACTTTGGAAGGTTCTTCTCCACGCCTTCGGCCACCAGGACCATAGCCAATACCTTCCGGCTGAGCCTCTATTCGCTGATCGCCGGGATACCTTTTCCTATCCTATTGGCGCTGCTGCTCAACGAGTGCCGCGGCACCCGCTATAAGAAGACTGTCCAGATGGTGACCTATGCGCCCTATTTCATCTCCACAGTGGTCATGGTGGCCATCCTGTTCCAGCTGCTGGATCCCCGTACCGGGCTGGTCAATGTGTTCCTGAACAAGCTGGGGACAGGCCCTGTGGACTTCATGACGAACCAGTCCCTGTTCCGGTCGGTATACGTGTGGTCGGGGATATGGCAGGGCACAGGCTTCAACGCGATCATCTATATATCAGCTCTCAGCGCCGTGGATCAGGAACTGTACGAGGCGGCGCGGATAGACGGGGCTAACCGCATGCAGAAGATCTGGTATATAGACCTGCCCAGCATCCTGCCCACCTTTACCATCATGTTCATCATGAGCTGCGGCTCCATCATGAGCGTGGGATTCGAGAAAGTGTACCTGATGCAGAATTCTGCCAACCTGGCAGTGTCGGAGGTGCTCTCTACCTATACTTATAAGATGGGCCTCATCAACCTGGACTACGGATATTCCTCGGCGGTAGGCCTGTTCAACTCGGTCATTAACACGTTCTTCATCGTTCTGGTGAATTTCATATGCAGGCGCACCAGTGAAACCAGCCTGTGGTAAAGGAGGTCACGATACCTATATGAAAAAAATGAAGCTGTTCGATATCATTGTATACATACTTCTGGGCCTTTCCGGGCTGCTCGTGCTCTACCCGCTGCTCTACATCGTCAGCGCCTCCTTCAGCGCCCCGGCGGATGTGGTGAGCGGCAGGGTGGTCCTGTTCCCGGTGAACCCCACCCTTCTGGCCTACCGGCAGGTCTTTAAGAACAAGCTGATACTTTCCGGCTATGCCAATACCATACTGTATTCCGCAGGGGGCACTTTGATAAGCCTGGCAGTGACCATATGCGCCGCATACCCGCTCTCCTGCAGGAGGCTCATGGGCAGAGGGCTGTTCACGAAGCTTTTGATATTTTCCACCCTGTTTTCCGGAGGGCTTATCCCCTTCTACCTGGTGGTGAAGAATCTGGGGCTGCTCTATACCCGGTGGTCCGTGGTGGTGCCCGTGGCGCTGAACGTGTTCCATATCATCCTCATGCGCACCCACATACAGACGGCTATCCCCGCGGAAATGCTGGAGGCCGCCGAGATAGACGGCTGCAGCCACCTGGGCAGGCTTGTCTACATGGTGCTGCCGCTGTCCGGCTCCATCCTGGCTGTGCTGGTGCTCTATAATGTGGTGGGGCAGTGGAATTCCTATTTCTATGCCATGATGTTCCTGAAAGACCAGGACATGTATCCGCTGCAGATCATACTGAGGGATATCTTAGTGATGAATTCCGTGTCCTCCGACATGACGGTGAACATTTCGGAAATGATATTGAAGCAGGGACTGGCGGATGTGCTGAAATACGCGCTGATCGTGGTGTCCAGCGCACCGCTGCTGGCGGTATATCCTTTTATCCAGAAGCACTTCGTGAAAGGCGTCATGATGGGTTCCATGAAGGGATGACCCTTCTGAAACAATAGAGGAGACAAAGCGAAACGAAAAGGAGAGAAGAGTATGACGAAATCAAAGCGAATCCGAATGTTGCCGGCGCTGCTGGCACTGTGCGTGGCCCTGTCCGCCTGCGGCGGGGACAGCGGGACGCCGTCCTCCGATGGGGGCGCGGGACAGGAGGACGCCCCGCAGGAGGGCACCTCTGAGGCCGATGCCGGAACGGACGAGGGAGCCGATGCCGAGGGGACGCAGGCCGGGGGAGAGAAGGTCCTGAATGTGGTGGTGGGAAAGCCTTCCGTGGTGGAGGATATGAACACCAATGAGGCATCCCTGTGGCTGGAGGAGGTCACCGGCATCCATGTGAACTATGAGCAGCTGCCTCTGGAGAACATCAACGAGAAGATCGCCATGATGCTGGCCGGAGGCGAACTGCCCGATGTGTTCTTAAACTGCGGCATCACGGCCGCGCAGATGACCCAATACGGCGTGGAAGACCAGTATCTGATTCCTCTGGACGACCTGATCGACCAGTATGCGCCGAACCTGATTGAGGCCATGGAGCCCTTTGAGGCCCAGGGAGGCATGGATCTGCTGCGGGAGGTGGACGGACAGATATACAGCCTGCCGGAGATCAATCCCTGTTTCCACTGCAGCCGCGCCCTGAAGATGTGGGTCAATGACCAGTGGATGCAGGAGCTGAATCTGGAATATCCCACCACCACTGAGGAGTTCAAGGAGATGTTGATCGCTTTCAGGGACAATGATCCCAATGGCAACGGCATAAAGGACGAGGTTCCCCTGAGCGGAGATACCAACGGCTGGTATACGCAGTCCGCCTACTTCCTGCTGGGCGCGTTCCTTCCCATGAGCGCCTACAGCCAGGGATTCGGCCTGGACGGAGGCAAGGTGGTGAACCTGTCCGCGGACGAGCGCTTCCGGGACGCCCTGGCCTATCTGAACGATTTATATGCCGAGGGCCTGATGGACGCGGGCACCCTGACCCAGACCAACGACCAGCTCAAGAAGCTGGTGGACAATCCGGACGCACCCCTGGTGGGGGCCACCACCGCGGGCTACGGCGGGCAGTTCACCACCGAGATAGGAGGAGACCGCTATCAGCTTTACCGTCCGCTGGCGCCGCTGAAGGGGCCGGAAGGCGTCCAGTACGCTTACAGCGCGCCTTATACCCCCGGCACGGGCAACTTTGTCATCACGAAGGACTGTGCGGATCCCGCCCTTGCCATGCAGTGGGCCAATGCGCTCTATACAGGAGAGGCATGCAACACCATCTTCAACGGCGTGGAGGGGAAGGCCTGGCGCTACGCCGAGGACGGCGAGGTGGGCTCTGAGGGGCAGCCTGCCCTCTGGACGGCGCTCATCGCTTACGGCGGCGATGTGGGGAGCACCCGGAACGACTGCTGGACCCAGATGGGTGTCTACAATTTCAGCGCGGAGTGGCGCGCGGGACAGACGGTGGATCCGAACGTAGACCTCTACTCCGCCGACGGCATGGAATTCCTGCTTTACAAAACAACCAAAGAGATGTACGATCAATATGACATGGACGATTACGCTCTGCCTGCCCTGAAGCTCACGGAGGACGAGAACTTTATGGTGTCCCCTCTGCGTACGGAGTGGAACAATTATTTCTCCGAGATGTTCTTCAATTGATGTGGTCAGGGAATATTTAGAGGCCTTCCGGGTACAGGGGATGAAAGCGGGACTGTACTTCTCCATCCTGGACCTGACCCAGGGCATCAACCGCGGAGGCTGCTCTCCGGAGAACAAAGAATATATCAAGGGGCAGGTGACGGAGCTGCTCACCGGTTACGGGGAAATCCCTTTTCTCATCGTTGACGGATGGCAGTCCCCCTGGGGAGGCCCCAGCTATGAGGATCTGTCCTTTGAGGAGTTCGACGGCTGGGTGAAGGGGCTTCAGCCGGAATGCCTGGTGCTGAACATCGGCAGCCTGGACGGCCTGAGGCATTCCGACATCGTGTTCCATGAGTGCGCTGCCGGGCAGAGGTTCGAGGGCGGGTTCGCGGGCCCCGGCGCAAGCTGCCATGTCCTGACGAAGAGCTGGTTCTGGCGGGACGGCGACGGGGATAAGGTCCTGAAGCCTGCGGACTGGGCGATTGACTGGATAAAGCGTTCCAATAGCTGCAATACATCATTCATAATAAATGGTTCGCCGAATACAGATGGCCTGTTGGACGATAATATGGTAGAGCGGTTCCGGCAGATCGGAGAGAAGTATCGGAAACCTGCGCCGCTGGAGGAGATACCGGAGGGGTGGGCTGTGAGATAGGGATTTCACATTTTTTTCTTGCATTCAAAACAAAATAATGATATACTACCCCCAACAGCGATGAAGATGTGTCAGTAGCCCACACGATTTCCCGCCCCCAGAGAAGGATGCCCTGGCTGGAAGCATCCGGCAGGACGTGTCCGCGAATTTCAGCATCGGAGCTTCCTGCGAGAAACTAAGCAGGATGTATTCACTGCATTAAAGTGAGAATGAGAGCACTTGGGAGAGCGCGGGCTTTCCCGGGTGAAAAAGGGTGGTAACGCGATGATTCGTCCCTTCTGCGCCATGCGCAGAGGGGATTTTTTTAAGAAGAAAAGGAGATGAGCGAAATGTTCAATGCAGACGACCTGAAGAAAGAATTCCTGGCCGACATTGAATCGGCCGCATCCGAGATCCAGCTTTCCGATGTGTGGAAGAAGTACCTCAGCAAGACCGGTTCCGTCCAGAAGCTGATGACCGGGATCAAGGAAGTGGCCAAGGAGGAGAAGAAGGCCTACGGCCAGTTCGTCAACGAGGTGAAGACCTGGGTACAGGAAAAATATGACGAGAAGAAGGCCCGGATAGAGGCCTTCGAGCTGGAGCAGAAGTACCGGAGGGAAGCCATAGATGTGACAGTCCCGGTGAAGCGCCGTCCTGTGGGGAACCTCCACCCACTCACCGCCGTGAAGCATGAGATCATCAACGTGTTCGCCGGCATGGGCTTCGAGGTCTTCGAGGGGCCGGAGATCGAGGATGACGACCACAATTTCACCAGGCTCAATGTCCTCAAGGACCACCCCTCCCGGGACATGCAGGACACCTTCTGGCTCACGGAAGACCTGCTCCTGCGCACCCACACCTCCCCGGGGCAGATCCGGGTCATGGACAGCAAGAAGCCGCCGATCAAGGTGCTGGTGCCCGGCAAGGTGTTCCGTTCCGACTCGGACGCCACCCACTCCCCCATGTTCAGCCAGATGGAGGGCCTGGTGGTGGACAGGCACATCACCCTCTGCGACCTCCAGGGCATGCTGGACGAATTCGTGAAGAACCTGTTCTCCGACGCGGCGAAGACCAGGCTGCGCCCCTCCTACTTCCCCTTCACGGAGCCTTCCGTGGAAGTGGACGTGAGCTGCTTCAAGTGCGGCGGCGCGGGCTGCCCCCTCTGCAAGGGCACGGGCTGGATCGAAGTCCTGGGCGGCGGCGTGGTCAACAAGAAGGTGCTGGCAAACTGCGGCATCGATCCGGAGCAGTATTCGGGCCTGGCCTTCGGCATCGGCATCGAGCGCATCGCCATGCTGAAATACGGCATCAACCATATGGGCAAGCTCTTCGAGAACGATGTGGAGTTTTTGAAGCAATTCAAGGCATAGAGAGGAGACAGGCTGGATATGAAAGTATTACTGAGCTGGTTAAAGGATTATGTAGACATAGACGTGACCCCGAAGGAGCTGGAGGAGAAGCTGTTCTCCGCCGGGCTGGAGGTGGAGGAGGTCGCCTACCTGGGCGAAAATATTGAGAAGATATACGTGGGTCAGGTCACCTCCATAGAAAAATACGAAGGGACGCATCTTTATATCTGCCATATCGACTGCGGCGTGCAGGGCCATGACCACCTGATCCTCACTGGCGCGGACAATGTGTTCCAGGGGGCAAAGGTCCCCGCCTGCCTGGTGGGGGCCAAGCTGCCGAACGGCCTGGAGATCGCCCCCAGGAAGATGAAGGACATGATGTCATACGGCATGCTCTGCTCCGGGGAGGAGCTGTGCCTGGACAAGGAATGGTATCCGGGGGCGGACGTGAACGGCATCATGATCCTGGACCAGGACGCGCCTGTGGGAGAGGATATCAGGACCTACCTGGGCCTGGAGGATTATGTATTCGATATTTCGATTACGGCCAATCGGCCGGACTGCCAGTCCGTGCTGGGCATCGCCAGGGAGGTGGCGGCTATCCTGGGGAAGGAAGTGAAGGAGCCCGACATGAGCTACGCCTGTGACGGCACCGTGAACGGGGACATCAGCGTCACGGTGATCGACCAGGATATCTGCCCCAGGTATCTGGGCCATTATGTGTATGATGTGCAGTACAAGGAGTCGCCCCTGTGGATGAAGCGCAGGCTCATCGCTGTGGGCCACAATGCCATCAGCGCCATGGTGGACATCACCAACTACGTGCTGGTGGAGATCGGACAGCCCATGCATGCCTTTGACCTGGACACCCTGGAGGGCTCTTCCATCGTAGTCCGCCGGGCGGCCCAGGGGGAGGAGCTGGTGACCCTGGACGGGAAGAAGCGCGTGCTGGATACGAGCAATCTGCTGATCTGCGATAAGGAGAAGCCCGTAGGCCTGGCCGGCGTCATGGGGGGCCAGAACAGCGAGATTACGGAGCACACAAAGGAGGTGCTCTTCGAGTCCGCCAAGTTCCGCAAGGACAGCGTCCGCAAGACCGCCAGGGGGCTGGGGCTCCACTCCGACGCCGCGGCCCGGTACGAGAAAGGCATCGATGAGTATTCCGTGGAATGCGGCATGGCCCGTGCCCTGAACCTGGTCCAGACCCTGGGGGTGGCGAAGGTCAGCTCCTCCCACTTCGACGTCAGCGCCGGGGCGTCCACCGAGAGGCGGATCATCAAGGTAGAGACTGCCAGGGTGAACTATGTGCTGGGCATAGAGGTGCCTGAGGAGGAGATGGTGCGCATCCTGCGTGCCCTGAACTTCGGCGTGGAGTGCGAAGGCGGCGTTTTGACCCTGTCCGTGCCCCGCTACCGGGAGGACATCGAGACGGATCAGGACATCGCGGAGGAAGTGATTAGGGAATATGGCTACGACAAGGTAGTCCCCACCTTCCTGGGGGAGGCTCTGGTCACCAACGGCGGCCTGAATGCGGCACAACGGAAAGAACTGGCCGTAAAAACGTTTCTTTGCACCCAGGGCTATTTCGAAATCCAGACCATCGCCATGACCGCCAGGACAGAATTCGACCAGTTCCTGATTCCGGAGGAGGAGAGGCAGGCGGTGGAGATCCTGAACCCGATTACGGAAAACCTGAGCATCATGCGGACATTCATGGCCCCCGCCATGGTAAGGGCCATTGAGAACAATATCAAGAACGGACACGAGAGCCTGAGGTTCTTCGAGCTGGCCAATGTATACCTGCCTGAAAGCCTGCCCCTGACCCAGGCGCCCCGGGAGGTGAAGACCCTGTGCCTGGGCGCCTGCGGGGCGGACGAGGACTTCTTCTCCATGAAAGAGACGCTGGAGGCGCTGGCGGCTGACAGCGACCTGAAATTTACCTATAAAAAAGGCAATGTGCCCTATCTCCATCCGGGCAGGACGGCGCAGGTCATCTGCGACGGTGCGGTGATAGGCACCTTCGGGCAGCTGCGCTATGATGTGGTGGACTCCCTGGCCATCGCCAAGGACAAGAAGGGGGATACGAAGATTTTCGTGGCGGAGCTGAACTACGATGCCCTCAGCGCCAAGTTCAAGGCAGAGATCCATTATGAGCCGGAAGCTCCCTACGCCAGGGCCCGCAGGGACATTTCCCTGGTGGTGGACAAGGGAGTGGAATGCGGCGAGATTATCGAGAAAATCTGCCATGCGGATGCCCTGGTCTCCAATGTGGAGCTCTTCGACATCTTCGAGAGCGAGAAGCTGGGCGTGGGCAAGAAGAGCATGGCCTTCAACATCGAGCTGGCCTCAAAGGAGAAGGATGTCACCGACGAGATGATGGAAGAGACCATCGGGAAGATCCTGGAGCTCCTGGGCGAGGCTTACGGCGCGCAGATGCGGAGCTGACGGTATAAAAATACCCCCGGAAATGCTGGCAAATGGCATTTCCGGGGGATTTTCTTTTCACTGGCTACTTTAGATTATTCTCGCTTCAAAAAACGCTCCGTTTTCCCGCCTTACATCACCCTCTCGAACACAGGAATGGAATCAATCGGTGCCATGGCGCGGATGACCTGGCCGCCCTGGTGCTCCTTCCCGTCCCTGGTATCCCGCCAGGTGCCCACAGGCAGGTACACATCCCTCTCGAACTGGTTCAGCCGCAGAATCGGGGCCACCAGATACCTGTCCCCGAACATGTACTGATCCTGGAGCTCCCAGCACTTCCCGTCCTCCGGGAACTCATAGAACATGGTCCGGATCAGCGGAGAGCCGTTCTCCGAGGCCTCCCTGTAGAGCCCCTTGATATAATCGTGCATGCCCCTGCGGATGTCCAGGTACTTGCGCATGATGCGGTAGTTCTCCTCCCCGTAGCTCCACAGCTCGTTGGGCTGGCCCGTGTGCAGATAGCCGCCGCCCCAGTCCCGGTCGTCCAGGGGCGGGATATTGTAAGGCCCCCTGTCCCCGTGCATCCGCAGCACCGCGGAATACACCGCGAACTCATACCAGCGGATCAGGAGCTGCCGGAAATCCGGGTCGTTCACATCGTCCGTCATGAAGCCGCCTACATCTGTAGTCCACCAGGGGATGCCCGCCAGCCCCATGTTCAGCCCTGCCTGGAGCTGGTCGTAGAGGGCCTCGAAGGTGCTGGGCACGTCCCCGGACCAGACCACATTGCCGTACTTCTGGCTCCCCGCCCAGGCGCAGCGCAGGAGGTTCACGATCTCCTCGTTCCCCAGCGCCTTCATATTGTCATAGAAGACGCGGCTGTAGAGCTGGGGATAGATATTGGTACAGGACAGGGCGGGCCCCTCCATATACCGGTAGTGGTCGAAATCATACACCCCGTAATCCGGCTCGGAATTGTCCAGCCAGAAAGCGTCTATCCCCAGGTCGTAATAATTCCGCTTGCAGACCTCCCACACATACTGCCTGGCCTCCGGGTTGAACACGTCGATTTCCACACAGTCGCCCTGATAATCGTAAGTCTGGGCCGCCCCGCGCTCCGTCCGGATCAGCAGCCCCCTGTCCATCATCTCCCAGAAATGCTCGCTGCGCCTGTCCACGGAGGGCCATATGGACACCACCACCTTGATGCCCATGGCGTGGAGCTCCTCCACCATGGCCTTTGGATCCGGCCAGTAAGTGGTGTCGAACTTCCAGTCCCCCTGCACCGTCCAGTGGAAGAAATCGATGACGATCTGGTCGAGCTGGATGCCCTCCTTCTGATACTGCCTGGCCACGGACAGCACCTCCTCCTGGGTGCGGTAGCGCAGCTTGCACTGCCACAGACCCATGCGGTCCTCCGGGAACATGGGGGCCCGCCCGGTGACTGCCGTATAGTTCTTAAGGATTCCCCTGGGCCCGTCCGCCACGGTGAGCCAGTAGTCCATCTGCCTGGTGGAGCGGGCAGTCCATTCCGTGTAGTTCTTCCCGAAGGTCACCTGTCCCACCGCCGGATTGTTCCAGAGCATGCCGTACCCCAGGCTGGACACCGCGAAGGGTACGGAAATCTGGGAGTTGCGCTGGGCCAGCTCCAGCACGCAGCCCTTCAGGTCCAGGTAGGGCTGCTGGTACTGGCCCATGCCGTAGAGCCTCTCGCCGTCATTGCTCTCGAACTTCACGTTAAGCTGGTACTCGCTGCCGCCGATGATGCCCTTCCACTCCCGGTTGACGATTTTCAGGCAGCGGCTCTCCCGGCTCAGGGTCCCGTCGTACTCCCGGAAATACTCCTGCAGGAAAGGCTTCCCGTCCCTGTAGAACACCATCACGCCGCGGAAATTCACCACGGCCCGGATGCGCCCGTTGGTGACGGAGGCAATCTGGCGCTTGTCCATGGTGCCGTCCCCCACCCAGTGGTCTGCCTCGCCGATCTCCACCGCTGCCCGGCAGGGCCCGGGGTCTTCCGTCAGCGCCCAGTCCTGCTCCGTGAAAGAGGGGAGCCTGGTGGCCCGCACCCGCAGGGAATCCTTCCCCCAGGCCTCGATGCGCAGCGTCTCTCCGTTCTGCCTGGCGATCAGAGCGCCGTTTTCTTCTTTGAATTGCATGGTCTTTCTTCCTTTCTGCTACAATATATGTATGGTCAGTGACTTTAAGCCCACGAGGGATCGCTCCGTCTGCCGCCGGTTCGGCCGGTGCTACAGATCATGGCTTTGCCGTAAACGGTAACGGCTGGTGCATCTGTAGCCGGGAGCCCGCATACAGGGCTGGCAATTCAGCCATACTTGTATTATACTAATCCAAGGAGAGGAATACTTGACCTTTTATGGCGGTTTCTGACACTATTTTGACAAAGGAGGGACAATCCCATGAACAGCCGCAGCCCGGATCTGTTCCGCGAGGCCACTGAGCACGGCAATCTGCGCTTCCACCTGATGCTGCATGAATATACGACGAATCCGTCTTGCCAGGAGCGCCTCTACACCCACTGGCACCAGGAGTACGAGCTGCTGGCCGTGGAGGAAGGCCGGGGCATCGCCCATGTGCACAACCACCGATTCCCGATTGCCCAGGGGGACATCCTCTTCGTGGATTCCGGAAACCTCCACTCCCTGTCCGCGGAGCCCGGCATCCCTCTAAGCTTCTATGCCGTGGTGTTCGGCCGGGAGCTGATATGCAGCAGCGGCAATGACGACATCCAGCAGAAATACATCCTGAGCCAGTCCTCGGGCAGGCTGGTGTTCCGCGACCACTTCCGGGCCGGGGAGGAGGCCTGGGAGGCGCTGCACCCTGCGCTGGAGGAGCTGCGCCGCCTGTGCCTGGCGGGGATTCCGGGCCGGGAGCTGCTGATCAAAGCGGCCCTCCTGCAGGCCTGGCATTTCCTCTGCCAATATCCCGCAACGGCTCTGGCACCCGGCCCGGGGGACAGGGATGCGAAGACGCTGGTCATCAAGGAGATCCTCCAGTTCATGCAGGAAAACTACAGCCGCGCGATCACCCTGCCGGAGCTGGCCGGCCGCTTCCACATGAGTGAAGGGCAGTTCTGCCGCCTGTTCAAGTCCCGGGTCAACATGACGGCTACGGAGTACCTGAACCAGTACCGGGTGAGCGTGGCCTGCGACCTGCTGCGGGAGAGTTCTGCCCCGGTCACGGCCGTGGCCATGGACTGCGGCTACGGCAATATCAGCTATTTCAACCGAATGTTCCGCAGGTACATGCACTGTACGCCCAGAGAATACCGGGAGGCGGATGGAAGCCTCTGATAAAGAATCCGGTGTTGAAGAATCCGGGTTTCTCCTGTATAATGGGGATACGATTCCGGGTCCGCCTGAATCCGCCACCGGCGGTTCTCGAAAACTCCGGCCTGCCGGGAAAGGGAGCCGGAGCGCACGGGTGGAAGCGGGAAACCGGCAACAGAGAACGGAAATGAGGAAGTGCAGGATGGACAACATTATAATAAGGAAGGTAAGGGAGCATCCGGATATGGCAGATGCCGCCGCCCGGTGGTTCCACGAAAAATGGGGCATCCCCCTGGAGGCCTATCAGGAGAGCGTCGGGGAATGCCTGAAGAAGCAGAGCGCCGTGCCCCAGTGGTATCTGGCCATGGACGGCGAGGATATCGCAGGGGGCCTGGGCGTAATTGAGAACGATTATCATAACCGCAAAGACCTGACCCCCAATGTGTGCGCGGTCTACGTGGAGGAGGCGTTCCGCCGCAGGGGCATCGCCGGAGCATTGCTGAAGGCCGTGTGCGCCGACATGGCGGCCCAGGGCATCGATACCCTGTACCTGCTCACCGACCATGACTTCTTCTATGAAAGATACGGCTGGGAGTTCCACTGCCTGGTGCGGGGAGACGGGGAGCCGGATATGTCGAGGATGTACGTGCACAGGCAGGATGCTGCCGGGTAGACGGATTCCGCATCCGGAAAACCGTGCCCCGAAGCGCTGCCGGCACAAAGAGAAGGGGGCGGTCCCCCCGCAAAGGAGAAGAACAGAACATGATTACAATCCTAAAAGAAACCCCCAAAGACCCCATCACCCTCATGGGCCGGCGCGCCGGCGTCTGCTGGGGAGGAGACATTAATAATGAAGAGAAAAACTACAAAAGGGGCCTGGACTGCATCCGCTCCGGCCATCACCGGGTTCTGGAGTACGTCAATGTAGAGATGATTATAGACGGCTACTCCGCCCGGGTCATCCGGGAATGGTACACCCACATCGGCGGCGCGCCCACCAGGCTCCAGGCCAGCACCCGCTACATCAACTATAAGGACTTCTCCTACACCACGCCGCCCCTGGTGGCGGAAAACGAAGAGGCGGAGAAAATATATCGGCAGACCATGGACACCATCGCCCAGGCCTGTAGCCGCCTGGAGAGCGAATGCGGCATCCCCAGGGAGGACGCCGCCATGCTCCTGCCCCTGGGCATGACCACCAGGATCGTGGACAAGAGAAACGTCCGCAATTTGATTGAGATGTCCCACCAGCGCCTCTGCACCAGGGCTTACTGGGAATATCGCCGCCTGATGGGGGATATCTGCCAGGCCCTCCGGGCATACTCAGAAGAGTGGAACTATCTGGTGGAGCATTACTTCGTGCCCAAATGTGGAGTCACCGGATACTGCACCGAAAAAAAGAGCTGCGGAAAAGCTAAAGTATTTGCCGCCTCTGCCGATATTCTTAATAAGCAGTCAGCCGTGCGGGAATGATTTCTACAGAGAATGAAAGCCCGCCACGCTCCGGCAGTACGGAGCTGTCCCTGCGGCAGAGCAGGGAGCCGGGGCTGACAGAAGCGGAAATGGGAAGGGAGGAATCCTACATGCGTGTTGAAGCATACAATCAAGTCCAGCAGCTGTACCAGACCAAGAAGGTGAACAAGACGCGTCAGACCGGCAGCGAATCCCGGACGGATCAACTGCAGTTCAGCAGCCTTGGGAAGGATATCCGTGCAGCGCAGGCAGCGGTTGCGGGAGCTCCTGCCATCAGGGAGGAAATGACGGCCTCCATTAAGGCACAGATACAGAACGGTACGTACAAAGTGGACAATGCATCTTTTGCCGACAGGCTCCTGCAGAAGAGGGCCGAGATGGATGCCGCATATGAGGAAATGAGGTAGGAAGTCCCGTGGCGAGTTTAATGGAGAACCTGATTGAAGTGCTCGGTCAGGAAAGCGAGGAATATGAGGGGCTTCTGGCCTTGTCCCAGAAGAAGATGCGGATTATCGCAGGAGCGAATTTAGAGGATCTACAAAAAATCACGGATGATGAACAGGAGGTGGTGAGCAGGCTCAACCGTCTGGAGAAGAGACGGATTGAGGTCGCTGCGGATATCGCCAATGTTTTGAACAAGGATGTTGAGACAATGAAGCTTACCAACCTGATTGAGATGCTGTCGGCCAGACCCGCGGAGCAGGCTGCGCTGGCGGCAGTCCATGACAGGTTGAAGAGCGTCGTCCGGGAAGTCCAGCGGACGAACGAGCAGAACAGGGAACTGCTGGAGGAAGCACTGGAATTGGTGAACTTCGAGATGAACATGCTGCAGGCCTACAAGGCCGCGCCGGAGACAGCCAATTATACCAGAAGCGCCTACAACTCAGGGGCGCAGATGGGTGTGGACAGCGGAGGCTTTGATGCCAAACAATAGCATTCTTGCAGAAACGAAGAGGTGATTATCATGCCACTAATGGGTAGTTTATACGTAGGTTCATCAGGATTAAAGACAAGTCAGAATGCGCTGAACACCACAGCGCATAATCTTACTAACACGGAGACCACCGGCTATGTCAGACAGCAGGTGCAGCAGTCTACCAGAAGTTATCTGCAGCTCTCAGTAGACGTCAGGTCCGTCAACAACAAACAGGTGGGCCTGGGCGTCACTTATTCCAGGGTAAAACATATAAGGGATTATTTCCTTGACAAAATATACCGCAGGGAATCCGGCCGCAGTATGTTCTATGAAGTGTCCACCGAAGTCATGGAAGAGGTGGAGGGACAGCTGGGCGAGATGCACGGCGAGGCGTTCCAGACCTCCATCGAGGACTTCTGGACGGCTGTGCAGGAGCTGGCCAAGGATCCCGCCAGTTCCGTGACCCAGGGACTCTTCGTCCAGAGGGGCGCGGAGCTGATTCAGCGCGCCCAGGCCGTCTACAAGGGCCTGTCCGCCTATCAGGACAACCTGAACATGCAGGTCAAGGAGCAGGTGGACAAAATCAATTCCTACGGAAAGAAGATACTGCAGCTCAACGAGGCTATCCGGAAGATAGAGTCCGGCGGCATAGAGCAGGCCAACGACCTGAGGGATACCAGGGACCAGCTGCTGGATGAACTGTCCGAGATGGCGAACATCAACTACGGCGAGTCCGTCAACGGCGATGTGTGGGTGCAGATAGAGGGCGTGGACTTCGTGAAGGGGCCCAGATGCTTTGAGATAGGGGTTTTCGCGGATGAGGAGACAGGCTTCTATACCCCCTTCTGGCCGCAGAACGCCTCCTACACCACAGATGCCAATGGCAACAAAATCTATACTGAAAAAAGCATCGAAAATGCCCATGTGTTCAAGTTCAACCGGGAGATTTCCACGGATCTGAATACGGACATCGGCGGCCTGAAGGCCACGCTGCTGGCCAGGGGCGACCACAGGGCGGACTACAGGGATGTGGCCAATAAGGATGTCTACAACAGCAATGACAGCATCGTCTCCCAGTCCGTCATCATGAATGTGCAGGCTGAGTTCGACCAGTTGATTCATAATATCGCGATGAAGATCAATGAGATTCTGGGCACGGCGGCCGGGGTGGAGACAGCCGACGGCACCGGGAAGGCGGGCGCGGGAAACGGCTTTGAGTTTATAGATAAAGACGGAAAGACCGTAGTCATGAAGGATGCCAGAGTCTGCAGGGCGGACTCCGACGGCTATATGCGCAAGGATGACGGCAGCCCTATCGAGATGTTCACCACGCGTTCCGGCAGCGGCTACCAGAAGATGACGGCAAATGAAGACATAAAGGACAAGGACGGGAAAATTCTGGTGGCAAAGGGGCAGGAGTGCTGGGTATACGTCCCCGAAGACCCCAACAACCCCAGCTCCCTCTACAACATCGAAAACCTCCAGATAGAGGAGGAACTGATGCAGAAGCCCTCCATGCTGGGATTCAGGCTGCCGGACGGCTCCGAGGACCAGGCCACGGCCGATGCCCTCAAGGCGGCGTTCACGGCAGAGGACTACACGCTGAACCCCAATTTATCGAAGCGCTCCACCTTCGTCAGCTACTATACGGATCTGGTGTCCCAGATAGCGAATACCGGCTACGTGAGCAGGAGCATATACCTGAACCAGCAGGATACCATGGAGTCCATCGAAAGCGCAAGGCAACAGGTGTCGGGCGTCTCCTCCGATGAGGAGCTGTCCAACATGATCAAGTTCCAGAACGCCTACAACGCTTCCAGCCGTTACATAAACGTCATCGACGGGATGCTGGAGCACCTGTTGAGCACGCTGGGCGTTTAAGCGTTTTTGACACAGATTGAAATGCTCTCCAAAAAGGAGGTAGAGATAAATGCCATCACAATTTTTCGGATTGAATATAGCATATACCGGACTGCTGGCCAGCAACGCTGCGCTGAACACCACGTCCAACAACATCGCCAACGTACAGACCGAAGGCTACAGCCGCCAGCAGGTGACCACACAGGCCGCAAACGCCCTGCGGGTGTTCCAGACCTACGGCTGCGCCGGTGCCGGCGTGGAGACCCTGGCCATCGAGCGCGTGCGCAATGAATTCTACGATTTCAGATTCTGGAACAACAATGAGAAGGTAGGCGAGTACGAGCAGAAGATATACTACATGGAGCAGATAGAGTCCTACTTCCATGACAACGGCCAGAACGCCGGATTCAAGACCGTGTTCGACCAGTTGATGATTACGGGTCTGCAGGAACTGATGAAGAACCCGGACAATCTGTCCTTCAAGGAACAGTTCGTGGGCTATGCCGGAGCCCTCACCGAGTATTTCAACAATGTGGCGGGCAATCTGGAGAAGCTGCAGAAGGACGTGAATGAAGAAATCAAGGTGAAGGTGGACGAAATCAACAGCATCGCCAGCGAAATCGCCGCCCTGAACAAACAGATCAACACCATAGAGCTCAAAGGCGTGAACGCGAATGAGCTCCGTGACAGGCGTACCCTCCTGGTAGACCAGCTCTCCCAGATTGTGGACGTGGAGGTAAAGGAGACGAAGATAGCCGACCTCAACAATCCGGACCGCAACACAGGGGGCAGCAGGTTCACCGTCAAGATTGCCGGCGGCCAGGTGCTGGTGGACAATTTCGAGTACAACGGCCTGAAATGCGTGTCCAGGACCGACGATCAGAAAGTGAACCAGACCGATGTGGACGGCCTGTACGATGTGGTATGGGACGATGGAACCAATTCCAAATTCAACCTCTACGGCGGTGCCATAGGCGGCGCCCTGAAGGGGCTGATAGATTTGCGGGACGGAAACAATGGAGAGAGCTTTTCGGGCGTGATTGTCCCTAACGGTGTCGATAATACGAATCATACCGTCACCGTAAAGGTAGATAAGCACTATCTGAAAGATTTGAATAAATGTAACCTCTCGGACAGCGGCGGCGTCATCAAGCTGGGGAACAAGGAGTATTATTATGACTCCTGGACTTATAGCGTCAGCTATGATAACGGTGAGCCGGAATATACCTACACCTTCCAGATGTCCGACACAGCTACGATCAATGCGGCCGAGGGCTCTACCGCATCCGTGGGCAAGAGCGTCGCTTATCAGGGCGTTCCCTACTACATGGCCCAGATGAACGAATGGATCAGGACCTTCTCCCAGAAGTTCAATGATATCCTGACCAGCGGCTACGCGGGGGACCAGAAGGGCATTGCGCTGTTTACCGCCAATATGATGACGGAAAACAAACAGTATTTCTTCGGGAACCACGGCGACGAGACGGAGGCCGAGTATGTGGCGAGGGTGGAGAAAATTTTGAAGGATCAGAAATTGAATCCAGCGAATCCGGCTGACAAGGATAAGGTGCTGGCAGTGTGCGAGGCAGCGCTGCAGGATTACAGATATGATACGGAATCCAAGGAAGCTTATGGTAAGAGAATTGACAAATTAAAGGCATTCAATACCAAATATAATCTGGGATTGACAGACGCAGAGATAAAAGAGGCTGCCAAACTGAAGGTAACCGTTGGCAAGGACGATGCCAACAGCCAGAGCTATTACCTGATGACCGCCAAATATTTCGATGTGTCGAATACCGTGGAGAACGACCCCAGCCTCCTGGCCACCAAGAAGAAGGAAGGGGACGGCGCCGAGCAGAACGACCTGCTTGAGGACATCAATAAAATTGCCACCGACAAGGGCAGCATGAGCTTCCGTGGCTGCTCCGCATCGGAATTCCTGCAGTGCATCCTCTCCGACGTGGCGCTGAATGCCAGCAGGGCGGAGACATTCTACAGCAGCTACGCGGACATTGCGATTTCCATCGACACCCAGAGGATATCCATCTCCGGCGTGGACGAGGACGAAGAGGCCGTGAACCTGGTGAAATATCAGAACGGATACACCCTGGCCTCCAAGATGATTCAGACACTGACGGAAGTGTATGACAGGCTTATCCTGCAGACCGGCGTCTAAGCGCGGCATTTGCGCTTGAAGGAAACTGATTCAGGCCCCAGAGCGGCCCTGCCTGGCAGAAAGAGGAGATTTCTATGAGAATAACGAATAAAATCATGCAGCGCAACAATCTGTCCAACATCAATACCAACAAGATGTACCAGGACAAACTGAGCACCCAGATGTCCACCCAGAAGAAGATAAACCGTCCCTCCGAGGATCCCGTGGTGGCCATCCGCTCCCTGCGGCTCCGCAGCAATGTGACGGAGATAACCCAGTATTACAGCAAGAACATTCCCGATGCCGAGAGCTGGATCAAGATTACCGAGGACTCCCTGTCCAAGCTGTCGGACATCATCGCCAATATGGCGGCCCAGTGCACCAGAGGGACCAATTCCGACTTCACCACGACTGACAGGGGGACCATCCTGGAGCAGCTCAAGCTCCTGGCGGACGAAGTCTACGCCACCGGGGATGCGGACTATGCGGGACGCTATGTCTTCACGGGTCTGCGGACGGATACGCCCCTGAGCTTCCTCTCCGAGCAGGAAAGGAATTACACCATCACGGAGCAGCTGGATAAGAGCGCGCTGGATGAGTTCACCAGTGTGAATACGGGGAAGGTACTGGAGATTAATTCCTCAAACTATAATGATGCTAATTATAGTAATATTACGGAAGACAGTATTACGTCTGTAGATGTGCATCGTATCAGACTGGCGTATAATGACTGCTCAGATGCTTTTACTCCAAAGATTTCGTTTATCCAAGATGATGGAAATGGGAACATCCAGGAGGTTCTGTGGGCAGGTGTGACAGGAACGACACCTCCACCAAAGTATGAAATCGTGAAAATGAATTCCCACCAGACTAACCCGGATCCATATACCTATGCGGCAGATCCTAATCATAAGAACGAAATAGTATATATACCGGAGACGGGAGAGCTTCTGCTTGGAGAAGATGCCTACAAAGAGGTGATGGCAAAGAAGGACTTGGAAAGCACCTCCAACATAAACGAAGGCGAAATCCGCATCACATACGAGAAGAGCCACTGGCAGAAAGGCGACCTGCGCCCCGAGCACTATTTCGCCTGCGAGGCTGACAAGCTGGATGACACAGGAGCGGTGGTGAAGGACGACCAGGGCAAGACCATCAGGATTCCTTACAACGACACCTACCTGACCACCAATGCCGAGCGCCAGGTCATTGAGTATGACGTGGGCTTCAACCAGACCATCCGCATCAATTCCAGAGCCGATGAATGCTTCAAGCACGGCATCGGCAGGGAAGTGGACGACATCATCGCCGCTATGGAGAATGTCCAGGAGCTGGAGAGGGCGCAGGCCGATATCAAGGCCATCATGGAGAAGCTGCCGGAGGGCGATGCAGGTATGCCGACTCTGCAGAACCAGCTGGACGCAGTGGAGAAGGCTCTGACCTACGCCAAGAAGAAAGAGCAGAAAATGTTCGAGGGCGGCATCAGCGCGTTCCAGAAATATCTGGACGAGGCCAATCTGTGCGTCACCGCCTGCGGTTCCAGGGGCAGCAAGCTGGATTTGATCAAGAACCGCAGCCAGAACCAGAAGACCACCTATGAGACCCTCAAGAGCCAGAACGAGGATATCGACATCACCGAAGTGGCGATACAGCTCACCAGCGCGGAGCTGACCTACGATGCTGCTTTGATGGCAGCAGGAAAGGTCATGCAGACTTCCCTGATGAACTTCATTTGATGTTGCCGGGGCGGAACCCCGCCCCATTGAGCGGACAGCAGCCGGAGAACGGGTTTCAGGCAGCGGCGGACGCAGATAGGAGCAGATTACCATGAAGATTGAGACGAAGATTTTCGGTGAAATAGAGATTTCCGAGGACAAGATCGTGACCTTCCAGGACGGCATCATCGGCTTCCCGGAGATGAAGCGTTTCGCCCTTCTCCATGACGAGGAGCGGGGCGCGGGAGCGGGCATCCGCTTCCTCCAGTCCCTGGACGAGCCGGGCTTTGCCATGCCTGTGATGGATCCCCTGGCGGTAAAGCCGGACTACGATCCCGAGGTGGACGATGAGCTGCTGGCCACTGCCGGCAATATAACCGAGGAAAACCTGCTGGTGCTGGTGACAGTCTCCATCCCCGGCGACCTGAAGAAGATGAGCGTGAACCTCCAGGGCCCCATCATCATCAACATCGATGAACACAAGGCCTGCCAGCTCATCGTGGAGAACAGCAGCTACCCCGTGAAATTCCCTGTCTACGATATCCTGCAGACAGCAAAAGGAAAGGCGGGTGTATAGGATGCTGGCATTATCGAGGAAGAAGAACGAGGCGATCATCATCAGCAACAATGTGGAGATCACCATTCTGGAGGTGAAGGGAGACCAGGTGAAGATAGGCATCACCGCGCCCA